>Ga0207646_10001145_pt1 | contig 33778 bp, 33 predicted proteins | sample KBSK5502metaG_FD_184343 | JGI IMG/M metagenome (GOLD analysis project Ga0207646, IMG submission 184343) | Corn, switchgrass and miscanthus rhizosphere microbial communities from Kellogg Biological Station, Michigan, USA - KBS K5-50-2 metaG... | ecosystem: Host-associated > Plants > Roots >... | reverse complement strand
GGCGGGTCGGCCGGAAATAGTTGAGCGCCATCGAGACCGGTTCAACATCCAGGCCGGGTGTGAGCGTGCTCATCGCCACGCCGGTGACTGCAGTCTCGGCGAGCATCGAGACCTCGAGCTCGCCCGTGGCGATCGACGACCACCCCGTTGCCGGGTTCCAGACCCCGGCCCCACATGGCCCGCCCGTATGCCCAGTAGACGCGCGATCGGGGGAGAGGGCAGCTGAGACTGCTCGAACGCCCGGATGCGGTCGATTCCGGGCAACGCCCAGAACCAGAGAGGCGGTACGTGCCCTCGGACCGCTTCGTCGGCGATCACACCGATGTCTCCATGTACCTCATGCAGGGGGGCGGCCGATTGACCCACCGTCGCTCTGAGGGGGCAGGATAGGGGATGGGCGCGTGGCTCCGCAAGGCGCCACTCAGGTGCACCGGTCGTCCTTTCTTAGAAGATGCCCGAGTGGTAGTTTGCGCTGCAGGCGATGGACCGATTCCGACCTGAGCAAGGCGGAGGGCGAGCCCGGCGATGACGAGAATGCACCTGATGTGGTTCTGCGCGTTCAGCCCGCACGCGGGGTTCGGCCTCGACGGCTGGGCGGGTCCCCGGACGTCCGGCTACGAGTGGACACGGCCGGAGCTCTGGCAGGACATGGCGGTGGCGCTCGAGCGCGCCAAGTTCGATCTGATCATGCTCGGGGACAGCCTCGCCGTGCCGGGGACCTACCAGGGACGGATGGACGCCTATCTACGCTACGCCGAGCACGCGCCCTTTCACGATCCGGGCCCCCTCGTCGCCATCATGGCGGCGGCGACGCGCCGGATCGGCCTCGCGGCCACGCTGTCGACGACGTTCTACCCGCCGTTCCTGCTCGCCCGCCTCATGACGACGCTCGACCACCTGAGCCGGGGGCGCATCGCGTGGAACGTGGTGACGTCCTACAAGATCGAGGAGGCCCTGAACTTCGGGTACGAGGAGCTGCTCGACCACGACCAGCGCTACGACCGAGCCGACGAGTACATGGAGCTGTGCTATCGGCTCTGGTCGAGCTGGGAGCCGGACGCGGTCGTCATGGACCAGCGCACCGACACCTTCGCCGATCCCGCGAAGGTGCGGGCGATCGACTTCGAGGGCACGTACTACCGCTCGCGCGGCCCCCTCAACGCCACCCCGTCGCCGCAGGGGCATCCCGTCATCATCCAGGCCGGCGCCTCGGACCGGGGGCAGGACTTCGCGGCCCGCCACGCCGAGGCCGTCATCGTTTCCCGGGAGACGGTGGACGAGATGAAGCAGTACTACGATGCGTTCAAGGCCCGGGTGAAGAAGCAGGGGCGCGACCCCGACGAGTGCAAGGTCTTCTTCCTCACCAAGCCGATCATCGGCGATACCGACGAGGCGGCCCAGCGGCGCGCCGACGAGCTGTACGCCAATGCGCCGGTGGAGGCCGGGCTGGCGTCGCTGTCGACCATGCTCCAGATGGACCTGTCGACCTACGACCTCGACAAGCCATTGCCCGCCGCGATCCAGACCCGAGCCATCCAGGGCATCCGCAGCCAGCTCGATCGCTTTTACATGTCAGGGCGAACGCCGACGCTGCGGGACATCGCCACCCGAAAGGTCAGCATCGACTCGAAGCCCTACATCGGCACGCCGGAGCGCGTCGCCGACGAGCTGGCGCGTACCATCGACGCGGTGGGGGGCGACGGCTTCGCCATCCGGCAGGGCATCTGGCCGGGATACGTCGGGCCCTTCGTGGAGAAGGTCATCCCGCTCCTCCAGCAGCGGGGCGCCGTGCGCAGCGAATACACGGGCACGACGCTGCGGGAGCACCTGCGGGAGTTCTAGCTGGAAGGCTGCATCATTCGTTCACCGGCGTGAGGACAGGGGCCCCCTTGGTCTTCAGCAGCACCACGACGAACCTGGCCGGCTCCGTGTTGCTGGCGTTGCGCCCCACGACGTGAATATCGGTAGGGCCCTCGTAGAACGTCTGCCCGGCCTTGAGCGTGACGGCCGGTCCGCCCTTCACCTGCATGACGATCTGGCCTTCGAGCACGTAGACGAACGCATGGGCGTCGTGCCGATGGACCATGTCTCGTGCGCCCGGCGGATACGACACCTCGAGCATGCGAGCCTCCTTGCCCGGGTAGTCCGCGAGATCGATCGCGAACAGTTCCTTCACGTCTGCGGCTTCGGCCGGGACGGCTGCGAGCACCAAGAGTGCCGCCAGGTAAGCGCGGAAGTACAAGTGGGGTGTCTTCATGTTGTTCCTTTCAGGATCAGGCTCTTGCCTGAGAGCGCCGGAGCCATTCGTCGAGACCCATGCGGCCGAGGCGCACTTCGCCCAACGGCACGAGTGAGCGCTCCTCGACGCGGCCACCGAAGTATCGGGCCTCGGGGTCACTCACGACCGCACGCGGGTCGCCGAGCGCCTTCAGATAGCGGGCGACGATTTCGTTGAACGGTGCTCGTTCGGGGCCGGCGATCTCTACGATGCCGTGTCGTGGCGCCGCGAGCGCCACATCGGCGACGATGGCCGCAACGTCGTCCGCCGCGATGGGCTGGAACAGGCCGGGCGAAATCCTGACCATGCTTCCATCCGCACCTGAAGCGGCGATGCTGCGGAGGAATTCCAGGAACTGGGTCGAGCGGATGATGGTGTAGGGGATGCCGGAGGCCTCGATCAGTTTCTCTTGGGCGACCTTGGCGCGGAAGTAGCCATTCTCGGGCGTCCGGTCCGTTCCGACGATGGAGAGCGCGACGTGGTGCCGGACGCCGGCTGCGGCCTCCGCCGCGAGAAGATTGCGGCCGGAGGTCTCGAAGAATTCCAGCACCGCCTTGTCTTCAAATGAGGGCGAGTTGGCGAGGTCGATGACCACCTGCGTTGCGGCCATGGCCTCTTTGAGGCCCTCGCCGGTGATGCTGTTGATGCCGGTATTGGGCGAGGCGGCGAGGACCTCGTGGCCGCCCTGGCGCAGAATAGAGACGGTCTTCGAGCCGATCAGGCCGGTGCCGCCGATAACGACGATCTTCATTCCGAACCTCCTAGTTGGTAGCCCGCGAGCCGGGGTTTGTGATGGTTGTGCGGCAAGCCTAGTCGACGAGCGAGGAAGAGCATGGCCCGCCCGTATTCCCAGTAGACGGGCGATGGGGGGAGAGGGCAGCTGTGACTGATCGAGCGCCCGGATGCGGTCGATTCCGGGCACGCCCAGAACCAGAGAGGCGGTACGTGCCCTCGAACGGCTCTCCAGGCGCCTCATGCAGATCACGGCTTGTAGTTCACTTTCGCCGGCAGCACCTTCCGCATCAGCTCCGGGTAGATGAACCCGCTCCAGTCCAGCGGCTTCGCGAGCTTGCCCTGCGCCTTGAGCTGGGCCTCGGCCAGCCGGAACAGGTTGACGGTGAAGTCGCTCAGCTCCATCTCGAACGTGAGCTTGGTCATGAGCTCCTCGACCATCGCCGGGTCGAGATTCTTGAGGAAGTCCGACACGTCCTTGGCCGCGCGCTTGCGATCGTGGTTGATCAGGTCCGTCGCGTCCACGAGCGCGCGGATGAAGGCCTCGGCCGGGGCGGGGTTCTTCTGGATCCACCCGCGGTTCATGTAGACGTACACGCCCTGCTCGAGAATACCCTCCTGGGTGCGCAGCACCTTGGTGTTCTTGATGGCCGCGAGCCCGCGCGTCACCCACGGCTCCCACACCGCATAGGCATCGATGTTGCCGCGCTCGAGGGCCGCCACCATCTCGGGCGCCTCCACGTTGACGACGGTGTAGTCGGCCGGGTTCAGCTTGAGCTTGTCGATCATGGCGAGCCAGAACACCTCGCCGCCGGAGCCGCGCGCGATTCCCACCTTCTTGCCCTTGAGCTGGTCGAGGGTGTTGACGTTCCGGCCCACGACCGCGATCCACCGCACCAGGCGCGTGGCCTGCGCGACGACCACCACGTTGGGGTCCAGATTGTGGTTGGCGACCCCGGCGATCTCGGAGCCGAAGGCGGACTCGATCTGGCCGTTCACGAGGAAGGCGACCATCGCGGAGCCCGAGGGCCCGGTGTTGATGCGCACGTCCAGCCCGTGCTTCTTGAACAGCCCCTCCTGCTGTGCGACGTAGTACGCGGAGAACACCGGGTCCACCCCGGTGGCGATCGTCATCTTCGTCTGCGCCCACGAGGGGCCGGGGCTCAGCAGCGCGGCCAGCACGAGCAGGCATCCCATCCCACGTCTCAGCATGATCGTCGCCCTCCCGTGGCGATTCGTCAGGTCGCCGGCGAATACTTCCCGGCGAACGTGTAGATGCTCCAGCGGAACATGCGGTCGACGGCGAACCCGAGCAGTCCCAGGCTCACGAGCGACACGAAGATGTCGTCCACCAGCATGAACATCCGGCCGTCCCACAGCATCTTGCCGAGCCCCTCGTTGGCGGCGATCAGCTCCGCCGCGACGATGGTGGTGAAGGAGTTGGCCATCGCCAGCCGCATGCCGGTGAGAATGTACGGCACCGTCGCCGGCAGCGCCACGTGAAAGAAGATCTGCCCGCGTGTCGCGCCCAGCGCCTGGGCCGCGCGGATCTTGTTGCTCGCGATGGCGGAGACGCCCGCCGCCGTGTTGAGGATGACGATGAAGATCGTCGTGTAGATGATGAGGAAGATCTTGGAGGCCTCACCGATCCCGAACCAGATCACGGCCACGGTGATCATGGCCACGGACGGGATGAAGCGCAGGAACTCCGTGTACGGCTCCAGGACGTGGCGGACGGGACGGAATGAGCCCATGGCGAGCCCGATGGGAATGCCGAGCAGGGAGCCGGCGATGAACCCGATCAGGATGCGCTGGACGCTGGCCCACAGGTGCTCCAACAGTACGCCGTTGCGCACCAGGATGACGGCCTTGCGGAAGACGGTCGCCGGCGGCGGAAAGAGCACCGAGCTGACCAGATAGATGGAGGCCAGGTGCCAGAGGACGAACAGGCTGGCGAAGCCCAGCGCGTATCCCCCGTACCGCTTCCATGAGGCTTGCAGCCACGCGAAGGACACGCGTCAAGCCCCGCGGGTGAGAGACTTGGCGACTTCGTCGCGTATCATCTCGTAGACCTGCTTGTAATATCGGAGGAAGACGTCGTCCGTGCGGTCCCGGGCGCCGTCCAGCGCGACGTCGAGCACGCCCTTCACGTCCGACCGCGGCCCCGCGCGCATCACGCCGACTCGGGTGCCGAGGGTGACGGCCTCGTCGATGTCGTGGGTGATGAAGAGCACCGTCGTCCGCGTCGTCCGCCAGATGCTGGCCAGCTCAAGCTGCATGAGCGACCGCGTCTGCGCGTCCAGCGCTGCGAACGGCTCGTCCATGAGGAGCATCTTGGGCTCGTTCACCAGCGCCCGCGCGATCTGGATCCGCTGCTTCATGCCACCCGACAGCTCCGCCGGATACTTCTGCTGCTGGCCCTTCAGACCCACGATCTCCAGGTAACGCATGGCGCGCTCACGCCGCTCTGCCCTCGCGACACCACCCATCCGCAGCCCGAACTCGACGTTCTCGACGGCCGTGAGCCAGCCATATAGCGAGTCGTCGCCCTGGAAGACCACCCCGCGGTCGCGGCTCGCGGCGGTCACGGGCCGCCCTTCCATCACGATCTGTCCCGCGGTCGGACCCTCGAATCCCGCGAGCATCTTGAGCACCGTCGTCTTGCCGCACCCGCTGGGCCCGAGCAGGCAGAAGAATTCGCCGGCCTCGATGTCGAGGCTGAAGTGCTCCACCGCCACGTACTCGGCGCCCTGAAGCGACCGGTAGCTCTTCTGCACGTCCCGGAAGCACGCGAGCGACATCGAAGGATGAGCCTAGCACGGGAGCCGACTCACGGCGGACGCCGTCGTGCCCGCGCCGGGAACTAACGTGCCTCGCTGGCGCGGAGCGGCGGTTCGAGCGCCACGCGCTGCTCGTGGCACCCGTAGGCGTGTGGCGTGACCTCGATCACCGTGTGCAGGGGAATCGGCAGGTACGGGCAGCGCTCGCGCGGGACGCCCTGGAAGTACGCGTACAGCGCGCGCAGCACCGCGTTGTGGGCGATGACCAGGACGGGCTTGCGCGTGCGTTCGAGCTCGATGATCACCGGGTCGAGCCGCAGGATGATGTCGTGGTACGACTCGCCGCGTGGGTAGCGGTACGTGAACTTGTCGCGCCGCCGCGCCTCGTACTCCTCGGGCAGTTGCTCCCGGATCTGCGCGTGCGTCATACTGTCGCAGATCCCGCCGTCGATCTCGTCGAGCGCGCGCCACGCCCACGATCGCCGGCCCAGCGGCGCCGCGGTCTGCACGGCGCGCCGCAGGGAGCTCGTCCAGATCACGACCTCGTCGCGATCCGGGTAGCGCTCGTCGAGGAACCGGCCGAGCGATTGCGCATAGCGCCGGCCGTCAGTCGTCAGGTCGGGGTCGCCGCCGAGCACGCCCTGCACGTTGTAGACGCTCTCGCCATGGCGCGTGAGCCAGATCGGTCGCGCGATCAGGTGGAGGTTCATCAGGAAGAACACGAGGCGCGCGGCCAGGTAGCCGTCGACGTTGCTCTCCGTGACGGTGCGTCCAGCGCCGGTCACGCGCAGGGAGGCGCCCTCGTCGTCCGCCAGCGGCTCGTACACGCGCTGGTAGTGGCCGATCCTGGCCCGAAAGTCGGCGACGGCCTCGTCGGGATCGATGTCCTCGTAGTCGGGCGACGAGAGCTTGGTGCTGCGGATGTTGGACTCGATGATCTGGGCGTCGTCACAGCGCATCTCGATGAACAGCACCTGGAAGCCGGCCCGCTCGCAGCGCCCGCGCACCATCGCGCGCCGAGCGCGCGTGGTGTTCGTGGCGTCGTAGATCGCTACCTGCCCGTCCTGGGTGAGCCACGTCGCCATGTCCTCGAGGGCGGCGACCGCCACGGACCGGCGCGCTTCTTCCCCGTGCGCATTGTCGGGATCGAAGAAGCTGTGCGGCACCTGGGCGCCGACGCGCTCGCGCCGGTACTGGCCGACGTTGAAGACACCCGTGCGGTAGCCGAGCCAGGAGAGATAGCGTTGGATCCGCCGCGCGGTGTAGCTCTTGCCGCGCGCCGGCAGCCCCACCATGACCACCGCGAGCTTGGGACTGTCAGGAGCGATCTGCATGGAGATGGCCGCCGCAGCACGCATGCTAGGGTCCACTGTACTCCCACCCGCGTCGAGGCGTTCGCAGCCATCGCAGCCGCACGGACCCGGGCCAGGGTCCACGGCCTCAGGAAATCCAGCCCCGAAACCAGCGCAAGTCCCCGACATCGCGGAGATCTCGGGGCACTCTCCTCTTAGCGCCCCCCGGGTAGCGCCGGGCCCGGCGGCGGCCGACGTTGCGTCCGGCGCGCCACCGCGCTACAACAGGGCCGCCGCAGGGTGAGGCGTGCGAGGAGGCCATCGATGAAGCTCGATCGGTTCAATCGACCGGCGCTGGTGATCGTGGACATGCAGAACGATTTCGTGCGGGTGGGCGCGCCGCTCGAAGTGCCCGAGGCGCGACCGACGATCGCCGCGCACCAAGCGCTGCTGGCCGCCTGCCGCCCGCGCCGCATCCCGGTCATCTACACCAAGTTCCTGGCCGGGCCCGAGTGGACGCCCATCTGGGAGTGGTCGCCGCAGGTGTACCCCCCGGTGTGCTGCTGCTGGAAGGGCTTCCGCCGGTATTACAAGGACGTCGACAAGGAGCTGGACTGCGCGGACATCATCGACGAGATCTATCCGGAGCCGGGCGATCCGATCGTCGACAAGTTCGCCTACGGCGCCTTCCACAACACGAACCTCGACGATCTCCTGAAGGCGCGGCACGTCGAGTCGGTGCTGATCACCGGCACCGTGACCCAGATCTGCGTGGAGGAGACGGCGCGGGAGAGCTTCAAGCGCGGTTATCGGACGACGCTGATCTCCGACGCGGTCTCGACCTACGCGCCGGACTTGCAGGCGGCGGTGCTGAAGAACTTCGCGCACAAGTTCGGCTGGGTCTCGACGGCGAAGGAAATCATCGCCGAGGTCGAATCGCGCAGCCCGCGCTGACCGCCGCGCCCGGAGCGCATCGGCGCCCGGCCGATGCGCTCCGCGGATCGACTACGGACGCATGCTCTTCCAGTCACCCACCTTCTCGAACGCCGAGGCGGCGCGGTAGATCGCCACCTCGTCGAAGTGCTTCGCGGTCAGCATCATGCCAGCCGGGAGCCCGTCGCTCATGCCGCACGGGATGCTCATCGAGGGATGTCCGGTCACGTCGATGGGCGCGGTGTTCGGCAGCATCTCGAACGCCCGCTGGATCGTCTCCATGCGCGGCGCACCCGGCTTGGGAATGGGCGTCGCCTTCAGCGGGAGCGTCGGCATCAGGAGCAGGTCGCAGTCCTTCAGCACCGCGTCGTAGGCTGCCCGGAGCGAGCGCCCGAGATTCTGGGCCTTGGCGTAGTAGTGGCCGCGGTACTTATTGAGCGCGTACTGCCCGAACAGGATCGTGGTCTTGAGCGTGTCCGAGAACTCGTCAGCGCGCTGGCGCCACGACGAATGCGCATCGATGAGGCTCGTCACGTACAGGCCCTTCCAGTTGAAGCCGAAGCCGTTGCCGTTCATCATCTGCCACGTCGCGCCCTCGACGGCGATCGGCGTCCAGATGGCGGGCCCGGCCAGGTGCAGGGGGATGGAGACCTCGTCCACCTGCGCGCCGAGCTGGCGGAACATCGCGGCGCCCTTGCGCACCAGCGCGTCGACGTCGGCCTCGGACTGGGGATGGCCGAAGCCCTCCTTGACGACCGCGATCTTCATGCCGCGGGCGTCGCCGGTCACCGCGCTGGTGTACTGCGAGGTCTTCACGTTCATCTGGCGGGGGTCCAGACCATCCGGCCCAGCGAGGACCTCGAGCAGCAGGGCGTTGTCGGCGATGTTCGCCGTCATCGGGCCCGTGTGGTCCAGCGTGTTCTCGATGGGGAAGATGCCCGTGTAGGGCACCAGCCCGTGCGTGGGCTTCATGCCATAGACACCGCAGTAGGCGGCGGGAATGCGGATGGAGCCGCCCTGGTCACCGCCGATGGCCATCTCGACCTCGCCAGCCGCCACCACCGCGGCGCTCCCCGACGACGAGCCTCCGGCGGAGTAGCCCGGCTTCCGGGGATTCTGCACCGGCCCGGCGGCGCTGGTGTGGCTGCCGCCCGAGAAGCAGAAGTACTCGCAGTGGACCTTGCCCAGGATGGTGCCGCCGGCATCCAGCATACGCGTGACGATCGTGGCGTCGACATCGGGCACGTAGCCTTCCAGCGACGAGGCGCCGTTCATCATCGGCACGCCGGCCAGGCAGATGTTGTCCTTGAGCGCGATGCGCTTGCCCCTGAGCTTGCCGCTGGGCGCGCCCGGCACCTCGCTCTTGTAGTACCAGGCGTTGTACTTGTTCTCCGCACCCTCGGGGCGATAGCCCGGCGTGCGCGGATACTTCACCGGCGGCATCGGATCCGCCATGCCCTCGACCGCGTGGTAGGCAGCGACGCTGCCGCCCATGGTCTCGAGGAAGAACGCGACGTCGGCGTCGGACAGGGTCATGCCGAGCTGCCGCCCGACGGCCTTGAGCTCGTCTGGCGTGGGAAGCTTTGCGGTGGCCATGAGAGTCCTCCTTCCGGGGTACGACGGGTGCTACGTTGCGCGACCGCGGCTCATCACTTGACGTCGATGACGTACTGCTGGTTGTCGTTCGGGTTCTTCTTCAGATTGCAGACCGCGGCGGTGTCCGTCGGCGGCTGCTGCGGCCAGCTCTCCACCACCTTGAACGTCCGGTTCTGGGCCTCGGCGATGTAGACGTCGAGGCTGCAGTGGTGCGTCTGCGGATCGATCGCCGTCTTGCCGGCCGGGCCGCTGAAGCTGATGTTGCTCTCCAGGGCCTCGATCACCTTCATGCGGTCGACGCTGTTGGCCTTCTTCACGCCGAGCGCCCACAGATGCATGCCGTGATAGGTCTGGATCGCGAGCGAGGTGACGTACTTGCTCGTGGCGCCGTACTTCGGCAAGAACTTCTTGAGGAACGCCTGGTTCGCCGGCGTGTCCACTTCCTGGAAGTAGCTCTGGGCGGCGATGTAGCCCTTGTGCTCCTCCGGCGTAGTCACCTGCTGCTCGAGCCCGTTGCCGAACGTGGTGGAAGCGACCGGGACCGTCTTGTTCATGCCCGCCGCCGCCCACTGCCGATAGAACGAGATGTGGTTGCCGCCCACCAGCACCGACATGACGAAGTTGGGCTTGGCCGCCTGGATCTTGGTGATGGCGGGCCCGAAGTCGCTCACCTCGAGCGGGAAGTAGTCGATGTTCAGGACCTCGCCGCCGTTGTCCTGCGTGAACTTCTTCACCCACTTGGAGGTGATCTGGCCGTAGTTGTAGTCGGCCGCGACGACGTAGACCTTCTTGCCGAACTTCTTGAGCGTGAACGGCACCAGCTTGTCCACGTTCTGGGTCGGCGTGGAGCCGGTGCAGAAGCAGTTGCGGTCGCACACGCCGCCCTCGTACTGCGTGTTGTAGAAGTAGAGCGTGTTGAACCGCTTCAGGACGGGGCGGATGGCCTCGCGCGAGGCCGAGGTGATGCCGGCGTGCACGACCGCCACCTTCTCCTTGGTGGCCGCCTCGGTGGCGAACTGCGTGTAGAGCTGGATGTTCGACTGGGCGTCGTAGCTGATGAGCTTGAGCTGCTTGCCCAGGAGCCCGCCCGAGGCGTTGATCTCCTCGACCGCGTAGGTCAGGCAGTCGACCATGGGCCGCCCGTAGATGTCGAGGCCTCCCGAGAGATCGTGGATGCTCGCCACCTTGATGACGTTGGCCTGCGCGAACGCCGCGCGCCTGACCCACGGGGCCAGAGACACTGCGCCGAGTGTTGCGCCCGCTGTCTTGAGGAATCTCCGACGGTCCGCTCGCATGAATGCCTCCGGGCGAATGGTTGAGGACCAGCCCCGCGTTGGGAGGGCCCGAGTCTAGTTCCCGGCGATTCGCAATGTCAAGACGCACGACAGCTGCCCCGAGCGTGGGCAATTCGAGCAGTCTTGCCTGCTCCGCCCCGTCGGTCTATAGTGCGCGCGCGATGGATCTCGCGGCCGTTCTCACGCTGGAAGTCCTGAACGGCATCGCCAGCCTCGTGCTCATCAGCGTCGGGCTCGCGATCGTCTTCGGCATGATGCGCGTGATCAACCTCGCCCACGGTGAATTCCTCATGCTGGGCGGCTACGCGGCCATTGTGGCCACCAACCACGGCGTGAACATCTGGATCGCGATGCTGGTGGTATCGCCGATCGTGGTCGGCATCATCGGGGTCGTCGCCGAGCGCCTGATCATCCGCGTGCTGTACGGCCGCATGATCGACACGCTGCTCGCCACCTGGGGGCTCAGCCTGTTCTTCATCGGGGTGGTGACGACGATCTTCGGCAACACGGTGGCCGGCATCGGCGCGCCGCTGGGCGGCATCGCGGTGGGGCGCTACAGCATCAGCCTCTACCGGCTCCTGCTGGTCGGCATCGCGGCGGCCATTCTCGTGGCCATCTACGCGATGCTGCGCACGACGCGGCTGGGTTTGCTGGCGCGCGCGACGATGGAAAATCCCAACATGGCCGCCGCGCTCGGCGTGAGCCCGCCGCGCGTGTACGCCGCCACCTTCGGCGTGGGCGCCGCGCTCAGCGGCTTGGCCGGCGGCCTGCTCGCGCCCATCTCCGGCGTGCTGCCCACGGTGGGCGCGGCCTACGTGGCCAAGGCGTTCATCACCGTCATCAGCGGCGGCACCGCAATCATCGCGGGGACGGCGAGCGCCGCCTCGCTCTTCGGCACGGTGAACCAGCTCCTGACCTACCTCACCACGCCGGTGATCGGCGAGGCCGGCCTGCTGGCCGCCGCCATCCTGCTGCTGCGCGTGCTCCCGCACGGAATCACCGGCAAGCTCTTCCGGGGCGGCCTGTGATCCTCCGTCGCGTGAGCCCGGGGGTCCTCGTGACGGCCGCGATGATGGTCGGGGTCGCCGTGGGCGCGCCGCTCATCGTGGATCAGTTCCAGCTGCTGCAGCTCACCGTGTTCGCGAGCATGTGCATCCTCGCGCTCAGCCTGGGCGTGGTGTGGGGCTACGGTGGCATCCTGTGCTTCGGCCAGTCGGCGTTCTTCGGGCTGGGCGCGTACACGTACGCGGTCGCCGCGGTGAATCTCGGCGAGTCGACGCTCGCCATCGTCCTGTCCATCGTGGTGCCCGCGGTGTTCGCCGCCGCGCTCGGCTACTTCATGTTCTACGGACGGCTGAGCGACGTCTACCTCGGCGTCATCACGCTCAGCGTCACGCTCATCTTCTTCAACCTGACAAACAGCACGGCGGGCGACGCCTATCGCATCGGCAGCGCGCGCCTGAACGGCTTCAACGGCATGCCCTCGCTGCCGACGTTCAACGTGCCCGGCAATCCGGGGCGCCCGCTGGATCCCACCGAGACCTTCTGCCTCGTCATGGCGCTGTTGCTGATCGTCTACGTGGGGCTGCACGCGCTGCTGGCCAGCCACTTCGGTCGGGTGGTGGTGGCGGTGCGCGAGAACGAGACGCGATGCGAGCTGCTCGGCTACGACGTGCGCCGACACAAGCTGCTCATCTTCACCCTGGGCGGCGCGATCGCGGGCCTCGCCGGCAGTCTCTTCGCCAACTGGGGCGCCTTCGTCAGCCCCAACGTCTTCAGTCTCACCACGACGTCGCAGATCATCATCTGGGTGATCGTCGGCGGGCTCGGCACGCTGGTGGGGCCGATCATCGGGTGCGTGGCCATGCAGTACCTGGCCACCGAGCTCGGGACGCAGCAGCTCGCCAACACCAGCCTGATCTTCGGCATCATCTTCCTGGCCTTCGTGCTGCTGGTGCCCCGAGGCATCGTGCCGTCGCTCGGTGCCCTGCGGGCGCGACTGTTCGGCGCCCGAGAGCGTCAGGGGGCCCAGGCCCGTCGCGCATGATGGACCCGATTCTCCAAACGATCGGGCTGTCGGTCCAGTTCGGCGGCGTCGCGGCGGTGCGCGGCGTGAACCTCTGCCTGGCCGAGCGGGAGCTGCGCTGCCTCATCGGGCCCAACGGAGCCGGCAAGAGCACGCTGTTCAAGCTGCTCACGGGCCAGCTGCAGCCGACATCCGGGCGCATCCTGTTTCACGGCGAGGACATCACCGGCGATCACACGCACGCCATCGCCCGGCGCGGCATCGGCATCAAGACGCAGGTGCCGAACCTCTTCGACGGCCTCACCGTGCGCGAGCATCTGTGGCTGGCAGCGCGCCGCACCAACCCCCGCGCGCGCGCCGACGCCATCACCGACGAGATCCTCGAGCGCGTGGGGCTGGGCCCGCAGGCCGGCGGGGTGGTGGGGCGGCTCTCGCACGGCCTGCGGCAGTGGGTGGAGCTGGGCACCGTGCTGGCCGGCAATCCCGAGCTGATCCTGCTCGACGAGCCGGCGGCCGGCATGACGCACGACGAGGTGGCCCGCACGGCCGAGCTGGTTCTCGAGATCAACCGGACTCACGCCCTCATCGTGGTGGAGCACGACATGCAATTCGTGCGGATGATCGCCCGCACGGTGACCGTGATGCACCAGGGCGCGGTGCTGGTGGAGGACACGATGGGCCGGATCCTCAAGAACAGCGCCGTGCGCGACATCTACCTCGGCAAGCACGGCGGGGCCTGAGCCATGCTCCTGCGCGCGACCGACATGAGCGCCCGCTACGGACGTATCCCGATCCTCAACGGGATCGACCTGCAGGTGGCGGCCGGCGAGCTCGTCGGCGTGCTGGGCCACAACGGAATGGGCAAGACAACGCTGCTGCGCACGCTGATGGGCTTCGTGCCTGCGCAGCGCGGGCGCATCACCTTCGACGAGGTGGACATCACCCGCGAGCCGCCGTACGTGCGCGCGCGGCGCGGCCTCGGCTACGTGCCGCAGGGTCGCGAGATCTTCCCCGGACTGAGCGTTCGCGACAATCTGCGGATGGGCTTCGTCGGACGTGGCGCAGAGGAGCGCATCGACGCGATCGTGGCGACCTTCCCACGCCTGGCGCCCCTGCTCAATCGCCGGGGCGGCGCGCTGAGCGGCGGCGAGCAACAGCTGCTGGCCATCGCGCGCTGCCTCGCCGGCCAGCCCAAGCTGATCCTCTTCGACGAGCCGACGGAAGGCATCCAGCCCTCCATCATCGAGGAGCTGGTCGGTGTCCTGCGCCAGCTGCACCGGAGCCAGGGGCTGACGATCCTCGTGGTCGAGCAGAACCTCGAGTTCATCGCCGAACTGGCCCAGCGCGTGCTGATCATCCAGAAGGGCGCGATCCTGCGCGAGCTGCGGCCGGAGGAGTTGCGGCACGCCGACGTGCTGAGCGAGTTCGTGGGCGTGGCGGCGGATGGCGAGGCGCCGTCCGGCCCGGCCATACGCGAGGGGTGAGCGTTCACGGTCGACGAGGGTTAGTGGATGCAGCAGCCGCTAACCCGGTTGCCGTTTCTGCCGCCTCCGTCCATCAGTCCCGAGGGAGGATGGCCGCGCCGCGGCGAGCCGAACGTCTGCTAGCCTGAGCCGCCAGACAGCTCCTCGAGGAACCGCTCGGGCGGCACGTGGTGCTCGTTCTGCCGAAGACAGTCGCGGCGGAAGGTCACGGATGACACTCCAGCCCCGCCCTTAAGAGCATCGGACCCGGCAGGTTGGTCACGTCGTAGGTGCACACGACGATGCTTGGAGGTGCTCCACTGCGCTCGTCACGTGCGCCTCGAGCCGCAGGATTTCCCGATCAGACGGCCAGCCGGGAGTTCCCCTTCCCCAGCCCAGGGTGCCGAGGATGCGGACCGCCGGCATGCCCCGATGGACCGCATCCTTGATCCGCTCGTCGAGCTCGAGGAGCAGCCCGTCGGCTGACGAGCGGACCGATGCAACCTGAAGCTGACGCTCTTGCATGAGCGCGCGTACGCTCAGGCCGCGACGCTCCAGGCTTGCGAGCAGCCGCTCGTTCGCGGCGTCGTGGCCGACGAGCACGCAGGCCTCACCGAGCGACACGCCGGCGACCAGGAAGCCGGCGGTTGCTTCGAACTCACGCTCGGACCCCCAGAAGTAGGCGATGTGGTCGCCCGGTGCGGCGAGCTTGCCGTCGGTAGGTGCCAAACCGGCCCCGCGTGGTAGGCTTCCGGCCGGGGCTGCCGGTCACGAGGCGAAGGGAACGCTCCGCGCGGACCCGCCGGGCGCCAGGAGGCGATGCAACCACGATCTGGGTGGCTGGTCGGCGGGGCCGTCGCGGCCGGGGTTGTCGTCGCCCTGAGCCTGGCCGTCCGCTTCGGGCCGGCCCTCGGCCTCTCCCTTGCCCTCGGACTCTCTGGCGGCGACGCGTGGCTCATTCCTTTCGGCCGGGATCCGGCGCGAGCGGAAATCGTCCTCGTCGCAGACGGGCGAGAGCTGGACGCCGATCTCTACCGCCCGGCCAGGCCGCGCGGCGCGCTCCTCCTAGTCCACGGGCTGTCGCCCGTCGGGCGGCGCCAGCCGGACCTGGCCCGGCTCGCCCGCCTGCTCGCCAGGGAAGGACTGATAGTCCTGGTTCCCCAGTTCTCCGGGCTGGCGACGTTCGCCCTCGACGGGGCGGAGGTGGCGGAGATCCGCGCCGGTCTCCGCTACATCGCTGGGCTCAGCGATTCCGTGGGCATCGCGGGCTTCAGCTTCGGCGCCGGGCCTGCCCTCCTGGCCGCCGCCGATCTGCCCTCCCTGCGGATCGTTGGCAGCTTCGGGGGCTATGCCGACCTCCGGCATGTCATCGTCTACATCACGACCGGCGCGCATGAGTTCGAGGGGCGCCGCTATCTCCAGCCGCCGCTCGCGTACAATCGCTGGAAGCTGCTGGCCCTGCTGGGCGGCTTCGTCGAGCATGACGAGGACCGCCGCCTCGTCCGCCGCATCGCCGAACGGAGGCTCGCCAACCCCGAAGAGGACACCGGCCATCTCGAGGAGCAGCTCGTGGCGGACGGGCGAGTCGTCCTCGCCCTCGCCCTCAATCGGCGCGAGGACCAGGTGGCCTCCCTGCTGGCCCAACTCCCCCCGGCCGCTCGAGAGGGCCTCGACCGCCTCTCACCTCTTCGCGCCGTCGCCCGCCTCTCCGGCCGCCTGCTGATCGCTCATGGGGCTGGCGACGACTCCATCCCCTTCACCGAGAGCCTGCGGCTGGCGGCGGCGGGCGGGCACGCCCGCGCCACGATTCTCCAGACGTTTCACCATACCGGGCCCCAACCGTTCTGGACTTCCCTTCGGCTGCGGGCCCAGGATGGCCGGAGTCTCCTGCGTCTGGTCGATGACCTGCTCACCGCTTTCTGAGGCTGACGGCGCCGCGCCTGCTCGAGGCCGGCCGCTCCGAGATCATCGCGGCCGCCGGGCTTCGGCTGCTGGACAGGCCCGGCCCAGCCGGCCGGCGCAGGCGCCTCTATAGATCAGGTGGGATCGGCGATCAGACTAGGTCCACTTCGAAGATGAGGCGAGTCGATTTCGGTGATTGCGGGCCCCCGCAACCACCTGTAGGCAAACAGCCTCCTGATCCCTCAGGAGGCTGTCGGCTTTTGCGCGGCCGCTGACCTCGGCTCGGCGGTCGTCGGGGCTGGACGGCCGAGGGGCGATCACGATCTCCGTCGAGATGCTTTAGGATCTCGACCTTGGCGCGCTGGGGGTTCCGCCGCAGCAACCCATCCAGCCGCCGAATCCGAACTCGAGGGTTGGGTGTTCCCAGGGAGCGTGAACAGCGAACCTGGGAGCAGCGTGCCGAAGGTCCCTTCGGGCCAATGCCACTCGCTGCCCCTAGCGGGCCGTAGATGGCACCACATTCCACCGCTGAAGCCTGATTGTCAGCTTACTCGCTCACGACGACGCGGATGGGTGTCGGGTTGAATCCGTTGCACGGATTTCGCGTCTGCGGGCAGTTCGAGATCACCGCCAGCACGTCCATGTCGGCGCGGAGGTCGACGTGGTCGCCGGGCTTGGAGACGCCATCGGCGATCGCCATGGCGCCGTCGGCGTCCACGGGGACGTTCATGAACCAGTTCAGGTTGGCCACGATGTCCCTCTTGCCGAGGCCGAACGGCTCGAGCGCGCGGAGAAAGTTCTGGCGGCAGTTCGGCGTCTCCTTCACGCCATAGCGGAGCTCGTTGCTGGCGGCGCTGCAGCAGCCCCCGATGGTATCGTGGCGGCCGCACGTGTCCTCGAGAATGGTGAAGAGGCGCCGGCCCATGTCGGAGTAGATCCCGTGGCCCGTCGTGAGGAAGATGGTCTTCGCGTACTTCATGGTGTCGGCGGCGTTGTAGCGCTCGGAGGGGTCGGCAGCGTTGTAGCAGAGAAAATCGACAGCCTGTCGCCCCTGCAGATCGATAATGCGAAGCACCTGGCCTGCCTTGAGCACGCGCCCCCAGGGCTCACCGGGCGGGATGGTCCGGTCCTCTACGATCTTTCCACTGACGATGCTCATGTGCCCTCCTCCGGGCGGCGCTCGTCCTCATCGCCGGTAGTGGCGGCACCCTACAGCCGGTGTGTGGTCCGGTCAAGTCGTGCCGTGGGCTCGTGGAGCGGCGTGGGATTTTGGGTGGAGATCTGCCCACGCCGGCGCCCCCGTCAAGAACGACGCCACTAGGCGTGTCGAATGTGCGCGATTTTGATGCTGAAGGTGCCAGCAAACCTAGTGGACCAGAAGGAAATGATTGTGGACAGCGTCTCGAGGATAGGCAACATGAACGACCTCCGGCAGCGGTCGCTCCGTCAATGGGTCCCACCCTCGTGACATAACGTGCCAGACGCGGACGCTGGCCGCCCCAGGAGCCGCTGCCACAGCCTCAGAACTTGTTCGAGGCAGCCGAGGCCCAAGCGCTTAATCTTTTTTAAGCGAGGATTTCAGCGCCAACCCACGCGCTGGAAGAAGGCCGCGATCTCGGCTGCGGCGCGATCGGGATCTTCGCGATGGGGAAAGTGTCCGACGCCCGGAAAGAGCGCGAGGTCGAGATCGCTAAAACTTGCGCCAAGCCGGTCGGTCCAGTCGTACGGAAACAGCGGATCGTGCTCGGGCCACCGCAAGCAAGTCGGCACCGTGATCGCGGGGAGGAGAGGGGCCTCGCCCTTCATCATGCGGATCCGGGCGGCATGGGCGGCGCGATAATGGGCAAAGCCGCCGGCGAGATTGCCGGGCTTCAGGAAATTGTCGGTGAAGGCCTCGATCACATCGTCGAACGCCTCCTTGCGGTGCGACCAATGGCGCAGGAAGTGGGCGATGAACGTGCGGCAGCTGTCGCGCGTTGCGCCGACAAGGCCCGGCGCCATCTCCATCTGGTTGAAGGACTGGTACCAGATCTCGTTGAGCCGGTCGGGCGCCGCCATCCGGGGGCCGATGCCGGGATAGACGAACTCGAAGAAAAACAGCCCGGCGAGCCGCTCCGGCGCCGTCCGCGCCAGCGGCTGCATCGCCGCGCCGCCGACGTCGTGGCCAATGACGCCGACCCGCGCAACGCCGAGCGCGTCGAGCAGCGCCAGCATGTCGGCGGCATGGTCCGCGGGGCCGAACGGACCCGCGGGCTTGGCGCTGTCCCCGAAGCCGCGCAGGTCCGGGGCGATCAGCGTGTAGCGATCGGCGAGCCGCTTCATGACCGGCTCCCAGGAGAGCCAGAACTCCGGCCAGCCGTGCAGCAGCAGCAACGGCCGCCCCGCGCCGGTCCGCACGACATGGAAGCTCGCGCCGTTCGCCTCAATCGTCAGATGTTCCATGGGGTTCGATTTCCTAGGCTGCGCGCCTCAGTAAGCGTTGGATCTTTGGGACCAGGGTGGCATAGGTGAATTGCTTCCCGATCAATTCAGCGCCGGGGTCGAGCCTCCCTTGACGAATGATGGCGTTTCGCGTGTAGCCGGTTGTTACGGCCGCTCCGGGGAGACCGCGCCGCTCATGCGGAAGCGCGGGATCAGGCGGTCACGGCAGCGTGAAGGCGACCACGTGATCGCCCATCTTCGAGCGCAGCGTGGCGTGCCCGCCCGCCGCGATGACCACGAACTGCTTCCGGTCGGGGGCAAGCTGGTAGGTCATCGGCGTGGCCTGTGCGCTTGCGGGCAGCTCGGCGCTCCACAGCTCGCGGCCGGTCTCGACGTCGAAGGCGCGCAGGCGCGGATCGACCCCTGCCGCGATGAACACGAGGCCGCCGGCGGTGGTCACCGCGCCGCCGAAGTTCGGCGAGCCCCACCCGGCCGTGCCGGGAATTCCCGCGAGCTGTGGGAACATGCCCAGCGGCACCTCCCAGCGCACGGCGCCGGTGGCGAGATCCACCGCGGCCAGCGTGCCCCACGGCGGCGGATTGCACGGGGCCCCCGAGGGCGAGAGCAACGGCTCGCGATACATCGCGTACGGGGTGCCGAGCTGCGGCGCGAACTCGCCGAGCATTCCATTGGCACGCGCATTCTGCTGCATCTGCTGGTATTCGGCCCGCGGGATGAGGCGGACCATGAAGGCGAGCCGCGTGGTGTTCACGATGACGAGCCCGCGGACCGGGTCGTGGGAGGGGCTTCCCCAGTGCATGCCGCCGCCGAAGCCGGGAAAGGCGACGGTGCCTTCGAGGCTCGGCGGGGTGAAGATACCCTCCGACCGAAAGCCGGCGACGCGGCGTCGGCAGGATTCCCGGTCGGCCGGCGTCGCGCCCCACACGTCGTCGGCGGTGAGGCGCTGCGGGACGAGTGGGGCCGGCCGGACCGGGAACGGCTGGGTGGGCGAGGCCTCCTCGCCGGGAACCGTGCTGCGCGGCACCGGCCGCTCCTCGATCGGGAACAGCGGCGTCCCGGTCCGGCGGTCGAGCACGAACAGGTGCCCCATCTTGGTGGCCACCACCACCGCGGGCACCGCTTCGCCATTCCGGGTGAGCGTCAGCAGCGCGGGCTGGGCGGGGACATCGTAGTCCCACAGGTCGTGGTGGACGACCTGGAAGTGCCAGACGAGCTTGCCCGTTTCCGCGCGCAGCGCGACCACCGCGTTTGCGTAGAGGTTGGCGCCGAGGCGCTCACCGCCGTAGTGGTCGGGGCTCGGGCTGCTGGTCGGCACGAACACGAGGCCGCGCTCGGCGTCGACCGAGATCGGCGGCCAGGCGTTGGCCGCGCCGGTGAGGCGCCAGCTCTCGCTGCGCCAGGTGGCGGCCGCGGTGTCGGCTCCGTCGGTCGGGATGGGATCCCAGGTCCAGCGGAGCGCGCCGGTCCGGGCATCGTACGCGCGCACCACGCCCCGGGGCAGATCGGTCATGATGTTGTCGCCGATCGACGAGCCCACCACGATCAGCGAGCCGATGACGGCGGGCGGCGAGGTCACCTGGTAGCAGCACCGCATGTAGCTGTTCGGCCGCAGCCCTTGGGTCAGGTCGATCTGGCCGTCCCGCCCGAAGTCGGTGCAGGGCGCGCCACGGGCCGCGTCGAGGGCGATGAGCCGGGCGTCGATCGTGGCCACGTAGATGCGGCGGCGGCACGGCTCCCCGGCGGCGCGGTCGGGGTCGAGCCACGTCGAGACGCCGCGCGAGGTCACCAGCGCGTAGGTCCGCTCCCGATCGACGCGGGGATCGTAGACCCAGCGCTCGGCTCCGGTCTCCGGATCGAGCGCGATCACGCGGTTGAAGGGCGTGCTCAGGAACAGCGTGCGGTCCACCATGATCGGCGTGGCCTCGAAGGCCGACTTCTGGCGCGCCGGGCTCCGATCGTCGGCCTCGCCGGTCCGGTAGGTCCACGCCACCCGGAGGCGGCCGACATTCTCGCGGTCGATCTGGCTCAGGGGTGAGTAGCGCCCCCCGCCCGCGTCGTCGCCGTAGGCCGGCCAGTTCCCGTGGGGCTCCCGATCGCCGCGCGGGGCGGCGAGACAGCCCAGGCACAGCAGCGCGAGCACGCCGACCGTGCATCGGGGGACGAAGCGTCTCATCGCGAGGACAGCGCGTCGATCTTTAAGCACCTGGCGCTTCGACATGTCGAGGGCGTTCATGGACCGGACCTCCTTCCTTGGCAGGGTAGCGGCCAGCGATGCCACCGTCCAATGCATATCTCTTATCCCACCGATCAGCCTTTGCGATGCCCCCGCGCAGATCGAGGGCCCGCAACCACGGAACTCGACTCGCGCAGGTTTTAGGTGGATGTCCGGTGAACCGCCCGGGGTTTCCTGGAGGCTCCATTCCTTGAGAGGGTGGAGCGATGACAAGACAAAACAGGTACCCGCAGGAGCTACAAGTATTGCGTCTCCCACATGGCTTGGTCGCGAGCGCGGGTGCTTCCGCCACCCGATGTCCCGCTCACCTCGCGGCAGCAAGCGCTCCTCACCGAGCCGGCGGATCCACATACGTTCGTTCCGTCACTCTTCAGCGACGGACCTGGCGCGGAGCGGTGGAGCGCCGGCCCGGAGGTCATCGTGCTGGCCCACTTCGGGCGCGCTGTCACGTTGCGCGGGCCGAGCTCTACGCGAGCACGGGGAAGTCCGACGCTGCGCCGGCCGAGCTGGCGGTGGCGAATGAACTGTTTGCGGCGCTGGTGATGACGAGTTGGAAAAGACGAGGCGACGCGCTGGCGTTGCGGCTCACCGCACCGTGAAGACGGCCATTGGCACGTCAGTCAGACTTTATTCAGGAATTACCCAGGAAGTTGCTCCCAACGAGGCCCAAAGAGGGCCAAAGCCGACGGCGTGAGAAGCGCCTATTTACGACGTGTTGTTTGTGGCGCGTTGGCCCCAAATCCAGCCCCCGCAACCAAGGACGACGGAGGGGTTAGCGGGCGCAGGAGCCGCTAACCCCTTTCGTTTACCCTGACTTCACTCAGGAAGTGATTCGCCGGCTGCCGATCCGGCCGGCCCACCCGCCGAGCCGGTCGTCGCGCGCAGTTCGGAACTTCCTCGACTCGCCGCGGGGCGGACAGGGCGGGTCAGTCGTCGACTCTCCACCCCGTCTGCACGGATCAGGCATTCGTCCCGCCATCAACGGTGAGATTCGCCCCGGTAATGTAGGAGGACTCCGGACCCGCGACGAACGCCACCAACGCGGCGACCTCATCAACACGCCCATAGCGGTCAAGCGCTGTGGCGGCCTTCTGAGGCACCGCCCAGTCGCCCGTCGCGGGATTCAAATCCGTGTCGATCGGACCCGGCTGGACGTTGTTGACCGTGATACCCCGGCTCCCAACTTCTCTGGACAACCCCTGAGTAAACATCTTCACGGCTCCCTTCGTGGCCGAGTAGGCTACCAGCCCGGGCGTTTGGGCACGTTCGCCCACGGACGAGCCGATCATAATGATGCGAGCTCCACTCTTCATATGCTTAAGCGCTGCCTGCGTCGCGACCAGGGTGCCGCGGATGTTGATGTCAATCACGCGATCCATCTCATCTAACGTGGTTTCCGCGAACGTTTTCGGAATGGCCGTCCCGGCATTGTTCACAAGCACATCAAGTCGGCCGAAGGTCGCGACGGTCTTTTCGACCGCGCTCTTGACTGCTTCGGTGTCGGCAGCGTCCGCTTGGATCGCAACAGCCTGTCCGCCACTGAGCTCAATCTCTTTGACCACGGCGAAAGCCGCGCTGGCTTCCTTCGCGTACGTGATGGCCACGCTCGCTCCATCCGCGGCCAGACGTTTCGCGATCGCTGCGCCGATGCCCCTCGAACCACCGGTAATGAGTGCCACTTTCTCGTTTAACTTAGACATGGGTTCTCCTTTGCTTTCCTGTGAACGATGTCCGCCGCGACGATGAAGTCGAGGACGCCATGCTCCTCTGCTTTAAGTTTCCAGTTCCGTGCCGAGCGCCTCGTTGAAGCGGTTGGTGAAGTTGGCGGCCGCGATGCTGAGCGTGAGCTGCACGAGGGCTTCTGGTCCCAGCTGCTTCTTGAGCTCTTCCACGAGCCGCGAATCGACCTGGACCTTCTCTGTCATCTCCTCCGCATAGCGGATGACCGATCGCTCGAGATCGGAGAACAGCGGGTTGGTCGTGTAGTCGGCCAGCGCAGCGAACTTCTCCTTCGGCACTCCGTCCCTCTGCCCGAGGGCCGCGTTGTGCGTCACTCAATAGTTGCAACCATTGATCTGTGAGGCCTTCACGTAGGCGAGCTGGCGCAGCTTGAGGTCGAGCGCGCCCTCGCGCAGCGTCCCGTAAAACGCGACGACGGGCGCCACGGAGCGGGCGTGGTGCGCCATCAGCCTGAAGGTGTTCAGCACGCGGCCCGTGGCCTTCTTCATCTTGTCGTACACTGCCTGGACGTCGGGCGGGACCTGCTCGCGGTCGAGATACGGAAGTCTGGCGGCCATCATGTCCTCCTCTGATCGAGATTTGACCGGGATCCCTTCTCGGATTGGACAGCCATGTTCATCTCCTTTTGATCGCTGTTAGCCCGCGGTCTTGCCGCCATCGGCGGTGAGGACCTGGCCAGTCACGAAATGAGGCCTTACGCGCCCCAGCGGTACTCCCGTGGCCAGCGCCGCCTTCCTCTGCGGGGTTCCGGTGAAGCGATTCAGCATTCCGGTATCTGTCGGATCGGGAGCCACAGCGTTGACGCGCACCCCGAAGCGCGCAGCTTCGAGCGCCGCGGACTTCGTCATGCCTTCGACGGCGTGCTTGCTGGCAGCGTAGACTGATGCCGGAGGCTCCTTCGTGACCATAGGTGGACGAGATGTTGACGATGCTGCCGCTCCCTTGAGCCTGCATCACGCGCAGTTCATGCTTCATGCTCAGCAGGGTGCCGAGCACATTGGTGTCGAAGGTGGCGGCGTAGGTTTCGGCGGTCTGCTGCGTCACGGGGCCGGGCTGGCCTTCGGTGCCGGCGTTGTTGACTGCAGCGTCCAGGCGACCGAAGCGCGCGACGGTCCGATCGATCAAGTTCCGTACGTCGTCTTCCTTGCGCACATCCGCGCGCAGGAATTCGACTTCAGCGCCGAGCTCGCGCAGCTCAGCCGCAAGTTCCTGGCCGGCCGTCTCGTGGCGACCAGCTACAACGATTCGGTTCCCTTCCCCTGCGAAGGCACGCGCCGCGGTGCGCCGGATTCGAGTTAGCACGCCGGTGATCAAGACAACCGGGGTGCCCATATCGCCGCTCCTTTCGATTTGCTAGGCCCTGAGGGCCGCCGGAGGAACACGTTCACATGCCTTCCGATGCTAGATGTTAGGTTTTGGTAGCGCTGCCTTCCAATACTTTGTAGGCTGGTGCCATACTTCGGAGGCATGGGACACGCCATGGAGCTGCGACATCTCCGCTATTTCGTTGCCGTCGCCGAGGAGGGAAGTCTGACGGTGGCGGCCGAGCGGAGACTGCACACGGCGCAGCCTTCACTCAGTCGTCAGATCCGGGACCTTGAGTACGAGGTCGGCGCGCAACTGATGATTCGCAGCGGTCGCGGCATCGAGTTGACCGCCGCGGGTCGGGTCTTTCTGGACCATGCACGACTGGCGCTGGCTCAGGTCGATGCGGCTGGCGAAGCTGCCAGGCGCGCCGCTCAGCCCGCCAAGCCATCGTTCGCGCTGGGCTTCCTGACCGGAAAGGAGATCGACTGGCTCCCTGAAGCGATGCGGCTCCTACGGGACGAACTCCCCAAGATCGAGATCACCGTCTCCAGCCAGTATTCTCCCGACCTCGCGGATGCTCTTGTCAAGGGCAAGCTCGACGTGGCGTTCCTACGACGAGAAGCACGGGCAACTGATCTGATGTTCAAGGTCGTCGCCACGGAACGCTTCATCGCCGTGCTGCCAAGCGATCACAGCCTTGCTTCGCACGAGGTGATCGACCCACAAGACATCGTGGGCGAGACCTTCATCGCCGTATCTAACACAGCTCCAGTAACGCGGGCGGTCATCGAAGATTACTTGAGGCGGTCCGGCGTTGACATCAGGCCGAGTCACGAGGCGGACCATATGGCAATGGCGATGTCCTTCGTCGCATCAACGCGTGGAGTCGCGCTGTTGCCCGCCTACGCTCGGAACCTGCTTCCGTCGTCCCTGACGAGCCGTCCATTGCGGGGCGATGCCCCCACAATTGATCTCGTGGTCGGCTACAGCAGAATGAATACGTCTCCAATCCTGAAGCTATTCCTCTCGAGGATTGATGACTTGATAGCTCGCGTGTCGAAGAAGACCCATTAAAACCAACGCGTCGCATCGAATCAGGAGGCTGCGAGAGTGAGTAGTTCAACCGTGGGCGACGCAGCAATCGCCGTAGTTCGCCGGAACACCGAGGAAGTACAAGGCAAAGGTAACTGGCGCGTGTTCGAGGAATTGTTCGCCGATGATTTTGTAGATCACACGCCGCAGCCTGGCACGACACCCGACAAGGACGGGGTGAGAGTGTTGTACAAGCGCCTGCGTGCCGCGTTCCCCGACTTCCGTCCCGAGATCCACTGGCAGGCGGCCGCCGGCGACCTCGTGACCACCTACAAGACCTATCACGGCACCCACCAAGGAGAATTCCTCGGTATTCCGGCCACAGGGAAGAAGGTCAGTTTCTACACCGTCGACGCCATGCGGGTCGTCAACGGCAAGATCACCGAGCACTGGGGCGTTGCGACGCTGCTCGATCTGATGCAGCAGCTCGGTGTCGTCCCTGCTCTGGGAGGTCAGCGATGACGACGCCGATCGCCGAACGGGTCGCTAAGCCCTCCCACGGCAGAGCCCTCTCTGGCCATTTGTCTTATTCTGACGATCGCCAACTACGATGCGGGAGGCGCCGCCCAGACTTCACCCAGATTACCCAGGAAGTTGCTCCCAACGAGAGCCAAAAGCGCCCAAAGCCACTCGCCTGAGCGGCCGGGAACGCCAGCACAACGCTGCTCCATCTCCGACTGCAGCGTAGGAGTGAAACATGTGCCCTGAAGGTAGCAAAAACAACACATTGGACGGAGACCAACGGGTTTAGGATGTCGGTGGGACACTCGGGCGGGTTGGCTGGCTATCGATACCGTGAAATCATTTTTCATCCCGCTAGTTTGCCTGGAAATGCTGCTCTCGGGGCTTTTGCACCTCTTTCTTCCCGGCGAAACTGAGAAGCACATGAGCTGCCCCAGGAATGCGCGCATCGTTGGCGCGATATTACTCGCGCTGGTCCTCCCTGCTACCGTCTGGGGTTTCTATGTCCTTGCCGTCCTGTTCGTGATCTTCGGCCTTCCCCGATTGTTCGCGCCGGGACATTCCATTCGTCTACAACAGCGTTCGTATCCTCGCAGAGTGCACGGAGTGCTGTTGATGATGGGCGCAGTCGGTCTGTGGATTGTCTCTAGGCTGGGGCATCGATGAATCCTTCTCTCTTTGAGGTTGCCGACGCGACTAGACGGTAGCGCGGGCCCGCAACCACCGAAATCGACTCGCCTAGCCTTCGAGGTAACTCGGACGCCGGCCGGCCCAGGAGCCGCTGTAACAGCAAGCTCGTGCTCCTGCGCGTGACCGGCACTGATCTCTCGCGCCTCCGCGAGGCCGCGATCGGGCACTGGTTCGCAGGGCGCCGCGTTCGCTCCCGAAGGCAAGCACGTCTTCGTCGGGAACATGGTCGAGAAGGACATTCAGGTGTTCGCGCTGGACGGGGCCACGCTGCGGGACACCGGACTGCGTATCGGCGTCAAGGGAGGGCCGGCGGCGATCCGCTTCGCCGACAAGTAGGCTCTAGAGGCGCTCTACCCTCAGGGGCGTCGCTCGCACGACGCGGTCGGGAACAGGAACCAGCGCTTGCCGTCGAGCATGTGGCCGCAGTGCTCCCGCCACCACGCCGCGGCGACCGGGTCCTTGGTCTGCAGGAGATCGACGGCCTCGCGCGCGTTCACCGCATAGCCGGTGTGCACGCCGTAGCGCCCGAGAAACAGCGCGGCGATGCGGCGCCACACGCCTCGAGGCCCGGAGACCACGCTCGAGGTCATCGCGAGCTGGCGGCCGCTGCGCTCGGGCGTGAGCGGAAGCTCCATGCCGACCCACGCGAGCCTGACCGACAGCGGGGCTTGTCCGGGCGGGCACGCGATGATCCGGACGCGGGTGGCGAGCGCCATACGCTCACGATAGCCCGCGCTGCGTCGCGGCTCCAAGCGCTTTTTGGCTCGGCGCGTCCGATCGGTGCGCGGCGGCGCAACTACTCGGGACTACGCGTCTATTCGCCAGCTTACTGCGGCTTCAGCCACATCTCCGACCACGCCAGACACGCGCTCGAAGCCTGCCGTTCGCCGCGTGTCTCGACCGGGAATTGCTAGAAGGTCACCATCCGCTTCCAGTCACGATCGAGCGCGCGCCCGGCCTCCGCCTGGCCGCGCTTTACGGCCTAGGCCTGGAAGGGGATAGGCAACATCAACAAGGACAATTCTTGTCCTTACGAGGGCGGGAGCGCTGAACCGAGGCTCTCACCTCTAGATCGATGGGTGGGTGGAGAAAAGTGGCACCAAAGAGCCTAGACGAATCCACAGCAGATTTGTCATCCAGCTGTTACCCAAAAAGGGGCGAGGGCGTCGGAGAATCTCTTCGAAGCCCTTGTCTTTTGTGGTTGCGAGGGCCCGCAACCACCGAATCACGCACCGTGGTCTTCGAGGTCGACCTGATCTAGGCGGATCGGGTCCGCCGACAATCCCGCCGCTCCTCCCTGGAATCCCCATCAGCATCAAGATGGTCCGGATAGCGCGCGTGTGAGTCTCCGACACTCGGAATGTACGTCACCCTCGGGCTCGCGATAGCGAGGCTCACCCTTCAAAATCGGCCTGCCACAGATCCTGCAAATCACAGGTTCGTCAGGTTCACGGTCGCCCATGCCGGTGTTCAGGTATCGCGGGGACCTGATGAGGGCCTTCGGGAACATCTCGCCGGTCTCGCTCCTAGCCGCCGAGGCTGTCTGATGAAAGTTCGTCGTTCGTGACCAGAGGGACTTCACCTGCGCGTCACACCAACGCTTGTGCGCATGAGGCCATGATTCAGGAGAGGGCTGGGTCGGTCAATACGGGCCGCCCCCTACGTGGACACCACTATTTGAACTTAGGGCGGATTCGTCGCGCCGCGAGCCCTTACGTGGGCCGATAACCGGCGCATCAACGAGACTGGTGTTCCGGCGTTGAGAGGGCGCATGGGAGCTCGTAGCGAAGAAGCTCGATGTGGTTCCGCACATTCAATTTGCGCATCAGATTCATTCGATGCACTTCGACGGTCCTGATACTGATCGACAGGCGGTCGGCAATTTCCTTGCTCGTGTGAGCCCCGGCGACCAGATGGAGCACTTGGCGCTCCCGTGGCGAGAGCGCGGGGTATCGATCCGTCAGTCCGCCCAGATCCCTCCAAGCGACGGTTTGCCAGGTGCCGTCTCGACGGGCAAGGGCCGATTGATGGGCGCTCGCCACATCAAGTAGGTCGGCTGCCTGGCTCGTCGCGAGCTGGTAGCTGCACAGAACGATCATGCGCCGGTTCCGCAGCGCCTCGTTCAACACGGCCTCGTACTCGAGAAAGTCCCTCCACTTCCTCTCATTTTCTAACCAGTCCGCGCTTCCGGCGGCCCGCATACCGGCAAACCCTCGCGCCTCCGCGTGTCTCAGTCGGTGTGGGCCGGCAGAACTGGACTAACCGATGATCGAATCGCGCCCGTGCATCCGCGACGCCGCTTACCTTGCTAGACTCGCCCACGTGCCCATCCGATGCGCTTCGAGCTTGCAGGACCACGCGGCCCTGCCGCGGGAAAGCGAAGCGGGAGCGACCATGCTGACGCGGCGAGAGTGGAGCGGGGGGCTCCTCGCGACGCTCGCCATGCTGGCTGGAGGCTGCGTCACCATTTCGCCAAGTGAGGAGCGCAGGCTCGGCCAGGAGGAAGCGCACGAGGTCGAGGAGACGGTCGGCCTGGTTCAGGATTCCGCGCTCCTGGGTTACGTCCGCCAGGTCGCCGGTCGCCTAACACAGGCGGCCGAGACCTCCGGCGTGGCTTGGCAGTTCAGCGTGGCCGACGACGCCGAGCCGAACGCCTTCGCGCTGCCCGGGGGCTGGGTCTATGTGACGCGCGGTGCGCTCGCGCTCCTCAATCGCGAGGATGAGCTGGCAGGCGTGGTGGGCCACGAGATGGCCCACGTGCTCGAGCGCCATGCCGCGCGGCGGGTTGGGGCGGCCACGCCTTTTGCCGTGCTCTTCGGGCTGCCGGCGAGCATCCTCGGGACGGTCAGCCCGACCCTCGGCGGCATCGTCGGAGGAATAGGCGGGCTGACCTCGGGCGCGGTGCTGGCGTCATATAGTCGAGAACAGGAGCGTGATGCGGATCGACGGGGCATCGAGCTGGCCGCTCGCGCCGGCTACGACCCCGCCAGTCTAGCCAGCTTCCTCCGCACCCTCAAGCGCGAGGAGGCGTTGCAGGCTGGGCGAGAACCTAGCCGGCCGCGCTTCTTCTCGACGCACCCGACGACGCCCGAGCGTGTCGGGAACGTTGAAGCCGCTGCCCGCTCGCTAGTGAGGGGCGCGGAAGCCCCGGTCGCCGCCACTCGGGCGGCATTCCTCGCTCGGCTCGAAGGGCTGCTGATCGGCGACAATCCGGCGCACGGCGTCTTCCTGGGATCGCTCTTTCTGCACCCGGACGTTGACGTCGCACTCGAGATGCCGGCCAGCTGGAAGACGGTCAACGGCCCCGGTGCGGCCGGCGCGGTCGCCCCCGACCGTGACGCAGTGGTCGCGCTGACGTTAGTCGGTCCTGGCGACGATCCGGTGGTGGGCGCAAGGAAGGAGGCCCTGCCCGAGGCCCAGGCCAAGCGCCTCCAGCGTGGGCGGATTGGAGCGCTTCAGACGGCGCGGCTGGTTGCCGACACGCGTGACGGCAATCGAGCCGCGCTGACCTGGATCGCGCATCACGGGCACATCTTCCGCGTGACCGGCATGACCCGCATTAGCGACTGGGAGCGGTACGGCCCCGGCTTCGAGCGGACGGCCGCGAGCTTCCGGCCGCTGCGCCAGGCCGACCGGGAGCGCGTCGTCGAGAGCCGGCTGCGCATACGCCGGGCCGCCTCTGGTGAGACGGTGGCGCAGGTGCTTGCCCGCGGCGGGGGGACTTGGAACGCGGCGCGCATCGCCGTGGCGAACGGAACGACGGTCGATGCGACGCTCGAGGCGGGCTGGCCGGTCAAAGTGCCGGTCACCCAGCGGTACCAGACTGTCAACGGATAGCACAGGCAAGAGATGGGGACAGCCCTTGGTGGCGTCATCGTCGAATGGCGCGCCCGTGCTGGAATCGACCAATGTTCTTCTCGCCTTGTCCTGGGGCAACGAGGACAACGAGAAGAGCCTGAAGCTGGAGCGGGGCTATCGGCCGGAACACGGGCTTGCGGAAACCCAGTCCGATTCCCGTCTTCCCAGGAAAGCCGTCCTAGGTTCCTTCCCACTCAAAGGGAAAACGAGTCGATTTCGGTGATTGCGGGCCCTCGCAACGCGTCTAGATCAAATCGATCTCGAAGCTAGGCATCTTTGATATCGGTGGTTGCGGGCCACCGCAACCACGGAAAGCAAGGGCTTCCAAGACACCCTCGGGAGCCCTTGGTGCTTTCATTCAACGGGAGTCAACGAGTCGCTAGGAACCAGGATGCGGTCGACGCTGCGCTTCATCGGTCAGGGCTCCGGAGCGGCATCTTACCCCAACCGCCCCGAAGGCAGAGCGGCGGCACGTTGTCCGCGGCTACTCCGCCCACAGCTCGATCGGCGTGTCGCGCCCCCGCAGCACGCTGGGCCCCCGCGGCGTCAGACCTTGCAGGAGCGCGAGATCGGCGGCCTCGCGCTCGACGGCGGCCACGAGCGCGCCACTGGCCACGATGCTGACCCGGAGCTCGCGCGTGTGGGCCTGTAGCCGGCTGGTGACGTTGGTGGTGTCGCCCACCGTCGCGAAGGCCATGCTGCGGCGGCTGCCGATGTCGCCGGCCACCACCGGGCCGTAGTGCAGACCGAGCCCGATCTGCAGGGGCGGCCGCCCGGCCGCCTCCCGCTCGAGGTTCCAGGCGGTGAGGGCCGCCAGCATGCCGCGGGCGCAGGCCAGCGCATCGGTCGCGTCCCGGCGGCCGGTGTCGGGGACGCCGAACGTGGCCAGGAGCGCGTCGCCGATGAACTTCTCCAGGCAGCCGTCGTGGCGGAACACCTCCTCTTCCATGCGGCCGTGGAAGTCCCGCAGGAGTGCCATGACCTCCTCCGGCGTCATCTCCTCGGCCATGGTGGTGAATCCCACCAGGTCGGCGAAGAGCACGCCGACCGCCTGCCGGCGCACGCGGCCCAGCGGCTCGTCTCGCCCGGCCAGGGTGTCGACCACCTTGGGAGAGAAGTAGCGGGCGAGGTTCCCGCGGGCGCGCTCGGCCTCGGCCCGCTCGGCCACCAGCGTGCGCGAGCGCCGGACCAGGAGCGCGAGGCCCGCGCTCACCAGCAGGAACACGATGATCTCGTTCTGGTACTTGAGCATCGAGACGTAGTTGGGATCGAAGTAGGCGGCGCGCATTGCGGCGCGGCTGGCCCCGCTGGGCGGGTCGGTGATGGTCTCGGGCCGGGTGAAGATCCAGAGAAAGCCGGCCGTCCAGGCGCCGGCCCCGCAGAGTCCAGCCCACAGGAGCAGCCGGGGCCGGAACGAGAACGCGGCCTGCATGAGCATGACGAAGAAGTACATGAACGTGGCGAAGCGCAGCGGGATTGCGGGCGGCACCTGCGGGGAGACGTAGGGGTTCGGCAGCAGGAGGGCCGCGGCCAGCGCCAGCGAGTCGACGAGGATCAGCAGGTACGCGGCCAGCCGCAGCGCCCGGCCCCGGAAGTAGAGCCAGAGCTGCGCGAGGCCGGTCACGAGGAAGAAGGCCGCAGAGCCCAGGACCCAGACGTAGGCCGCGCCGCGCTCGGGGCTCGCCACCGCGAGCCATCCCAGGATGAACACCACCGCCGCCGAGCGCGTGGCGGCCGCTACCATCAGGCCCCGCCGCTCCTCCCGGGCGAAGGCAGCGTCCAACCGCTCCTGGGTCCCGACGTCTTGCTTCAAGCTTTCTATGTCCGGCCTGGCGCCCTCATCGGCACCCGGCCAGGTCCGCCATCAGCTCGATGGCCTCGTCCTGCTGGGTGGCCACCGTGAGACCCGTCGCGCCGCTCTCGGCCCACGTCCGGAAGCGCTCGCGGATGCGGTCCCTCGGCCCGACCAGCGCGCCCTCGTCGATGAAGTCGTCCGGGACCGCGGCCACCGCCTCCGCCTTGCGGCCGGCCAGGTAGAGCTCCTGGATGCGCTCGGCCGCCTCCCCGTAGCCGTTCGCGGTCATCGCCTGGGTGTGGAAGTTCTTGTCGCGGTGGCCCATGCCGCCCACGTAGAGCGCCACGCGCGGCTTGAGGGTCTGGAGCCCGGCGCGCACGTCGTCGGTCAGCACCACGAAGGCGCGCGGCTGGATCTCGAGGTCGCGCAGCGTCTTGCCGCTGCCGGCGCGACGGAGCCCCTCGTCCAGCCAGGGCCGGAAGGCCTTCATGCGCGCGGGCGTGAAGCCCAGGGGCAGCCAGCCGTCCGCGACCTCGGCGGTAAGCTTCACGGTGGACTCGCCGCCTGTCCCCAGCCAGACGGGAATGTCCGGGCGCATGTGCAGGATCGACGTCAGGGGTTTGGCCAGCCCGGCCGAGCCCGGACCCGTGTAGGGGAGCGAGATCTCGCGGCCCTCGTGCTGCACAGGCGATTTGCGGGCGAAGACTTTCCGCATGATGGCGACGTAGTCCCGCAGGCGCCAGTAGGGCTTGCCCCAGGGCTGCCCGTACCAGCCCTCCACGATCTGCGGGCCCGACACGCCGAGGCCCGCGATGACGCGCCCGCCGCCGGCCAGCGCATCGATGGTGCCGACGGCCATCGCGGCCGCCGCGGGGGTGCGCGCGGCGAGCTGCATGATCCCGGTGCCGAGCCGGATGCGCCTCGTCACCGCCGCCAGGTAGGCCAGCGGCGTGAGGGCATCCGAGCCGTACGCCTCCGCCGTCCACACCGAGTCGTAGCCCAGCCGCTCCGCGAGCTGCACGCGCGCCACCGGCAGGTCGAGGTGGGCACCGGAGTACCCGATCGAGAGCCCGAGCTTCATCGGCCCCTGGAGCCGCGCGACGGCAGCGCCGCGACGAAGGTGCCGCTGATGAGGGTCTCGCCCTTCTGGTTGATCGCCTCGAGCTCGCCCTCCACCAGCTTCTCGCCCCCCTGCTCGAGCTTGCGCGTCACCGTGCCCCGGCAGACCACGTCGTCGCCCGGCCAGGCCCGTGTCGAGAAGCGCACCTTGTAGCGCCGCACGTTGGGCCGTCCCGCGAACCCGGTGACCACCCGGCTCAGGATGCCCGCGTTGAGCATGCCCATGGCGAACACGGTGGGGTTCCCGGACGCCTCCGCGAAGGTCTGGTCGTGGTGGATCGGGTTGAAGTCGCCGGAGGCCCCGGCGTACTTCACGAAGTCGGTCCGCGTGAGCTTGTCGACGCGGACCTCGGGCAGGGGGTCACCTTCCTTGACGTCTTCCCAGAAGCGCTTGGTCGCGGGCATGGCGATCTCCTCTCAGTCCTTGACGACCCGGCCGGTCTCGATGCCGACGGCGCGCGCGCGGGCCACCAGCGCGCCCTGGGCGTTGCGGTACTCGGTCTCCGTGACCGCGAACGTCATGGAGCCGCCGCGCTTGCCCGGCTTCTCGTACACGTCGACGATCCGGCTCACCGCGGTCAGCACGTCGCCGGCGTGGATGGGAGCGATGAACTCGAACTCCTGCTCGCCGTGCAGCACGCGCTTGAGGTCGAAGGGCAGACGCGGCCGGCCTCGCCCGTCGTCCCAGTGCGCGACGGTCTGCAAGAATGTCACCGGGGGCATGATGCCGCCGGCCTCTTTC
>Ga0207646_10001143_pt1 | contig 33797 bp, 31 predicted proteins | sample KBSK5502metaG_FD_184343 | JGI IMG/M metagenome (GOLD analysis project Ga0207646, IMG submission 184343) | Corn, switchgrass and miscanthus rhizosphere microbial communities from Kellogg Biological Station, Michigan, USA - KBS K5-50-2 metaG... | ecosystem: Host-associated > Plants > Roots >... | reverse complement strand
CTGATGTCCTCACAGCTTCAATGCGTCGCGGATCGCCTCGCTCGCGCGTCGGCACCCATGAACTTGGGATGGCGGGCCGAGGGAAACCGTTACGCCGCCACGAGACGAAAGGACCGTCACCGCCCCGTCACACGGGCTGCCTATCCGGTGGGCATACACGCCTTCTCAGAGCATGAAGCGGATGTCGGAGCCGTAGGTCGGATAGGCGAAGATCACCTGCTTGAGGTCGTCGGCGGGAATCCGCAGCCGGATGGCGATGGCGAAGAGATTGATGACCTCGGCGGCATTGGGCCCGAGGAGATGCGCTCCCAGGATCCGGCCGGTGCCTTCCTCGATGAGCACCTTGAACCCTGACGCGGTCTCGCCCACCCGGCGCGTGTTGTACCACGCCGAGGTGTCCTGCCAGCTCGTGTGGAACTTCAGGCCTGCGGCGCGCGCAGCGGTCTCGGTGAGGCCCGCCGATGCCAGCGGCGGAATGGCGAACACCGCCGAGGCGATGCCCTCGTAGTTCACCGTGCGTCGGTTGCCTTCGAGCAGGTTGGTGGCCAGCACGCCGGCATCGTGGTCCGCCTTTGGCGTGAGCGCCGGCCCGCTGGCGGCAGCATCACCACCGGCGTAGACCGCGGGATTGGAGACGGATTGTAAGTATTCGTTCACGATGACGCCGTGCTTCTCTCGCTTGACGCCCGCCCTGTCCAGATCGAGGTCGTCGAGCTCGGGCACGCGCCCGGCGGCGTGGACGGCCATGTCCGCCTCGAAACGGCGCTCCATTCCATGCTGGCGGCCACGCACCACTACACCGCCGGCACCACCGTCGAGGCCGACGACCTCGGTGTCCAGCTCCACGCGAATGCCGAGCTCGCGCGTGCGGCGCACGAGCAGCTCCACCAGATCGGAATCGAAGCCCTCCAGTGGCCGTGCGCCGCGGTGCAGGATCGTGACGTCCGCTCCGGCACGCGCGGCCACGTGAGCGAACTCGAACGAGATGTAGCCGCCACCGACGAACACGAGGCGGGCCGGCATCCGGTCGAGATTCAGGAAGTCCTCGCTCGTCGCCATCCGGTCGGCCCCGGGAAACTTCAGCGGCGCCGGCATGGAGCCGGCGGCGATCAGCACGCGGCGGCCGATCAGGCGGTCGTCGCCGACGGCAAGCGTGGTGGAGTCGACGAAGCGCGTGCGCTCGTGGAACTGCTCGACGCCGATCTGCGCCCACGCCTGCTCGGTGCGTTGCGGTGTCGGGTCGATCATCGACCGCTTGAAGCGCATGAGCGCCGGCCAGTCGATCGTCAGCGTGGCGGCGGGCACGCCGATGGTCGCCATATCCCGCGCGTGATGGACCGCCTCGGCCGCTCCCACCAGGATCTTCTTGGGCAGGCAGCCGCGCAGCGCACAGGTGCCGCCGAACGGCCGCGAATCGATGACGGCGACCGTCCAGCCGGCCTCGCGACATCGCGAGGCCACCGCCGAGGTCACGCCTGTTCCTACGACGACGAGATCGAAGCGCCGTTCCATACCGGCATCCTCCTCTGGAGAACGGGCCTGAGTTAGAGGCTAGCACTACGATCCCTGATCCGGCGCCGCGCTTCGTGAAACCGCGGGCCCGTACATTCCCAGTAGTCGCACGAGCAGCACTCGGTCGTCGAGCAGATCAGCCGCGGCCCGCACTCGCGTGGAGGGGTTGGCTGTGACATCGATTCGCGTATGAACCGGGCTAGACGCCCGGTCGATCTGCTTGGGATGGTGTGCGGCCGCGGACGGTTACAAGGTTGCGACTGTCTTCACCTCGGGTGCTGAGATGTAACCCGGGCTCGAAGAGCGCCGTCAAAAAGCAAAACAATGGCTGAACGGGTTGAAATCCTCATCCTCGGCAGTGGAGAGGCCGGCAAGCTCCTGGCCTGGGACATGGCGCGCTCCGGGCGACGAACCGCGGTCGTGGAGCGGCGTTGGATCGGGGGCTCCTGTCCCAACGTGAACTGCCTGCCCAGCAAGAACGAGATCTGGAGCGCAAAGGTCGCGCATCTGGTGCACCACGCTGCGGAGTTCGGCATGAGGACCGGTCGCGTCGCGACCGACATGGCGACGGTTCGCCAGCGCAAGCGCGAGATGGTCGAGGCCCAGATTGCCGCGCATTTGCAGAAGTACAAGGAGAGCGGCGCGGAGCTGATCATGGGGGCCGGGCGTTTCGTGGCCCCGAAAACGCTCGAGGTACGCCTGAATGACGGTGGGACCCGCGTGCTGACGGGCGACCGGGTGTTTCTCAATGTCGGAACGCACGCGGCAATTCCGAGCGTTCCCGGCCTCGAGGCCGCGCGACCGCTCACGAACATCGAGGCGCTGGAGCTCGACTATTTGCCGCCACATCTCATCGTGCTCGGCGGTGGCTATGTCGGCCTCGAATTGGGCCAGGCGTATCGTCGCTTCGGTAGCCGCGTGACCGTCGTCGAGCATGGGCCGCAGCTCATGGGCCGCGAGGATCCCGACGTCTCGGACGAAATGCAGCGGATTCTCGGCGACGAAGATCTTCGATGTGTCGTGGGGGCCGAGACTCCCCATGTGCATGGTCGATCCGGAAAGGAAGTCACTCTCGTCGTGCGCACGAGCGCGGGTGAGCAACGGATCGAGGGCAGCGACATCCTGGTCGCGACGGGGCGCACTCCGAACACCGCCGGGATCGGCCTCGAGGAGGCCGGAGTGGAGCTGGACGCGCGTGGCTACATCCGCGTCAATGAACGGCTGGAGACGAGTGCCCCCGACGTCTGGGCGATGGGGGAATGCGCCGGTAGCCCACAGTTTACGCACGTCTCCCATGATGACTTTCGGATCATCAGGGACAATCTCGCCGGAGCGCAGCGCAGCACGCGCGATCGGCTCGTTCCCTACTGCATGTTCACGGATCCGCAGCTCGCCCACGTCGGACTGAGCGAACGCGACGCACAACGCCGAGGCGTGACCGCGCGCGTCGCGAGGCTGCCGATGAGCGCCGTGCTCCGGGCGCAGACGATCGGCGAAACACGAGGCTTCATGAAGGCGCTCGTCGGCGCGAGCGACGACCGCATCCTCGGCTTCACGATGATCGGCCCCGAGGCCGGGGAGGTCGTGGCCGTGATGCAAACGGCGATGCTGGCAGACCTGCCATATTGGAGACTGCGCGACGCCGTCATCGCGCACCCGACGATGGCGGAGGCCCTCGACCCGCTCCTGGCGAATGTGCCGCGACGCGGGGATCGGTCCTAGGACACCTCGCCCGAGCTCGACGCCGAACCCGGCCGCTTGAACACGTAGAACAAATAGCCGAACGCGGGGAAGAGCACGACGGCGCCGACGGTCAGCGCAGACTGCAGGGCGTGGAGTGTCGACGAAGCGGTCGCGGCATTCGTGAGGGTGAGATCGGGAATCACGAGGTGAGGGTACTGCGCCAACCCCCATCCCACCAGGATACTCGCGACTTGACCCACGGCGGCGCCCCGCGCCAGGTGAAAGCGTCGATACCACAAGCTCAGCAGTGCCCCGATCGCGCAGACGCTGGTCACGGCGACGAGCCAGGGTGCCCACCAGCTCGTCAGCCTCGCGAAGATCGCCGGCGCGCCGTTGCGGGCGAGCACGAACGTGAGCGCCGCCATCGGTGCCAGCACCACACCAGCGATGAGTGCCCGCGTGCGGAAATCGTCCTGGAGGTCCGGCTCGCCCTCGGTATCGACGGTGAGGTACGTGGCGGCCAGGAACGCGAAGAGACCGAGCGCGAAGAGTCCGCAGGCGAACGCGAACGGCGTGGTCCAGCCCGCGAAGAAGCCGCTGGCCACGCGCCCGTCGACGACACGGATCTCACCCGACGCGAGCGCGCCGAGACACAGGCCGAGGAGGAACGGGGTGAAAAAGCTCGCCGCGCCGAACAGCGTCGTCCAGCGTCGGTGCACCGCGTCGTGGCGCGCGTCATAGCGACGGAAGACGAACGCCGAGCCGCGCAACACGATGCCGATCAGGACCGCGGTCATCGGAATGTGGAGCGCGGTCATGGACGTGGCGAACGCAGGCGGGAACGCGGTGAAGAGGACCACGATGATGAGGATCAGCCACACATGGTTCGCTTCCCAGATGGGGCCGATGGCGTGCTCGATCGCCGCCCGCTGGCGCGACGCGCGCGGTCCTGAAGCGAGCAGGTCCCACATGCCGCCGCCGTAATCCGCGCCGCCCGATAACGCATAGAGCACGAGCGCGGCCAGGATGACGGCGCCGAGCCTATCCTCGATCGTCACGCGACACTCCCGCGGCGGCTCCTCGGTTCCGGCATCGCACGCGGATCGGTCTCGATGAACTGGCGACGCAGCAGGTACACCAGGACGACCGACAGAAAGATGTAGACGACCGTGAAGGTGATGAACGGCACGGCCAGTGCGCGCATCGGCGTCACGGCGTCCGCCGTTCGCATCACGCCATGAATGATCCACGGCTGCCGGCCCACCTCGGTGACCGTCCATCCCGCCTCGATCGCGATGAGACCGAGAGGCGCGGCGACGACCAGCGCGCGCAGGAGCCAGCGCTCATCGGGAACGCGACGCCGCCGCCACGCGAGCCACGCCGCCCAGACCGCGATGGCCAGCATGGCGAAACCGGCGCCGACCATGAGATCGAACGCCCAGTGCACGATCCGCGTGGGCGGCCATTCGTCGCGCGGAATGCTGTCGAGACCGCGGACGGACGCTCCGGGATCACGCGCGACGAGCAGGCTCAATGCCTTCGGGATGCGCAGGCCATAGCGCGTCGTCATGGCCGCGTCGTCCGGGATGCCGCCGATCGTGAGCGGCGCGCCCGCCTGGGTGTGGTAGTGCGCCTCCATCGCGGCCAGCTTCGCCGGCTGTCGCGCCGCGACCATCCGCGAAATCGCGTCGCCACTCACGATCTGCAGCGGAATGGCGAGCGCCCCAACCCCAAGCGCGATGCCGAGAGCATGGCGGTGGAACGCGCTCGCGCGATCGCGGAGCAGGAAGAAGGCGTGCACGCCGGCGACGACGAAGCCGGTCGCCACGTAGGCGGCGAGCACCATGTGAACGACCTGGTTCGTGCTCGCTGGATTCAGCATGGCAGCGATCGGATCGACGTTCGTCACGCGGCCGTCGACGACCGTGAAGCCGGCCGGTGCGTTCATCCACGCATTGGCGGTGACGACGAAGATGGCGGAGAGCAGGCTGCTCACGGCGACCACGCCGCCCGCGAGCCAGTGCAGCAGGGGCGGGATGCGGTCCCAGCCATAGAGATAGATGCCGAGAAAGATCGCCTCGGTGAAGAATGCGAAGCCTTCGAGGGAGAACGGCATGCCGATGATTCCGCCCGCGTATTCCATGAATTGCGGCCAGAGAAGGCCGAGCTCGAACGAGAGGACCGTGCCGGAGACGGCGCCGACGGCGAAGAGAATCGCCGTACCGCTCGCCCAGCGCCGGGCGAGGTCCAGACAGACCGGATCTCGCCGCCGGAGGTAGAGCGCTTCGGCGACGGTCATGAGCAGCGGCATCCCGACGCCGACCGCCGCGAACACGATGTGGAAGGCGAGAGACAGAGCCATCTGAGAGCGGGCGAAGTCGAGGTCGGTCACAACGGCTGCCTCTCCACAATCTTCGGACGACCGTGAAATCGGGCGAGTTACCGCAACTGCCAGTGTAACGCGCTCGCGTCGGCTCGCGTCCCAACCGTGGGGGTGGCCACACCAATGGAGCAGAAGCGGATCGAGGGCGTTGAAATGACAAGCTCGCGCATCGGGCTCGGCACCTGGGCCATGGGCGGCTGGATGTGGGGTGGCGGCGACGACGCCGAAGCCATCAAGACCATCCGCGCGGCCCTGGAGCTCGGCATCACGCTGATCGATACCGCGCCGGCGTACGGATTCGGCAAATCCGAGGAGCTGGTCGGACAAGCCATCGCCGAGCACGGGGGCCGTGAGCGCGTGCGGATCGCCACGAAGGTTGGTCTCGGCTGGCGCGCCGGCGCCGTCTACCGAGACGCTTCCGCCGAGCGGATCCGCGGAGAGATCGAGGACTCCCTGCGCCGTCTGCAGACGAGCTACATCGACATCTATCAGGTGCACTGGCCCGATCCCCTCGTTCCCATGGAGGAGACCGCCGCGGCCCTGCGACAGCTGTTCGAACGCGGCGCGATCCGTGCGATCGGGGTGAGCAACTTCTCGCCTGAGCAAATGGAGCTGTTTCAAACGGTCGCGCCGTTGCACGTCGTGCAGTCGCCGTACAACCTGTTCGAGCGGGCGATCGAGCAGGATGTCCTTCCGTATGCGGCGCGCCACGGGGTCACCGTGCTCGCGTACGGCGCGCTGTGCCGTGGGTTGTTGTCCGGTCGCATGCGCCGGGACACGAAGTTCACGGGGGATGACCTTCGCCAGACCGATCCCAAGTTCCAGCCGCGTCGGTACGGACAGTATCTCGACGCCGTGGCCGCGCTGGATCGGCTGGCGCATGCGCGCTACGGCAAGACCGTGCTCGCGCTGGCCGTGCGCTGGATCCTGGACCAGGGGCCCACCATCGCGCTGTGGGGCGCTCGCCGGCCGAGTCAGCTGTCGCCGATCGGCGATGTGCTCGACTGGCGTCTCGACGACGAGACGCGCGCGGACGTCGATCGCATTCTGGCCGAGACGATCACGGATCCCGTCGGCCCGGAGTTCATGGCGCCGCCGGCGCGCCGCGGTGCAGTGAGATGACTCTGCGCGTCTAGCGACGGCGGATCCAGCCCGGAAGCCCGACGGGACGTGTCTCACTCCAGGGGTGCACCCCATACGGCGGTTCAGACGTTCCCGCGGGAACGTTTTCGATCGCTTGTTCGGGCGCGGTGGGCCGGGCCGCTTCGGTGTTCGCTTCGGCACACGTGAACGGCGCGCACGTTCCGCGGAAACGTCCTGGCGCGTGGCATGCGATGCGAGCCTGACAGAGCTTCGCACCGAGCGACACGAATCTGGATGATACTAGTCAGGCCTCATGGCAATCCGTGCGAGGGGGTACGTGGTGGCCATCATGCCAAAGACACTCACGACCGCCGCGCTTGGGCTGGCCCTCCTCTTCGCGGCCCGCGCGAGCGGTCAACTGTCGACGGTCAACGTGCCGGACAAGCTCAGACCGGGAGCGAACGAAGCGCTGGCGTTGATCCTTTCCGCACAGGGCGTGCAGATCTACGAATGCCGAGCGAAGAAGGATCAAGCCGAGGGATACGAATGGGCGTTCGTGGCTCCCGAAGCCGATCTCTTCGACGTGCGTGGGACGAAAGCCGGCCGCCATTACGCCGGCCCACATTGGGAATCGACGGACGGGAGCAAGATCGTCGGGACCGTCAAGGAACGTGCCGACGCTCCTGAAGCCGACGCCATCCCGTGGCTGCTACTGACGGCAAAGTCCGTGGGCCCGGACGGCAGATTGAGCCGCGTCACGAGCGTCCAGCGCGTCAATACCACCGGCGGAGTGGTGCCGAAGTCCGGCTGCTCTCGAGCCTCGGCGGGGACGCAGGCCCGCATCGACTACACGGCGGACTATTACTTCTTCACCGCCAGGTAAGCTGAAGCGTCGCGCAGCTAGCGGATCAGCCCCGCCGCCTGGATGAGCCTGTAGTCCCACACGAAGACCTGATAGTGGTCCGCCGCCGGCATATGACGGACGTCGAAGTACGCACGTCCGAAACCGCCGACGCCCGCAGGGACCGGGACGATACGCTGCGCAACGACGGCATCGGAGGCGTCGCGCGCTTGCACGAGAATACGCAGATCCGCGGCGAACTCGCCGTACGTGCTGACAACGTATCCGTCGACTTGACGGGTGCCATCGCGTTCGGGGTCGGCGTTCCATTGCAGCGTGAAGTATCGCTCCCAGCCCGGCATCAGCGTCGTCATGGGGCCAGAGGGAACCGGGTAATCCATGGCGAGCCCGCATCCCGCCAATGCAACGACGATCAGCCCAACTCGCAGGACACCGGACATCGACTTCAGCATCGCAGCTACCCTCCTATCTCTGTCGATGCCGGAGGGCGTGGGGAAGTTTCTTTTCGGGCGAAACGCCCGGAGACCTGCCGATTACTCTGCAGCTTTTGCCAGCCCGGCCGCGTCCCAGCCGCCGCCGAGCGCTTTGACCAGCAACACGGCGGCGTCCATGCGCCGCCGCAGAATGTCGATCTCGCCTCGCTGGTTGGTCAGCAGCGTTGTCTGCGCGGTGATGACCTGTAGGTAGTTGTCGACGCCGCCGCGGTAGCGGTTCGTGAAGAGCTGCAGGGAGTCCTGCGCCGCCGCCACCGCGCGACGCTGCTGCTCGCCCTCGCGCTCGAGGATTCGGAGCGCAGCGAGATTGTCTTCGACCTGCTGAAAGGCCGTGAGCGTCGTCTCCCGATAGCTGGCCACGGTCGCGTCGTAGGCGGCGCGCGCGGCGTCCGACGTCGCGCGACGGCGTCCCGCGTCGAAGATCGTCTGCGTGATCGAGGCCCCCACCGACCACAGGAGGCTCGACGCGTTCAAGGCGTTGCCGAACGTGCTGCCCTCGAAGCCGACGGAGGCGTTCAGCATCACCGTCGGAAAGTAGGCGGCCTTGGCGATGCCGATCTGCTCGTTCGCCTCGGCCACTCGCCGCTCGGCGGCCGCGATGTCCGGGCGGCGCTCCAACAGCTGAGATGGCACGCCCACTGGAATGTCCGGAGGTCGGTGGTCGAGGGGACGCGCCGGCAGGCCGAAGTCCGCGGGCGGCTTGCCCAGCAGCGTCGCGATGGCGTGCTCGAACTGCGCGCGCGCGACGCCGACATCGGTGGCCTGGGCCCGCGTGGTCTCGAGCTGCGTCTGGGCTTGGGCAACGTCGGATCTCGGCGCGGCGCCGCCGGTGAAGCGATTGATGGTGAGCTGGAGCGCCTGCTCGAAGGCTTTCACCGTGTCGTTCAGGAGCTGCTGCTGCGCGTCGGCGGCCCGCAGCTCGAAGTAATCCACCACCAGCTCAGCCTGCAGGCTCAGGCGCGCGGTCTCGAGATCCGCCGCTGTCGCCTGTGCTTCATTCTTCGCGGCCCGGACGGTGCGGCGGACCCGGCCCCACAGGTCGACCTCGTATGACATGTCGAGCCCGAGCAGGATGTCGCCGACGCTCCCACGCCCGATACCCTGTAAGGTGCTCGCATTCGGTGTCAGGAACGGTTGGTTCGCGGACTCGCGGCGTGTGCTTGCGCCGGCATTCGCCGAGATCGTCGGGAACAGGAACGACCGATTGAACCGGACCTGTGCTCGCGCTTCCCGCAGCCGGGCTTCGGCGATTTTCAAGTTCTCGTTGGCGGCGCTCACCTGCTCGGCCAGCCCGTTGAGCTCTGGATCTCCGAAGACGGTCCACCACGGTCCCTTCGGCAGCGCGTCGCTGGGGCTCGCCAGCTTCCAGCCATCCAGCTCTTTGTAGGCGGGCGTCGTCGGTGCCGATGGCTTCTTGTATTCCGGGCCCACCATGCAGCCGGCGAATGACACGGCGACCATCGTGGCAACGACAGCCGCGCCGCGCCTCATGGACGTGGCGCGTTCGCGGTGCCGGCCGGCTTCATCCGCACCGGTGTGCCGGTCGTCAGCGAGTCCGGTGGAGCGACGATCACCTGGTCGCTCGGCTGAAGTCCCGAGACGATCTCGACGAAGGTGCCGTGATCGTGGCCGATGGTGACGGGGACGAGCCGCGCCTGGCCGTCGCGCACGACGGCGACCTGAAGCCCCTGCGCGCGGAAGATGAGTGTGTTGACGGGGACCGTGACGGAGCGGACCTCCTTCGGCAGCTGCAGATGCACGAAGACGTACGCGCCGGGCAGCAACTGACCGCCCGGATTGTCGATGTCGACTTCGACGAGGAGCGTGCGCGCAGTCAGGTCGATCGCGTTGGCGGTTCTCACCAGCGTGCCGCGGAACGTTCGCCCGGGAAACGCGTCGAGGGTCAGCGTGGCCTGAGCGCCGGGACGCGCGGCCGGGGCGTACACCTCGGGGACGGCCACGAACACGCGCAGCCGGTCGATGGCCGCGATGTGGAACAGCTCCTGGCTCGGCGTCGACGTCGATCCCGCGTTGATCAAGACGCCGATGTCGAGGTTGCGTGCGGTGATGATGCCGTCGAACGGCGCATAGATGTTTTCGAAGCCCTGCAGCTGCTCCAACCGGCGCACGTTCGCGGCATTCGAGTTCACGGTGGCCTTCATCGCGCCCAGCGCATTGACCGCTACGTCGGTTTCCTGCTGAGAGACGGAGCCACTCTCGAGGAGGCCTTTCCAGCGCTCCGCGGTGATCTCGGCCTGCTTCAGGTTCGCCTGCGCCGTCTCGAGGTCGGCCCGCGCCTGCTGAAGCTGCTGATCGACCTCCGGCGTCTCGATCTCGGCGAGGAGCTGGCCCTTCTTCACTCGCGCGCCGATGTCGAAGTGCCACGCCTTCACGTAGCCGTTCGTGCGAGCGAAGAGCGACGCGTCCGTGAACGCCTGCGTCGTGCCGGGCAGCAGAATCTCCTGTGTCGGCTCCGTCAGGGTCGGCGACACGACCTTCACGACCTCGACCGCCGCGTCGGCGGTGGCGCGCTTGAGCTCCGTGTTGGCGACGCGCCGGCTCCGGACGCCGGAGTAGAGGCCGAACCCCAGAATCCCGACGGCTAGGATGATCACGACGAGCGCGCGGAGACGGCTCATGCGTTCGCCTCGGACGACGGTCGCGCGCGCCGTCCGTGGAGCACCGCGAACACCGACGGGACGAAGAACAGCGTGGCGACCGTCGCGCACAGCAGGCCGCCGATCACGGCGCGCCCCAGCGGCGCGTTCTGCTCTCCGCCGTCACCGAGGCCGAGCGCCATCGGCACCATGCCGATGATCATCGCCAGCGCCGTCATGAGCACCGGCCGGAACCGCGTGAAGCCGGCGTCGATGGCCGCCGTGGTGGCGTCGGCGTTGTCTGCGAGGCGTTCCCGGGCGAACGTGACGAGCAGGATGCTGTTGGACGTGGCCACGCCGATCGTCATGATGGCGCCCATCAACGCCGGGACGCTCAGCGTGGTCCCGGTGAAGAAGAGGAACATCACGATGCCGGCGAGCGCTGCCGGCAGCGCCGTGATGATGATGAAGGGATCGAGCCAGGACTGGAAGTTCACGACGATCAGCATGTAGGCGAGGACGATCGAGAACCCGAGTCCTACGATCAGCCCCAGATACGCCGCCCGCATGGTCGTGACCTGTCCACGCACGGTGATGAAGCTGCCTCGCGGCAGCATCGGCCGGTTCGCCTCGACGATGCGCTGGACGTCGCGGGCGACCGCGCCGAGGTCGCGGTCCTGTACGGCGCCGTAGATGTCGACGGTCCGCCGGATGTTGTAGTGCGACACCACCGCCATCTCGGTGCCGCGCACGAGTGAAGCGACATCGGCGACGAGGCCGGGCCGTCCCGTGCCGGCGCCGGTGCCGGCGAGAGGGCCGGTGGTCGTGCCGGCGCCGGCTGGCGCGCCCGCGCCGGCGTTGGCCGCGGTGCCGGTCGTGCCGGGAGTGGTCGCCGTCCCGGGGCCGGTCGGCGAGTTGGCGCGGGTGAGCGGGACGTTCTGGATGTCGTCCAACGTCTCGACCCGGTACTGTGGCGTCTGCGTCGTGATCTGGTAGTTGACGCCGTTCTGCCAGTTGAGGAAGAACGACGGCGTCGTCTGAAAGCTGCCGCTGAGCGCGACGAGGACACTGTTGGCCACATCGCGCGCGGTGAAGCCGCCCTGCCCCGCCTTCGTGCGGTCGATGGCGAGGTCGAACTTCGGGTAGTCGAAACGCTGCTGGATGTGCAGGTCGGCCAGCCCGGCGACCTGACGCAGCTCGCGCAGCATCTTGTCCGCGACCTCGCGATTGCCCTGAACGTCCGCGCCCTCGATCTGGATGTCGATCGGGGCCGGCAGGCCAAAGTTGATGATCTGGGTGATGATGTCCGCGGGCAGGAAGTAGAAGTCCACCCCCGGGAATTCCTCGGGGAGCACTCGCCGCAGCGTCCGGATGTAATCCGCCGTCGGGCGATGCTTGGGCTTGAGCGAGACGCTGATGTCGGCGTCGGCGGCGCCGATCACGCCCGAGAAGCTGTGGATCCAGTTGATCGTGCTGTAGGGCAGCCCGATGTTGTCGAAGACCACATCGAGCTCATCGGCGGGGATGACCCGCCGGATCGCCGCTTCCACGAGGTCGGTCAGCCGCGCGGTCTCCTCGATCCGGGTGCCCGTCTGGGCACGCATGTGCAGCGTGAGCTGGCCGGCGTCGGTGTCCGGGAAGAAGTTTTCACCGAGCCGTGGCGCGATCACCGAGACGGAGAGGCAGACGAGCAGAAACGCCGGGATAAAGACGCGGCGCCGCGCAACGACATGCGCGAGGAGGTGCCGGTAGCCATCGCGCACACGCTCGAACGCCCGTTCGAACGCCTGCTGCATACGCGCCAGTGGATTGCGCGACGGCGGCGCGCCCTCGACCGGCGGTGAGAGGAGGTAGCGCGCCATCGTCGGCACCACGGTCCGCGAGAAGAAGTACGACGCGAGCATCGCGAAGACGACCCCCTCCGCGAGCGGTACGAAGAGGTAACGCGGGACCCCGCCCAGGAAGAACATCGGCAGGAACACGATGCAGATGCAGAGCGTGGAGACGAAGGCCGGCACCGCGATCTGTTGCGCGCCGTCCAGGATGGCCTGGATCACGGGCTTGCCCATGTCGAGGTTACGGTTGACGTTCTCGACCTCTACCGTCGCGTCGTCGACCAGGATCCCGACCGCGAGCGCGAGCCCGCCGAGGGTCATGATGTTGATAGTGTGGCCGAGTGCGCTGAGCGCGATGACGGACGTCAGGATCGAGAGCGGGATCGACACCGCGATGATCAGCGTGCTGCGCCAGCTGCCGAGGAAAAGCAGGATCATGAGCGCGGTGAGGCAGGCGGCGATCACCGCCTCTCGGATCACGCCGGTTACCGCCGCCCGCACGAAGATCGACTGATCGGCCAGCGGCGCGACCTTCAGCTGCGGTGGCAGCGTCTGCAGCACGCGGGGAAGCAGCGCGCGCACGCCCGCCACGACGTCCAGCGTGGACGCCGTGCCGTTTTTCAGGATCGTGACCAGAACGCCGCGCTCGCCGTCGCGGCGAACGATGTTGGTCTGCGGCGTGAAGCCATCACGCACCCAGGCGACGTCGCGCAGATAGATGGGCGTGTTGTTGACGACCTTGACCGGCAGCGCGTTCAGGTCGGCCACGGTGCGGGGGGCGGCGTTCATGGTGATGTCGTACTCGAACTGCCCGATCTTGGCGGTGCCGCCTGGGACCACGATGTTCTGGAGGCCGAGGGCGGTGACGATGTCCGCGGGGGCCAGCCCCTTCGACTGGAGCAGCCGCTGGTCGAGGTCCACCATGATCTGCCGCTGCTTGCCGCCGAAGGGATAGGGGATCGCCACACCCGGCACGGTTACGAGCTGGGTTCTCAAGAAATTGAGACCGACGTCGTTCAGGTCCGCCTCTGACATCCCCGACAGGGCCAGCTGGATGATGGGCACCGACGAGGCGCTGTAGTTGAGGATTAGCGGCGGCGTGATGCCGGGCGGCAGTTGGCGCAGGATCGTCTGGGCGACCGCCGTCACCTGCGCATTCGCCGTATCGAGGCTCGCATTCGGCTGCAAGAAGATCCTCACCATCGCCTGCCCGTTGACGGTCGTCGACTCGAGGTGCTCGATGTTGTCGACCGTCGTCGTCAGGACGCGCTCGAACACGGTGGTGATCCGCCCCTCCACCTCCTCGGGATTCAGGCCGGTGAACTGCCACGCCACCGCGATCACGGGGATGTCGATGTTCGGGAAGATGTCGGTAGGTGTGCGGAGGATGATGACCGGGCTGACGAGAAGGATCAGCAGCGCGAGCACCACGAAGGTATACGGGCGCTGCAGCGCAACCCTGACGATCCACATGCTCTCTCGATGCTGGGCGACGTGGCTTCGTTGCGCTCACATCGCAAGATTTCGAATCAAGCGGACGGCGACCTTACTTTGCGGGCTCTTCCACCGTCTTCCACGAGTCGACGATGACGCGGTACGAGGCCGCATCGCTGGGCACCTTCACGTCGAAGGGCGCCCGGCCCATGGCTGGCACCATCTCGAGCATTGGCTCGACGTAGCTCGCCATGGCGTAGCCCGAGGAATCGAGCTCGATGATCCGCAACTGCACGTCGTCGGCGGCTTTGCCAGCGGTGTTGTAGACATAGCCCGTAATCCGGGCGCCATCGCCGTCCGGCTGGGCAGTGAAGTCGACGCGGAAGAGCTCGGCGCGATCCTGCGCAGCAGCGGTTTGAGGCCCCACCCCCGGCAGCGGCGCGGTCAGACTTGCCCCCAGCAGCAGCGCCAGTGCAGCTCCGAAGGCGAGCGGTTCGCGGTTATTCATGAGCACTCCTCTTTCGGGTCGGTGCATTGCACTCGACCAGTGTTGCGATGGGTCCAACGAGGACGATCGTCACAGGGCGTCGTCCGTCCGCGGCTTTTTCGCAAGAATAGAACAGGGGGCCTGTGCTCTTGCTTTCACGGCCCGCAACGCACCGCGCGCCGCCGTCGTCACAACAACAGAGAGAGAACACGCATCGCAGGAGGCGCAGCATGAGACGAGATCTGGTGTTTGCTGTCATCGCGCTGAGCCTGACGGGGTGCGCCACGCTGCAAGCGGACAGCACACGGGCCACCGAACGGCTGCTCACCGAGGCGGGATTTCAGGTCAAAGCGGCCGATACACCTGAGAAGGCGACGCACCTGCAGCAGCTGACGCCGGGCAAGATCATCCGGCGCGAGCAAAACGGACAAGTGTCCTACGTTTATGCCGATCGCACCCTGTGCAATTGCCTGTACACAGGCACGGAGCAGCAGTATCAGGAATATCGTCGCCTCGCGCGACTGCAGACCACGGCCGATGAGGAAAAGGTCGTCTCCGAGGACGCGTCCAATCCGGGGGCGTGGGGAATCTGGGGACTCTTCCCGTAGCGTCTCAACACGCGAGACAGCGAGTCACCGCCGAAACATCACCCATCCGTCATTCCGCTGTAGCCGCCGGTGCATAGCGTATTGCGCGTGACGCACGCAGTCTGCGGTGCACGCCAACCCAGGAGGCGGTATGCGGATGGTCCGCGGCACATCACTCATCAGTCTGGCCCTCTCGGTCACGACGGCGCTGGCGCCGACGGCCGACGCGATGGCCAAAGAGGACGCGCGCCCCGAAGCGCGCACTCCGGTCCGGCACGTCATCGTCGTCATCGCGGAGAACCGCTCGTACGATCACGTGTTCGGCACCTACGCACCGAAGGGTCACGAGCGCGCGGCGAATCTGCTCTCGCGGGGCATCGTCAAGGCCGACGGCACCCCGGGCCCCAATTTCGCAGCGGGCGCCCAGTTCACGGTGCCACCACATCCGTCCTTTTATATCGGCGCACCGAGCAAGACGCCGTACACGATCCTGCCGCCGCCTGACACGCTCGGCGCCCACACCGCGGGCAGCGACACCAACCCGTCGCCGTTCAAGACGCTCGCCGCGGCGTCCGCCGAGCCCGACCTCGAGGCCGCCGACCTGGCGCTGCTGACGACCGGCGCCACCGGTCTGCCGACTTCATCGTCGACACGCGGGTGACGAATGCGACCGCGCTCCCCAACGGGCCGTTTCAGCTGACCGGGCCCACGATGCCGTACGACGCCTACACCGGCGATACGATCCATCGCTTCTACCAGATGTGGCAGCAATCGGATTGCCGCGTGGCGACCGCGACGCCGGCGAATCCGAGCGGCTGCCTCAGCGACCTCTACCCGTTCGTCAACATCAGCTTCTCGACGCGCGACAACGGCGTCGGCAACCCGATGGCGTTCTTCAACGTCAATGACGGCGACGCGCCGTTTCTCAAGCAGCTGGCCGACGAGTTCACCTCGAGCGACAACTTCCACCAGTCCGTGATGGGCGGAACGGCGGCGAATCACATCATGCTCGGCACCGGAACGCCGTCTTCTTCAGCGACGGCAACGGCAACGCGACCGCTCCCGCCGCCAGCGTGATCGCGAACCCGAATCCCAAGCCCGCCACGAACAACGTCTACACGGTCGACGGCAACTGGAGCGATTGCTCGGATGCTTCTCACCCCGGCGTTGGACCGATCGTGAGCTATCTGGCGTCGCTGCCGTATCACCCGGGGCCGAACTGCGCGCCGGGTCACTTCTACATGCTCAACAACGTGAATCCCGGGTTCCTGCCGAACGGCACGACGCGGACGACCGGTGCCTTCGTGCCGCCGTCGACCGTCCGCACGATCGGTGACGCTCTCAATGACAAGAACATCTCGTGGCGGTAGTACGGTGGCGGCTTCAACGCGGCGGTGGCGGGACAGCCGAACGCTTACTGCCGGATCTGTAATCCGTTCCAGTACGCGAAGTCGATCATGGCCGACGCGGCCCAGCGCGCCGAACATCTCAAGGACACCGCGGATCTGCTCTCCGATATCCGCAACGGGACGCTGCCTGCCGTGTCATTCGCCAAGCCCGACGGGCTGCTGGACGGCCATCCGCAGTCGTCGAAGCTCGGTCTGTTCGAGGCCTACCTCAAGAACATTCTGGACACCCTGGACGGCAACCCGAAGCTGAAGGCGCACACGGCCGTGTTCGTGATCTTCGACGAGACGGGCGGCTACTACGACTCCGGCTTCATCCAGCCGCTCGACTTCTTCGGCGACGGGCCGCGCATTCCCCTGATCGTCGTGTCGCCGTTCTCGCGGGGCGGCAAGGTCTCGCACACCTACAGCGATCACGTCTCCATCCTGAAGTTCATCGAGCGCAACTGGGGCCTGCCGCCGCTCACCGACCGAAGCCGCGACAATCTTCCGAACCCGATCGCGCGCCGGGACAATCCCTACGTGCCGGTCAATATGCCGGCGATCGGCGATCTGTTCGACATGTTCCACTTCGGTGACGAGGGGCAGGACGAGCGCGGGCACAACGACGACTAGCACTGCAGCGCACGGCGGCGGGCACTCCTGCGACCCCCGCCGTGCGCCGTCCCCCTTCAGGCCTCCTGACGGAAATAGAACGGCCCGTGGCACCGCTCGGGCGGTAACACTGCCCGCACCCGGTCCCACAGCGTGCGCTGGCCGTCAGCCGGCAGGTTCAACCTGATCGTTTCACATCGTTCGCGGGCTCCGAGCACCATGACGTCTGCCGGCGCGCGCCCCACGGGCATCCCGGCCTCGAGCATCCACGCTTCGTCAGGGCTGGGCTCATCCGTGAGGACGAACGGACACACGACGTTGAGCGAGGTGACCGTCGCGGCGGCGGCGCGGGCGGAGTACGCGCAGGGTCGCAGCCACTTCACGCCATCGTGCGTTGTGGCGACGACGTAGCGGCTGCCCGTGGTGGTGGGTAGCGTCGTCGCGCAGCCGGCGAGCAACAGCGAAAGACCAACGAGCACTCGAATCGCCATAGCGATCGCGTCTCCAGGGCGGGCGCCTTCGGCCAGGTCCGAAGGTACGAGAGGAGGGCTACGCTCCTATCGATCGTAAGACATTTTCGGAGGTCTTCGTTCGCTTTTGTCGCGACCACCACGGCCAAGCCGCGAGATGATCTGCCCCGCCTCCTCGACCAATTCACTCACGATCTGGCCGGCGGGCTTGACATGGCGGATCAAGCCAACGCTTTGACCCGCCAACAGAGCCATCGAATCGATATCGCCGCTGGCATCAGAATTCGGCGGGACCCCCATGAAGCGCAGCATGGGTATCGGCTGCCCGCCAATGACCGTCCCGCCGACCACGGGCTCGTCCGGGCGGGATTCCTGAGCACGCCCTTCCTGGCCGAGCCATTGCTGCACGAACGCCGTGCGCAACGTTCGGTGTGGGGCGTTCGGCCAGCCGTGGCCGAACAGGATGGTCCGAACCGTGTCCGCTTCGCTCGCCTCAAGCACCTTGTGCTTGTAGTGCGGGTGGGCGCGTGATTCGGAGCTGGCCAGAAACCGAGTGCCCAACACGGCCGCCTGCGCGCCAAGCGCCAGCACGGCGACCACGCCACGGGCGTCCGCGATGCCGCCCGCCGCGGCAACGGGCCGCGGGGAAACCGCATCCACGACCCGAGGAACCAGGACTAACGTCGAGACCTCTCCGGCCACATGACCTCCCGCCTCGACACCCTGCGCGATGATGACGTCCACGCCCGCCGCCGCGGCTCGTTGGGCATCGGATACGGATCCGACTTGATGGAACACCTTGACGCCCGCGGCGTGCGCTCGGTCCACGTACGGTGTCGGATCACCCCAGAAGAGTGAGAGGACGGGAACGCGCTCCTCCAAACAGACGGCCACCTGGTCCTCGATCGGGAAGTGCAGAAGCAAATTCACACCGAACGGCTTATCGGTCAGCGACCGGACTCGGTGGATCTCCTCGCGGAAGCGCGGCGGCGCGCAGAATTGCGCCTGAAGGATACCGAGACCGCCCGCGTTGCTCACGGCGGCGACCGACTCCGGGCCGGTCAAATCAGGGCCCATCGGCGCGGCGACGATCGGATATTCGATGCCGAGCATGTGGCAGAGCGCGGTTTTCATGAGCACTCCAGGCGGCTAGGGCGTTCGGCTCTCGACGTGCGTCCCCAGCGGCGAGGCCCCGAGCTGTTGCAGTAAGGACAACAAGTTCGCAAAGCCCCAATGCTCGGTGATCTTCCCGTTGTGCACGCGCATGGCGTCCACGGTTTCGAAGTGGATCTTTCGGCCGGTCGGCGCCACGCCCAGGAACGTCCCCCGGTGCGTCCCGTAATACGTCTTGAACGTCGTCACGATCTCGCCCTCGCCGGTCTGCCAGTGGATGACGGCGTGGAAGTCGGGGAACGCCTCCCGAATGGCCTGATAGAGGCCGCGTACGCCGGGCTTGTCGGGAGTCATGGCGGGCTGCGGTGTATGGTCGACGAAGTCGTCGGCGAAGAGCTCCTCGAAGACATCGAAATTGCCTTTGCTCTGCACCTCTTCGGTGTTCCGGCGGACGACAGCTTTCGCGGCTTCAACGGATGCGCTCTTGCTCATTGCGTCTCTCCAACGTTCTTCTTCGCTGTCACTGAAAGCATTGGAACCCCAGGTCGTTCAACTCCGCCACTCGTTGTTCCATGCGGGCCGCTTCGAAGCCGCCAAAGCCCGCCAACACGCTCAAATCGAGCTCCTTGAGCGATCGTCCCGAGCGCGCGGCTTCTGCCCGGAGCGATCCAGAGGCATCCAGCCTCCTTTATTCAGCGTGCGACAGTGTCCCACTCGACGAGAAGCGACAGTGGTCCACGAAACGTGGTGTTCGGCTGGAAGTGCAGCGTCTGCCCCGGTATCAGGCGAAGGCTGGGAAGCCGTGCGCTCAGTTCCTCGAGCACAACGAGCGCCTCGAGGCGCGCCAGCGGCGCTCCCAGGCAGTAATGCGCTCCGTAGCCGAACGACAGGTGCTCCCTGGCGTTCCGCCGATGAATGTCGAAGTGGTCGGGATTCTCGAAAACGGCGGGATCGCGGTTTGCCGAGCCGAGGAGGAGGAGCACGTTCGCGTCAGCGGGGACGGACACACCGCCGATCTCCACCGCCTGGGTCGTCTTGCGCCGCCAGGCGATGACCGAGGAGTCGAAGCGCAGCACCTCCTCGATCGCGTTGGGAATGAGCGAGGGGTCGCGGCAAATCTCCTCCCACGCGTGTGGCTCCGTCAGCAGCCGGCGCGCGGCATTACCGATCAACGCGGTCGTGGTTTCATGGCCGGCGAACAGCAGCTCGTACACGATCTGCGTCGCCTCCTGATGGCTCAGCGCGGGCAACTCGCCGTCGCGTGCCAGGAGCAGATCGCTGGTGAAATCGTCACGAGGATGCTCGGCGCGGCTGGCGACGAGGATTTCGGCGTAGCGCCAGAAGGCTGCCATCCCCTGGACGAGCCAGATCTGATCGCCCTCATTCGGTCGTCCCCACATGAGGAGCAGGCGACTCTCCGCACCGGCCTTGACTCGCGCCACGTCCTCGTCCGGGATGCCGAGCACGCGAAAGATGACGAGCGCGGGCAGATCCCAGGCCAGGGCGCGAATCAGCTCGGCTCGGCCGGTCGACAGGCGGTCCTCGACGAATCGAGCGGAGAGCTCCCGCACGAACGATTCCATGGCGGCGACGCGTCGCGGGGTGAAGGCGACGTGCGTGAGCCGCCGTACGCGGGTGTGTCCGGGCGGGTCACTGTTCGTCAGCGTTGGGACCGGACGAAAGCCGCCTTCGGCCAGGAGACGTCCCGCGACGGGGCAGATCGGCTGCAGCGGCGCGAGCGTGTTGGCCGCGGAAAACAACCTGGGCGTTTGGAAGATCTGCCGAATGTCGTGGTAGCGCGTGACGACCCAGTAGTCGAGGTCGTGACTGTAGAACACCGGCGTCGCCGCCCGTGCCTCCGCGAAAAATGGGTAGGGATCGGCAAGGTACGGATCGTGAAATGGATCGAAGCGGTCGGCGACATGCTCTACCTTCACTGCGTCATCTCCATGCTTTCGTGGCCGTGATGGGTACCGCCGTGGCCGTTGTGAGAAGCCGCCGGCACATCGAGGGCCGGGTTGCCGACGAAGAATCCGACGGGCTTGAGCTGAAAGCCCGCGTACCCGACGGACATCACCGGCCACTCCTCGGGGCGCGAAATGTGATGCGAGCCCACGCTGTACCAGAGGACGACGTCGGCGCGCTCGAGCCCGCGGTCCGCCGTCACGTAGGCGGGAAGCCCCGCTCCGCCTCGGTGCTGATTGGGATAGTCGCCGGCGGCGAAGAGCTCGGCGGGGTCGTAGCGAGTCACCCACAGGTGTCGCGTGATGAAGCCGGCGCGGCGGGCGATCGACGAGTCGGGGTGGGCGAGAGCCCCGACGTTCTCGCCGGGCACCAGCTTGTAGCCGACCGCCTGACCGAGCGCATTCGTGACGGCCGGATTCGTGACGATCCAGTAGCGCCCGGCGAGAGGATCGATGAGGCGCTGAGCCCCCGACTCGCGCGCGAGCAGCGTGCGTCGCGCGACCCACGCGTTGCCGTGTGGATTGGCGGAGCCGAGCGGCACCGCCTCGCTGTCGACCTCGTAGACGGAGTTCTCGAGGCCGTCGACCATAATGTCGAGCCTGAAGTTGAACCAGTGCTGATGATTTGGTGCGTAGAGACCCGGCGCGATGAGGACGCCGTGCTCGGGCTCGGCTCCGGGGACGATCGCCCCCGTCGAGACGATCCCCGTCAGCTTGATCTGTAGCTCGATCGTAGCGTCCTGATAGAGGTACCAGAAGAAGCCGTACTCGTAATTGCCCACGGTGGCGATGGACGAGATGACGAAGCGGCGCGAGCGCCGCACCTCGACCTGGCCGGTGCGGAAGTTCGTGTGCTTCCACAGGATTCCGAAGTCCTCCTCGTGCAGGCAGACGGCGTTCTCGATGATGACCGGCTCGCCCTGGCCGTCCGAGACCACCGCGTCGAGGTAGCGGATCTCGCCCAGGCAGTCGCAGCCGAGCTCGAGGCGGTTGGCGAGCATGCCCATGCCGTATTCGCCCTCGTCGAACGCGTTCTTCCGCCAATGGGTGGGCGCAGGGTCGCCGTATGGAACGACCATCTCGGCCAACGACGCGCGGTACAGGATCGGCCGGATACGCCCGCCGTCGTCGTAGCCGACGGTGTGGAGGACGAGGCCCTCGCGCGGCGTGAAGCCGAGCCGGAGCCGCCATTTCTGCCAGGTGAGCTCGTGTCCGGACAGCTCGAAGCTGGGGCCGTCAGGCTGGGTGATCTCGAGCTTCCGGAGATCGGCGCGAGGGCCGCCCGGAACGTGCGGGATGTTCCGGGGATTGGCGAGTGCCGCGGCGGTGTAGTTGCCGTCGTGCGTCGGCAGCGGGACGACGGCGTGGTCTTCCACCTCGAGGACCTCCATCCGGTCCAGGTCGACGAGCGTGACGACGCCCTCGATCGGCCGCGCGTAGCCGTTGTCGTGCTCCTGGGTGCGGATCCAGGTGAGCGCTCGGACGAGCCGGCGTATCGGGTCGTCGGCCGGCCCGTAGTAACCGGCCGACCACGGATCGATCATCGCCAGCGAGAAATCGGTCACGCCGCGCTTCTTCATGGCCGCCTGCCACGTCGGGTCGGCCTGCACCACCCGCTCGCACTCGAGGAACTCGTCGAACATGATCGGCGGCTGGACGCCGGGAACGTCCTTCCATGCCACGATCGCCCGACGCGAGATCGAGACGATGACCTCGCAGGTGGTGCGGGCGCGCCGGTCGCGGAGCAGCACGAACGCCTGGCGCTCGAACGGATCGCCGTCACGGAACGCGAGTACTGCGGCCTTCGCGGGCTCGTGGAGGAACACGCGGATGAAGAGCACCTCGCTGCCGAGCCGCTCCGACGCACGCACGACAGCGACGGCGGCGCGGACCTCGTCGGCGGTGAGGGGATCCAGCGGGTGGAACACGCCAACCATTGTCAGATCCTTTCTCCTGGCGTTGAGCGCGCGCAATCCTCGAAGAAGGCCAACAGGGGTTGTCTGAGCTCATGTGGCTCGACAAACGTGACGTAACGGGTCTGCACGAGCTCGCCCAGGCTTGCCCCGTTGATCAGTCCAGACTGTACCGGATGATGGTGAACCCCGATCTTCCGGGTCTGGGGTTCGTCGGCTTCAACTCGAGCTTCATCACGACCCTGTCGGCGGAGCTGGGCGCGAAACTGGCTGGCTCGTTGGCTCGAGGGCACCCTACACGTCATGCCGACGCACGACGAGATGCGGGAAGAGATCGCTCGGAGTCTCGAGTGGAAACGGAGGAGACGCCCCGTGGCGGCCACGTTCCTACGCGTCGCTCCTTGCGACGCCTATCGATGCCGCTCCTTGAGCTTCAGGAGGAAGGCTTCGATTCGGCCCGCGATCTCTTCGCCGTGAGTCTCGAGCGCGAAATGACCGGTGTCCAGGAGGTGCGTCTCGGCATTCGGCAGATCTCGGCGGTATGGGCCGGCACCTTCGGGTGGGAAGATGAAGTCGTTCTTGCCCCACACGATCAGCGTTGCCGGCTGTTGCTTCCGGAAGAAGGCGTGGAACTGCGGGTACAAGGGCACATTCGTCCGGTAGTCATAGAAGAGATCCATCTGGATCTCTCTATTCCCCGGGCGATCGAGACCGACCTGGTCCAGCAGCCAGGTCGTCGGATCGAGCAGGGTGTGATCGGCCACGCCGTTCTCGTACTGCCAGCGTGTGGACTTCGGCTCGACGAGGAAGTGAAGCGCGGCTCGGTTCTCGGAACTCGGATCGGCCCAGTATTTCTTGATCGGGTCCCAGAACTCGCGCAGGCCTTCGTCGTAGGCGTTGCCGTTCTGGACGATGAGTGCCTTCACCTGTTCGGGACGCCGCAGCGCGAGCCGGTATCCAACCGGCGCGCCATAGTCCATCACGTAGAGCGACAGCGTACCGAGACCGAGCTGATCGACGAGGGCGTCGACGACGTTGGTCAGATTCTCGAACGTGTACGCGAAGCTGCCGCGATCCGGCATGCCGCTCTGACCGAAACCGGGAAAGTCGGGGGCAACGACGTGAAACGAGGGCGCCAGGCGCGGGATTAGATTCCGGAACATGTTGGACGATGTGGGGAAGCCGTGCAAGAGCAAGAGCGCCGGAGCGTCGGGGCGACCGGCTTCCCGATAGAACACGTCCACGCCATTGACGCGGGTTGTGTTGTAGTGCACCGGGTACGGTGTACGCGCGGACGTGCTGACACGTGCCATATCTCGCCTCCAGGGGTCGACGGCAAGAGCCGGTTCTTTCTGCCCCTCTCACTTGGAAGCCGATTCCCGGCGTGGCGTTACATGAGCAAGAAGTCTAGGGACTCTCTCGTGGACCGAACGCAAATGCGGGCACCGTCACCGCGTACCGCGCTCCGCCGACAGGAAGCGGGAGCCGAAAGCTGCGCCGGCCACCCGCGGGAACGTCGTTGACAGTCGTGATCGCTTCGTTGGTCGGCTGACCAGCTTCGTCCAAGATCTGCGCCTCGAGCTGCACCCACTCGAGCCGATAGAGGTAGTGGTTGTCGAGCAAGCCCACGATTGCCACATCGCGCCCATCCGCTCGTTCCAGCTGCCATTCGATCCTGAAGAATCGTTCCTCTGGCGAGACGTGAACCTGCGACTCGGCGGCGGGCGCAGACCACCCGAGGAGCGCCAGCCAGAGGAGGGCCGATACGGCGATCGGCCGAATGATCGCAGTATTCACCGCGTCGACCAAGCGCTACGAGGCCGGCACCGGAACCCACGCGTCTGGACAACTCGTGACGGACGGGTAATACGCAGCGAAGCTCGGGCAGACCGCCGGAGCCGTGAGGTTTGCATCTGTCGTCAGCGGGCCGCCGGCGACACCGCCTGCTGGTACGCGCCGAGCAACGCCGGATCCTCGATCGAGCCGTGGTGGTGGACCTGGCGCCAGCGCCCGTTCGTCCGGCAGAAGATGCGCGTCGTGCGGATGACGAGGTCGAGCGCGATCGGGCGGCGCTCGAAGCGCCCTCGCTCGCGGCCCACCGCGTAGAAGATCGAGTCCGAGCCGTGGATGGTGTAATCGTGGAACTCGACGGAGAGACGAGCGGAGCCCGCGAAGAGCCGCGCGTAGACGGCGCGGATCGCCTCCCAGCCGCGTGCGACGCCACCGACCGGATTGTCCATCACGACCTCATCGGACTGCTCCCAGTTGTCGGCCAGGAGCACGAGATCACGCCCGTTCAGCGCGCGATAGAATTGCGCCAGCGCCTGCTCGGGGCGGCTCAGGTCGCCGAGTTCCTCCCGGCCGGTGATGGGTTCGGTGACCGGTCGAACGACCGCCGTGAATCGTCCAGTCATCTCTCGCCTCCCACCCGGTTGCGATGCGGGGGCTCCATCGCGGGATTCCTGGATGACGTGGCGAGGCAGCACCCTCACGCGGCGCGGTGGATCAACTCGTTCATCGGTTGACTGGGATCGAGCACTTGCGCCGCGATCTCGCCGCCGCGGACGGGAAGTGATCGATCGAGCAAGCCGAGCTGGACGAGCACCGACGCCTGGTCCCAGTACAGGTGCTCGTGCGCGATTTTGTCCCCCTCGAACTCGATGATGGCGACGAACGGGACTTCCACCGGCCTGCCCGTCGGCGGGATACCGGGCAGGAGCCAGTCCATACGGATCGAGTGCGTGAAGCGAATGATCAGCTCATCGACGACTCGACCCTGCCCGATGGTGCGGGAGACGGGAACGATCTCGATGTCCAGCGGCACTTGTGTGAGGAAGTGGTTCGCGTAGAAGTCCCGCACCGCATCGCGCCCTCGGGCGCCGACCATCAACGGGACCAGATTGACGTGGGCCTCCGACGTCATCGTCGCCACGGATTGATCGGCGTCCTTCATGGTGAACTCGGCGCTGAGGTGCTTGTCCCAGGCGCTCGACAGTGTTTCTTCGGTTTCCATTCGTCTCCTTTTCCCCAGCGGGCGCAGCGACGCCCACGGCAGTTGAGAGGTGTCGCGGGGAGCGTGCGGACGCCCCGGGCACATGTTTTGGCAAGAATCGGAGAGAGGCCGTGTCGCCAGGCTCCGCATGCCCTTGAAGTCCCTGATATATCTGGAAGGAGCCAATCGTTCAGGGAGCGGACACATGACAGACGAGAACGCGCGCAAGATCTTCGTCAACCTGGCGGTTCGGGACCTCAAGAAGACCAAGGAATTCTTCTCGGCCCTGGGCTTTTCGTTCAATCCGAAGTTCACCGACGACAACGCCGCGTGCATGATCGTCAATGACGAGGCCTTCGTCATGCTGCTGAACCAGCCGTTCTTCAAGACGTTCACCAAGCGCGAGGTGTGCGACACGAGCAAGTACACCGAGGGACTACTCGCGCTGTCGTGCGACAGCCGCACCGAGGTGGACGAGATGGTGAAGAAGGCGCTCGCGGCCGGGGGCCAGCTCGCGATGGACCCGCAGGACCACGGCTTCATGTACGGGTGGAGCTTCTACGATCCCGACGGACATCATTGGGAGGTGTTCTGGATGGACCCCAAGGCCGCCCAGTAACGTGGAGCGGAGCCGGCGGTGAGCGCCGCCGGCCCCGGCTGTCACTCGCGCTATCGCGCGGCGGGGAAGTTCGTGTCGAACTTTCGGCTGATCTCCATCACCTTCTCGCCCGTGAAGCCGTCGCCGGTGGCGAGGTCGGCGATCGCCTTGAAGTAGTGGTCCTGCCCTCCCGGCAGACTCCAGTCGAGCATGCGTGCCGTGGTGTCGCCGACGTTCTTGAAGCGGTGCACCACGTTGCGCGGGATGAAGACGATGGTGCCGGGGCCGGCCGTCGAGGTCTGGTCACCGACGGTCAGCTCGTATGTGCCCTCGACGACGAAGAAGATTTCTTCCTGGCTGAAATGGACGTGGTCGGGCGGTCCTTCACCGGGTTTGTGGGATCCGAGGAGGACCGAGATGGCGCCCCCGGTGGCTTCGGTGCTGAGGAGCACTTTCAAGTCCAGACCGAAGGCCTTGAGCGGCAGCGCTTGTTCGGGTGTCACGATGGTGGCGTGCGGTGCGGCGGATCTCACAGTCATGGTGTCTCCAGTTTCTTGTGCCATGGACGCCGCGAAGAATCAGTCCACCCGATACGACGCGCACCGGTCGGTGGGCGGTTCGTTCACCGTGGGTGGTTTTCGCAAGAATCGGACAGGGCGTCTGGGCGCCCTGCCGTGATCGAGTTACGTCTTGCAGTACGAGGGCACCCAGCTCTTCTCGAGCATCTCGGGCGCGATGGTGCTGTAGTCGAAGGCTTTCCCATCCCCGATCATCTGCTCGACGCTGAAGAGCAACGTCGTCTCGGGAATGTCGCGGAAGAATGCCCGATACATCGGCTCCACCATGTAGCGAGCCGCGCGCAGCCCGAGGGGGCCGAGGAAGTTGCGGCGCTGGCCAACGTGAGCCAGCTCGTCGGTCATGACTTCACGCAGAAGCGCGCGGACGCGCTCACGGGCTTCGGGCTCGTCGGCGAGGACGCTGTCCAGGACGCCGTCGATATGCCCGTACACCGTCAAGCCCATCAGCTCGCTCACGAAAGCGGGCGGGGCGAGCATGGCTTCGGGGAACATGGGGAAGAGACGGTACATGCGGCTCATCCACTTGCCGAGCGGAGCCCATTCCACCTGGTCGAGGTGAAACGTTCGGAAGATCTCCTGGAACAGTCGCATGTGACTGAATTCTTCGCAGAGGTGATACAGCCCGATCTTCGCGATCATCGAGGTCGACTCGGTGATCGGCTCCGTCCGGTCCCACGCGCTGGAGATGCCGACGTATTCGTGGCGGGCGAACTTATAGAGGAACGTCAGCAACACAGTCTTGCGATCGAGCGCCCGGGGGTCGTCGTGCATGATCACGCAGTTGCGATAGAACCGCGTGGGGTCGGCCAGCGGCTGCCGCGACCGAACTCGATGCGCTTGGAAATCGGCCAGCGCGTCCCGCTTCTTTTCGAGATCCTTCTGGCTCTGGAGAATCTCGCCGTCGTGGCCCACGCAATATCTCCAGTACGCCTCGAAGTTGGCATGCCTCTCTTGCCGGGTCGCCGAGGTGAAGATCGATCGGTAGGGGACGCCGCTCAAACGCGATCGCAGGGTAAACACGTATCAGTGTAACTCCCATGTCTCATGCGAGGCGCGCGGTCGCCAGGATTCAGAAGCGCACGAAGGCGCGCAGCCCGCCAACGACCGCGGTGTCGACGTTCTTGACTCCACCCGAGCCGCTTGCCGTCTTCGTGAGCGCGGGGTTCACGACCTGGAGGTCGAGGGTCGCGCCGATCGACTTCACGACCGCGACGTTGTAGTAGAGCTCGACGGCGTCTTCGCGATCGAGGCCGATGTCGAAGCGCCGCCGGAGCACGGGGAGGAGGTCGTCGCTCAGCTCGAGCCGGGACCAGCCGATCCCGAAGGTGTCGTTGGGCCGTCCGGGCACGATGCCGTTGCCCGAGAGACCGACGTTGTAGGCGTACTTGACGGGATTGACCTTGCCGTCGGACACGCCGAATCGGAAGAAGACGCCGAGCCCCTTCTTCGGGTCGCTGCGCGGACTCCAGAGGTACTGATCGAAGTTGTAGTACACCGTCCACGTCTCGCCGCGGGTCTTGAGCGGCTGGGGCGGAGTGGCCAGATCCGGAAACCGCAGCGCGATGATCCGGCGCAGGACGGGGCCGGGGTCGGCGAGTCGAGGGAAGCGATTGACCAGGAGCAGCGCCGCGGTATCTCCGGGGTCCTGCAGCAGCTGGACACGCTCCTTGTTACTCCACAGGAATCCCAGGAGCTGATGGCCGACCAGGCCAAAGGGCTTGACGGCGACCCGTGCCTCGGACGCGACCATGACGCCGTCATCGAAGAGATGATCCAGGCTGTTGTCGAGCGGCGTCCCGTTGGGATCGATCACGGCCGCCGTGATCAGAGCCTCTTTCCCGAGCACGAAGATCAAGGAGCCGCCCCATGCGGAGAGGGGCGCGGTAATGGCGGCGAGATTGAAACTGAAGCCGAGGTTCAGGAACTGCGTGCGGAAGTCGTGGGCGAACTCGTTGTCGTCAGCCGCCAAGCCGTTGAACTTGCCCACCGCGATTCCGAACCACGGGGCGAGGAACTGCGTGTACGTCAGCTGCATGAGCGCGGTGGCGGGGTCGTCGACCACCAGCGAGGGGAGGATGCCCGCGGTGTTGACTGGAACCAGGGCTCCGGAATCTTTGATGGCACTGCTGCCGTAACTGGACAACGCATAGGCGGTGAAGAACCCGCCAGGCCAGAGGCCCAGCTTGCCCGTGTCCACGTTCAGCGTGTATTCGAACGTGCCCCAGTAGTCCGCGTTCTTGCTCACGCCTCCGCTCATCACGCCCTGGAGCGTCTGGAGCCAGTCGACGTCCAGGGTGACGCCGCGCTTGGCCGCCTGGCCGCGGAATCCACCCCAGTCACCGGTCAGGCGCGGTCGATCCCAGAAGCTTCCGCTATAGGTTTCCGGCGCGGGCGTCTGCGCTAGCGTCACCCCCGGCCCCAAGAGTCCTGCGAGCAGCGCCACGCCCAGGACCGCGAGTCGCATTGGTGTCGCGCGCATCGGCCGAATTGAGCGCCCGTAGAGCCAGACCAGCAATGGGCCTTTGGTCGTAAGACGGAATTTTCCCAAGGCCAAAGTCCTAATGGCGTGTGCCGGCCCGCGGGCATACAGAGAAACAAGAATGAATGGAACACGGGCCGCCGTCGTACTCGTCTGTCTACTCCTGCTTGCCGGGTGCGCGAGCTCCCAGGCCTATACCGTGAAGCGGGCGGAGGCTGTCGTGCCATGCCAGATGTCGGTTCCCGAGCGCGACCTGCTCGTCGGCGTGGCGCTTTCGGGCGGCGGCAGCCGCGCGGCGCTCTTCGGGGCGGCGGGGCTGGAGGCGCTGGCGCGCGTACGAACGGCCGACGGCGCCTCGTTGATCGAGAAGGTCTCGCACCTGTCGAGCGTGTCCGGCGGGAGCATCGCGGCGGGGTATTACGCCCTGAAGAAGCCGGGCCGCGATGTCACCGTCCTCGATGCCGATGGAACCTTGTCCGAAGCCTACCGAACCTTCTTCGAGCACTACCGCGACGCCATGAGCCAGAACTTCGAGAGGTCTCTGATCTGGCGTCAGCTGCTGTCCTTCCGATGGATCAATTCGGCTCTCGCCGCCAGGACTCTGGCTGAGATACTCCAGAAGCGCCTCTTCCACGAAGCTCGCATGCAGGACATCAGCTGGCGAGAGAGGGCGGGCGACAGTCCCGGCCTCATCATCAACACCACCCTCTACAACAACGGCCGTCGCTTCGCTCTGACCGTGCTGCCCTCGGAGTCGTTCGAGTACGACTTCTTCGCCGACCTCGAACGCTCACTCCAAGAGCGTGGGCGGGTGATGGAGCCGGCGCCCGTTATTCGCGAGCGTTGGAACCACCTGCGGCCTATGACGCCCCTCGATATCCACATGGATCCGTGTTCGGCCAACCTTGCCGGCGCGGTCACCGCCTCCGCGTCCTTTCCGCCTCTCGTCGGACCCATCACCATGCAGGTCGGCGGAGAGGAGATTTACTGGCATGCCGGGGACGGTGGCCTGTACGAGAACCAGGGCATCGAAACGCTTCTCTTCCTCTACCTCAAGCAGATCCAGGCGAGACGGGCGAAGCGCGCACTCGTGCTCGTCTTCGACAGCTCTTACCCGTTCTCCGTCGGCGAGCGACGCCTCAGTCTCCGCTCGCTGCCGTTCACCCTGCTGAGCTTCGATTTCTCGCGCATTCCCAGCATCATGGAAGAGCGGGCCACCACCTACCAGTCGCTCTTCTTCCGCAGCCTCCAGCTCGAGGGCGTGTTTCCGGACTCGAGGACGGTCACCGGGATCATCCTCCGCCACACGGACGCCAAGTGGGCGGCCGACATGAGCGACCTCCCGCCGGCCTGCAAGGCGGAGCCGAAGCCCCTCGCGTCTCCCGATGCGGTGAGGGAGCGCATCGCCGAGATTCCGACGGCGTTGAAGCTGAGCTCGAAATGCGATGGTGAGCTGCTCGTCACGGCCGCGACCAAGCTCGTCGCGCAGAACCGTGACGCGATCCTCGGGTTTCTGAACCGTCCCTAGTCAGATCTCGAAGTGCGGTCGAAGCCGACGGCAGCGTCGGCGGCGATCACTGCCCACCATCGACGCCGCCGTCGGCCTCCGCGCTCGCCCATGGACCACGCGACCGTTCTCGCCGATGGCCGCAGGCAGGAGGAGGGAGCGCGGAGCTTGGTGTCACCTCACGCGCCGAACGTATCGCGTCCCCTCGGTCGCCACTAGGGCCGTTCGGGCTAGCGATCCACTCTATTTCGAGCGAGTCAAGATGAGTGGCGACCCCACCATGTTGCCGGAGATCTGGTTACCGTCCGCGGAGACCTGAAGGGCGCTCGATTGCCTGAAGCCATCGCCAAGACTCAGTCGCACGGTGTTTCCCTCGACCGTTCCTTTGACGGGACCGCTGAGGTCGGGGCGTTCGGACACGTACACATTGCCTTCGAGCGTGGCGCCCGTCTGAACGAGACGGAGCGCGACCGGAGCCACTCGCCCCTGGCTTCCATCATGACCGCTCCAGGTGCCGGTGAGATCCGGTGCCGTCAGTGACGCGCTCGGAGTCGACGACGCGCCCGATACGGGAGCAGACACCGCCCTTTGCGAAGAGGCGCAGCCTGCGATGAACCCGCCGACGAGCACGGGGGCGGTGAGCATCATGAGTAGGCGTGTCATCGCGACCTCCTTACCTCTCTAAGGGCCTCAGCGGTCCGGTGTGTGCCCGGTGAGGGCGAGCACCTGACCACCACGCAAGACGTTGGCCTTGAACTCGGCGCCCGGCGCGACCCGTTGCAAGCGCTCTCGAATCTTCATGAGGTCGGCGGCGGCATTGATGGGGATGCCGCCGACGTCGAGGATGATGTCGCCGCCGATCGCGAGCGTCTCGCCGCCGATGAGGGCGTTGCGCGTCGCGCCACGCAGCCCCATCGCCTCGGCCGGCGAGTCCTTCGCGACGGTCTTGACGAGATACCCGCGGACCGCGTTCGGAACGTTGAACACGTCCGCCAGCTCGTTGGTCAGCAAGCGGCCCTCGAGCCCGCTCCACGAGCGGCGCTCGAGCAGGAGCTGACGCGCGGTGTTCAGTGTCACGACGAAGCCGAGGCCCTCGCTGCCGCCGCTCTTGGAGACGTTGTGGCTCACGAGGCCGACCACTTCACCGCGCATGTCGAACATCGGTCCGCCGGAGTTGCCGGTATTGATGACCGCATCCGTCTGAAAGAACTCGGCCAGGGGCATTGCCTTGTAGACGGTGTTCGGCTCCCAGCGCGCGCTGATCCAGCCGACACTGAGCGAGTGGCGGAGCCCGTAGGGCGCTCCGACGATGAAGACCTGGTCACCGATCCGCACCGTGTCGGAGTTCGCCATGCGCGCCACCTTCGCCTGCGCCGGGAGGCGCTCGAGCTGGAGCAGCGAGAGGTCGGCGGCCGGCTCCGACGCCACGATGTGGGCCTTCACCGTCTCGCCGCCGATCGTCTCCACGGTGATCGCATCCATGCTGTGCACGACGTGTGCGGCCGTCATCACCTTGCCATCCTGGGAGATGACGACGCCCGAGCCAATCTCGGTGAACGTCACGACGCCCCGATCACCGGACACCTCGCGCCCCGTGGCGCGCACGACCACCACGGCAGGCGCAACCTGGCGGAAGATTTCAGCAAGATCGGGAGACTGGGCGCCGACCGGTAGCGAGCCAAGCGCAAGGACGTACAACAAAGCGGCGAGCGCTGCCTGCTTCATGTGCATCTCCATGCCCGTGCCCGTGACCGAATCGACCTGGACGTTGGTCCCAATGCGGTCCATAGTCGATTGCGACCAAAGACCGGTTGCGTCATTGTTCCAAATGCATGACGCTGGTGACCCGGACGAGTGCTACTCACCTATAAGGCAGTGCCGTGACGAAATCTTGGCGAAAATCTGAGCCGCCCGGCGGCTTTGCCGAGCGCAACGACGAGGCGGCGGACCGTCCGATCGTGTTCGTCATCGACGATGACGAATCCGTCCGTCGCGGCCTCGACCGGCTGCTGCGCTCCGACGGTCTCGATGTCGAGTGCTTCGCATCCGCCAAGCTGTTCATGGCTCGCGAGGTGCCGGACCGGCCCGCGTGCATCGTGCTGGACCTGCGCCTGCCGGGGGCGAGCGGGCTGGAAGTGCAGGAGAACCTCTCGCGCGCGCGTCGAGACATCCCCATCATCTTCATCAGCGGCTATGCCGACGTGGGCTCGAGCGTGCGCGCGCTGAAGGCGGGTGCCGTGGATTTCCTGCAGAAGCCGGTGAGCGATCAGGCCTTGCTGGACGTCGTCCACGATGCGCTGGAGCGCGCGCGGGCGACGCGCCGCCAGCGCGCCGAGCACGCGGCCATCCGGGCGCGGTTCGATCTGCTCACGCCGCGAGAGCGGGATGTGCTCCGGCACATGTTGCGCGGGCTGCTCAACAAACAGATCGCGTCCGAGCTCGGCATCAGCGAAAAGACGGTGAAGTTCCACCGCGGCCACGTCATGGCAAAGACGGGGGCGGGCTCGCTGGCGGAGCTCGTGCGGGACGCCGAGCGGATTCACATCGAACCTACGCCCGGCGCCTAGGAGCGGGGCGGCCGCAGGATCAAGCGAAAGCTGACGTGGCAGGCCGAGGTGTCGACGGCCTGCGCCATCCGTGCGGCCGGCCGGTAACGCCGGCAATAGTTCGGCGCGCAGAGGAACGATCCGCCCTTGATGACCTTGCGCGGGATCGTGATGTGTGGTGTCTGCGGGTCGTAGCTGCGCTCACGGGCGTCCTCGCGAGCGACGCTGCCGCAGCACGACTGGGCCGGCTCGTGGTGGGGGGCGTACCAATCGGTCGTCAACTCCCACACGTTGCCGATCATGTCGTAGAGGCCATAGCCGTTCGGCGGATAGGACCCGACCGGCGCCGTTCGCTCCCATCCGTCGGTGACGAGGTTCTGCCACGGGAACTCGCCCTGCCACGTGTTCGCCATGTGGCGGGCGCGCGGCGTGAACTCTTCGCCCCACGCGTACGTCGTACCGTCCAGCCCGCCGCGCGCGGCGAATTCCCATTCGGCTTCCGTGGGCAGCTCTTTGCCCGCCCATTGGGCATAGGCGATGGCGTCGTCGTACGCGATGTGCACGACCGGGTGCTTGGCGCGGTCTTTCAGCGAGCTTCCGGGACCCTCGGGATGGCGCCAGTCGGCGCCGGGGACGTAATCCCACCAGTTGAAGTGATTGCCAAGGTCCACGCGATGCGA
>Ga0207646_10001142_pt1 | contig 33825 bp, 37 predicted proteins | sample KBSK5502metaG_FD_184343 | JGI IMG/M metagenome (GOLD analysis project Ga0207646, IMG submission 184343) | Corn, switchgrass and miscanthus rhizosphere microbial communities from Kellogg Biological Station, Michigan, USA - KBS K5-50-2 metaG... | ecosystem: Host-associated > Plants > Roots >... | reverse complement strand
CACGAGCAGCCGCGGTCATCGCCGGCGAGCGCCAGCGCTGGGCCCTGGCCGGCGACCAGATCTATGTGGATTTCGACATCAGCCGCAATAACCTGCCCCCCGGCAGCCGGGTCCAGATCGGATCGGCTGTCATCGAGTTCAGCGAGGCGCCGCATACCGGATGCGCGAAGTTCTCCGCGCGCTTCGGCAACGACGCGCTGCGATTCGTCAACTCTCCGATTGGGCGAGAGCTCCGTCTGCGCGGGGCCAACTGCCGCGTCGTGGTGGACGGCACAGTGCGCGCCGGCGACGCGATCAAGAAGCTGCCGAACTAATAACCACCGCGCCAAAAAAACCGAGTGGTGCCCTCGGAGGTGTATGACTGACGGTGTTCGCCTACACCGAGGGCCTGGTTAACTGCCGTAGGCGCTCATACGGGGTCTGGCCTCCGAGGGCGCCATGGGGCCGAGCGAAATTGTAGAAGCGCTCCCACTCGTGGAGCTTGGTGTTGAAGAGCTTGGCGTCGTCTATAACCTCCCCGGCTAGCAGCCGATAGAACTCTTCGTCGTCGATGCGGTGCGACCGTTCAACTTTGCCGTTCAGCCTCGGGGTCGAGGGCCGGATGTAGACGTGTTGAATGCCTTTGTCGAGCAGGTGCCAGTGGAAGCCAGCCTGGAACTCGGATCCATTGTCGGTCTGGATCTTCATGACCGTGAAGGGCAGCTGCTCGAGGACGTAGTCGACGAACCGGATCGCGGTATTCTGGTCCAGGCGCTCGTAGATCCGCAGGACCCGCAAGCGAGTGCAGTCATCGATGGCGGTGTACTGGTAGTGCTTCTTGCGCTTTCCCTTGATGGGCTCGATGAACTTGACGTCGATCTGAACGGAGTGGCCAGGCTTCTGCTTCTCGTAGCGCTTCCAGCGTTCGGTGTGACGTTTGTAGCGCTGCGAGGCCGGCAGGCGGTTGAGGTTGGCTCGCTTCAGGATCCGCCAGATCCCCGAAGGGCTCACGGAGACGTCGTGATAGCGCTTGAGGTACATGGCGATCTTGGCTGGACCAAAGTGGTAATGCTGCCTCAGGTGGATGATCTTGCCCACCACCTCGGCCTTGGTGGCGTGCGGGCACACCAGCGGTCGACGCGACCTTTCGCGAAGGCCTTCCGGCCCGAGCTGCTGATACCTTCGCAGCCAGTAGTAGAACGTGTGCCGTGAGATTCCGAAGTACCGGCAGGTCATGGCGACGTTGCCAGTAACCTCCTCGACGTGCTGGATGATGGCGAGACGCCGAGCTGCTCCCCTGGATAGTTCTCGTTCGGTCAACTGAGCTTCCTCCTCTGGTGAATTGGAATGCCTCAGTGTTAGGGATCTCCGTCAGTTCTAGAGTTGGTGCCCTCGGAGGTGTCTGAGTTCACCACATAGTTCTCTTATGTCGCAAGACATAGTTCTCGCCACCAAGCTCGGAGGTGGCGCATGTCCGTACTCGCTCGCTACATCGTCGACGCAGTTGTTATCGGCCGCCGCAGCCCTACCGAGCTGGCCCGCGAGCACGGCATCTCGCGGAGATGGATCCACAAGCTGGTCAAGAGGTTCAACGAAGGTGGCTACCCAGCGCTAGAGCCGCGTTCGCGCCGGCCGCACTCCTGCTCTCACCAAACATCCTCTGAGCTCCAGGCCGAGGTTCTCAAGCTGCGCCGAGAACTCGTCTCAGCCGGCTTCGACGGGGGACCGCAGACCATCCTCCATCACCTCGGAGAACGCGTCGCCCAACTCCCATCGGCCACCACCGTGTGGCGGATCCTCAAGCGCCACGGACTCATAACACCGCAGCCCCACAAGCGGCCTCGTTCCTCCTTCATCCGCTTCCAGGCTCAGCTACCCAACGAGACCTGGCAGGTCGACGCCACGCCCTGGCAGCTGGCCGACGGCACTCTGGTCGAGTTGCTCAACTTCGAGGACGACTGCTCCCGGGTTTTCCTCAACTCCAGCGCCTTCCCCACCATCAAGGCCGCCGATGTCGTCCACGCCTTCTATGCGGCTTCGAATCAGTTCGGCCTCCCTGGCTCTCTGCTGAGTGACAACGCCGCCGTCTTCACCGCCAAGTCACGCGGGGGCAAGGTCCTTCTCGAGCTCGAGCTGGAACGCCTGGGCATCCAGGTCAAGCACTCGACTCCCTATCACCCTCAGACCTGTGGCAAGGTGGAGCGCCTCCACCAGACCCTCAAGCGCTTCCTCCGCCAGCAGACCCCGGCCCAGTCGTTAGGCGAGCTCCAGTTTCAACTCGACGTCTTTCGCGATTACTACAACCAGCGCCGACCTCATCGCGCCCTCAAGCGACAGAGCCCGATGGCTGTCTTCAACGCTCTGCTCAAAGCTGGCCCTGCTCAGCCTCCGGCACCTCTCGACCATCGCGTCCGCCGCGACAAAATCGACTCCTTCGGCAAGGTCACGCTCCGCTACCTGGGCCGGCTCCGCCACATACCTGTCGGAGTGGAACACAAGAACCGAAGAGTCCGCCTGCTCGTTGCCGGACCCGACGTGCGCATCCTCGCCGACGACGGCGAGCTGATCCGTGCCCTAACTCTCGACCCGACTCGCAACTATCAGCCGCTCGGTGGACGTTGGCCAGCGCACAATGTCGTGCAACAGGCGAGAACCATGTCCTGAGACATGACAGTGGTCGGGGGCGAGGGATTTGAACCCTCGGCCTCACGGTCCCGAAATCTAGGCGGTCTCGTACACCCAGATCGTTTTCGAGGGTTTTGAGTTCATTTCGAGCCCTCGACGACCGATTTCGGGCTGGTTTCAGCCGCCGACATCGTCTGGATTGCTACATGAACTACTACACAACTGCGTGCAATTCCTGGTGTCCCAGAAAAACCTCTCTGCGAGGTAAGCTCGCGGCGACGCCTTGGGGACTTGAGGAGGAGTGAAGATGCTTCGCCAGTCGATCGATATCCCACCGGAACCCGGATGTTCCAGATGACCTTCGACGCTTGCGCGACAGCCCGCACGTGCTACGCGGCTGCCAAGCTACGGCTCCCTGATCTGGCTGCATGGTTCGCGGACCAGCGACGAGCTGGCGGCGATGTCTCAAACGAAACCAACATCGCTCAGGTCGGCTCCTGCGATGTCTTGCCATCGTCGGCCCTGTAACTGAGGAACCCGAGCCGCGGCTCTCACTAACCGAGCTAGGAGCCACATTTCGAAGCGACGCCCGCAGGCACGATGCGTCCGTGGGTGGAGTTCCGCGGCGAACCGCATTACGTCGCCGCATGGGTCGACATTGTTCACAGCCTCAAGCCGCGAGTTGCTCACATCATTCGCGTCTGGATGCTTCTGAGCCGCTCTGGGTTTGATGGAGGCAGATCACCCCAAGAAATCTAGGGTGGTTCAGGCCATAGAATCTGATCTGTTGCACGAAAATGGTCGCGCACGATTTCAAGTTCACGCCGTTTCTTATGCCGAAACAGCTCTCGTCTTCAGCAAACTCTTGGAGACTCGTTGGTTGTGGAGCGCTAGCGCCACCCACACCATTCGGTTCAGAGGCACATCGATTCCGAACTCTTCACCACGCCGCACGACGTGGCCGTTAAGGGCGTCTATCTCGGTGAGGCGGCCGCTTTCCACGTCTACCAGCATGGACGAGCGCAACTTTGGGCCAAGGCTTTCCAAGAATGTAACGCCTGATTCTGGGTAGCCTGGGAGTGATATGCCCAACTTGGCGCCAACTGCCACAGCTTCACCCATGATTTGCCCTACTAATTGGCGGCCCGGCGGATAAGCCAAGATCTCGCCAACGGGGCTACGGGTCAACGCCGTAAGCGCGTTGCCGGCGCAAACCAGCACAAACTTTCGCCAGACTTCCACGCGAACGTCAGGCGGGATCTCCGCGTTGATCCCGCTAGCGACCAGTTCTTTATGAAGTTGGATCACGAGGCTGGAGACTCCTCCGTGGGGTTCGCCAAGAATGATCCGCCTCGCACCGCTGAGATAGCGGACTACTCCCGGCTCAACAAGGACAGACTCCATGAAGACTGCCCCGGACAGTACCTTGCCTTTGGAAAGGTACTGCTGGATCGCCGCAGCCCGATCAGCGCCGTTCTGCAACGGAAGAACGACTGACTTGGCATCCAAAACCTGCTCAAGTGCCTTGGCGAGTTCTTCAGTGTGATACGTCTTGACCGCAAAAAGGACCAGGTCTGGAACTTCGGCCTCGGCGAGGTCAGCAATAACTGCGACCCTGGCAACACCCTCGTCCGGGCCGTCTACGATTCGGAAACCAGACGCTCGGATCTTGGCCGCGTACGCAGCGCGGGCAAGCATGGTGACGTGGTGACCCTTGCGCGCCAAGATGGTGCCGAAATAGCCACCTATCGCTCCGGCTCCGACGACCAGTACTTTCATCCTAGGTCTCCAGGTGACTTTGGTTGGGCGGTTGGTGGAATCGCATCGAGTCGTAATCCCACCTTAAGGCCCGTGTATGTCGATGCCACCCCCGACAACAAGCCGCGCAATATCGGGTGGGAAAGCGTTGTAGCGAACCTAGTTGAACCACGTTAAGTCCGTGGATTGCAAGTAGCATGAGCCTACGCTCGTGGTAGTGCGGAACTCGCCCGCGCTTTCGACCCCGAGCCCACTTCTCGCGAGACGCCGGCTGCGGCTCGATTACGATCGGAACACTCCTTGGGCATAAGTCCGCCGACTAGGTCACTGAGTACTCCACACGACGTCTGACAATGCACAATGTTCCGTTCGTGCCGAACGGCAACTCACTTCCGCTCGGGACCGACCAATCTGGCCCTTGTCGAAACTGTGGCCTGCACGGGCTACCCTCCGGGTCGCCTGGGGCTCCATTCTGAAAGCCACCGGTCAAGCAACAATTTGGCTCAAAGGCTAAACATCAGACGATTACCTGTCAAGTGCCCGCCGGGTCTGTGTGGATCCACCCCCGGCCGGTATCCAGCCACCGTCGACAAAGATTCGTTCGTGGCGCCGGAAGTCTGGCCGGACGGCGGGCGGTGCTATGGCCATGCCCTCTAGCCTACTTACTCATGCATGAGCGCGGCAGCGCGACATATTGTTCCGCCAATCGACGCATCAGGTTTGGCGGCTGCTGGTTGACGAGAAGCGACCTCTGAGCTGACGGAGCAGAACCTTGGCCAACGCATTGCGAGGATGCTCGGATAACAATCTCGTAACACTTGCATAGGCGATGACGGTTCCGAGGTTCACCCGAGCGGTTGAGAGCGCTTCCAGCGGTGATACGACAGGGCTACGATGGAGTTCATTCGACCAAACAGATTCGAATCCGAGACTCTCAGCCATCTTGGCCGCCGCAATCATCTCAGCTACCGGTTCTCCCATGGACTAGGGCGAATCGGAGCCCCCGGTTGCAATATCAGCCATTTGGTTCCTGCTCAATTGGGGTCTCAGCAATTGGAAAGACGTTTTTGTTGTGAGGTGCGTCGCGACGATAGAGGAGGACAGTGCGGTTGTAGGAAACACAGACCTTCCCGTCCTGGTTAAGCCCGCGGGTCCGGAAGCGCACGATTCCCCCGTACGCGTACTTTCGCGACGGCCGCGTTTCAAGGACTAGACTCTCGCCCCAAAGCGTGTCGCCTACGAAGACTGGGTGAGGCAACTTGATCGACTCCCAGCCAAGGTTCGCGATCGCGTTTTGGCTCACGTCAGTTACCGATATACCAAGTACAAGTGCGAGAGTCAGGCCAGAGTTGACGATGACACGACCGTACGGAGAACGGCTAGCGTACACAGCATTGAAGTGGTTCTGGTTGGTGTTCATGGTTAGGAGCGTGAACCACGTGTTATCGGACTCAAGTATGGTTCGACCTAACGGGTGCTGGTAGACATCGCCAACCGCGAAGTCTTCGAAGTACCTGCCGACCCATCCGCTCTTAATCGCCACGCCCGACCTCCGGTCTGTTGGTCAGCCGCAATGGCTGGAATGCCGACCATAATACCGATGGTCATATGTCTGAGGAGAGTCTTTTCTGGCGAAGAGCAGGTTAGGAAAATACTTGCAGCGACGATCAGCTAGTCCCGCGGCCCGGACCGGCAGCACCCACCTGATCCGGAACATCAGGCCGGTTCGTCCTGCCTATCAGCAGGTGGCAGACGAACTTCGCCGGGTGATTCTTGAAGGCGATCTGTCGCCAGGTGATCGGCTGCCCAACGAAACCGATCTTGCGGCACTCCTCCACGTCAGCCGCACTACCGTGCGAGAGGCTCTGAGGGTCCTTTCGTCTCGGCATATGGTCCACACGTCAAGAGGTGTTGGTGGAGGGACCTTTGTGATCCGTCCCGAGCGAGAGGACGTCACCGAATTCCTCGGCTCCAGCATCGGTCTAATGAGTGGGGGCGCGGCAGTCAGCGTCCACGAGTTGCTCGAGGCCAGAGAGTTGCTCGAAGTGCCAGCTGCACGAATGGCTGCAGAACGCCGCACCGACGCGCACCTCGAAGCCTTGAGGGAGTCTCTGGTTACCGATCCGGCCCTTTATGGAGTCGCGGAGCTGTTTGTACGGAACCAAGCATTTCACGATGCCATTTTCGCCGCCTCTCAGAACGTCTTGATTCAAATCATGACCGAACCAATTACTAAGGTGCTTCGTACACGGTTCCTGCGAGATCAGGCGCCAGAAGGTTTTTGGGACGACGTAGCAAAAGGTCATCAAGTGTTGTTAGACACCATTGAGGCTGGTGACCCACAAGCTGCTGCTGCCGCGATGACCAAACATCTGAAAAATCTACGACCGACCTATGAGCGCATTGATCGTGACATGAAGCGCAACAAAGGGAACAAGTGAAGCCACTGGCTGATATGCGGACTATTTCTCTGGACAAGTACGGGGCGGGACCGACGCGGGCCATCCATCCCGAAACCACTGAGTGAGCAACAGACTACACTCGCCGGACTTGTCAACCGCGCGACGAACGCAGCCGAGGCCGGCTGAACATTCAACGCCTACAGCGACAGACCGCCTTGTATGCCGCTCCCATCGTGAGGCAATGGATCAATTGGGCTGCGAGCTTCCTTGCTACCTGACAGACCGTTTTGAGAATCGCGGCTCCTAAGTCGGCTACGAGATGACTCGAAGCTACGAGCGCCAAGGGCCCGGACCAGTCGGAGGGATAGGAATATTGGTGCGGCGCTTCAAGGGTTCTGCGCGCCATGCAGCCATTACGACGGCCAAAGCCATTCCGAGCACCGCGCATGAAGTGAAACCAATCGCGTAACCGTAGCTCTGAACGACCGGCCCAAACAGTAGGGGCCCGGCAGCAAGCCCCAGAAACAGAATCGCTCCATACGATCCCAATGCGACTCCACGGGTTGAGCCCGCAGACAGGTCAGCGAAGACGACTCCGACGGCGACGAATGCGGCTGCCATGAACGGGGTGGCGAGAATCAGCAACAACACAGGCATCCAGAACCCGCTCAGATGGCCCAGAACGATGACAGCCACAGACCAAGCGCTGACTCCGACGAAAACAATGAGCCAGCGATGGCGCACGCGGTCCACCAGCCAGCCGCCTGGTAACCGGGTTACTCCATTGACAACGGCTTGGAGCGCAAGAAGTAGGCCGACCTGAGGGCTGGACAGATTCAGCGATTCCTTGCCAAAAATTGGCAAGAACGCGCTAACAGTCCCCCAGACCAGGGTTGCTGCCACGAGTCCAATCGTCATTGGAATGAACGATGGTTGTGTGACAAGGCTGCGCAAGGGTACCCAGAGAGAAAGGCGCTGACCGGATTGTCGCGTGTTTGTCGCCAGTATTACGCCAGGAACGGCGAGAACGATCAGTCCGGTCGTGAGCGCGATATCCGACCTGAGGTCAAGCCACTGCAGCGCGAGCCCAGCTATGGACGGGCCCATAAACGATCCGGCTTGCATCGAGAACGTAAGCCACCCCATCGCTTGTCCGAGGTGGCCCTTCGGAAACGATTCCGTTATGACGCTGAGAACGGCCGCTAGCTGAGCCCCAGTCGCCAGACCGCCAGTGGCCTGCCAAAGGAACAGTGGCCCGACGGTCGTTGTGCCCGCAATCGCCAGCTGAGATGCAGCGCTGAGAGCGACAGCGAATCCGAGCACGGCTCTAGCTCCGAAGCGATCGATCAGAACTCCCGACGGTAACGACAAGAGTGCGGCCGCAAGCATGGACACCGAGAACAGGGCGCCGACCAAGAAGCGACTGGCACCAAGTTGATGCGCATAAAGGGGCACAGTTAGGCCGCGCGAAGAAACCGCAGCGAAAGCGGCTCCGGCCGCGAGATAGATTGCGAGTGTCCGTCGCGAGTCCAAGTGGCCCGATGGTCTAGTGGAGTCTGTCTTCCCGATCGATTCGCGCCGGTCCTCTGGCCCAAGCACCCGTGTGGCGAAATGCCTCATCAATCTCGTGGAGATCGGCGGGCGTTAGGCGAAGATATGCAGCGGCCATCCATCCGTCCATCTGTGCAGGTCTGCGAGTACCCAGAATGGCGCCTGTTACGCCCAGCCAGCCTCGAGCCCAACTTACAGCCACCGCGGTTACGCTCGTGGCGTGCCGTGCGGCAACTGGCCTCAAGCAGTCGCGCAGGGCCAAATTGCGAGTGAGTTCCGGCTCTCGAAATTCTGCCGACCGCGTGCGCCAGTCATTTGCTGGAAGCGCTCTTACCTGAGCCGCTGTGAAGCCATCGCTCAGCAAGCCCGACTGTGAACGGTAACTATGAGACCGACTCCGTGGTCTGCACACCACGGAATGGGGCCGCTCAAGGCGTGTGTGCGATGATCGAGCGAGGCGGTTGTAGCGAATCGATGTGGCGGACACTCTCGCAGCGATTGAGCAATGCCGTGCTGAAGTTCGATACGCCGACCGCACGCACTAGGCCGTCTTCCACCAATGTGCCCATTTCGTCCCAGGCCTCCTTCAAACGCGTATCGTCCAGAGGGGCTGTGTGGACCTGAGGAGATCGATAACTTCGGTTTTGAGGCGGCGTAATGAGGCTTCGCATTCGCGTCCTCAGCGTGGCCGGCGTAAGAACGGGTTGTAGTTCGCTCGGCTTAGATTCATCCCAAAGAACGCCGCACTTCGTGAATACCATCGGTCGCTCTCTTGGAGGGATTCGCGAGAGGGCATCCCCTATGAGACTCTCGGAGTGACCAAGACCGTACAGTGGTGCGGTGTCGATCCAGTTGATTCCGAGTTCAACTGCGCGCTGAATAGCACCGACGGACTCTGCGTCGTTCTGCGGTCCCCATCCCATCAGCCGGCGATGGCCACCGAAGACCCCGCCGCCCAAACCGAGTGACCACTCATCCCGAGACGACGGGTGGGCATCGACAAACACGCGTCTTGCCTGGGAGTCAACCGGGTGAAAAGCAGATCTCGCGACTGCTCGATTTGGCGCTTACTCCTCGGAAACCGGCCATGATTGCCGTGTGGTTGTGGAGCAGTCTTAGCCGCCTCGGAGCGCTGCGGAAGTTTAGCGGCGGCCAACGGATACTCGATCTGGAGACCCCTATCTTCGAGATGCGATAGCTCCGACTCTCGTAAAGTCCTCATGTTTCAACAGAGCTTAAAGGTCAGACAATTGTCTGTCTACAGTGCTATCTTCGGGCGCGACGAGGCTGATTCGGGTATGGCGGCGAGATTCCAGTGAACTTAGCAATAGAAAGGGGAGTAACTATCCGAAAGGATGCAGGCCGACAACTCGAGTCTCCGATTTGGAGCTTCCCTAGGGCAGGCGCACTGCGTTGCGTCTGGGAGCCTAGAGCGTAAGGATGTGGCGTTACGTATGCAAACAGCGTCGCTTCGCCGACTCCAAGAAGACCTGGCATCCACCAGCGGTGCGCTGGCAAGCTGGGCTCCCCGACAGCAGCGACCCATCGATGCGCCATTTTACTAGCCGGGTCCTAGTCAGTTGGACAGTTGGACCGATTCAATGAGAGCACTCGTGGCCGCTCCCAATCGCCCAGGTCAATTCGAAATCCGCGACGTGCCGGAGCCCAGCCCGAGGCCCGACCAAGCTTTGGTCGAGGTTCGGGCTACCTCCCTCAATTTGGGCGAGGTGCGCTGGTTGATGGGCTCGCGCGATGGCGCGCGCCTAGGCTGGGACCTCGCTGGGGTGGTCGCTGAACCCGCGGCTGACGGAAGCGGACCTTACGCCGGGGCCCGCGTCGTCGGCATGGTCGGCGACGAGGTCGGTCAGTTCCTGCGCTTGGGCAGTACCGGTGCCTGGGCCGAGCGAGTCGCGGTACCAACAAACACGCTTTCTGAAATACCGGATGAACTCAGCTTCCGAGACGCCTCGACGCTGCCGGTGGCGGGGCTGACTGCCTACCGCACCCTCGTCTTGGGTGGGTCACTACTCGGACGCAGAGTGCTGATCACAGGAGCCTCGGGCGGAGTGGGGCGGTTCCTAATTCAGCTAGCTAGGCTCAGCGGGGCACATGTTACGGCTGTCGCTAACCGTACCGCTGGCCTTGCCGAGCTGGGGGCCGACGACGTTCTCACAACACTAGAGCCGGCGGGGCAAACCTTCGACCACATTCTGGAGTCGGTGGGCGGGGAGAGCCTGGCGGCTGCAGTCGGTCGTCTCGCCTCGGGCGGGATGCTTGTCATCTTCGGTAACTCCTCGCAACGCCCGACCACAATATCCGGATTCATGGGCAAGGAGGGGGCCACAATTTACGTGTTCCTTGTCTTCGTAGAGGTAGCCCGACACGCCTCGGGTGATCGAGACCTCAACTTGTTGGCGCGACTCATGGCGGCCGGAAGCCTGATACCGCAGGTCGACTTAGAGGTTAGCTGGCGCGAGGCAGGTTCAGCTTTTCAGGCGCTTCTCGAGCGTCGGGTAAGCGGAAAAGCCGTCCTAAACATTGATTGAGCCAAATTTGCTACCGATAACCTCCGACACCCTGAGGGGTCGCGCGCCAGGCCTCCGCCACTCAACCTACGGGAAACATTCAAGGCCGCGCCCAACTACGGCGACTCGGTAGTTGGGTCGACCGCGAATACGCTTGTGAACCCTCTGACGCAGCTATGCCCTCACCGCCTCGCAAACATAGCGAGTGAGGGGCGGCTGAGAGGATAAGTACATGGCGATGAGCGTTCCGATACCGACTGCGGTTCGTCAACGGCGAAGTGAGAGCATGGCGCCCGTCGCCAGCACCAAAACACCGAGTAAGCGCTGCCAGCTGAGGTCGATCCTGTCAAACCCGAAAAGCCCAAGCTGGTCAATTAAGACCCCCATTGTGAGCTGCCCAGCTATCACGAAACCAATTGTTGCTGTGGTGCCAATGCGCGGAGCCGCCACCGTAACTGAAAAGAGATAGAAGGACCCAAGTAACCCGCCGATCCACATCCAGGCCGGGGTATGCAAGGCGGCGGTTAGCTCCATAGGACCCTGCCCGGTAATCAGCAAGAGTGTGAATGGGACGATAGCCGAGATCACCGACACGAAGGCCATCGCAGGCCAGGAGCCGATGCGCTGTCCGAAGCGTCCGAGGATAGCGGTCTGGGTCGCGGCTGCGAGCCGGCAATCAGTGAGAGTAAGACGACGACCGCGATCATCGCAGTCCGTCGTCACGAATGACCCTTTGCATCAAGGGGTGTAGGCATGCGTGACACCTAAAGCGACATCCGGCATCGCGGTCATGCCTTGCACATTCGTGTTGTGTAGTCATGGGTGGAGTGTCAGCACCGAACCGACGATAAGTAGGAGGATCGCCAGAATTCGCGACGGGGTGAGGCGGATGCGCGCCAAGCGGAAAATCCCGAAGCGATCGACGATCGCTCCAACCGCAATCTGGCCCGCGACGGCCAGCGCAATTGTCGGGGTGATGCCGATGCGTGGGCCAGCCAAAATGATGGAGAAGCCGAACAGCGGGCCGAGTAGTCCAGCTAACCACATCCACGCCGGCGCACGGAATCCGGCCAAGAGCCGGCGGAAGCCCTTGTCGATCAAAGGGAGGGACGCAATTGCCGCGACAGCCCCGACTGCGGATGTGAAGGCGAGAGCTGGCAGGATGCCGATCCGCACGCCGAAACGGCCAACCACCGCGATTATCACACCGTTAATGGCCCCAGCGACAAAGGAGAGCCCGACAACGGCCGCGGACCCCGGGGCAAGCATCCTTCGCAGGCATAGTCCGACTGGCGCTCTCTCGCGTGTCAATGTTTCGCCGTGAGCGGCACCCGCTTGACGGCAGATTCGAAGAAAGGATCCTCCCGTGTAGCTGAAATCACGACTCCGGGTGTCGGCCACAGCCCGGGAGCATGTTCTGAGTGACTCCGGGGACCCTACCGCGGTGCAATGGTGAAACCGAGGCTTCGGAACGAGGGCACGGAGCCCGCTGCGAAGACCGCGACACCGCTTCCCCGATCGAGGCAGGCAGTGGCGCGTACCAAATAGGCCATCAGAACTTGACTGCGTGTCCGGGCGCAGCCAACAAGGTGTTGCCGATGATGCCTTGACACCTTTCCATCATGGGCACAGAATAGCTGTAATTTGTCAGACTTTAAGCCGCGCAGCGCCGACCAAGAGGATCGCAGGGGAAGGAGGAACCTATGAACAGCTCAAACAGTGCGGGTGGCAGCTTGTCGCGGTCCCTTGAGCACTGGTCGCGACGTGATTTCATAAAGCGGGCTGGCGGGGCAACGGCCGTCCTCGCATTCACGAGCGCGGGCCTGGAGTGGCTGGAGGCGTGCGGCGGGCAGACCAGTACATCCTCTACTGGCGGAACTCCCGTTGAAGGCGGTCATGTGATTGAGACGGTCAACAACGACGTCTTCAGTTTCAACCCAATGCTAGTGATCGACTTCACCAGCCAGATTGCGGCCGGCTTGTGCTTTGAACCCCTCCTCACTTCGATAGGCAACGGGGACCAGATTCCGGGGATTGCGCAAGACCTGCCTCAAACCTCCTCGGACCTCCTCACTCACACGTTCAGATTGCGCAAAGACGTCAAATGGTCGGACGGTAAACCGGTTACGGCTGATGACGTCGTCTTCACTTATCGATTGGGCTACGATCCGGCTTACAAAGCGGTCAACTTTCCCTACCGAGGCGACTTTGAGAGGTACCTCGCCAACGTTAAGGCCGTGGATCCTTACACCGTGGTGTTCCAGATGAAACGTCCTTTCGCTCCGTTCATTACGTTGCATGGTCAGTACGGCATCCTGCCAAACCACATCCTCGGCAACCTTCCGCCCGACCAGATCAACACGGCCGATTTCACACAGAATGGACCCAATGTAGTGAGTGGAGTGTTCAAGTTTTCCAAATGGGACAAGGGCCAGCAGATCGTTTTTGGGCGCAACGAAACGTACTTCCGAGGCAAGTCGCACCTGGATAGCTACGTTATGAAGGTGCTGCCCGATTCAGTCGCCCAGGCCAACCAGCTGAGGAGCGGTGAAGTTGATGCCTCAGCAATCGACCCCAGTTTGGTGGACAGTTTCAAAGGGTCATCATCGGTCGACCTTGTCGACTTCCCGCAGGCCTTCGTCATAGTGAACGCGTACCAGATGGATCCCTCCAAGTCTGGTTCAAAGTTCTTCGCCGACAAGGCGGTTCGCCAAGCGCTCCTCTATGCAATCGACCGGCAGGCGATGATCAATAGTCTCTACTTTGGGCAGGCGAGTATCGCCACGTCGATTGAGCCACCGGTCTCTTTTGCATATAACCCGAACGCCAAACCAGCCTACACATTCGATGTAGCGAAAGCACAAGCGCTTCTGGATGGCGCAGGTTGGAAGATGGGGGCATCCGGAATTCGGGAGAAGAACGGGGTTCAGCTTAAGTTCGAGTTGATGAGCATTACCGGTATTCATGTGTATGAGAGCGCAGTCGTCGTGATTCAAGAGCAACTGAAGAAAATCGGAGTGGTCGCCACGCCCAGGCTTGTCTCCATTGCGACCATCGGCAATGTGGTGACGAACACTCGCGACTTCGACATGATGTACATCGGTTTCCTGTGGCAGCAAGATCCGGACGCCTCGCAATACTATGCGAGCACAAGCAGCGTGTCCGGCGGGAAGAACTTCATGCATTACAGCAACCCACAGGTGGACCAGTTGCTCGCACAGGCAGGAGCGATATCCGACCGGACTCAGCGCAAGCAGCTCTACTTCCAGATTCAAGACATGCTGCAGGATGATCTCCCGACACCCCCGCTGATGGTCCCCAAGGCAGTCTGGGGAGTGAACAAGAGAGTCAAAAACTTCAACCTCGGGACCTTCGACTCGAATCAGAACGAGGCTCGGCCTTGGATGAAGGACGTGTACGTCACGGACGGAAAGTAATACGGCGCCTTTGACCTGACAGCTCGCGGGTGACCAAGTGATACTCCTCGACTGAAGTGCTGCTCTACGTGCTGCGCAGGGTGCTGGCTACCATCCCGGTGATTCTGGGAGTAACCATAGTCACCTTCCTGCTCATGCATCTGACTGCCGGAAGCTATGTTCCCGGCCTTGACCTGAATCCCTATCTCAGGCCCGAGGATGTGGCACGCTTAAGGGCGAACCTTGGCTTAGATAGGCCCCTTTACACTCAGTACCTAGAGTGGATCTGGGGCATCTCCCACGGCGACTTCGGGCGATCGATGCAGAACGCGAGTCCCGTCATCGGACTGATACTGGACCGCCTCCCCAACACACTTGAACTCTCGGGCACCGCGATGCTCGTAGGAATCGCTCTCTCGATTCCCCTCGGCGTTACCGCGGCGTTGAGAAGGGGAACTCGGCTCGACGACGCGATCACCTTCGTTTCAGTTGCGGGATTCGCCGTGCCACAGTTCTGGATGGCACTCATCCTAATTTTGATTTTTACTGTGTCATTTAAGGCTTGGGGTCTGCCTTGGCTACCCTCGAGCGGAACCGTCAGCGCACTTGGCGGCGGCGATCTAGTCGATCGCCTAATCCACTTGGTCATGCCCGCCAGTGTGCTCTCTTTCGTTTACGTTTCGATCTGGTCGCGTTTCGTGCGGTCCAGCATGCTGGAAGTCCTAGCCCAAGACTATGTCCGAACCGCCCGCGCCAAGGGAATGAAGGAATCGAGAGTCGTCTATATCCATGCGCTGAGAAACGCGGTCGTCCCCTTGGTCACCTTGGTGGGCTTGGAATTGCCAGGCCTCATCAGTAGCGGCCTGGTAGTGGAAGTGGTATTCGGCTGGCCGGGTATCGGCCGGCTCTTATACGAGCGTGCGCTCGAGTTCGATTACACCGCGGTCATGGGCGTGACGACGTTCGCAACGTTGCTGGTCATCACAGGTAACTTGCTTGCCGACGTAATGTACGGTGTCCTTGATCCCCGGATTCGAAAGTCGATGAAGTCCCGGTAGGTGCCGCTTGTTAGTACCTGGGCCGGGAATCGACCACCTGAATGACCTATTACGTTCAAACGAGCCACAGCGTAAGGCGAAGACCCACTGGGCAGAGTCGTGGGACCGCCTATTGGAGCGCCGGTTGGGGATTTTGGCAGGCGGAGTGATCCTGCTCTTCAGCGCGATCGCATTGCTCGCTCCAATCCTTTCCCAGTTCGTGACCCATTACGACCCCACACAACAAGATCTGGCCAACGTCTTCGCGGCGCCCGGCCGGAGTCACTGGCTTGGTACAGACGAGTTGGGCCGTGACACCCTGACCCGTCTTGTTTTCGGGGCGCGGGTTTCGATTGGTGTGGCTGGTCTCACCGTCGCGATGGCACTGACCGTCGGTACTGGCGTCGGCTTGTTGGCTGGCTTCTCGGGGGGTTGGGTTGACGATGTCCTAATGCGAATCGTTGACATGCTGCTCGCGATCCCAGCGATCTTTCTATTCATCTTGATGTCGATATTGCTTAGGCCTAACCCGATCACGATGGCCGGCATTATTGCCTTTGTCGCGTGGGGCAGTGTATCGAGGCTCGTCCGTAGCGAAGTGCTGTCAGTCAAAGACCGAGAGTTCGTGAATGCAACGCGATCAATTGGAGCGTCTGACCTTCGACTTGTTGTGCGCCATATCCTGCCCAATGTCCTCCCAATCTTGCTGGTCGCGGCAAGCCTGGGAGTGGGGCAGGTCATCCTTATCGAGGCCGCTCTCGATTATCTCGGCCTCGGGATTCAGCCGCCCGTTGCCAGCTGGGGCAACATGCTTACCAATTCTCAGATCTACATCTACCATTCGTTTTGGCTAGTCATTGTGCCGGGCGTGGCGATCTTCCTGACAGTGCTGGCCGCAAACGTTTTCGGAAACGCCGTTAGGGATGCCTCCGATCCTCGATTGAGGTAGGGTGCGCTTCGATCGGCTTCAGATACATCGACGCAGTAAGAGAGGAGACCGCCGCTCAACCCAGGCCATGCCCGTACACAGTCCGCGGTTTGTCTAGGCGCGTGTAGTCGCCTCTCGAGTCTGTGTCCATTCAACAACGCTCCGCTGACTGCCACTTCTATAGATCTGCGTTCGACATGCAATTCCGCGTTGCACTGCCCCCCACCCCAAATTTGGCGCACGGGCCGATCGGCAGACTTGATCCAATTTGGTCGCTCCAGCAGTCACGGCACTCAAACTGAGCCACTGAACTCTGAATGGCCTATGGAACCGATGGGCCGGTCGCGGTAATCTCGGGGAATCCGAGGTGTCCGCGTGCGTTGGACGCAGGTATGGAAGCCTCGACTCGACACTCTCTACATCCGTTGACTTGAGCTCAGACATTTGGAGCCTTCAGATAGACGCGCTGCTGCCTGAGGCGCGCTGAAGCATAGTCGGCGGGGGAGTTAGGCTGTCGCTGTACGCGATGTCCGCGGGCCGGTGGGGCCTGCCATCTTTGATTACCAACTCGACCTGCTCTAGTGCGTATGCGTCGAGCATCGGATCAGATCGAAGGAGGACAAGGTCAGCGCGAAGTCCAGGCCGCACCTTCCCAATCTGGTCTTCCATCTGGAGGGCCCGAGCTCCGTTGGACGTACAGGCCATCAAGGACGCATGTGCCTTCATTCCCAGCCGCCGCATCAGGTCCACCTCTTCGGCATAGATGCCTGCGGCGTCAGTGCCCACGGTCATAGTTACACCCGCCGCCAGTGCCGCGGCGAATCCGGCATGGTGCCCCGGGATGAGAACCTTATGGGCATCTGCCCACTCTCCCCCTCCAAACTCTGGGCGAGGTTTCAGGGACTGCACGTCGTAACAGCTCAAGGTTGGCGTCAGGACAACGTTGCTACTCGCCATCCGCTCGGCCAACCGATCGGTTAGGTACTGGCCGTGCTCGAGCATATCCACACCCGCCTCAAGCGAGCGCGCAATGGCGACAGATCCCATTGCGTGACAACATGCCGCGCGGCCCCACTCGTGCGCCTCGGCAAAAGCGGCGGTCATCTCGGCCAGACTGAGCTCGGCCCGAGTTTTCTCAGCGCCCGGCATTGGCCATGGATCATGGCTCGCCATGACCTTGATGTAATCAACTCCCGATTTGAGTAGCTCACGGGCAGCCTTGCGGAAGCCGTCAGTGCCGTCGGCTTCGATGCATGTGTTCCACGCATGGCCGCCTGTGATGACGATTGGCTTACCGCACACGACGAGTCGCGGTCCCAGGATCTCACCACGGTTGATGGCGTCGCGAATTTGGACGGGAACATCGTGTGAGCCGGCGAGGTCGCGAGCCGTAGTAACTCCCTTGGCTAGCATTACCGCGGTCGTACGCCCTGCGGCGATCGTCGTCTCTGGAGGCGACTTGACGATGATATCCATCAGCAGTTGCCCGTAGGAGCCGACGCCGTACTTGAGCCCGCCAGTTCCATAAGAGAAACTCACGTGCAAGTGCATGTCGACCAGTCCGGGCATCAAGTAGAGGCCCGTGGCATCGATTACCTGTTCACCGCCAGCTGGCGAAAAGTCAGATTTCGAACCGACCGCGGTGAACCTTCCGTCGTCGATCCTAATCCCGCACTCTTCGATCCGTGTAGTTTCGGTGCCGTCAAAGAGAGTTCCGCCTAGGATAAGCATTGCGTCCTTCCTCCAACTCGAGTCGAGCCACCACCATCAACCATTGCTACGTCGTTCCTCACTCTGGAGGCGACTCCCGAGTGGGCGCGGCCTTCGAAACGATCCGCTCCTCTCGCCGAACTAGGACTCGCGTTCTCCTACCCGTAAGTTGGGCCTACTCCTCCCCCCGGGGGGTGATAAAGGTCAGACAATTACCACTAACAGTGCTATTCTAGCGTTGATGTGGCCCATCGGCCACGCGGCGAGAGGACCACCTAAAGCGGGCGATTGCGCTCGTTTCTTCGCACCAGGAAACCCGTAAACGGAGGTCGGCATGTTGAACGGACTGGACGATGCGCTCCGATTAGAAATGTTTCGCCGGATGCTACGGATTCGACGGTTTGAGGAGATGGTTGCCGAGTTAGTGGGATCCGGCGAAATGCTCGGTGCGGCTCACCTCGCAATCGGTCAGGAGGCCGCGATCGTCGGCGCTTGTGTCGCTTTACGGACTGATGATTACATGGTCGGCACCCACAGATCTCATGGTCACCCGCTTGGAAAGGGAGCCGATCCTAAGCCACTGATGGCTGAGTTGCTGGGGCGTCGGAGCGGAATCAACAAAGGCAAGGGTGGATCCATGCATTTGGCCGATTTCAAGGTCGGCAGCCTCGGCGAGACAAGTATCGTTGGTTCTGGCTTTCCGATCGCGGTTGGAGGCGCTCTGAGTGCTCAGATGCGCGGTACCGACCAGGTCGCGTTGGCCTTCTTCGGTGAGGGTGCGAACAACGAAGGAACTTTTCATGAAAGCATGAACCTAGCTTCCATTTGGAAGCTACCGGTAGTCTTCTATTGCGAGAACAACGGCTACGCCCAAACGACTTCCTTCAAGTCAAGCTCGGCTATAGGAAACGTCGCCGACCGTGCGGCGGCATATTCGATGCCTGGTCAGGTGGTCGATGGTCAGGATGTCGTTGCCTGTTGGGCAGCGGTCACCACAGCTGTCCAACGCGCACGCGCTGGCGAGGGCCCGAGCCTGATTGAGGCCAAGACGTATAGGTACCGTGAGCATTCTGAAGGACGTACCGCCCCATATCGCAGCGCCGAGGAGATACAAGCATGGCAGGAGCGAGATCCAATTCACCTTTTCCGAGCGGGATTGATAACCGAGGGCCTCGCCAGCAGAACACTGGATCAGATTGAGGCCGATGTCGAAGCTGAGATCGAGGCCAGCGTTGAATTCGCCCGATCGAGTCCTTATCCGAATCCCGACGAGGCCTTCACTGATCTGTTCGCGACGCCGATCGCTGCGCGGAAGCCTCGATGAGTGCACCAACCAAGACTAAGACGCTGATGTACCTGCATGCATTCATTGAAGCGATGAAGGAGGAGATGAGACGCGACGAGCGAGTCTTCCTAATGGGGGAAGACGTTCAGAGTCCGCTCTTCTATGGTCCTACGGGTACTTTTGTCGAAGATTTCGGCGAAAAGAGGGTTCGAAACACGCCGATTTCGGAGGCGGCCTTCGTGGGTGCTGCCGTTGGCGCCGCCATGACTGGCATGCGGCCAGTGGTCGATATCACCCTTGCGTGCTTCCTATATGTGGCGATGGACCAGATCATCAGTCAGGCCGCCAAATCGCGATTCATGTTCGGCGGCCAAGTCAGCATACCGCTAGTTTTGCGCGCTACGATGTTCTACAGGAGCGCGATCGCTGCCCAGCATTCGGACCGGCCGTACCCAATGTTCATGGGAATCCCGGGGCTCAAGATAGTAGCCCCCTCGACTCCATACGACGTCAAGGGTCTGTTTAAGTCTGCTGTACGCGACGACGACGTCGTCCTTTTGTTCGAGGATGTCACGCTGCATTCGCTTCGCGGTGAGGTCCCGGTCGATGACTTCTTAGTCCCGATCGGGCTAGCGGATGTCAAGCGACGCGGTAGCGACGTCACGGTGGTGGCCATCTCCGGTTCAGTTCCGCATGCATTAGCCGCCGCGGAAACCCTCGCAGGAGAAGGCATCTCAGTGGAGGTCATCGACCCGCGTACACTTGCTCCCCTCGACGTACCTACCATTCTCGATTCGGTGGGCAAGACTGGACATCTAGTGGTCGCCGACCCAGCGCACCGTATATGCAGTGTCGCAAGCGAGATCTCGGCGATCGTTGCTGAGGAGGCGTTCGACAGTCTGCGGGCACCCATTGTTCGTGTCACCACCCCGCAAACGCACATTCCTTTCAGCCAGGCCCTGGAAAAAGGCATGTATCCAGACGCAACTAGCATTGCCGCGGCAGTCCGATCCGTAGTTCAGCGGAGGGTGTGAGAGCTGCTGGTCGAAGTCCGCCTCCCCCAGTGGGGCATGGCGATGCAAGATGGTCAAGTAGTGAAATGGTTGAAAAGGGAGGGCGACGCAGTCGAGGCGGGCGAAGCGTTAGTCGAGGTGGAATCTGCCAAGGTCAGTGAGACAGTAAACGCCCCCGTGGCGGGCCGCCTTGTCAAGATCTTGGCCGCGGAGGACGACATCGTCAAGGTGGCGGCGATTCTTGCAGAGATCGAGACTACATCGTGACCCGACGTGATACCAACCTAATGGGTGCGATTGTCCTGCGGTCACACGGAATCCTCGACGCGCTTCAAGCATCTTGATCGCTACGAGCGAACGCCGCTCTTGGTACCGCGGTGCAAGTGCAAACCTCGACCTTAATGAAAGTCAACCAAGAGGTTCGGTTCCTCCACAATACTGATAAAACGCGTGGATCGTATGGGCGCCGCGTGCGATTACGGAGGCGGGGCTCACAGGAGAGGCCGTTGCGCGCCGCATTCACCATGTGGGCCATCCCATCCCGCCACAGCGTTCATCCTCGAGGCGAAGCGCCGTCCTGGGCGAATAGGCACGCAAAGCGGATGTCGGTTTCGGACAGCTATTAACGCGGCAAAGAAGCGCCGCGCCCGAAAACCGCTTTTAGAAGGGGCGACCGGAGGTGTGCTGCTCGCCTCCTTCCCCGCCACCTGAGGCGATTCACCAGGCCCTTTTACCCCGTCCACAATGAGGTCCGTAACCAACCGGTAAACCAACCAATTCGGGACGGCTCTTCATCGCCAGCGCAATAGTTGACGTGCACGTGCAGCCACCGGTGCATCTACAAATTCCCCATCTGAGAGCTTGGTCGCGGCACCTCCGGAAGCCTCAAAAGCTGACAGAACTCGCTCTGCCCATGCGACTTCGTCTGGCGTTGGTGTGAATACCTCGTTGATGATGGGGACCTGCCGCGGGTGGATAGCCGACTTGCCGAAGAAGCCCAACCGACGCGCGGCTTGGGCACTTTTCCTGAGCCCGTTGTCGTCGTTTATCAGAGTGTACACGCCGTCGCTCGGAGGCGGTTTCATTGCGGCGCGCGAGGCCAAGACAAGAAGCGAGCGTGCGAACAACGTCTCTAACTCACCACCGGCGATGTCGAGGTCGAGGGCGAGGTCCGCGCCCCCGTAGGCAAGCGAAGCGCAGCCCGAAGAGTTCGCGATCTCAAAGGCAGCCAGGACGCCCCGAGCTGACTCGATAGTGCAATCAAGCGGTACACCAGGAGCGCGCTCGCCGACCCAGGCAACCTCCGACGCTGATTCAACTTTAGGTATCCGCAGTCCCTGCGCCACTCCAGCCAGAGCTTCCAAATCGCTCTGACATGTGGGTGTGAGCGGCCGATTCACGCGCACCCAACAGGGCCGGCTCGCGGCCACCTCCGCGACCAGCGCCCGAGCGTGGCTTTTTCGATCCAACGGAACTGCGTCTTCGAGGTCCAGCAGCACCACGTCGGCGCCCGCATCGAAAACCTTGCTCAGCAGTCTCTCATTGGATCCAGGAGCAAATAGCCAACTCCGCGGTCTTTCCATTTTTCCTCACTCGTTGGCCCCCGCACTTTGAGTAAGTCTGAGGTGCTGATAATAGGGCCGAGCACCAAAGGCTTCCATGCTGCCAAGGAGACTACGAGGGGCCCTGGCTTCGCATGCCAACTCTTCGTGCGAGAATGACGACGCGTGCAGCCTAGCCGGCAGACGGCCAAGTCTCGCATAACTCGGCCTCAGAAGGGCTGGCATCGATCGTTCGGATTCAACACCGGGTGCAGAACCATCGTGCCGGTCTCGCGTGGAGGCGCCTAAGCGCCGATATTACGATGATGAACCAAACTTGGCACGCTTGACGGCTAATTGTCTGACCTTTAAGCTGTTGGAGGTTCGACGCCAAGATGGCCTACAAGGAGATCGCCCACCGGCTGAGCACAAGATTTTCGAATGCGTCGTGGGAACAGGGTACTGCCTCCCGACCGAGGCTGAGATGTGCGAGCGCCCCGGGATGAGCCCCTGCCGCGTTCGTATGGCGTTCTCGTCGCAAGGATTCCAGACGACCAAACGGCATACAAGAGGTAGCAGCGCCGCCCGGCCAGACCATCGCCACGTTACGGCGGACCTGCTCACGATTATGCTGTCGAGCCACTCTGCGCACGTAAGGTGGCTCCGAACGAGGTCACTTACCGGGGGTCGCGACGGGACTCGATGAGACCGCTCGAAGACATCCGAATCGTCGCGATTGAGCAGTATGGAGCTGGCCCTTTTGGTAGTTTGCAGCTGGCTGACCTTGGGGCCGAGGTGATTAAGGTCGAGGACGCTCGCACAGGCGGCGATATCGGGCGTTATGTGCCGCCGTTCCAGGATGGCGAGGATAGCCTGTTTTATGAAAGCTTCAATCGCAATAAGAAAAGCATCTCCCTTGACCTGACCAATCTGGGGGCCAGGGAAGTGCTGAAGGACCTTGTCAGAGTCTCGGACGCGGTCTACTCCAACTTTCGCGGGGACATTCCGGAGCGGCTGGGCCTCTGCTACGAGGACCTAAAGGACGTAAACCCCCGCATTGTCTGCTGCTCGCTTTCGGGTTTTGGAATGACCGGTCCACGGCGAGCGGAGCCAGCGTATGACTACATCCTCCAAGGCCTGTGTGGGTGGATGAGTTTGACAGGCGAGCCAGAGGGTCCTCCGGCCAAGTCAGGCCTGTCGCTCGTCGATTACAGTGGCGGCTTCGTTGCGGCGGTCTCAATTCTCGCGGCCATCCATGCGGCCCGCCGAGATGGCACAGGTATGGATTGTGACCTTTCCCTTTTCGATGTTGCTATCAGCATGCTCAGCTATCTTGGGACTTGGCATTTAAATCGAGGCTTTCAGCCGGTTCGAACAGCGCACTCCGCACACCCTTCGCTGGTGCCCTTTCAGAACTTCGAAACCTCCGATGGCTGGATCGTGGCCGGCTGCGCTAAGGAGAAGTTCTGGCGGCGTCTTACTGAAGTGGTTGAAATGCCGGAACTCATGAGCGACAGCCGCTTTAAGGATTTTGCTGCGCGCCGCGCAAACGCTCGAGTGCTCCTTCCAATCCTCGAAGCCGCCTTCAAGCAACATTCGGCGGCGTACTGGTTGGAAAGGCTGAACCGGGCTGGGGTCCCGTGCAGTCCGATCAACACGGTCGAGCAGGCGCTGACGGATCCGCAGATCGCCGCACGGCAGTTGATCGTGGAGGCCGAGCATCCGAAATTCGGTCAAGTGCGCCAGCTGGCCAGCCCGGTTCGAGTTGGACCCCAGCGAGAGAGCCACAGGCGGGGGCCTCAGCGCAATGAGGACGCGCGCCAAATCCTGGGCGGGCTGCTCGGCTACTCAGACGCGAAGATCTTAGCGCTCGAGGCTTCTGCCGCCTTTGGGTCGGGGGCCCCTGCTGCGGAGCCAGCCTGATGGCAACGTTGAGCCAGGACCTTGTGGAATGGGCTTGGTCTCTCCGGGCGCCAGCCATTGATCCATCGGTGCGCCAGGCTGTTTGTGACCATACCCTGGATGGACTTGGCACCGCGTTGGCTGCATCTCGTCTGCGCCAGGCACCCCAAGCCGAAACTCTGGCCGCACGGCTTGGGGGCCCCGATGAGGCATCGATCGTCGGCGGAGGCCGTACTGGAGCTTCTGTGGCGGCTCTCGCCAACGGCATTCTGATCCACGCACTTGACTTCGACGACACCCATCCCGGAGCGCTCGTCCATCCCACAGCCGTCGTGATCCCTGCCGCGCTGGCCCTCGGCGAGAAAGAGCGCGTTTCGGGTCAGGATATTATTGCAGCTGCAGCGGCCGGCTTCGAGACTGTAATCAGGCTCGGTGCTGCAGTAAGGCACGGATTCCACGCGCGCGGTTTTCACGCCACTTCTGTCTGCGGAGTCTTTTCGTCAGCCCTTGTAGCGGCTCGCCTCATGGGGCTCAGCCAGGCCCAAGCGGTGAACACCCTTGGAATTGCGGGTAGCTTCGCTTCAGGAAGCCTCGAGTTCCTCAGTGATGGATCTTCGACCAAACAGCTCCATCCCGGCTGGGCCTCTCATGGCGGCATCGTCGCAGCCTATCTGGCCGCTGAAGGGGCTTCGGGCCCAGCGTCGATCCTTGAAGGTGATGCTGGTATCTTCCAGCTATATGCAGCTTCGAAGGTGCAAGCCTCCGCGATCACCATGGGCCTCGGCAGCACGTGGCATTTGTCCGAGACGATCATCAAGCCGTACCCGATCTGCCAGTTGTCGCACGCGTCCATAGATGCGTTGAAGCGCCTGCGCCCACAAGTTGTTGACCTCGCATCGATCCAGCAAATCACTTTCGACGTGCCGAGTGAAAGCGTGCCCATAGTCTGCGACCCGATTGAGGTTAAGTTGCACCCCCGTACACCTTATGAGGCCAAATTCAGCCTCCAATGGTGCGCGGCTGCGCTCTTAGTGCAAGGCGCCCTCGGAGTGGGGACCTTTGAACCTGCGAATCTGTCGCGATCAGAAATACTCGAGCTGGCGGCGAAAGTGCGCTACCGCGCCTATGATCCGGGTGTCGCAGCGGCGAGCGCCCCTGGTCGGGTCGAAATCGAGATCGGTGGGCATACTTTGCGCGCCGAGGTGCCGTGCAGCGAGGGCGTCGGTGCCGCCGAGATCGATCAGAAGCTCGCGCTCAATCTAGGTGACAGTGCTAGAGCCGGGGAGCTGGCCGGACTCGTTCGAAGCCTAGAGAGGCAGCCAACCCTTGACGACTTGGCCACATGCCTTCGCCGAGCCCCTGAACGAGTAACGACGTGACCATCGCCATACGCCCGACTGCGTTTCCTTGGTTCGACTACTCGCGTTACACGTTCTCGCTTGGTCTCGACCTCGGCTCCGACGCATACATCTCGGGCAACTCCGCGTCCGAATATGACCCGAGCGAGAAGCGAATGGTGGTCAGGGGCGGCCTTGCTAATCAGACCCGGACTGCATACGCCAAGATCGAAGCGATCCTCGAAGCAGGAGGCTACGTAGCGAATGATGTGGTGCGGGCCGTCGAGTATGTAACGACCAGAGGAATCGACAGCTACCGAGAGGCAGAGCAGGTTCGACTAGAGGTCCTCGGTGATCGCCCCACCGTCTGCACCGTCTGTGTCAACAGCCTCTTACGTCCTGATGCACTGATCGAGATCGAGGTGGTCGCACGAAAGGGGCACGCGGGCGGCAAGACAGTCGATGGGATCGTCTATCTCCCTTCATGTCTACCCCTCGATGAGAATGGTCGGATTATCGGCAAAGGCGACCTTATCGCACAGGTCAATGCCGTTTATGAGTGGGCGAGCCGGCTTTTGGCCGGCCACGGCCTCTCCCTGTCAAATGTCGCCAAGACAGTGGACTACATAACGCCGGCCGCAGTCGCCGACTACAAATTGACGGCGCGAGTACGCCGCGAGCGGTTCGGCCCGCACTACCCTGGAGCGACCGGCATCATCATGGCCCGCCTGAAGCACCCCGATGCAATGATCCAAGTCGACTTCATAGCGAGCCGCTATCCTCTCGAGACGGTGAATCCCGGATGGGAGCGCTACCGCAAGCTGACGTACAGTCCCGCAGTCAAGGCTGGCAGCGTGGTGTTCATGTCTGGGCAGGCCGCTCTCGATCCGGCCACAGAGCAGGCCGTACATGCGGGTGACGTGGTGGCGCAGGCCGAGTACACGTACGCAAACATCCTCTGCGTGCTCGAAGCTGCCGGAGGAAGCGCCGAAAACCTCATCAAGACCGTTGAATATGTGACGCCAGCCGGACTCACGAGATATCGCGAAACGGCGGCTGTGCGATCGCGGCTTCTTCGAGAACCCTACCCTGCATCGACCGGCATCGTCTGTGAACAGTTGCTGCGACCAGAGTTCTTGATCGAGGTCGACTCGCTCGCAGTCCTATGAACAGGCTCCTCACTGACGAGGTCCGCTCCTTCATCGGTCGCCAGATTTCGTATACAGCTCCGGAGGAGATCGGCCGCGCATCCATCCGGTACTTTGCGCTCGCAACTGGTAACGACAATCCGCTGTACTTCGACGACAAGTACGCGCGCGAGTACGGTTACGTGTCCGTGGTCGCCCCGCCGACCTTCGTGTGCGAAAGCAACCAGTACATGAACCGTCGCCGCGACGAGATGGGCTATATCGGCCACCACTGGAAGATCCCCGTTGAAGGCTGTCGAGAGCTCCGTGGTGGCCACGAGTACGAGTTCTTCCGACCTGTTTTACCAACCGATCGCATCACCGCCACGTGGCGTATCACCGATATCCAGGAGCGGAACTCAGCCGGTGGTACACCGATGCTCTTCGTTTACTCAGAAGCAACGTACACGGACCAGGCCAACGAGAAGCTCGCCGTCAACCGAGAGACGGTCATTTACCAACTGATCGGGGACTGACAAGGGTGCAAGCCGGGGAGGAGCTGCCGGTGCTGGAGCGAACACTCGAGCTACCCGACCTCGTCGCCTACGCCGGCGCGACTTGGGACTGGCACCGCGTTCACTACGATCCCGAAACAATCGCCCGCTTTAGGTTGCCGGGAGCGCTGGTGGACGGCCAGATGCTAGGTGCGCTACTCGCCGAGCAGGCGTTGGACTGGGCGGGACCGCAGGCTCTTATCCGCCGCATGGCGTTTCGCTTCAAGTCCATGGTCTTTGCCGGTGACACCGTGCGTTGCGAGGGGGAGATAAGCGCCGTTGAAGGTGGCCGTATCACCCTAACCCAGCGGGTGGTAGTGGGTGATCGAGCAGCTATCGAAGCCGCGACCACGGAGCTGGATCTCGGCACGCAGCACGTATGAAGCCGATCGCCGCGATTGCAGGGGTGGCCGAGTCCGATCTCGGTAGCACCGGAAAGACTACGTTTCAACTCCATGCCCAGGCGATACTGGGCGCACTTACGGACGCTGGTCTCGAGCTGAGCGATGTGGATGGCCTGGCCACCACCGGCGTGGCCCGATTCCCCGTGACGCAGATGGCGGAATATGTCGGCATCTGCCCGCGCTGGACGGACGGAACTTTTGCGGGCGGTGCCTCCTACGAGATCTTTGCAGCCCGTGCCGCGCGGGCGATCGCAGCTGGCCTCTGTGATGTCGTCGTTGTCTCCTCAGGGTCCAACCAGCGGTCTGCGCGTTCCCGTCGTCTTGGCGGCGCCGTTGAGCCGCACATGCCTGACGCGCAGTTTGAGGCGCCTTATGGACCGCTCAACCCGATCTCGCTGTACGCCATGGCCGCGCAGCGCCACATGTATGAGTTCGGGACCACTGCGGAACAGCTAGCCGAAGTGGCGGTCGCCGCCCGACAGTGGGCGCTCCTCAATCCGAAGGCATTCCACCACGACTCGGGTCCAATCAGCGTGGACGATGTGCTCGCTTCCTCGACGGTGAGCTCGCCACTCCACGTGCTCGACTGCTGCTTGGTCACTGACGGCGGCGGTGCCATCGTAATGACCTCATTGGAGCGCGCAGCGAGCCTAAAGAAGCCGCCGGTCGCAGTCGTTGGACACGGCGAGGCGACCACCAACATGGGCATGGCGGCCATACCCGACCTCACCGCGACTGGGGCGAAGGAGTCCTCTGAGCGAGCCTTCGAGATGGCGGGCTTGAAAGCTGCGGAGATCGACGTAGTTCAGCTCTATGACTCGTTCACTATCACCGTGCTGCTCACTCTGGAGGCCCTGGGTTATTGCGGGCGGGGCGAGTCTGGACAGTTCGTTGAAGGCGGGCGCCTGGGCCCAAGTGGAGACTTCCCGATCAACACTTCCGGCGGTGGGCTCTCATATTGCCAGCCCGGCATGTTCGGCATCTTCTTGCTCATCGAGGCGGTTCGTCAGCTGCGGGGCGAGGCGGGCGCTCGCCAGCTTCCCAAGCACGACACCGCTGTATGCCATGGCACCGGTGGCATCCTGTCAACACATGCGACGGTTGTGCTGGCCAGAGCCTGATGCTTGAGCCAGACGCGCTTCCCGAAATCAATCCAGACACTAAGGCATGGTGGGAGGCTACCCGCCAGCGCCACCTCCTGGTGCAGCGATGCCACACCTGTGGCCGGTGCCAGCACTACCCGCGCTACCTCTGCACTCGTTGTGGGTCGACCCATCTTGAGTTCGTCCCCGCCAGCGGACACGGCCGGGTCTACTCTTTTACGGTCGTCCACCGACCGCCCTCGCCTGCCTTCAAAGCGCCCTACATAGTTGCTCTGGTCCGCCTGGAGGAGGGCCCGTTGCTGCTGACCAACATTGTTGACTGTCCGCCAGGCGCAGTCCGGTGCGAAATGCTGGTGAAGGTTTCGTGGACGAAGCTTGCGGATGGGCGCCACTTACCGGTTTTCAAACCGACGGTGGCCGACTGAGATGGACTTTGAGTTGAATCGGGAGCAGGCTGCCTTGCGCGAGCTCATGCAGCAATTTGTGGGTAAGAGCATCGCACCTGTGGCCCGCGATTGGGAGCATGCCGGGCGTTACCCGACCGAGATCGTCGAAGAGATGAAGACGATGGGCCTTTTCGGGATGCTCGTACCCGAAGAGTACGGCGGCATCGGACTCGACGCAGTTTCGTATGCGATCGTGTTTGAGGAGATCAGCCGGGGCTGGATGGGGGTCGCGGGCATCCTCGGGAGCCATTCATTGTCGACGCTAATGCTTGCGCGCAACGGAACTGAGGAGCAGAAGCAGCGTTGGCTACCCGACCTTGCGACGGGAAAGCGGCGCTCCGGCATCGGCCTGACCGAGCCGGTCGCCGGCAGCGACCTCCAGAGCATCCAGACCGTAGCCCAGCGCATAGGCGGTTACTACGAGGTGCGGGGCACCAAGACCTGGATTACCAACGCCCGATACGCTGACCCGCTGCCGGTGCTGGTCAAGACCGACCTAAATGCCCAGCCACGGCACCGGGGCATGAGCATCCTGATGGTTGAAAAGGGGACGCCAGGCTTTTCGGTTGGAAAGGACCTTCCAAAGCTCGGCTACAAGGGCACGGAGTCCTGCGAGGTGATCCTCGACGGCGCCATCGTGCCTGTCGACAACCTGCTGGGCGGCGAGGAGGGCAAAGGGCTGCAGCAGGCCCTCTCGTCGCTCGAGTTTGGCCGCATCAACGTCGCGGCACGCAGCGTCGGCATCGCTCAGGCGGCTTACGAGAAGGCACTGGCATACTCGCGAGACCGGTACGCCTTCGGCCAGCCCATAGCCCAGTTCCAGGCCATACAGCTGAAACTCGCCGACATGGCGACTGAAGTCCAGGCCGCCAGGCTGCTGACCTGGTGGGCGGCCTCAAGGGCCGACGCCGGACACCGTACCGACGTCGAGAGCGGAATGGCCAAGCTCTTCGCATCGGAGGTGGCGATTCGCTCGGCCTTGGATGCGATGCGAATACACGGCGGCTACGGCTACTCGCAGGAGTTCGAGATTGAGCGACTCTATCGCGACGCGCCGCTGATGGCGATCGGGGAGGGGACGAACGACATACTTCGAACCGTAATCGCCAAGCAGCTGATTAAGGAGGGCTGAGCCGGTTACTGCGGCGAGCTATCAGCGGCTGCTGCTGGAGGACGCGGGCAACGGTGTGCTCCGGTTGGTGATGAACCGCCCTGAGCATATGAACGCGGTAGACAAGATCATGCACGCCGAGCTTGCTGCCGTTTTCCCGCGCATCGGCGCCGATCAAAAGATCCGGGTAGTGGTGCTCACCGGAGCTGGCCGCGCCTTCAGCTCCGGAGGGGACTTGGATTGGTTGGGCGAGTTGAATGGGCTCGCCGCCTACATGGACGTGATGCGGGAGGGATTCGCAATCATCAGCGGGATCGTCAACCTGCCCCAGCCGGTCATCGCCGCCGTGAACGGACCGGCGGTAGGTCTCGCAGCCAACATGGCTCTCTTCTGCGACGTCTCAATCATGGCCGAGAGTGCATATCTCGCCGATCCACACGTACCCAATGTGGGCATAGTGGCGGGTGACGGAGGCGCCGTAATCTGGCCTCTATTGGTTGGCCATGCGCGAGCCAAGCATTACCTCTTTAGCGGTGAGCGAGTCGGCGCCCGCAAGGCGGAGCAGATCGGTCTAGTTACCATGGCAGTCGCCGACTCCGAACTGGAGGACCGTGTGAATCAATCGGCGGCGCGCCTTGCAAACGGACCTGCGGTCGCTCTTCAACTCACCAAGCAGATGGTCAACCGTCAGCTCAACGAGGCCATCCAGCGAACCCTCGAAACCTCGCTCGCCGTCGAGGGGTTGAGCTTTCATTCCAGCGACCATCGTGAAGCTCTGCAGGCCATGCGCGAGCGTCGCAAGCCCAAGTTTCGGGGCATGTAGGGCGTGAGACGTTTCTGCTCGGGCTCTCAACGTCCTGGCGGAGGTGTTATCTCCAGGATCGTATTCGCGGTCTTGACGAAGTCCATCAGGTCGCGGTCTTGCTCCGGTGCCCTCCGAGCCGTCACAACCGCGTACTCGGCGGTCTCACCAGTCGGGAAGAAGTGGCACATCCAGACTCCCTTCCCGATGACGACCACGTCGCCTGGGTCAATTAGGAATGCCTGGGCGCTCTCTGGGGAAGGAGCTAGACTTGGCGGGGTAGCCGGCGCGACCACCAGGTAGCCGGAACCCGATTGAGCGATCCACGTCTGGGTCTCGAGGGCGTGGCGCTCCAACTGAGCGACTTGGAAGCCCTGATTGAAGTACTTGACGAACCCCACGTACGGACTTTCGTCACCAAAAGTGAGATCGCCCAAGTTCCAAAGGCGAGCTATCTCCTTTCCGCTAGAACGCGCAGCCTCGGTCACACCATCGATCCGAGAGCCTGATGCGCCCCAGTCGTGCTCACGCTCTGGGCGTGCGACATAGATCCCAAACGGGGCAAAGGTTTCGGGCGTCGCTCTCCGAGCCTCTACGCGCACTATGGCCGACTTCACGCGCCGAGCCTCTGATTGTGGAGTGACACGAGGGTCCACAGCATCCGGTTTGGCGGCACGTCGACGCTCACCCAGGCGGCTTGGTTTACCACGTGACCGTTTAGCGAATCTACCTGTAAACGCCACCTTCGTTCGATGTCTCGAACCATCGACGATCGCAGCTGTGGTCCGTAGCTGTCCAGGAACGCAACTGAGCGTTGCGCCGTGTCCTCCTCGAACCGGGCACCCACGCGTCGGCCGACCTTCACTGACTCCGAGATCATGTCGCCGACCAGTTGGCCGCCGGCTGTCGAACTCACGATCTCACCGAATGGCATCCGGGTCAGGGCAGCGGGGCATTAGCTGCGCAGACTACAACGAATTTGCGCCAGAGTTCCGTAGTCATATCCGCTGAAGCTTCGGCGTTGATTCCGGTTCCGACAAGCAGTTCCCTTAGTCCCTGCGCTCGAGGGCGCAGCCCGCCCCGTGGCTCTCCGAAACACGATACGGCGGGCTCCCCTTAGGTAGGGGACTGCACCGGGCCTATCGAGATGGGCTTCCATTTAGACTGCGCCGGACAGGGCGCCTTCACAATTGAGCAAGCGGGAGATCAACTCCGCTCGATCAACCCCGTTTTGAAGCTCAAGAACACAGCCTTCGAGTTGAGGATCGGGCGCAGGGACGAGGACACCGCCTCCGTGCCGTAGGCCTTGACCGCCATAGAGGATGAGTTCGGCGGACTCCGCTTCCCCAAGGTCGCCATGTGTGATCTTAATCCCATGGTTCTTTAGGGCTATGAGATGCTCGCCGCGGGCGAGCGTCTCACAGCGGGGCCTGACCTCGCGAGCAACGCGCCAAAACCCACCCATAGCTCCTGCGCCGACGACAAGTACCTTCAGCTTGGGACGCGCTTGAAGTCGAGCCAGCCTTTCACTTTCATGAAGATCCTCGCTCCATGCTCGCTTTGCATTGCGGGCTCCGCCGAACCCGCTGGCCGGTAGATGTAGGCCCCTTTGCCGATCTCGTGCTCACCCATCCGGAGACCGCCTTCGAGAACAAAGAATTCGACTGCCGACGAGTGCCGACCCGCGGCCTTCTGCCGGTAACCGGGCTGGAAGCGGACGAGCAGCGACTGAGCACCAGTCACTGGGTTAGCGCTTAGCACTTTGAACGATGCGTGTCCGAGGTCGAAACCGTCGAGTTCACCTTGGCCGCGCGCGTAGGCGGGACCCGGCTGCCAGGCTACCAAATCTGTGTGCAAGCGCCGGACCCAGCCGCGCGGACCGATCGCCCGGTCGTGATCCTTGGTAATCGCATTGGTCCCCGCCTCACCAGCGGGGCGGATGCGGCGGCTGACGGGGCCGCTCCCGTCGCCCTCACTGACGCCCTCGAGCATGAGCAGCGCCTCGAACCCAGGCGGCGTGCTCGCGGAATGTACCCACCCTGGGGGCCGCCAGAAGTAGTCGCCCGCTTCGAAATGGCCCTCGCCGTTGAGCTCGCACTCGCCCGAAAGGAACAGGCACTCCTCGACAGAGTCGTGGTAGGCATCGGTGAGGTCGCCGTAACCTGGGTCAATGCGGATGAAGTCGAGGCGCTGGGTCGTTTGGGGATCGATGCGGAGGGTCTTCTGGTTGTATTTGACATAGACCCTACGAACATCGTCGGCAGGGCCGAGGTTACGGCCAAACTCTGGGGTCATGTGGTTTACGACGCTGAGGCCGTTCTCCCACTCCATCGTGCTGGTGTCTACAACAAGCAATTCTTCCATGCCATCCTGTTATAAAGGTCAGACAATGGAATGTCAATGAGCGCTCCCCTCTCCCAGGTCGCCGGTTGCTGCTAAGCGAACTGCAACGACTCTTATTTCGGTGAATACTCGTGGTTGGGTCGAATCGCCGAACACCTGGATTGAGCCAATCCGAGACGGGTCCGACACGTCAGCTGAACCAGGTTGCGGCTTCGATGAGACGTTGCTGCGTCGGCCCACTGAGTTCAATACGCGCTACCTTGCGGCGGTCTGGGTCGATCGGGAGGACTGTCGCCGTAAGCACCAAGTCCTCAGGTTGCGCGCTCTCGTGGCGATCGGATGAATTTGGGTAGGAGTGGCGGACGACGTGTATGGCGCGAGACTTCTATCCCGGACGCCCAGCCGCCCGTGCACGTACAGAGTCTGCATTTGGACCCGTTGTCGAAGGCAGCTACCCTGCTAGTACGGTTTCCAAGCGGTTGGCAACGCCCATATGCCGGGCACTACTTAGTTGATGAGGAAGTGCTTGTCCTAGAAGATTCGTTCGAGATGAGCGGGGTTCGCTACACGGCAGGCACCTATGCGTACTTGCCGGCGGGGTATCTTCGCGACGGATCGACATCGCGGGGCGGTGCGCTTGCACTTGGCTGGTTCAGTGGTCGGCCGGAGTGGGTGCGAGGTCCAAGCCCGACAACGGCTCGTGTGCCGGTCGCCGTACGTGATTGGACAGTTTTGCCGCGCGCGCAGCCGCCCATCGCCGGGAGCGAGACGGGTCGACTGCTCCGAAGCCATGTGTCGGGCGATAGCTGGATCCTTGATCGCTCACCCTCCGGGCCGTCTCCGAGAAGCGAAGTGGTTGACCTATTCTCCCTGGTCGACTACACATGGTTGCGCGTGTCGCCGGGAGAGGCCATCCCGCATCTGGC
>Ga0207646_10001139_pt1 | contig 33890 bp, 31 predicted proteins | sample KBSK5502metaG_FD_184343 | JGI IMG/M metagenome (GOLD analysis project Ga0207646, IMG submission 184343) | Corn, switchgrass and miscanthus rhizosphere microbial communities from Kellogg Biological Station, Michigan, USA - KBS K5-50-2 metaG... | ecosystem: Host-associated > Plants > Roots >... | reverse complement strand
GGTCCCGACGGGACGCCACATCCTGGCCCAGCTCTTGCCTGAGCCGGTCACCGTCTCTCCGATCCTGCGGGATGGCAAATGCGCAGGCTGGGAGTACCTAGGAAGAGGTGCGCTGGATCGTGTCCTGGCCGGCAGGTTCTGCAGGGGAGATCAGGAGAATCGACGCCTCAGTCTGGGTGTCGGGCTGATGCTTCAGTCGCAACGTCTCCTATCAGAGGCACTCTCTCCGGGAACTTACAACTACTCACAGAATCCGTGGGTGGGTCGTGGATAAGTCGGTGGGTGCGCCGGGCTACTCCACGGGATTTCGCGTACTAGGAACGAGTCGCCTGCTTTTTGGGCACTCCTCGATGAACGCGGATTCGCCCGGCCCGCGGCCGGGCTACTTGACGATCGCCTCGTCGAGCGGCATCCACTGGTCTCCCCTCGGCTTCCATGTCACACGATCGCGCGTGGCACAAATGTCCATCTGCTGCATCAGAAAGACCCACGTGGCGTCTTCCACCATCGCGCGGGCCAGATCGGCGTAGATCTTTCGCCGCTTCGCGGGGTCCATGGTGGAGCGGCCTTCGTCGAAGAGCTGATCGACGCGCTCGTTCTTGTAGTAAAGGCCGCGCCCCTTCGACGGCACGAGGTTGTACAGCTCGTCGCCGTCTTGCATGGGCCCGCCCAGGCCGAGCAGGTAGGCATCCTGGAACTGCTTGCCGAGATAGCGCTTGAAGTAGGCGCCCCACTCGGCAAGCAGGTAGGCATCCTGGAACTGCTTGCCGAGATAGCGCTTGAAGTAGGCGCCCCACTCGGCCACCTGGACGCGCGGCTTGAAGCCCGCCTTCTGCCACTGCCCGCCGAGGGCTTCCGCGATCTCCTTGTCGCCCTGATAGCGCCCCGCCGGCGCTTCCAGCGTGATCTCGAGGCCGTCCGGGTAGCCGGCCTCGGCCAGAAGTCGCCGGGCTCGCGCGGGATCGGGGCCATAGCCCTTGACCGACGGATCGAAGCCGAACATGTGAGGGGTGAACGGCCCGTCCATCCGCCGCCCGTTGCCGTCGAGCACGCTCTTCACCAGGGCGTCCACGTCGGTGGCATAGTTCAGCGCCTGCCGCACGCGGACATCGGACAGCGGTTTCTTGAGAGCGTTGAGACCCAGGTAGATGATCCACGTGCTGGGCACCCGCTGGACGCGGATCCCGCCGACTCGCTCGAGCTCCGCCGCCAGGTTGGGCGGCACCATGTCGATCAACTCCACCTCGTTGTTGCGCAACGCGGCCGCGCGGGTGAAGGGCTCGGGTATGGCCTTATAGATGATGCGTCGCACTTTCGGGGCGCCCCGCCAGTGTCGGTCGAAGGCCTCCACGATCAGGTGATCGTCCTTGACCAGCTCGACGAACCGGAAGGGTCCGGTGCCCACCGGGCGGAGCGACAGGCCCTGGTTGCCTTTCTCCGCCGTGTACTTCGGCGGGACGATGGAGAAATCGACGAGCCGGCTCATGAGCGGGGCGTACGGCCGACGGAGGACGAGGTTCACCGTGTACTCGTCCAGCACGTCCACGCGGGCGACCTCACCGACATTGGCCCGGTTGGGCGACTTCTGATTGGGATCGAGCACGCGCTCGAACGTGAACCGCACCGCCTCGGCGTTGAACGGCTCCCCGTTGTGGAAGACGACGCCGCGGCGGAGCTTGAACTGCCAGGTCAGGTCGTCGAGCGCCTTCCAGGACTCCGCGAGCTGGGGCACGATGCGGTTGTCCGCGTCGCGGCTCACCAGCGAGTCGAAGAGGCTCACGCCCACCTTGGCCCGGATCGACGACAGATTCATCGTCGGGTCGAGGTTCTCGGGCGTCCACGGCAGGGCCACCCGCAGCTCTCCGGCGGTCTGGCCCTGCGCGGGGCCAGGGCCCGCGGCGAGCAGCACCAGCAGGAGCGCGCCCAGGCTGAGCCGCGCGCGCGTCATCGAGGCCGGTCTGTACCGGCGGCGCTCTTCACCGCGCTCAGCACCGCGACCAGGTGCGCCTCCGGCGTGGCCAAGGGCAGCACGCAGCCGGGCCCGATCATCACCCCGCGCCCGCCGGTCTGGGCGATCGCGTCGCGCACCTCGGCGGCGATCGCGTCGAGCGGCCCGGCCTGGAGCGTGCGGCCTTCGCTGAGCCCGCCCACCACCGCGCCGGTGAATTGCCGCTGAGCCTCGTCGAGCCGAGGCGCGGTGAGCCGGTCGTGCCAGTTGACCCCGTGCACCGGGAGCGAGGCCGCCTGGTCGAAGTAGATGTCGCGGCCGTGCACATGGAGCAGGGTGAAGGCCGAGCGCTCACCCATCGCGTCGAGCATGCGTCGCATGCGCGGCAGCTCGAACCGCGCGCTCTCGTCCGGCGTCACGATGTCCTTCGCCGCCGTCTGGGTGGCGAAGAAGAGGCCGTCCGCTCCCGCCTCGAGGGCCGCGCGCGCGTGGTGCGCCATGGTGTCGGCGATGGCGTCGAGCGCGGGCTCGACCGCGGCTGGGTCTTGACGGAGATCGTCGACGAGTCGGTCGCCGGCCAGCTTGCGGGCGACGGTCAGCGGAGAGAAGAGCGTATGGAGGATCGGCGCGTCGTCAGTGCGGCCGCGCGCGATCAGCCGCACCGCCTCGAGCTCGCGCCCGAGCGCGCCCGCCCCCGCGTCGAGCGGCCGGATCCGGCCCCAGTCCCCCCGGCTCCGCACCGCGTGCTCGATACACTGCTTGGCCCCGTTCGGCGAGCCCTGATAGGCGACCCGGCAGCCCCAGTCCTCGACGCAGTAGACGCCGCTCGACATCACCTTGATGAAGTCGAGATCCCAGCGGCGCTGGAAGGTCAGCATCGCCTCCGCCAGCCCGGCGGAGGTGTGGTCCACCTCCGGCACGTGACGCCAGAACGAGACCGGAGGCCGATCCACCGGCTCGCGCCGGATCGCCGCCTGCACGCGCTCTCGCTTTTCCATGACGAGGCAGGAGTCTACCACGTCTCTCGAAGTGGTCGCCGGGCCCGGCCGCGGCGTTGCCTTTTGTGCGCGGGAACTTCGGCGCCGCGGTATGGTCTTACCGTGCGAGAGGCGGAGGCAGGCGATGCGCCGCGCTTCCTGGACCGGCTGCGCGCCGGCGAGGCAGCCGCCTTCGAGGAGCTGGTGACGATGTACCAGCATCGCGTGTTCGGAGTGGCGCTGCGGATGCTGGGCAACGCCGCGGAGGCCCAGGACGCGGCCCAGGAGGCCTTCCTCCGCGCCCACCGCGGCCTCGCCGGGTTCCGGGGCGACGCCAAGCTTTCGACCTGGCTCTACGCCATCACCTCGCGACTCTGCCTGAACCGGCTCGCGTCCGCGGAGCGGCGCCTCGTCAGACACGGCGAGGAGACCCTGCTGCGGCTGGCCGACGAAGGTCGGCGGCCGGACGGCGCGCTGGAACGGAGCGAGCTGGAGGCGGCGCTCCACCGGGCCATCGCCGAGCTGCCCGAGGAGCGACGCATCGTCGTAGTGCTGCGCGACCTCGAGGGCCTCTCGTACGAGGAGATCGCCAAGGTGCTCGATCTGGAGCTCGGGACGGTCCGCTCGCGGCTGCATCGGGGCCGCGCGGACTTGAAGGACAAGCTGGAGCGCTTCCTGCCATGACCTGTCACGACGCGCGTGCGTCTCTCTCCGCCTTCCTCGACGAGGCGCTCGCCCCCGACGAGCGGCGGGAGGTCGAAGCGCATCTCGAAGGCTGCGCGGAGTGCCGGCGCGAGCTGGAGCGCCTGCGGCAGACGGTCGCATTGCTCCACCGCGTGGAGCCGGCCCGCGCGCCGGTGGGCTTCGTGGACCGTGTCGCCGCCGCGGCGCGCCCCCGGCCATGGTACCGGCGCGCCGCCGCCGCGGTGTTCCTGCCGCTCTCGGTCAAGCTGCCGGTCGAGGCAACCGCGCTGGCGATGGTGGCGCTGCTCGCGGTCTATGTTTTCGAGCGGACGCCAGCCCTGCAGCAGGCGGCGCGCGAGGAGGCCCCGCGCCAGGAGCAGCCGAAGGCTCAGCTCGCGGACAAGCTCGGGAGGCCGGAGCCGTCGGCCCGGCGATTCGCCCGGCCCGCGCCCAGCCCAACGCCCCGGGGAGAGGATCGCCGCGATGCCCTGATGTCCCGGGATGCCCATGCGCCGGTGCCGCCACCGGATGTGAGTGTCCCCGCCCCGCCGGCCCCGGCGGCGGCGCCTCCCCCCGTCGCGGCCACGCCGCCCGCCGCGAAGACGGAGGCGCTCAGCGAGAGCAAAGTCGGAAGCGTCGCGAGTCCCGAAGCCGAGAACCGCCAGAAGGCAGCGGAGCAGGCTGCGCGGTCGCTGGCCACGCCGCCGGCGCCCCGCCTCGCGGCCAAGCGCGCCCAGCCCACGGCCGACGTGATCGCGCGGGTCGCCGTGAAGGACCGAGGCGCGGCGGAACGCGACCTGACCCAGCTCATTGCCCGCGTCGGCGGCAGCGAAACACAGCGCCGAGAGGAGGCCGACAGCACGATCGTGGAAGCCCTGATCCCCCAGGCCCGCTACGCCGAGTTCTCCGAGAGTCTCGCGCGCATCGGCCCCTGGCAGGTCGAAACCGAGCGCCCCGACCTCCCGGCCCAGGTGCGGGTGATCTTGAGATTGCAGTAGCGCCTACGCGTGTCCGCGGCTGGGGAGTGCGGGGGCCATGCGGGGCCCCCGCAGCAACGTCTCGCGCTCAGGCCCAGCGCCGGAACGAGGGTCCGCTGGAACTTCCCGGCTTACCTCCGGTCTAACCGGGTAGCAGCACTTATCCGGACCCTGGAGGATAGCGATGAGAACCGTACGGAAACGCTTGATCGCTCTGACCCTGGCCGGCGCGCTCGGGCTGCCCAACGCGGCAGGCGCCGCGCCGGTCAGCATCACCGCCGCGGATCAGCGCGACGTCATGATCACGGTCTACAACGGCAACCTGGGCCTCGTGAAGGAAGTGCGTGAGGTCCGGCTGGGGGAAGGCCTCGTCGAGGCGCGCTACGCCGACGTGGCCTCCCAGATCGATCCCACCTCGGTGCACCTCCGCTCGCTCACCGATCCCGCGGGGCTCCGCATCCTCGAGCAGAACTACGAGTACGACCTGCTCTCGAGTGAGAAGCTCATGGAGAAGTACGTCGGCCGCCGGGTGCGCCTGTATCAGGGGAACGGTACCTACCAGGACGCCACGCTCCTCTCCACGCACGGGCCCGTCTACGACATCAACGGCCAGATCCACATGGGGCACTTCGGAAACGTGGTGCTGCCGGCGCTGCCCGAGAACCTCGTGTCGAAGCCCACCCTGGCCTGGCTGCTCCGCAACACGCGACCCGCGCCCCAGCGGGTGGAGGCCTCCTATCTCACCGCCGGCATCAACTGGAAGTCCGACTACGTGATGCTGATCAACGCGGCCGACACCCGCACCGACCTCACCGGCTGGGTGACCATCACCAACCAGAGCGGCGCCACGTACAAGGACGCGGCGCTGAAACTGGTCGCCGGAGATGTCAACCGCGCCGCGAGCCGCGACGAGGCCCGCCGAGCAATGGAACTGGCCGCCAAGACGGCCTCATCCATGGCCGACCGCGACTTCAAATCGGAGGGCTTCTTCGAGTACCACCTCTACACCCTGGACGGGCGGACCACCATCAAGGACAGCCAGACCAAGCAGCTCACCCTGATGTCGGCGGCCGACATCCCGGTGACCAAGCGCTTCATCTACTACGGCGCGGCCGGCTACTACCGCACCCAGTACGGGGTGCCCATCTCGAATCAGAAGGTGGGCGTCTACCTCGACATCAAGAACAGCAAGGACAACCGCCTCGGCATCCCGCTGCCCAAGGGCAAGGTGCGCGTGTACAAGGCGGACGCCTCGGGCAGCCAGCAGCTCATCGGCGAGGACTGGATCGACCACACCCCCACGGACGAGCGGGTGCGCATCAAGATGGGCGAGGCCTTCGACGTGGTGGGCGAGCGCGTGCAGAAGGACTGGAAGCGGATCGCCACGAACCTGTACGAGGTGGAGTGGGAGATCACGCTCCGCAACCACAAGAAGGAAGCGGTGACCATCGAGGTGATCGAGCCCATGCCGGGCGACTGGGAAATCTTGAAGGCCACCCATCCCCACGAGAAGCTGCAGGCCTTCACGGCACGCTTCGGCATCGCGGTGCCCAAGGAAGGAACGAGCACGCTCGGCTACCGCACGCGGGTGCGGTTCTAGGTCCCGGCTTCCGGTTGACAGGCGCTGCGGCTTGGCTAACGCTGATCCGCATGCGCTCGACGCTGGGCTTACTGCTCCTGTTTCTGGCCTGGCTGTCGGCCGCCGGTGCCGACGAGACCCAGCTGGCCCGCGGCCAGCAGGCCGTCCAGAGCATGACCGGCTGCTATCTGGTCGACTACAGCTACGTCGAGGTCGAGAGCCTCAGGCCAGGCTACGCCCGCGATCCTCGGGTCTACGACGTCAATCGCGACAAGTCGGCAAAGGAATGGATCACCGCTGAGGCCCTATCACCGCGCCGGATAAGGCTCCAGCGGATCCTCTTCCTGAGTGATCTGGGTGGCGGGCTCCGGGCGGGCACCGAGATCCGGCACCAGTCCGAGGACTGGGAATACGAGGCTCCGTTCCTCTACGACTTCATGGCCCCGCTGCACTGGCAGGCGCGTGATCTGCGGGCCACCCCGGGGCTGTGGACGCGACGGGTGACCAACCTGGACGATGGCCTACGATACCAGTGCGCGGCGCGGTGGAGCGAGGACCGAGCCTACCCGGAGTGGTCCTGCTCGAACTACGCGCCCATCCCGGGCCGGGAGACCCGCGACATGGGCCGCTCGGACTACCAGACGCTCCAGCGCGGGACGCGCATCGTGGTCTACGGGGCGGCCAAGGGCGGGAGCTGGCTCGAGCGGCAGGACAACGTCAAGACCATCCACGACGACAGCGGGCGCACGCCGCTGGTCCGCGAGCTGGGGAAGACCTGGTACGTGCGGCTGCCCGATTCCGAGTGCGCGGCCGGCCGCGCCTTCGCGGAGCGGCGACAGGCGTTCTGGGCCCTCCTGCGCGAGACCTGGGACGGGCTGCTCGATGGCACGGGCCCCTTCGTCGAGCGCGCGCCGCCCGGGCAGCCGCCGCGCTTCGTGCGGATGTTCGACCTCGAAGACGACGCGCTCGGCCGCGACCTGTCCGATCCGGCGATCCGGCAGGCTACGCGCGCGCGGATCCTCGAGATCATCGGGGAATATCGCGCGCCCTAGCCGCCGGGCGGGGCGACCAGCAGGAGGTAGAGGTCGAGCAGGTTGGTGTTGGTGGGCCCGGTGATCACGAGGTCGCCGAGGTCGGCGAACACCGGGTTCGAGTCGTTGTCATCGAGGCGGCGGCGTGGATCGTCGCCGTGCTGCCGCGCCCGCCGCGCGGTCTCGCCGTCGGCGACCGCGCCCGCTGCCTCGGTGGGCCCGTCGGTCCCGTCGGTGCCGGCGGCCAGCGCCACCACGCCGTCCGTTCCCTCCAACGCGAGCGCGGCGGCCAGGGTGAACTCCTGGCAGCGCCCGCCCACACCCCGGCCCCGGACGGTCACGGTGGTCTCGCCGCCCGCGATCACGCAGGCCGGCGGGGCCACCGGCCCGCGGCCGTCGCGGATCTGGCGCGCCAGCTCCGCGAGCGTGCCGGCCACCTCGCGCGCCTCGCCTTCGAGCGCGCGGGTGAGGAGGTGCGGCATGTACCCGAGCGCGCGCGCCCGGGCGGCGGCGGCCTCCACCACGAGCCGGTTGTTGCCGATCACGGTGTTGGTTACGGCGCGAAACACCGGGTCCCCGGGCTTCGGCGTCTCCGGGATCTCCCCGCGGCGGCCGCGCTCGAGCCGGTCCACGACCGAGTCCGGGGCCCGCGATCGCAGGTCGAAGCGCTCCAGGATCGCGAGCGCGTCCGCGAATGTGGAGGCGTCGGGCGCGGTGGGGCCGGAGGCGATGACGTCGAGCGGGTCGCCGATCACGTCCGAGAGCAGGAGCGCGTGCACGCGCGCGGGCGCGGCCGCGCGCGCGAGCTGGCCGCCCTTGAGCAGCGAGCAGTGCTTCCGCACCGCGTTGAGCTGGTTGATGTTGGCGCCCGCCGCGAGCAGGAGGCGCGTCATCGTCCGCTTGTCCTCGAGGGTGATGGGCGGGATCGGCGCCGGGGTCAGCGCAGAGCCGCCGCCCGAGACCAGCACGAGCAGCAGATCGTCCGCGCCGGCCGCTTCCGCGAGCGCGCGTATCCGGCGCGCGGCGGCCTCGCCCCGGGCGTCGGGCACCGGATGACCGGCCTCGACCAGGCTGATGCGGTGGGTCTCGGCCCGGTAGCCATCCTTGACGACGACGAGGCCCTCGGCGATCCGGTCGCCCAGTCCGTCTTCCACCGCGGCCGCCATGGCCCCGGACGCCTTCCCCGCCCCGACCACCACCACCCGGCCCCGCGCGGACAGGCGCACCTCCGCGAGGGCACGGTGGACGAGGGGACGAACGTCGGCGGCCCGCAGCGCGGCGTCGAAGACGGCGCGCGCCGCCTGGCGCAGGCTCACTGCCTGAGCTTCTGCAGCCGGCGCCCCGCCTCGATCAGCATGTCGTCCGTCTTGGGGAAGCAGAAGCGGATCTTGGTGCGGCCGAGCTCGCGGTGGGCGTAGAAGGACGAGCCGGGCACCGTGGCCACCCCGATCTCCTTGACGAGATAGAGGGCGAACTCGTGGTCGTCGCGACAGCCGTATTGCTTCAGGAAGTGCTCGGCCTCGGTGAGGATGTAGTAGGCGCCCCTGGGCTTGTAGGTCACGAAGCCCGCTTCTTCCACCTTCCCGAGCAGGAGATCGCGCCGGGCCTGATAGCTCTCGCGCAGGTAGACGTAGTACGAGTCGGGCAGCCCGAGCGCGGTCACCGCCGCCTCCTGCAGTGGATGGGGCGCCCCCACCGTGATGAAGTCGTGGGCGCGGCGGATGCCGAGCGACAGCTCGTCGCTGGCGACCGCGTAGCCCACGCGCCAGCCGGTCACCGAGTAGGACTTCGAGATGCCCGAGATGGTCACCGTCCGGTCGGCCATGCCGGGCAGGGTCGCGATCGGGACGTGCCCGAGGCCGTCGTAGACGATATGCTCGTAGATCTCGTCGGTGATGGCGAGCAGATCGTGCTTGAGGCAGAGGTCGGCGATCACCTGCAGCTCGGCCCGCGAGAAGACCTTGCCCGAGGGGTTGTTCGGGCTGTTGAAGACGATGGCGCGCGTGCGGGAGGTCACCGCCCGGGCCAGGCGGTCCGGGTCGAAGGAGAAGTCGGGCGGCTCGAGAGGCACGAACACCGGCTCGGCGCCCGCGATGATGCAGCCGGGCCCGTAGTTCTCGTAGAACGGCTCGAAGATGATGACCTCGTCACCCGGGTTCAGCACGGCCAGCAGGGTGGCCAGCATGGTCTCGGTGGAGCCGCAGCAGACCGTGACGTGCCGGTCGGCCTCGACGTCCATGCCGTAGAACGTCCGGTACTTCTCCGCGATGGCCCGCCGGAGCGACGGCGTGCCCCAGGTGATCGCATACTGGTGAAAGTCTCCGTCGACGGCCCGGTGAGCCGCCTCGACCAGCTCCCGCGGAGGCGGGAAGTTCGGCATGCCCTGAGCGAGGTTGATGCCGTCGTACTGGTTGTTGACCCGGGTCATCTCCCGGATGACCGACTCGGTGAAGCCCTGCACCCGCTTGGAGATCATGTGGAGGCCCTCAGGACAGGACGACGTCGCGCTCGATGGGATCGATCGTGACGCCCTGCCGCTCGAGCCACGCCACTCCCGCTTCCAGCCGCTCGGGGGCGCCTTCCAGCTCGAGCACGCACCAGCCGTGATCGGCCCTGACGTCGGCGCGCCGGATGTTGGTGATGAGGTCGAAGTCCTTCACCAGGTGATAGATGAGGGGCTTCTGGACCAGCTCGGCGGGAAAGGTCAGGCGCACGCGCAGCCGGGCCATGGTCCACACGTTCTGGTCCGCGGGTCTAGTGGCCGCCCGCGATGGCCGGGACGATGGAGACCTCGTCGCCCTGCTTGAGCGTGGTGGTGGCGCCCTGCAGGAATCGAATGTCTTCCTGGTTGATGTAGATGTTGATGAACCGGCGGAGCTCGCCGCCGTCCTCGACCAGCCGCTCCTTGAGCCCGGGGAACTGACGCTCCAGGACCTCGATCAGGTCGTTGACGTTCGCCGCGTCTGCCTGCACCTCGGCCGCGCCCTTGGTGAGGGCGCGGAGGGGGGTCGGAATCCGGACCAGAACGGCCATGATGGTCTCCTCGCCGCGGCTAGGCCACGGTCTTGGACTTGAGATCGGCCAGCGCCCGGTCGAAGGCGGAGAGCGAGGGCCGGATGGTCACGTCGCTCCCGAGGCGATCGTGGAGCACGTCGGGCGTCTTGAGCCCGTTGCCGGTGATGCAGATCACGATGGGCTCGTCGCGCGGGATGCGGCCCGCCTCGATCAGCTTGCGGGTGGCCGCCACCGTCACGCCGCCCGCCGTCTCGGCGAAGATGCCCTCGGTGCGGGCGAGGAGCTGCATACCGTCGATGATCTCCTCGTCGGAGGCGTGCTCGCCGTAGCCGCCCGAATCCTTGGCGGCCCGGTAGGCGTAGTAGCCGTCGGCCGGGTTGCCGATGGCCAGGGACTTGGCGATGGTCTGCGGCCGCACCGGTGTGAGCACGTCGGTGTCGTTCTTGATCATGGTGACGATGGGCCCGCAGCCGGCGGCCTGGGCCGCGTACATGCTCGTGCGGCCCTCGGGGATCAGCCCGAGGAGGCGCAGCTCCTTGAAGGCTTTCGCGATCTTGGTGATGAGCGAGCCGCCCGCGCAGGGCACCACCACGTGTCCGGGCGCGCGCCAGCCGAGCTGCTCGGCGATCTCGTAGCCGCAGGTCTTGGAGCCCTCGGCATAGTACGGCCGGATGTTGATGTTCACGAAGGCCCAGCGGTACTTGTCCCCGACCTCGGCGCAGAGCCGGTTGACCTCGTCGTACGTCCCCTGCACCTCGACGAGGGTCGGCCCGTAGACGAGCGTGGCCGTGACCTTCCCCGGCTCCAGATCGGCCGGGATGAAGATGTAGGAGTGCAGGCGCGCCTCGGCCGCATGGGCGGCCACCGAGTTGGCCAGGTTGCCGGTGGAGGCGCAGGCCACCGTGTCGAAGCCGAACTCCTTGGCTCGGTTGATGGCCACCGCCACCACCCGATCCTTGAACGAGCAGGTCGGGTGACAGACGGAGTCGTTCTTGACGTAGAGCTCCTTGACGCCCCACTCCTCGGCCAGATTGCGCGCGCGGATGAGCGGGGTGAAGCCCACCGCCGCGCCCACCACCGGCTGGCCGTCCGGCAGCTCGACGGGCAGGAGATCGGCGTAGCGCCAGATCGACGGGGGACCGGCTTCGATGCGCGCGCGGCTGACCCGCGCGCGGATCACCTCGTAGTCGTAGTCGACCTCGAGGGGACCGAAGCAGAACTCACAGACGTGAACCGGAGAGGAGGGATAGTAACGGCCACACTCCCGGCACTTGAGACCCTTCAATCTGTCCAATGGCCTCTCCATCGGTAGGGGATTTGAGCCCCGGAATGAACTGCACGATCCGGGTTGGCCTCACCCGGATCACCGATCCAGCCACAACGATTTCGTTTACTTAACACTCCGCTACGCGGATTGTCAACGCGATGCCGTATGATCGGCGCTCAACCGTGAATCGCGCCTGGCTCCCGCCCGCGCTGCTGACCGCCTACGCCGTCGCCTTCGGCGGGCGCGCCCTCGGCGGAGGGCTGCTCGTCTTCGACGACCACCCGGGGCAGCTCTACCGCCTGATCCACGCGATCACGCTCGGGTTGGCGCCGTGGCGGCTCGATCCCGGCTGGTGGGCCGGCTACGCCGAGCTTCAGTACTACCCGCCCGGCTTCGCGTGGCTCGGCGCCCTGCTTCATCAGGCCGCGCTCGGCGCGCTCGCCCCGGCGGCCGTCTATCAGGCGCTGCTCTGGCTCGCGTGGCTTCTGCCGGGCGCGGCCACGTACGCGCTGCTGCGACGCGTTCTCGGCGATCCGTGGCTCGCGCTGCCCGGCGCGTTTGTGGCGCTGACCCTCTCGGCGGGATGCCGAAGCGGCGTGGAGGAAGGGCTGCGGTGGGGCTTGGTCGCCGCGCGGTTCGGCTGGGGGGTGCTCCCCCTTCTCGCGTGGAGCCTGCTGCGCTGGGCCGAGGGAGCGGCGCGACCGCCGCTCCCCAGTGCCGCCCTCGTGGCGGCGCTGATCCTGCTGCATCCGGCGCATGCCCCGGCCGCGGCCGCGCTGGTGGTGCTGGCCGCCGTCCACGCCCAGCCCCGCCGCCGCCGACTCGTCGAGGGCGGGCTCATCCTGGCGCTCGGATTTGGACTGGCTGGAGTCTGGCTCTTGCCGCTCGTCGCCCACCTGGGCATGGTGCTCCCGCTCGCCTGGCAGGATATGTCGCTGGCGGCGCTGGCCTGGCGCGTCCTGTCGCAGCCGGTACTGATCGCGCTCGCGGTGCTCGGCCTCGCGGGATGGCGGCTCGGCTCACCGCGGCTCGCGCCGGGCGGGCGCTGGCTGCTGGCCCTGACGCCGACCATGGCCGGGCTCGTCGCCCTCGACGCCGTCGTGGCGACACCGCTCGGGATGGCGTGGCTGCCCGCCGACCGCCTCATGGACGGGCTTCACCTGGCCCTCGTGCTCGGGGGCGCGGCGGGTTTCGCGGCGGTGGCGTCGCGGGTCACGCGGCCCGTGATTCCCGCGCTACTGGCGCTGGCGATTTGCGTGCCGCTCTCCTGGGGCCCGGCGGAGCCCGGTCTGTCGCTGTGGCCCGACCCACGGCAATGGCCGAAGGAACGGGAGGTCGTGCGTGGTCTCCGCATGGACGCCCTGTGGGACGCGCTGCGAAGCGCGCCGCCCGGCCGCGTGCTCTTCGTGCGCTCCGGCGTGCCGCTCGACTGGCGCCCGGAGTGGTGGCGGCCGCACACGCATATCACCGCGCTCACGCCGCTTCGAGCGGGCCGCTCGATGGTAGGCGGTACCTTCACCCACCCATCACCGGTCGCGGGTCTCCTCTACACTGGCTCGGCCGCCAATCGTCCCCTCACCCTGCTGGCCGAGCAGCGTGACGGCCGGACCCTCTTTGGTCGTCCCCTCGAGCAACTCCATCCCGAGACGTTCAACCGTCTGGCGCGTCGGCTCGGGGTGTCGATCGTGGTCGCTCTCGAGGACGACATGGGCCGGTCCACATTTCTCAATGAGAATCCCGAGTTTGAACGGCGATCTCGCATAGGTCCGTTCAGCGTGTTCATTGCCGGGGAACCGCGGCGCGAGGCGACCGTCGCCGGCCCGCAGCGGTGGCGCATCGACGTCACGCTGGCTCGAGCGCCGGGCTGGCTGCCCGTGCCGATCGCCTACTCCCCGCTCTGGGTCGCCCGGACGGGCGAAGCTCGGCTGGGGGTCCGCCCCGACGATCTCGGACTTCTGGAAGTCGAGCTCCCGCCGGGCACGGCGTCGGTCGAGCTGGAGCATCGCCCCGGTGTCGCCGAATGGGCGGGCGTCGGCCTCAGCTTGCTGAGCCTCGCCATCCTGGCCCTCGCGGCTATTCGGCGCCGACGGTATGCGTGAAGCGCGTCTGGCCGTCGACGTCAACGATGCGCACCGTGAGGCCGGTGGCATCGATGGAGATATCGCCGAAGTTGGCCACGCCGCCGAGGCTCCAGAGCGAGCGCGGGTTGAGCCCGGCATCGAGCGGGCGCGGCTTCCCGAGCGAGGCCGCCAGCGGGCCCGCGATGAACTCGTGGAAGGACCATTCGGGCGTCGGATGGTGGCGGATCAGCTCGGCGTGGTGTACGTCCGCGGCGAGGAAGACGAGATTCTTCACTGCGCGCTGGCGGAGGGCGCGCAGGATGGTGTCGCGCTCGACGGCGAAGCCGGTGGAGTGTTCCTCCGGCATCCCCTGGGCGTTGGCATTGCTCCACGAGTCGTGGGCCCGGCCGCCGGTGGGCACCGAGAGCGGCACGCTCGACACGACCAGCTTCCACACCGCGGAGGACGTGCTCACCGCATCGATCAGCCAGCGGCGCTGGGCGGCGCCGAGCATGGTCTTGGCCGGCCCGTCCAGCGCGGTGGCCGGGCTACGGTACTGCCGGGTGTCGAGGATGAAGAGCTCCAGCAGCGTCCCCCAGCGGACCTTCCGGTAGAGGCGACCGGGCTCCTCGCGCGGGGGCCGGATCGGAAAGTAGTCGATGAAGGCCCGCCGCGCCGTCTCCATGAGCGGCTCGGTCGGTCCCGCGAAGTTGTTACGGACCTCGTGGTCGTCCCAGATGGCGTACACGGACGTGCGCCGGAAGTAGTCCTGCACCGCCGGGTCCGCGCGGTTGTAGCGGTGCTTGGCCCAGAAGTCGGCCAGGCGGCGGGCCACGAAGTCATAACCGGGCACCCGCTCACCCTCGCCGCAGACATGGTCGGCGTAGATCGTATCTCCCACGAAGAGGAAGAAGTCGGCCGGCTCGCGCGCGAGGGCGCGGAACATCGCGTAGCCCTCGCTCGGCTTCCGGCAATGCCCCCGGCTGCCCAGATCACCGCTCCAGGCGAGACGCACCGGGAGCGCGGTGCTGGGCGCGGGCGCCGTCACGAACTCGCCCGCGACCTCCGTCTGGTTCTGGACGACGGTGTAGCGGTAGCGGGTGGCCGGCGCGAGCGGCTGGAGCAGGAGCTTGCCGGTCAGGTTCTGGCTGGGGCCGACGCGGATCTCGCCGCGGGCTCCCGCGGCCGCCCCGCCCTCGCCGCTCGGCGGACGCCGGACCGGCTCGTAGCGGACGCCGACCTCACCCCACGCGATGCCGCGCACCCAGACCACCGCGGTGGTGTCGGTCACTTCGCCGACGGTGACGAGCAGCTCCGGCTCCGCGGCGGCCGCGGGCGACACGAGCGCGGCCGCCACGAGCGGGGCGAGGCGGACCAGGAGCGACGCGCGGGGCATGGCCTCCAGGGCCGCGCCTCGCTCAGACCATCGGATCGTAGTTGAAGTACTGGCCCGAGGTATCGAGCGGCGTCAAATGGTGCCGGAGGGTGCCCGGGAACATGGCGGCGAGCCGCTCCGGCGTCCAGCCGAGATGGTGGTGGATGCTGCGCAGTGGGCGCATGTGGCCGAAGAGCATGATCTCCTTGCCACGCACCCCGAAGACCTGGCCCGAGATCTCCCGGGCCTCGTCGGTAGCGAGGAACACCGCCACCGGGGCGATGTGCTCGGGCCCCATCGCCTTGATCTTCTCCACCCGCGCCCTCTGGGCCTCCGTCTCAGTGGGGATGGTGCCGATCATCCGGGTCCAGGCGAAGGGCGAGATGCAGTTGGCGGTCACGTTGTAGCGGGCCATGTCGAGCGCCACCACCTTGGTGAAGCCCACGATGCCGAGCTTGGCCGCCGCGTAGTTGGCCTGGCCGATATTGCCGACCAGCCCCGAGGTGGAGGTCATGTTGATGATGCGGCCCCACTTGCGCTCCCGCATGTGGGGCACCGCGGCGCGGGTCACCGCGAACGTACCCTTGAGATGCGTGTTGATGACCCCGTCCCACTCCTCCTCGGTCATGTTGAAGATCATGCGGTCGCGGAGGATGCCCGCGTTGTTCACCACGATGTCGATGCGCCCGAAATGATCGAGCGCGGTCTGGACGATGCGCTGGCCGCCCGCCATGCTCGCCACCGAGTCGTAGCTGGCCGCGGCCTGCCCGCCCTGCCCCTTGATCTCGTTCACCACGTCGTCGGCCGGCCCGCGCGCGTCACCCGCTCCGTCGGAGCCCCCGCCGTAGTCGTTCACCACCACCTTGGCGCCGTGCTTCGCCATGAGCAGCGCGATCTCGCGGCCTATCCCCCTCGCCGCACCCGTGACCACCGCCACCTTGTCCTTGAGCATCATGGGGAGAAGCCTCCGTGGTGGTTAAATGATGCGCCCGGTCGCGAGCGACTCGATCTCCGCTCTCGTGAAACCCGCTTCGGCCAGCACCGCCTCGCTGTGCTCGCCGAGCAGGGGCGCGGGGGTGCGGATGGTCCCGGGCGTCTTCTCGAGCTTCACCGGGGTGGCCACCGTCTTGAAGCGCCCCGCCCGTGGATGGTCCTGCTCGGTGATGAAGCCGGTGGCCAGCACCTGGGGATGTCGGACCAGGCCGGGATAGTCGTTGACCGGCGCGCAGAGCACGTCGGCTTTCTCGAGCGCCTCCATCCAATCGGCGACCGGTCGGGTGCGGAAGACCGGGGCGAGTATCGCCTCGAGCTCGCCGCGGTGGGTAAGGCGAGCGGCACGCGTCGCGAAGCGTGCATCCGAGGCGAGAGCGTCGAGGCCCAGCGCCGTGCAGAAGGGCGGCCAGAGACGCTCGACCCAGGCCGCGACGAACAGCCAGCCGTCCGCGGCGTGGAAGGCCTGATAGGGCACGATCTCGGGATGCCCGCTGCCGTAGCGCGGCAGCGGCTCGCCGGTCTCGTGGAAGACGGACAGACGGGCGGTGTGGGCGAAGAGCATGCCGTTCAGGAGAGAGGCGTCCACCCGCTGCCCCTGCCCGGTCGCCGCGCGCGCGATCAGCGCGGTGAGAATGCCCTGGATGGCCAGCATGCCGCCCAGAGTGTCGGCCACCGGCGCCCCGCACAGCACGGGCCCCCCGTTCGGCTCGCCGGTGATGGCCATGAGACCACCGAGCGCCTGCGCGAGCGAGTCGAGCCCCGGCTTCTCGCGCCAGGGGCCGTCGGGCCCGAAGGCCGAGATCGAGCAGTAGATCAGGCGCGGGTTGAGCGCCCGGACCGAGTCGTAGTCGATGCCGAGCCGCTCGGCCACGCCGCCGCGGAAGCCCTCGATGATGACGTCGGCCCACGCGGCCAGTCGCCGGAAGGCGTCGCGGCCCTCCAGACGCTTGACGTCGAGGCAGATCGCGCGCTTGTTGCGGTTGACGGTGAGGTGCAGCACGCCCTCGCCGTTGCGTACCGCGCGCGGGTACACGGAGCGTCCCGCGTCGGGGGCCTCGCGCGATTCCACCTTCACCACGTCGGCGCCCATGTCGGCCAGGTACATGCCGCAGATGGGACCCGCGATCAGGTGGGCCAGCTCGAGGACCCGCACGCCGTGAAGCGGCGGGCGCAGAGGGTCGGCCATGACCGCATCACCCTAGCACAAACGGCGGGCCTTTTTCGACGCCGCGGTCGGGTAGGGGCTCAGTCGCGGCTGCCCTTCATCAGCGCGGCCGCGAACTCGGCGCCCAGGATGAAGACCACCCCCGAGTAGTAGGCGAACATGGCCAGCGCCACCAGCACGCCGAGGGGCCCGTAGACCTGGTCGTAAACCCCGAAGGAGAGAATGTACCAGCGGAAGAGCTGCTTGGCCGCTTCCCACAGGACCGCGGCGAGCAGCGCGCCCGCGAGCGCCGCCCCGACCGGGACGCGCCGGTGGGGGAAGTAGCGGTAGGGCACGAAGAAGAAAGCGGTGCTGAGCGCCAGGGCGAGCGCGAGCGACCAGGAGCGCACCCAGTGCGAGGGCATGCCCATCGTCTGGAAGAGCAGGAGCTTGAGCCAGCCGAAGATGTCGCTGATGAGCAGGCTGCCCACGAAGAGCACTCCCATGGCCACCACCATGACCATGTCCCGCAGCATGCCGCGGAGGAAGCCGGGGCCGCCCCGGAAGCCGAAGATGTCGCTCAGGACCACGCGGATCGAGTTGAAGAGCTGGCTGGAGAAGACCAGCAGCATCGCGGTGCCGAGCAGGCTCGACAGGCCCCGGCGCCGGATGATGGCGGCCAGCGTGTCGTGCAGCTCGTTCTTGTAGACCGGGACGATGGCGGAGAGCTGGCCGAGGACGGCCTCCATCACCGCCCGGCGGCTCAGCACGAAGCCCGTCACCGACACCACGAAGAAGAGCAGCGGGATCAGGCCGACGACGAAGTTGAAGGCGAGTCCGGAGGCGAGGAACATTCCGCGGCGAGCGCGGAAGTTCGCCGTCGCCGTCCGGAGCGCCCCGATCACCGTCCTGGCACCCCGCCGTCCCGCCGCGAGGGCTAGACCACGCTCCGGATGAGCCCGCCGTCCACCTGGACCGCGGTGCCGGTGACGTACGACGCGCGGGCCGAGGCGAGGAAGACCACCATGGCCGCGAACTCCTCCGGCGTCCCGATCCGGCCCATCGGGATATCGGCCGAGGACATCTCCATCTGCTTCTCGAGAGTGACCCCGTTGCGCTTGGCCCGGTCGGTCTGATGCTCGCGGAAGCGGTCGGTCATGATGCGGCCGGGCAGCACTAGGTTGACCGTGATGTTGTCCTTGGCGAGATCGCCGGCCAGCGTCTTGAAGAGGCCCGCGATGGCCGGGCGGATGCCGTTGGAGAGGACGAGCCCGTCCACCGGCTGCTTCACCGAGCTGGACTGGATGGCGAGGATGCGCCCCCACTGCGACTTCTTCATGTGGGGCAGGACTTCTCGGACGAAGCGGACGGTCGACAGATGGACCTGCTCGAAGGCGGCCCGCCAGTGCTCGTCGGTCATCTGCTCGAAGGGCCCCGGCGGGGGCCCGCCCACGTTGGCCACCAGGATGTCGACGCCCCCGAAGGCGCGGTTGGCCTCCGCCACCACCTTCGAGATGTCGGCGGCGCGGCTCGCGTCCGCGGCAACGGCCAGGACCTCGGCGCCGGTCAGCCGCTTCGCCTCCGCCGCCGCGTCCTTCAGCGCCGCCTCCCCGCGCGCGCACATGACGACGCGCGCGCCCTCGGCGGCCAGGCCGATCGCGCTCGCCTTCCCCATGCCCTTGCTCGCCGCCACCACCAGCGCGGTCTTGCCCTTGATGCCGAGATCCATCGGTAGCTCCCTCTGTCGGAGATCAGGAACTCTGCTTGTAGAAGTCGGCCCGGTCGCCGCCGGTCACGGAAAGGCGGCGCACCTCGTTGTCGCGCATGACCTCGAGGGTCATCTTCTCGCCCGGGGCGTGCTTCCAGAGCGAGATGTAGAGCTCCTTGCGGGTCGGCACCTCCTGGGCATCGAGCGAGACGATCAGATCGCCTTCCTGGATGCCGGAGCGCGCGCCGGGCCCGTTGGGCACGAGGCCCGCCACCACCACGCCTTCCTCCAGCACATGGGCGAAGACGCCGAGCCAGGCCCGCTGCGGGCGGCTGACGACCCGGCCGAAGCGCATAAACTCCTCCTGGTTGCGCCGATAGCACTCGGTCGGGATCGCGAGCGAGCAGCGGGCGATATCGTTCAGGTTGAGCATGACCACGCCCACCATCTGGCCGGCCAGGGTGAAGAGAGGGCCGCCGCCGAAGCCCGGGTTCGCCGCGCTCGAGACGATCCCGCGGTCGAGCAGGTACTCCCAGTACTCCTCGAACTCGCCGAGGTAGGTGACGAGTCCACCGGCCACCCGGCGCTCGCGGGGGCCGGTGGAGCCCAGGGCGAAAACCGGGGCTCCGCGTGCGAGGGATTCCGAGTCCGCGATCGGGGCCGCGGTCAGCCCCTGGCGCTTCACCCGCAGCAGGGCCAGACCGACCTCGAAGTCCTGGGCCACGATCTCGGCCCGCAGCGCGCGCCCGCGGCCCAGGGTGACCTGGATCGTCTCGCCTCCCATCACGACGTAGTTCACGGTGAGGATGAGCCCGGCGGAGTCGACCACCGTCCCGGTACCCATCCGCTCGTCTCCCAGGATGCGCGTCGACGGGTGAGACGATGGGACCTCGGTGTGGATGTGCACCACCGAGCTGAGTAGATGCTTGACGATCTCGACCGAAGCGTCCATGGGAATCGAATGCGGTCGCGCTCACGCTAGCACGCGCCGGGCGCGCAAGGCAATCCAGCTACTTCAGATTCCGCCCCAGGAACTCTTCCAGGCGCCTCTGCGCATCCTTCGCCGCCGCGGCCTGATAGGACACCGTCGCCCCGAAGCCGCCCGGGCGGGTCTCGTTCTCCACCTCGGCCAGCACTTCGTGCCGCTGTCCCTCCACGTCGAAGTAGTGATAGGCGCCCGGATAGGTCACGATGCTCGCGTCGGCGCCGCGCGAGCGCATGGCTAGGACCATCTCCCGACACTTGGCCGCGGGCGTCCAGTCGTCGGCCTCGCCGATCAGCACCAGCAGCGGCCGCACCACCCGCTCGCCGACCAGCGAGAAGCAGCCTCCCGGGTAGACGCCGACGCCCGCCGCGAAGCCGACCCGGGGCAGCGCCACCCCGCGCCGCCCGGCGCGCTCGAGGCTCGGGCCGTTGATCACCGCCATCGCGTAGACGCCGCCCTGCGACCAGCCGATGACCGCGACACGATCCCCTCTCACGTCCGGCCGCGACTGCAGATAGCGCAACGCCCCGAAGGCGTCGTCGAAGCGCGTGGTGATGGGCGGCTCGTCCGGTCCCGAACGGCAGTCGCTCTTGACCTTCCGCGGGCCGAAGCTGTCCACCACCAGTGCCACGTAGCCGTGGTCGGCCAGCCAGCGCGCCCAGCGGAAGGACTGCGCCTCGATGCCGCCGCAGCCGTGCAGCTGCACCACCGCCGGGAAGGGCCCGGTCCCGCGCGGGCGCACCAGGGTGGCCTCGATCGTGAACGGGGCGCCCGGCGTGACGTTGGCGAAGCGGACGGTCTCGCGGGCGGTGAGCCCGGCGCAGCCCGCCAGGAGGGTCACCACGATCACGGTCGCCGCGATCCGATGCACCTCCCGAGCATACCGCACCTACCGGGCCGCGCCCGCGTGCGTCCGCTGCGGTAGAATGCCGGTCAGGATGAGCGCATGATCGTCCATCTCGAGGAGCGCGAGGAGGAGGCGGCAGGCTAGATGAGCGACGAGCCGTTCCGGGAGACGCGTGCGGAGGCTCAGCGCCACTTCCAGCAAGGGTACGAGGCGCAGATGCAGGGCCGCCTCGAGGAGGCGGTGGCCCACTACCAGCGCTCGATCGCGCTCCACCCCACCGCCGAGGCCCACACCTTCCTCGGCTGGGCGTACAGCTATCAGGGCCGGCCCGAGGACGCCATCGCCCAGTGCAAGATCGCGATCGAGGTCGATCCCGACTTCGGGAATCCCTACAACGATATCGGCGCCTACCTGATCGAGCTGGGCCGAGAGGAGGAAGCGCTACCCTGGCTCGAGCGCGCGAAGCAGGCGCGCCGCTACGAACCGCGGCACTATCCCTACTTCAACCGGGCTCGCATCCACATCAAGCGGCACGAGATCCGGGAGGCGATTCGCGAGCTCGAGGGTGCCCTCGCGCTGGAGCCGCGGTACGTGACGGCCCGCCAGGAGCTGCACCGGCTCCGCGGCCTGCTCAATTGACCTCGATTCCGCTTCCCTTCTACGACAATCCCCTCCTGTTCGGGCACGACGCCACTACGGGGCTGCTCGCGTTCCGGCCGGCCGAGAGCCACGTCACCGTGTACGCCCGGCGCGACGGGGCGGTGGAGGCGACCGAGGAGCCCTTCCGGCCGTTCCTCCTGCTGCACGACCCCGATCTCCTGAAGGGCTTCAAGGGAGAGCTCGCGGTGACGCCGCTGGACGGCCAAGGGATCTACCGCTGGCTCGCCGAGCTCTCCTCCTGGGCCCAGGCGCTCCGGGCCCGGGACCACTGCCTCAGCGTATCGGGCAAGAGCGCGGGAGCGCCGGACGCGCCCTATCGCTTCCTGAGCGATCCGGCGCACCAGTTCCTCCTGCGCTCGGGCAAGACCTCGTTCCTGGGCATGAGCTTCGGCGACGTGAGGCGCATGGCGCTCGACATCGAGGTGACCACCGGGGCCGGCTTCGAGTTCCCGAACGCGGCGCGGGAATCCGACCGCATCATCGCCATCGCGCTCGCCGACTCCAGCGGGTTCTCGACCGTCCTCTCGGGCGCGCGGATGTCGGAGCCCGAGCTCCTGGCCGAGTGCTCGCGCATCATCCGCGAGCGCGACCCGGACGTGCTCGAGGGCCACAACGTCTTCCGCTTCGACCTCGAGTATCTGGAGGCGCGGGCCCGGCTCCATCGCCTGTCGCTCCGGTGGGGCCGCGATGACTCCGTGCTGCGCGGCTTCCCCTCCCGCATGCAGGTCGCCGAGCGCACGATCGGCTATCGGCGCTACGGGGTGACCGGGCGCCACATCGTGGACACGTGGATCCTCGCCCAGCTCTACGACGTGGGCGCCCGCGACCTCGAGTCCTACGGGCTCAAGGACGTGGCCCGGCACTTCGGGATCGCGGCGCCCGCGCGGACCTACCTGCCCCCCGAGGACATCCCCCGCATCTTCCTCGAGGACCCGGCCCGCCTCATGGCCTACGCGCGAGACGACGTGCTCGAGACCCTGGGGCTCTCCGCCATCCTGTCGCCGCCCTATTTCGTGCAGGCGCAGATGCTGCCCTTCGACTACCAGACCACCGTCCTGCGCGGCAACGCCACCAAGATCGACGCTCTGCTGATGCGGGAATACCTCCATCGCGGCCAGGCGGTGCCCGCCCCCGGCCGGGGGCGCGGCGTGGCCGGCGGGTACACGGCCGTCTTTCAGCGAGGAGTGGCCCGCGACGTGCTGCACGTCGACGTGACGTCGCTCTATCCCTCCCTCATGCTCGGCCAGGGCCTGTTTCCCGCCTCCGACCGGCTCGGGGTGGCCGCCTCGCTGCTCCGCGACTTGCGCGAGTTCCGCGTCTCGGCCAAGCGCCTGGCCCGGGAGGCGGCGGCCGAAGAAGACCGTCTCTTCCTCAACGCGCTCCAGCAGACCTTCAAGATCTTCATCAATTCGTTCTACGGCTACCTCGCCTTCTCGCAGGGCCATTGGAACGACTTCGAGGTGGCGAACCAGGTGACCGGGGAAGGGCGGCGGCTCGTGCAGGCCCTGCTCGATCGCCTGGGTGGACTGGGCGCGACCGTGGTCGAGGTGGACACCGACGGCATCTACTTCGTCCCGCCGGTGGTCCCCGAGGATGAGCTCGTGGCCGAGCTGTCCAAGGCCCTGCCCGAGTCCATTCAGCTCGAGCTCGACGGCCGCTACGTGGCGATGTTCAGCTACAAGATGAAGAACTACGTGGTCCTCGACGCGCGGGGCAAGCTCCTGATCAAGGGATCGGGCCTGCGCTCGCGCGGGATCGAGCTCTTCCAGCGCCTCTGGATGGAGGAGATGTTCCGCCTCCTCCTGACCGGCCGGCGCGATGAGATCCCCGCGCTGGTGAAGCGGTGGGAGGAGGACTTCCTGGCCCACCGGGTGCCGCTCAAGCAGTTCATGAAGACGGAGACGCTGCAGGAATCGCTCACCGCCTACCGCGAGAAGCTCCAGGCGGGCGCCCGCAACGTGGGGGCCGGCTACGAGCTCGCGCTGGCCTCGGCCCGATCCTATCAACCGGGCGACCAGGTCTCGTACTACGTGAGCGGCGAGGGTAGGCGGATCTCGGTCAACGAAGCGGCCAAGCTCGCCGGCGAGTGGAGCGAGGCGGCGCCCGACGAGAACACCGCCTACTACGTGGCCAAGCTGCAGGAGCTCTACCAGAAGTTCCGCCCCCTGATCGAGCAGGATGGGCTCGCGCCCGTGTTCGACGACGAGCCGGCGCCGGCCCCGGCCGCGCAGCAGCAGCTGCTCTACGAGGAGTGAGGCGGAGCGTTCCTCACCACTCGAGCGAAAGCTGGCGCGGGCGAGCCGGCGCCTCCGCCCGCACCCGCTCGTCGCGCGTGCGCGAGGGAAACCCGGTCTCCGCGGCCAGCCGCGCCACCCGCCGCTCGATCTCCTCGCGATAGCCGCGCGGGGCATTGCCCGGAGCCGGGTAGAGCGCGCGGTAGCGCAAGAGCGCCCAGGGGAACTCCTCCTCCACGAAGTCGAGGAAGAAGCGCCACGTCATCTCGGTCCGGAGGAACAGCGCCTGGCTGATGACCTCGCGCGCCCCCGCCGCCCGCGCCCCCTCGAGCAGCTCGCGCAGTGAGGCCGCGCCGTCGGTGAGCAGCGGCAGCACCGGCATCAGGAACAGGCGGACGCGGATGCCGTCGCCGGCCAGGGTGCGCATCGCGTCGAGCCGCAGGTCCGGTCGAGGTGCGCGGGGCTCGATCTGGCGCAGCAGGGCCGCGTCGAGGGAGATCAGCGAGATGTTGACCCAGAGATCCGAGGCGCGCGCGATGCTCGCCAGCAGGTCGCAATCACGGAGTACGCTGGTGGACTTGGTGGTCAGCCCGATCCGCAGCCCGGGAACGCGCGCCATCGCCTCCAGAACGCCGCGCGTCACGGCGAACCGCCCCTCCGCGGGCTGATAGGGATCGGTGGCGGTGCCGATGGCGATCTCCTGCCCGGTCTCGCGCGCCCGGATCAGGCTCTTCTCGAGATTTCGATTGGCGGCCTGCTTCACGTAGATGCGATCCTCGAACTCGTCCGGATCGCCGTGGCCCAGATATTCGTGGGTGGAGCGCGCGTAGCAGTATCGGCAGCCCACCTCGCAGCCGCGAAACGGGTTCACCGTCCAGCCGAACGGCATGGCGGCGCCGGTCAGGCGGTTCAGCAGATTCTCAGACCTAAGCTCCTGAAACTCGGTCCCGCGCCGGCGATCCACCACGTCTCCGAAGCGCCTGAGGAAGCCCGGAGCCGGCGGCAGCGTCCTAGCCATGAGCTCTCCACATGACGAGTATCATACCATCAGAAAAAACCCCGGGAAGGGCTCGGCCTCCCCGGGGCCCGATCAGGCAGCGGTGTTAGCGGCGCCAACCTCCTCCGCCGCCCCCCCCGCCACCGCGAGGACCGCCGCCTCCTCCGCCGCCGCGAGGACCACCACCGCCGCCCCGCTGGGGCTGCGGCCTGGCTTCGTCGACCACGAGGTTACGATCCCTGAAGAGGCGGCCATTCAACATCTCGATGGCCTTGCCCGATTCCTCCTTAGTGGCCATCTCGACGAATCCGAACCCTCTGGGTCTCCCGGTGAACTGGTCGGTGACGATCCGGACCGACTCGACCGTCCCCGCCTGCTGGAAAAGCTCCCGCAGGTCTTCTTCTGTAGCCTGGAAGGAGAGGTTGCCGACGAAGAGCTTTGCAGGCATCGCGAAACCTCCTGCCGCGATCAGGACCGAGTAGAACCCTCCCCCCGGCTCACCAGCGGCGCGTAGGAAACCCATCCGCTCGTGGGCCTCGCGACGCGACGCCCGCAGCGTGGCCGGAACTCTACTGATGGTCCGACCACGTGTCAAGCGAATATTCTGGCGGAATGTTCCTTGTTTCACGATGTTATGCCCTTACTGAGTGTGCAAGGAGTGCGCGTGGAAAACACTCAGAGGTATACGCCGCGAGTAATGCCGCCGTCCACGGTGATGGTGATCCCGGTGAGGTACGACGCGCGCTCGGAGGCGAGAAAGCAGACGACATCGGCGACTTCCTCTGGCCGCGCGATCCGACCGAGGGGAAACTCCCGACTACGTTCTTCTACGTAGACCGCGATCTCCTGTCCGGCGGCCTTGGCCTGCTGAGCCATCAGGCTGTCCCAGCGCTCGGTCTTCACCGGCCCTGGCGAGACGCCGGTCACCAGCACCTTCGAGCGCGCGCCAAGATCGGCCAGCGCCTTGGTGAAGTTGATGAGGGCCGCGTTCGCGGTGCCGCCCATCATGTACGTCGTGGCGGGATTTCGCGCGGCGGCGCCGACGACGTTGATGATGCGCCCGCCGCCCTGGCGCTGCATGTGCGGCAGCACCTCACGCGCCATGCGGATGTAGCCCAGGAGCTTCAGGCTCCAGCCGTTCAGCCACTCCTCGTCCGGCGTGGCGAGGAAGTCGCCGCCCTTGATGGCGCCCGCGTTGTTCACCAGGATGTCGAGCCGGCCTAGGCGCGTCAGCGCGTCGGCCGCGACGCGGCTCACCTCGGACGCCTGACTCAGGTCTCCCGGCACCGTCTCCACTCGCCCGCCCGTCTCGCGCTCGATGTCCGCGGCCGCCTGCTTGAGCGCGCTCGCGTCGCGTGAGCAGATGACCACGCGCGCGCCCTCCGCGGCGAGGGTCTGCGCCACCGCCCGGCCGATGCCTTTGCTACCGCCCGTGACCAGCGCGATCTTGCCCTTGAGTCCGAGATCCATGGTGATCGTCTCCTTTCGCTCAGCCCGGGCGCGCGTGGCGCGCCAGGAGGTCCTCGAACGTTTCCGCCGGAAGTGTCTCCGCCCAGTCGCGCCCCTCCGAGTCGCGGCCATAGTACTCGGCCATGTAGACCCGCGCCTCCTGCTTGGTCCGGAACAGCCGCCAGATGTGCGCGGCGGTGCCCGCGGGGCGCCGCAGGTAGAAGATGGGATCCGCCGGCCCGGTGGGCTCGTACACGGTGCGCTGGCCGAACTGATCGTAGGTGATCCAGGCCACCGCGATGCCGTGGGCCGACAGCGCGCGCGCGCGCAGCGATTCCTCGAGCGGTAGCGACTCGGTGTCGGAAAGGCGCGGGCCATAGTAGATGGGCACCGCCCCTTCGTCCACCGAGAGCGCGAGCGGCAGCGGGCCGCCCGCGGCCTCGAGGAGCAGGCGCGCCCCCTCCCCGACCCACGCGCGCCCCGCGGTGTAGAGATCGGGCCAGGCTTCGAGGAGCCGGCCCGGCGGCGTCAGCTTGCGCCGCTTCGCGACTTCCGCGGCGTCGGCGAGCAGGTGCACGCGGGCCACGCCGGGGTCAGGACTCCGACGGAAAGCGGGGGGCCGCGGACCAGTCGAAGCGCAGTCCCGCGGTCGCGCCGAGCGTCATGATCTCGCGCTCGCACCGGATCAGGGCGCGGGCGAAGGCGTCGAGGTCGCGGCCGTCCAGCCGTTGCCCGATCAGCTTGACCGCGCCCTCGTGCAGAAGGGCCCGCGCTCCCTCGACGTTGCCGTTGGCGAGATGCTGAAAGCCCACCGCGGCCTGGATCAGGCCCTGCAGCGACTGCCGGTTGGCCCCGTCCGAGCGCATCCAGTACGGCTCGAGCATCTCGTGGACCTCGAAGTAGAGGCCCGCTTCGAAGAGCGCGGCCGCCTGCCCCAGAGTGATATCGAGCGGTGGATCCGTCGGGGAGAGGGGCCGGGCCGCGAGGGCTCGGGCCGCGCGGGTGGCGCGCTCGCCGAGAGCGCCCGTGTGCTGGCGGAAGCCGGACTTCAGGTGCCAGCCGTCCGGGCGGCGATCGAAGAGCTCCGCGGGAAAGGCGGGGGGCGGCTCGTCCGCGTCCAGGGCGCGCGGGTCGCCGCACACCGCCGCGAGCGCTTCGAGACCACGCCGCGCGCCGCCGTCGTGGAGAGCGTCGAGAATGAGATCCGCGAGGCGGTTCCGCAAGCGGAGCGGGAGGGTCACGTTCTCCCGCGGCGCGGGCCGACACCGCGGCCGATCAGCTCGCGGTGTGCGGAGCGAATCTGCTCGATGTGGTTCAGGTCGTGCTCGGCCCAGTGGGCGAGCATCTGGGGGATCGTCAGGCGCCCGTACTCGGGATGGTGGCCGTGCTGGAGCTTCTGCGCCGAGCTCAGGCGGGAGACGTAGGCCAGGTTGGACCGGCGCAGCGCCGCGAAGGTCGCGAGCGCCTCGCGAAGGGGCGTGCGGCGATAGCGGCCGCCGTCCGCCCAGCGCTCCTGGTCCCACGCCACCAGCGGACCGCGCGGCTCCGCCGCGATCTTGCGGATACGGAAGGCCAGCGCGATCTCGGCGTCGGTCAGATGGCTCACCACCTCGCTCACCGCCCATTCTCCGCGGGCGGGACGCCGTCCCACCAGCCGGCGCGGCACGCGCTGGAGCACGCGAGCCAGTCGGCCCGGAGCCGCGCGGAGGGCCTTCAGGGGACGAACAGAGCCGAGTCGGGTGTGAGCCGAGCGGCACATCGGGCAGCGCGCGGTCGTCATCGAGGGGCTCCTTCACGGGCGGTGTTGGTGGCGCGACTTCGCCGCGTATCCTAGCACGGCGGATGCGGGCGACGACTCGGGGCGCACGGTATAATGCGCCCATGATTTCGGTGGCGGACGCGCAGGCGCGCATCCTGGCGGAGGTCGGCCGCGTGGCGCCTCCCGAAGTCGTTCCGGTCGGCGACTGCCTCGGCCGCGTGCTCGCCGAGGACGTCCGGGCCGCGGTCGACGTGCCACCCACCGACAACTCCGCGGTGGACGGCTACGCGGTCCGCTCGGCCGACATCCCGGTCACCGGGCTGCGCCAGCTGAGGGTGGTGGGCGATCTGCCCGCGGGGGCGGTGTTCGACGCGACGCTCGGGCCCGGGGAAGCGCTGCGCATCATGACGGGCGCGCCGGTGCCGGCCGGCGCGGACACCGTCTATCCTCAAGAAGTCGTCGAACGGAGCGGGCCCGTCGTCCGCATCCCCTCGAGCCCGGTCGGCGTCAACGTGCGCCACCGGGGCGAGGACGTGCGGGCGGGCACCGCGGTGCTGCCCGCCGGGAGCGTGCTGCGGCCCCAGGAGCTGGGCGTGGCCGCCTCCCTCGGACTCCCTCAGCTCCTGGTGCGCCAGCGGCCGCGGGTGGCCATCCTCTCCACCGGCGACGAGGTGGTCGAGCCCGGCGACGCCCGCAAGCCCGGGCAGATCTTCGACTCCAACCGGTTCTCCCTGCACGGTCTCGTCGAGGCCGCGGGCGGCGAGCCGACCGACCACGGGATCGTCCCCGATCTCTACGACGTGCTCCACGCGCGGCTTCGCGCCGCGGCGGCGACCGCGGACATCGTCCTCACCTCGGGCGGGGTGTCGGTGGGCGACTACGACCTGGTCAAGGCGGTGCTGCAGGATGCGGGCGGCATCGACTTCTGGCAGGTCGCGATGCAGCCGGGCCGGCCCCTGGCGGTGGGCCGCATCGGAGCAGCCCACTTCTTCGGCCTGCCCGGCAACCCGGTGGCCTCGATGTTGACCTTCCACCTCTTCGTCCGGCCCGCCCTCTGGAAGCTGGCGGGCCGCCGCGACCTGTTCCCGCCCCGCTTCCACGCGGTGGCGATGGAACCCATGAGCAAGAAGACGGGCCGGCGGGAGTTCAAGCGCGGGATCCTCTCGTACACCGGCCAGCGCTGGGAGGTCCGCATCACCGGGCCCCAGGGCTCGGGCATCCTCACCTCCATGACCCTGGCGAACTGCTTCGTGGTGATCGAGGAGGAGCGCGGTGACGTCGCCGCGGGTGACACCGTCTCGGTCGAGCCCTTCGCGGTCGGCTGAAGGCGCCGCCGCATGCCCCACGGCATCGAGACCCGCCTCATCGAGCGCATCACGCCCATGGCGCGCGAGCTCTGCGCCACCCAGGCGCGCGCGCTCGCGGATCTGCGCTACGCCGACGTGCGCGTGGAGGTGAGCGAGGGCAAGTTCGCGGGGGCGGAGAACGGCGCGGCCAAGTCCTCCGGCGACGACTACGCCTTCGCCTTCGGCATCCGCGTGCTCGCCGGGCGCCGCATGAGTGCGCCGGGCTACTTCGGCCGGGGCCTGGGTGTGGCCGACCTCCCCGAGCTCGCGCGACTCTTGAAGGAGGGGCTGCTCGCCGCGTACCGTCGGGCCATGGCCAACGCGGAGATGAAAGCCGAGGTCAAGGGCAAGTTCGGCGCGCTCGGCGACGCGCTGGCCGACACGCGCCTGCATCCGATCCCGGTCCGCCAGGAGATCGTGCCGGCCGTCTTCGAGGTGGATCCGAGAGACGTCCCGCTCGACGACATGGTGGGCTTGACCACCGAGGTGTCCCGCCGGGTCGGCGGCTCCCACGCGGCCGTCTCCTACAACTACATCTCCACCATGACCCAGCTCAGCCGCGAGCTGTTCGCGTCCTCGGAAGGCGCGCTGATCGACCAGTCCTTCGCGCTGACCCAGGGCATGTGCTATGTGGTGGCCACCGGGGCCGACAACAGCCAGGAGATCTACGACGTGCTCGGGCACCAGCGCGGCTGGGAGATTCTCGCCCGGGGCGTTTCCGAGCCGCTGATCGAGTTCCCGCCCTTCCCGGAGTTCGCGCTGGCCATGGCCCGCGACGCGGTGGAGCTCAGCCAGGCCCCGTCGCTCGCGGCGCCCGCCCGCGAGGTCACCGTGGTCACCGACCCGCACTACAACACGCTGCTCTCCCACGAGATCGTCGGCCACCCGGTGGAGCTCGACCGCGGCCTCAAGATGGAGACGGCCTACGCCGGGCGCTCCTGGCTCCTGCGCGGGCTCGACGATACCCAGCTCGGCAAGCGAATCGCCTCTCCGCTCGTCACCGCCTTCTCCGACCCCTCCCTGCCCGGCTACGGACACTACGCCTACGATCACGAGGGCACCCCGGCCCGCCGCGTCGTGCACATCGACCGCGGCCTCTTCACCGGCTTCATGAACAGCCGGCAGACCGCGGCCGTCTTCGGCGGCGATCCGAACGGGCACTGGAAGGCCACCGACGCCGCGCTGGTGCCGCTCGTGCGGATGTCCACCACCGTCTTCGCGGGCGGCGACCACGACGCGCGCGATCTCGTCAAGGACGTCGACCACGGCTACTATCTGGTGGGGCACCGCACCCCGTCCATCGCGGAGAGCCGCGAGAACTTCCGCATCTCGGCCCGCAAGGTGTACGAGATCCACCGGGGCGAGATCGGCCGCCTCTACCGCGACGGCGGCATCATGGCGGACAGCCGGGACTATCTGATGAACGTCGACGGCGTCGGCCGCGACTTCCGCCTCTATCCGATCCCGAACTGCGGCAAGGGGCAGCCCATGCAGACGCGCAAGCTCGGCAACGGCGGGCCCACCCTCAGAAGCCGCGCCCTCCTCACCGGCGGGGCCTAGCCGCGGTGGATCTCACGCGAGCGGTCCGCGAGGCGCTCGCGCGCCTGGCGGGTCAGCCCAAGGTCCGGGAAGTCGAGGTCTTCGCCGCCTTCAACCGCTCGCTGTTCACCCGGCTCAACTACACCTCGCACATTCCCTGCAACGGGGTGGAGGAGCCCAAGTCCACCGAGATGTCGGGGCTGGGCGTCCACGCGGTCTTCGATGGCCCGGACGGCCGGCCGCTCGTCGGCTTCGGCTCCGAGCCGAGCGATCTCACGCCGGAGGGCGGACTGCGCGCGCTCGACAAGGCGCGCCAGGCCGCCGTCCACGACCCCGAGTTCCGCTCCCTCCCGCGCCCGACCGGCGCGCCGCGCGGGCTGGTGGACTATCACGATCCGCGGCTCATGGATGTCTCGGACCGCGAGCTGGTGGAAGCGGGCTGGAAGGTGATCGCGGGCGGCCTGCGGGCCTTCGTGGCTTCTTCCAAGCTGGCGGATCTCGCGCCCGAGGAGGTCGAGCTCAAGCGCCTCGGCCTCATCGTCGGCGGCGACGTGACCATCCTCCAGGAGCGCGTCGCGATCGCCTCGACCGCCATGCCGGAGCCGCAGGGCGACGAGTCGACCTTCATGTCGGCCTTCGCGACCGCCATGGTGGAGGCGTGCGACGCGAAGGGCTCCGGGTGGAGCGTCTGCACCCGCCTCGAGCACTTCACCGACGAAGCCGGCAGCGAGGCGGCGGCCAACGCGGTGGCCGCGATCGACGGCGAGCGGGTTTCTTCGGGAGACTACACGATCATCTTCGGCCCGCAGCCGGTGGCCGATCTCTGCAACAACCTGATCATCCCGGCCTGTCAGTCGGGCTCGTTCTACTCCTCCAGCACCCCGTTCCTGGGACGGCTCGGCCGAGCGGTGGCGGCGCCCGGACTCAGCATCTACGACGACGGCGCCATGCCCGGGCGGGCGGGGTCGCGGGGCATCACCTGCGAGGGCCTCCCGACCGGTCGCACCGATCTGATCAAGGACGGCGTGCTGGTCGGGCTCCTGAGCCACTGGTACGACACGCAGCGACTGCTGCACGATCCGGAGGCGCGAGGGAAGCTCGGGGTGGACCCGGCCGCGGCCGAGGTCGCGCTGGCTCCTCGCAACGGCTTCCGCTACGACGGGGCCGGCCGGTCCTTCGAGACCACGCCGGGCACATCGGCGTCCAACGTCATCGTCGCGGGCGCCGATCCGATATCCCTCGATCGGCTCGTCGGACGGGTGCGGAACGGGCTCTACGTCGGCCGCATCTGGTACACCTATCCGATCAACGGGTTGCGAGCCGGAGACTTCACCTGTACGGTGGTGGGCGACTCCTTCATCATCCGCGACGGCCGGATCACGGCGCCGCTCAAGGCGAACGCGGTGCGGATCAACGACAACGTGACGCGGCTGCTCGGGGCCGTCGTAGGCGCCACCAAGGACGTGAAGGGCACGCTGGTGTGGGGAGCGGATGAGGTAGTGTACGCGCCGGCGATCGCGGTCGCGGGCGTGCACGTGGATGCGATCGCCGGCTTCATGGAGGGACTGGACTGATGGCGAACCCGGACGTGGCCAAGCTCGAGTCCATCGCCCGCGAAGGGCGGGTGCAGATCATCCGGATGCTCACCCACGCGGGCTCGGGGCATCCCGGAGGCTCGCTGTCCGCGATCGACATCCTCACCACCCTCTACTTCAACCGAATGCGGTACGATCCCGCCCGCCCGAGCTGGGAGGACCGCGATCGCTTCGTGCTGTCCAAGGGCCACTGCGTGCCCGCCCAGTACTTCTGCATGGCGAAGGCCGGCTTCTTCCCGATGGACCGGCTGATCACCCTGCGGAAGCTCGGCAGCCCACTGCAGGGCCACCCGGACCGGGTGGCGTTGCCCGGTATCGAGGCGGCGACCGGCTCGCTCGGCCAGGGTATCTCGGTATCGGTGGGCATGGCCCTGGGGCTCAAGCTCGCGGGCAAGGGCGCGCGGGTGTACTGCGTGCTCGGCGACGGCGAGACCCAGGAAGGCCAGGTGTGGGAGAGCCTGATGTCGGGGCCGAAGCTCGGGGCGCCGCATCATCACCTGGACAATCTCTGCGTGTTCCTCGACTACAACGGCATCCAGCTCGACGGCTTCGTGAAGAAGATCCTCGATCTCGAGCCGGTGACCGACAAGCTCAAGTCTTTCGGCTGGCCGGTGCTCGAGGTGAACGGCCACGACGTCGCCCAGGTCGACAAGGCGCTCGATCAGGCGGAGGCCACCAAGGGCGGCCCCACCTTCATCGTGGCCCACACCGTGAAGGGCAAGGGGGTATCCTTCATGGAGAACGACCCCGAGTGGCACGGCAAGGCGCCCAAGCCGGACGAGGCGGTGCGGGCGATCCGGGAGATCGTGGGGACGCCGGTCCCCGCGTGGGCGGCGCGGGTGGTCGCGGAGCTCGACGCGCTGGGGAAGAAGTGATGGCGGCCAAGGCCTCGCGCGCCGCCTTCGGAGAAGCCCTGACCGAGCTCGGCGCCAAGGACGAGCGGATCGTCACGCTGGACGCCGACCTGTCCAAGTCCACCATGACCACCGGCTTCGCGAAGAAGTACCCGGAGCGCGCCTTCAACGTCGGCATCGCCGAGTCCGGGATGATCGGGGTGGCCGCGGGGCTGGCCCTCGCCGGCCGGGTGCCCTTCGCCTGCTCCTTCGCGTGCTTCCTGGTCGGGCGGTTCGAGACGATTCGCGTGTCGGTCGCCTACAGCGACGCGCCGGTGAAGCTGGTCGGCACCCACGTGGGCGTGGCCATCGGCGAGGACGGCTACACCCAGATGGGCCTCGAGGACATCGCGTGCCTGCGGTCGCTGCCCAATATCCCGATCGTGCAGCCGGCCGACGAGATCGAGACGAAGCAGGCGGTGGCCTACGCGGTCGAGCACGCGGGGCCGATCTACCTGCGCCTCACCCGCCAGAACCTCGAGCCCGTCCACGATGCGGCCTACCGGTTCCGGTTCGGCAAGGCGGACGTGCTGCGCGCGGGCAACGACGTCTCCATCCTCGCCACCGGCGGCCCGTTGTGGAACGCTCTCGAAGCCGCGCGCAGGCTCGCCGCGGAGGGGATCCACGCCGAGGTCGTCAACGTCGCGACCATCAAGCCCCTGGATGAGGAGACGATCCTGCGCGCCGCGGGTCGGACCGGCCACGTGGTCACGGTCGAGGACCACAGCATCCACGGGGGGCTCGGGAGCGCGGTGGCGGAGCTGCTGGGCGAGGCGATGCCGACGCCGATGAAGCGGATCGGCGTGACCACCTTCGGGGAGTCGGGCG
>Ga0207646_10001137_pt1 | contig 33963 bp, 20 predicted proteins | sample KBSK5502metaG_FD_184343 | JGI IMG/M metagenome (GOLD analysis project Ga0207646, IMG submission 184343) | Corn, switchgrass and miscanthus rhizosphere microbial communities from Kellogg Biological Station, Michigan, USA - KBS K5-50-2 metaG... | ecosystem: Host-associated > Plants > Roots >... | reverse complement strand
GCATGTTCCTCGGCGCAGCGGGCGGGATCGCGCTGTCACACCTGCCAGGCCTGCCGATGATCGCGGGCGCCGCGATCGGGATCGGCGCGATGACCGCGGGAATGCTGCAGCTCCCGATAACAGCGGTCCTGCTCACCACCCTCTTCCTCGGCACCGACGGGATCGCCACCATGCCGCTGGTAATCGTGGCGGTGGTGGTGTCGTTCGTGCTATCGAAGTGGCTCGCCGGGCCACCGCCCGAACCCAAGGTCCCCGAACCAGAAGAGGCGACCGTCCCCCCGCAAGTCCGCTAACCACGCCGCGGACCGGAAACAGCGGCCAATTCCGGCCACGCGCGTCACCGGGTCCGGCAGCAGGCGCACAACGGCTCGCATGCACGACAGTGGCGAGCACGGGTTAGCTGCCGAGATCGGTGAGTCGTCGCACCCGCCGGGAGTTTGCATCCAGGTGGCTGGCCGCTTTTTGGCCGCACGGCAACGCTCAACGCCGCCCATACTGCGCATCAGTGAATAGCATGTGGGCCTAGTCATCAGTGAAATGGGCAGGTAGCGGGCGCGCGTGACACAGACTACGGATCATAAGGCTAGGCACGAATTCATCCACGTTGCCACCGAACTCCATCTACCATGGCGCCGTCGCCCGTCGCCCGTCGCCCGTCGCCCGTCGCCCGTCGCCCGTCGCCCGTCGCGGATCGTCCGGATGAATTCCCTGACGTGTCTCAGCACGGCTGCACGGCCGCTCCGCGCAGACACCCCTGTGCCCGGGTGCTGACCAGCCCGCATCATTGCCGCCGCCGTTGGGCGCGGTCGATGTTTTCTTCACCAGGTCATCCGCCATGGCAGCCCGGCCAGCCCGATTCTCCCTCCCAGATGAGGCGGTGAGTATCGGCGTTCTCCGAAGCGTGAGTCTGGATTTCCCCTTACCCGACCGGGGCGGCGCCTTTTTCTTGCTCGGACTCAATGAGCAGCGAGACGGCTTCGATCAGGGCCAGGTGGGTGAACGCCTGCGGGAAGTTCCCGAGATGCTCGCCTGAAGTGGTGTCGATCTCCTCGGCGTATAGCTGCAGCGGTCCGGCGAACGACAGCAGCTTCTGGCACAGGCCGCGCGCGCGGTCGGTTTCGCCGGTCATGGCCAGCGCTGTCACCAGCCAGAACGAGCAGATGGTGAAGGTTCCCTCCTCGCCCGAGAACCCGGTGTCGGTCCCCTCGACCCGGTAGCGCAGGACCAGGCCGTCCTGCGTCAGTTCATCGGCGATGGCCAGCACGGTTGACCGGACGCGCTTGTCGTCCGGGGGCAGGAATCCCATGATGGGCAGCAGCAGCAGCGAGGCGTCCAGGTCATCGGTCTCGTAGTGCTGCCGGAAGACGCCCCGGTCGGAAACGCCCTTGTCCAGGACCTCGGCCTTGATCTCATCGGCACCCGCCCGCCAGCGCTGGGCGCGTTCCTCATCGCCCCGCTCGGCGGCCAGATCGGCGCCGCGCGCGGCAGCCACCCAGCACATCACCTTGGACGCGGTGAAGTGCTTGGGGTCGCCGCGGACCTCCCAGATGCCCTGGTCGGGCTCGTGCCAGTGCAGGAGCGCGGCGTCCACGAATCCGGCGAGCCCTTCCCAGACCGGCGCGACGATCTGCGCGGCTCCCTGGTGGAACTGGACATCGAGAGCGTCGATGATCATTCCCCAGACGTCGTGCTGCTGCTGATTCCAGGCACCGTTGCCGACCCGGACCGGGCGCGCCCCGCGCCACCCGGACAGGTGGTCCAGGGTCCGCTCGGTCAGGTCGCGTTCCCCGCCGATGCCGTACATGATCTGCAGCTCGGGCCGGCGGCTGAGGTCACCGCCGGTGACCGCGTCGAGGACGAAGCCCCAGTACTCGATCGCCTCCCAGTCGAAGCCCAGCCGGTACAGCGAGCGGAGCATGAACGCCGAGTCCCTGATCCAGGTGAACCGGTAGTCCCAGTTGCGGGCCCCTCCCGGTGTTTCCGGCAGTGAGGTCGTCGACGCGGCCATGATGGCGCCGGTCGGGGCGTAGCTGAGCCCCTTCAGGGTGAGGGCGCTGCGGTCAAGGTAGGGCTTCCACGGATGGTCGGGGATCTTGGCCGAGCTCAGCCAGTCGCGCCAGAAATCGACCGTGGTGTTCAGCATGGCGAACGCCTCGTCCTGGTTAGCCGGGACCTTGGCGTCTGCCCAGGACAGGGCGACGAAGGCCGACTGGCCCTGGGTCAGCGTCGTGCGGCCGTAACAGCGGGCGCCCAGCACGCCGAGCGCGATGCTGCCCGCCAGCGCGAGCTGCACATCCCCCTCCTTAGGGGCGATCGTCATCGCGTCGTAGCCGTCGCCCTGGTAACTCCACGTGCCGCCGGCGGTCCCGTAGTCAAACTGCGGGCCGCAGTTCACCATGACCTCGACCCGGCCGCTGATGCATGTCGCGATCCGGAGGAGTACGCCGACCGCGCCGAAATCGGTCGGAGCCCGGTGATAATCGGCCCGTCGTCGCTGGTTCTGCAGCGGACCGACGGCCAGCAGGTCATGAACGGTCATCCATCCCGTCGGGGTCTGCCAGGTCGTTTCCAGCACCATCGTCCCCGGCACGTACCGGCGGTGCTGCGGCACACGGGTCTCACCGGGACCGAACCGGAACAAGCCGGCGGCCCGGTCAAGCAACGCCCCGAACACGCTCGGGGAATCCGGGCGCGGCAGGCACAGCCATTCCACCGAGCCGTCCGGCGCCACCAGGCAGCTCTGCTCGCAGTTTGACAGGAACCCGTAATCGGCAATCGGCGGGAACATGCTCACTGATGCTGAACTGTGATTGGACACGACAGGACCTCCCGAATCTGGCAGATGACGCGATCATAAGAACCGTTCTGCGCCCTGCCATCCCCCCGCACGGGGGAGTCTGGCGACGGACCTGTTACTGCCGGAACGAGATCTGGGGTAGTCCAGGCAGGGATGGTCGCCGCAGTCTGGGCAGACCTTGAGATCGGACGCTGGGCGGTCCCATGACCTGCTTACGATCAGGGCCGGCCGAAGCATCCTTACTGGGTGATGAATGCCCGTGGCGCCAACGGCATCGTGGCGAGTAGATGCAGTGAGCTCCCCGGCGGCTCTCGCCGTCAAAGGCGATGAGGAATCCGACCATGACTATCCTCACCACGGCGGACGCTGACGACGCCGCCAGTAACGTGCGCATTCCCGGCGCGTCATGAGGCCGGTCGACCCGCGGCTGCTCCGGCATGCACGGGCCGCCCGCGGCTACCTCGTGGTGACGGCCGCGCTGGGCGTGGTCACGACCGGCATGGTGGTCGCGCAGGCGGAGCTGGTGGCGTGGCTGCTCGCCGTCGCGGCCCTGGGCACCGGCCCGGCTGCCTTGTCGGCCGCCCTGATCGCGCTGCTCGCCGTGGTGGCCGTCCGGGCGGCCGCCGCCTACGGCGGCGAGGTCGCGGCCCTGCGGGCGGCCGCTACCGTGAAGTCACAGCTGCGCCGCAGCCTGGCCGCCCACTTGCAGCGGCTCGGACCAGGCTGGCTGGGACGGCAGCAGCCGGGTGAGATCACCACCGTGGCTACCCGTGGGCTGGATAGCCTGGACCCGTATTTCGCCCGGTACCTGCCGCAGCTGGTGCTGGCCTGCCTGGTGCCGGCGGCGGTGCTGGCCACGGTGGCGGCGGCTGACTGGATCTCGGCCATGATCATCGCCGTGACGTTGCCGCTCATCCCTATCTTCGCGGTGCTCGTCGGTATGCATACGCGGGCGCGCGCCCAGCGCCAGTGGCGGTTGCTGGCGCGGCTGGGCGGCCATTTCCTGGACGTGGTGGAGGGCCTGCCCACGCTCAAGGTGTTCGGCCGGGCCGAGCCGCAGGCGGACGTGATCAAGGAGGTCACCGATGGCTACCGGTCGGCGACCATGGCCACCCTGCGAGTGGCATTCCTGTCCGCGCTGGTGCTGGAACTGGCCGCGGCGGTGTCGACCGCCCTGGTCGCGGTGGAGGTAGGGTTGCGGCTGCTGGCCGGCCACCTGGGATACCAGACCGCGCTGGTGGTGCTGCTGCTCACCCCGGAGGCCTACCTGCCGTTGCGGGCGGTGGGCCTGCATTTCCACGCCAGCATGGAGGGTGCCGCCGCGGCCGGGCGGGCGTGCGACATCATCGAGAGAGCACCCTCGCCGGCCTGCATCACCGCGCCCGGAACCGAGGCGGCAACGGCCGACCTGCAGCACGACGACATCACCCTGGACGCGGTGAGCCTGGCCTATCCGGAGCGTGACCGGCCGGCGCTAGCTGACGTATCGCTGACGATCCGGCCCGGCGATCAGATCGCAGTCACAGGGCCTAGCGGGGCGGGCAAGAGCTCGCTGCTCGGGTTGCTGCTGCGGTTTACCGAGCCCACCGGCGGCCGGATCATGGCGGGCGGCGTCGACCTGGCCCGCATCGGCGTGGACAGCTGGCGGCGGCAGGTCGCCTGGGTGCCGCAGCGGCCGTATCTCTTCGCCGCCACCGCGGCGGAGAACATCGCCCTGGGCCAGCCAGAAGCCAGCCGCCGGGACATCGCGCGGGCGGCCATGCTCGCCGGGGCGGACACGTTCATCGAGGCGCTGCCGCACGGGTACGACACGCCGCTCGGAGAACAGGCGCTGCGGCTGTCATCCGGGCAACGGCAGCGGATCGCCCTGGCTCGCGCGTTCTTGCGGGACGCGCCGCTGCTGCTGCTTGACGAGCCCACCGCCCATCTCGACCCGATCGTGGCGGGGCAGATCATGGCGGTCATCCAGACCCTGATGGCCGACCGGACCGTGATCCTGGTTACCCACCGGCATGCCTGGCAGGGCGGCGCCGACCGCGTGCTCACCCTGGACCAGGGCCACCTGCTGATACCCGCGCCGGACGAGCCGGCGGGCTGGTCAGCGGCGGTGTTGCCGTGAGGGCGCCGTTTCGCATGCGGCGTCTGCGGGCAGGGCAGGGCCGCGGACGTGACCCGCTGCTGCGGCTGCTAGGGCTGGCCCGGCCGCTGCGCGGCCGGCTGCTGGTCGCGGTCCTGGCGGGGGCAGCCGCCACGGGGTGCGGGGTCGCCTTGCTGGCGGTGTCCGGGTTCCTGCTGGCGCGCGCATCGCAGCACCCGAACATCATCGCCATCTCCGCCGCGGTGGTGGCGGTCCGTGCGCTGTCCGTGGGGCGCGGCACCTTCCGCTACTGCGAGCGGCTGGCCTCCCACGACGTTGCGTTCCGGGTACTGGCTGATATCCGGGTGAGCATTTACCGGCGGCTGGAACGGCTGGCCCCGGCCGGGTTCCGGGCCTTCCGCTCCGGCGACCTGCTGGCCAGGCTGATCTCCGATGTGGACGCGACCCAGGACCTGTTCATCCGCGCGGTGGCCCCGCCGCTCGTCGCTGGGCTGGTCGGCGCGGGCGCGGTGGTCGCCTGCCTGCTGCTGCTGGCTCCCGCGGCGGGAGTGCTGGCCGCCGGGCTGGCCGCTGCGGGGGTGGCGGTGCCGCTGCTCGCCGCGGGCCGGGCCCGGATAGCGGCCAGGCGCACGGCCCCGGCCCGCGGCGAGCTCTCAGCTAGCCTGACCGGCCTGGTCGCCGGGGCCGCTGACCTGCACGCGTTCGGGGCGCAGGAGGGCGCCCTGGCCGCGGTCACCACGCACGACGGCTCGCTCACCCGGCTAGCCCGCCGGTCCGCCTCCGCGGAGGGCCTGGGCGCTGGCCTCATCGCCGCCGCCACGGGCCTGACCCTGTGGGGCGTGCTGCTGCTTGGCGTGGCTGCAGTCGGGACCGGCGGGCTCACCCGGGTAACGCTGGCGGTGCTGGCCCTTACCGCGCTGGCCGCGTTCGAGGCCGTGGCGGCCCTTCCCTCGGCGGCGGTGCAGCTCGGCCACTCGCGCGCCAGCGCGGCCCGGGTCGGCGAGGTCCTGGACGCACCGGACCCGGTCACTGACCCGGCCGTGCCGCGCCCGCTGCCCGGCGGCCCGCTGCGGGTGACGCTGCGGGACGCGCGGGTACGGTATGAGCCTGACGGCCCGTTCGCCCTGGACGGGGTCGACCTGGACCTGGCGGCCGGGCAGCGGGTCGCGCTGGTCGGCCCGAGCGGGGCGGGGAAGTCCACGGTGGCCGCGGTGCTGCTCAGGTTCTGCGATCTGGCCAGCGGCACCGCCACGCTGGGCGGTCACGACCTGCGCGCCTACCGGGCCGCCGACGTGCGCACGGTGATCGGCGGCTGTACCCAGGACCCGCATATCTTCAATGCCAGCATCCGGGAAAACCTCCGGCTGGCGCGCCCCGCCGCCACAGACAGCGAACTGGCCGAGGCCGCCCGGCAGGCGCGGCTGCTGCCCTGGATCCAGTCGCTCCCGCGGGGCTGGGATACCCCGGCCGGGACGCGCGGCGGCGCGATATCCGGCGGGGAACGCCAGCGGCTCGCGCTGGCCCGGGCCCTGCTCGCCGGGCCGGACCTGCTGATCCTGGACGAGCCGACGGCCCACCTGGACCCGGAGACCCGGGCCGCTGTCACAGCCGACCTGCTGGAGGTCACTAAGGGCCGGGCCACCTTGCTCATCACCCACGAACTGCGCGGGCTGGACCAGGTGGATGAGATCGTGGTGCTGGAGGCAGGACGGGTCACTGGCCACGGCACCCACCACGAGCTGCTACGGGAATGCCCGCTCTACCAGCAGATGTGGGACGCCGAGCAGGCTCTCACGGCCACCTTTTAGCCGGGCGTGGGGCGGTGAGCCCAGCCACGCTGGCCGTGCTCACCCATGTCTGGATCGCGTTGGCTGGCGTACTGAGGCAATCCCTCCGCCGGGGGGATGCCGCACGGCCGCGTTCCGGCGAGAGTGAACATCCGCGTATCCGCGAAATCGAGGATGGGGCCATGGCGCGACGGGAACGGCACGCGGGGAGCCACACGGTCCTCACGGGGACGTCGCGGGAACCGGAGACAGCCAATGAGCCTTGACCTCGCGCGGATACAGTTCGCCTTCACCTCGGTCAACCATTTCTTTTTTGTCCCGGTCACCATCGGGCTGGCGTTCCTGACCGCGCTGCTGCAGACGGCCTGGTACCGCAGCAAGCGCGAGGAGTACCTGCGGCTGACCCGGTTCTTCGGCACGCTGCTGGTCATCAACGTCGCGATCGGCGTGGTCACCGGCCTGGTGCAGGAGTTCCAGTTCGGGATGAACTGGGGGCAGTACTCCCGGCTGGTCGGCAACATCTTCGGCGCGCCGCTGGCCATGGAGGGGCTGGCCGCGTTCTTCCTCGAATCGACCTTCCTGGGCCTGTGGCTGTTCGGCTGGGACAAACTGCCCCGCCGGATCCACCTGGCGACAATCTGGGCGGTCTTCTTCGGCAGCGTACTGTCGGGGGCGTTCATCATGGCGGCCAACTCCTGGATGCAGCACCCCGTCGGCTACGCCATGGTCAACGGGAAACCCCAGCTGAACGACATCTGGGCGCTGTTCACCAACCCGGTGTTCGTGTGGGGGTACGCCAAGGTCCTGTTCGCCGCGCTCGTCACCGGCGCCGCGGTGATGCTGGCCGTGTCGGCCTGGCAGCTGCGGCACGGCGGGGACCGGGAGGTGTTCACCCGGTCGGCGCGGCTGGCGCTGGTCGTGCTGGTCCCGGCGATCTTGTTCACCTTGCTGGTGGGCGACGAGCTCGGCGTGGTGGAAGGCAGGTACCAGCCGATGAAGATCGCCGCGGCGGAGGCGCAGTGGACCACCTCCCAGCCGTGCTCGTTCTCGCTGTTCCAGATCGGCGGCGGCAACAACGACCAGACCCCGACCCAGATCATCGCGATCCCGCACCTGCTGTCCCTGCTGGCCACCAACCACTGGAACGGCCAGGTCGTCGGGATGAACGAGCTGCAGTCCCAGTACACCCAGCAGTACAGCCCCGGCAACTACGTGCCGAACGTGTTCATCCAGTACTGGGGCATGCGGGTGATGGCCTACCTGGGGATGGTCGTCCTGATCATCGCCGTGTGGGGGCTGTGGCTGATCCGGCGCAAGACGCTCGCGACCTCGCGCCTGTTCCTGTGGGTGGCGGTCTGGGCGGCGGTGCTGCCGTTCGCCATGAACACCGCGGGCTGGTTCCTGACCGAAAGCGGCCGGCAGCCGTGGATCGTGCAGGGCATCATGCTGACCAAGAACGGGATCTCCCCGACCGTCTCCACCACCTGGCTGTGGATCAGCCTGATCGCCTTCGTCCTGCTGTACGGCACGCTGGCCACCGTCGACCTGCTCTTGATGCTGCGGTACTCACGCGAGCCACTCCCGCCCCCGCGCACCCAGGCCGACGCGGACGCGCCGGTGCCGGCCGTCACGTACTGAGGTCACGATGAACAATCTCGTCCCGTTCTGGTTCATTATCATCGCGGTTCTGTGGACCGGGTTCTTCATCCTGGAGGGGTTCGACTTCGGCGTCGGCATGCTGCACAGCCTCGTCGGCCAGGATGACGCAGGCCGGCGGGCCGCCATCAACACGATCGGGCCGCTGTGGGACGGCAACGAAGTCTGGCTGATCGTAGCGGCCGCCGCCATGCTCGCCGCGTTCCCCGGCTGGTACGCCACCATGTTCTCGGGCATGTACCTCGTGCTGGTCCTGCTGCTGATGTCACTCATCATCCGCGGCGTGGCCTTCGAGTACCGCGGCAAGCGCGACGCGGCCCGCTGGCGCCGCACCTGGGACGTGCTGCTGACCACGGGCAGCCTGCTGGCCCCGCTGCTGATCGGCATCGCTCTGGGCGACCTGCTGCACGGGCTGCCCATCAACTCCAGCCAGAACTACACCGGGTCATTCTGGGACCTGCTCCAGCCCTACGCCCTGTTCACCGGCGTCGCCCTGGTACTGATCTGCCTGCTGCACGGCGCCATGTTCCTGGGCCTGAAAACCACCGGCGACATGCACCAGCGGTCCGGGATGCTGGCCCGCCGCATCGCCCCGGTGACCTGCGCCGCGGTGGTGGGCTTCATCATCTGGACCCACGTCACCGCCAGCACCGCCTTCTTCCTCAACGTGATCGAGCTGCTCGCCATACTCGCCGTCATCGCGGCCGTCTGGCTCGTCTACGAGCACCGCGACGGCTTCGCCTTCGCCGCGACCACCATCACCATCGCCGCCAGCATCATCACGATCTTCGTGGACCTATACCCCAACGTGATGGTCTCCAGCACCAGCAAGGCCTACAACCTCACCGTCCACAACACCGCGTCCAACCCCTACTCGCTCAAGGCGATGACCGTCGTCGTCGTCATCTTCCTGCCACTGGTCCTCGCCTACCAGACCTGGACCTACTACGTGTTCCGGCGGCGCGTCAGCCGGCAGGAATTCCAGCCGCCCGCCCTATCACCTGGAGCCACGCCGGAGCCCGCATCCCGGCCTGCGGCTCCATCGGCCCGGCCAGGAAGCTGAGCCGGATCGGCCGTTGCGTGGATGGCAACTGGGCCGCGGACGCGATGTGATCAGAACGATCCTCAGGAGGAATGACATGTCCGACAAAGTTGACGCGCTGGTGATCTTCGGTGCCACCGGGGACCTGGCGAAGATTGAGACCTTCCCCGCGCTGGTGGGGCTGGTCCAGCGCGGCGTGCTCGACGTCCCGGTGATCGGGGTGGCCAAGAGCGGGTGGGGGCTGGAGCAGTTCCGCGACTACGCCACCGCCTCGCTGAAGCTCAACAACATGGACCCGAACAGCGGGGCGGCGCAGAAGATGCTCGGGCTGCTGCGCTACGTGGACGGGGACCTCGGCGACGACGCCACCTACCAGGCCATGTCGGATCAGATCGGCGCGGGCCAGCAGGTCCTGTACTACATGGAGGTGCCGGCCCAGCTGTTCGGCCGGATCGCGCAGGGCATCGCCACGGCCGGCCGCTCTAAGGACGCCCGGGTGATGGTGGAGAAGCCGTTCGGCATCAACCTGGCCAGTTCCCGGCAGCTTAACGACACCATGCACCAGTACTTCCCGGAAGAGGCCATCTTCCGGGTCGATGACTGGCTGGCCTTCGACCCGGTGGAGAACGTGCTGTTCGTCCGGTTCGCCAACTCGGTGATCGAGCCACTGCTCAACCGGACCTACGTGGAGAACATCCAGATCACCATGGCCGAGGCGTTCGACGTCTCCGACCGGGGCCGGTTCTACGACCGGACCGGGGCGATCAGGGACGTGCTGCAAAACCACATGCTCCAGGTACTGGCGACCATCTTGGCCGAACCGCCTAGCGCGCACGGTCTTTCCGCCTGGCGGGATGCCAAGCACAACGTGGTGAACGCGCTGAGCCCGCTGACCCCGGAGAACACGGTGCGCGGCCAGTACGAGGGCTACCGTCAGGTGGACGGCGTCGACCCGGATTCGACCGTGGAGACCTACGTCGCGGTCCGGCTCACCGCCGATACCTGGCGCTGGGCCGGGGTACCGATCCTGATCCGGGCGGGCAAGTGCATGCCGGTCACCGCCACCGACATCAGCATCACCTTCAAGCAGCCGCCGCACGACGTGTTCGGGATCGAGCCCGTCACGCCCGAGGACATGCTGAGGTTCCGGATCTGGCCGGAGACGCAGGTCGGCCTCACCCTGCACGGAAAGAAGCCCGGGGCCGGCTGGGAGCCGCAAGCCGAACAGCTCGCGTTCGCCCAGCAGCCCGGGTCGGACATCCGCCCCTACGACCGGCTCATCGGCGCGGCGCTGGACGGGGATCGCTGGCTGTTCGCCCGGCAGGACACCGTGGAAGCCGCCTGGGAGATCGTCGACCCGGTGCTCGGCGACGTCGTCCCCGTGCACCCCTACGCCAGAGGCAGCTGGGGTCCCAAGGAGGCGGAGCGACTACTGACCGACCGGGAAACGTGGTACGACCCGGCAGGCTGAGCCGCGCGAAACAATAATGGACGACCGGAATCGGGGACGCGCCATGAACGACCAAGATAGCCAGCGCCGTGTGGTGATCATCGGTGGCGGCTTCGCCGGATTGTTCGCCGTCAGGGCGCTGCGGCGCGCCCCGGTCCGGGTGACCCTCATCGACAGCCGCCCCCCACCACCTGTTCCAGCCCCTGCTGTACCAGTGCTCGACCGGGATCCTGTCCGAGGGGAAGATCGCCGTCCCGCTGCGGGATCTGCTCCGTAAGCACAAGAACGCGGACTTTGTGCTGGCCAAGGTGACAGGCATCGACGCCGAAGGGCGCCGGATATTCGCGACGCGGCCGCTCGGGGACCAGCTGGAGTTCGGCTACGACTACCTGATCGTGGCGGCCGGGGTGCAGCAATCGTATTTCGGGCACGACGAGTATGCCCAGTGGGCGCCCGGCATGAAGACCATCGAGGATGCCCTGGTCATCCGGCGCCGCGTCTTCGGCTCGTTCGAGCTGGCCGATACCGCGGCCGACCCGGCGGAACGCAGCCGCTGGCTCACCTTCGCCCTGGTCGGCGCCGGACCCACGGGCGTCGAGCTGGCCGGGCAGATCCGCGAGGTGGCCACCAAGACGCTGCGCGACGAATACCGGCACATCAAGCCCGAGGACGCCCGGGTGCTGCTGTTCGACGGCGGGGACGCCCCGCTCGCCCCGTTCGGCCCGGAGCTGTCGGCCAAGGCCGCACGCGCGCTGGCCAGGCTCGGCGTCGAGCAGCACATGCACTCGATCGTGACCAATATAGACGGCACCGGGCTGAGCGTCCGCGCTCAGGACGGCACGATGACCCGCCATGAGGCAGGCACCGTGCTGTGGACCGCTGGGGTGGCCGCGCCGCCGGTGGCGGCGGCGATCGCGGCGGCCACCGGCGCTAAACAGGACCGGGCCGGGCGCATCATGGTCGGCGACGACTGCACCATTCCCGACCACCCCGAGATCTTCGTGACCGGCGACGTGATGAGCCTGAACAAGCTCCCCGGTGTGGCCGAGGTAGCCATGCAGACAGGCCTGTACGTCGGAGAACGCATCAAACACGAGGTCACCGGGCACATGCCCACCAAGCCGTTCCGCTACCGTGACCTGGGGTCGGCTGCCTATCTGTCCCGCGGCCGCGCGGTCGTTTCGGTGGGACGTCTGAAGTTTGCCGGCTTCCTCGGCTGGGTCGTCTGGCTGTTCATCCACATCGGCTTCCTGACCGGCTACCGCAACCGCCTCGGCGCGCTGCTGAGCTGGTGGCCCGCCTTTGTTCGTGACGTGCGCCGGGAACGGGCGTACACCACCGAGCAGGTGGGAGTGATACACAGTGCGTACGACGTGTTGCCTCCCGCTGCCGCTGGCCCGGCGCTCCCTGGTAGCACGACCGGTGCAGAGCTCCCCAGCGCAGGTACTGAGCCCTCCGCGGCGGGTACCGCGCCCTCCGCCACCGGCACTGGGCCCTCCAGCCGAGCGGGATAAGCCCTGGCGAGATGAACGACTTTGAGCTGAGCGCGGCCGAGTTCCGGGCCCTTTGGCCGGCGGCAGGATCGTCGGCCGTGGTCTGCTGCTCGGGTTTCTGCGTGCGCGGCGGGTGCCGTGGCTGGAGCCGGGTGATCACGTGAGCGCCGATGACCTGATCACGGCGGAGGTAACGCAGGAGGTCCGCATCGAGCAGGGCGGTCTGCCCTTTTCAGGTCGGCTACCGCGCCGCGACCGGCTCGCCGGTCGACCCGATCGCCATTTTCTGAACCGGCAGGCCGGTCACCCGGCCTCGGAAGGAGCACAGCATGGACGGACATTACGACGTGATCATCATCGGGACCGGGGCAGGCGGTGGCACGCTGGCCCGTCACCTGGCCCCCTCGGGTAAGCGCATCCTGCTGCTCGAACGCGGCGACTGGCTGCCCCGCGAGCCGGAGAACTGGTCCACCGTGGACGTGTTCGTCGACGGCCGCTACATCTCCCCGGACAGCTGGTACGACCCGAAGGGCAAGTCCTTCTACCAGCCGCAGGTGCATTACTTCGTCGGCGGCGCGACCAAGCTGTACGGAGCCGCGCTGTACCGGATGCGCGCCGAGGATCTCGGCGAACTGCGCCACCATGACGGCATCTCGCCCGCCTGGCCCATCTCCTACCAGGACATGGAGCCGTACTACACCGCGGCCGAGACGATGTACCAGGTGCACGGCGCGCGGGGCGAGGATCCGACCGACCCGCCGGCCAGCGCGCCCTACCCGTACCCCGCGGTCTCCCACGAGCCCCGGATCCAGCAGCTCTCCGATGACCTGGCCGCGGCCGGCTATCACCCGTTCCACGCGCCGTGCGGCATCTTGGTCAACGAGGCGAACATGCCCTACAGCGTCTGCGTGCGCTGTACGGCCTGCGACGGCTTCCCGTGCCCGCTGCACGCCAAGTCCGACGCCGAGGTGATCGGCGTCCGCCCCGCCCTCGAGCACGCCAACGTCACCCTGCTCCGGAACGCGCGAGTCGTGAAGCTGGAGACCAACCCGGCCGGCACCGCGGTCACCGGCGTGGTGGCCGAGCACGACGGCCAGACCGAGCGGTATCAGGGCGACATCGTGGTCGTCTCCTGCGGCGCGGCCAACTCCGCCAAGCTGCTGCTGGCCTCCGCCAGCGACAAGCACCCGAACGGGCTGGCCAACGGCTCCGATCAGGTCGGCCGCAACTTCATGTACCACGACAGCCAGGCCGTGCTCGCCGTGTCCAAGGACCCGAACCCGACCGTGTTCCAGAAGACCCTTGGCGTCAATGACTTCTACTTCCGCGGCCCGGACTTCGACTACCCGATGGGCAACATCCAGATGATCGGCAAGTCCCAGGCGGCGATGTTCCGCGGCGAGAAGCCGCTGGAGACCAAGTTCGCGCCGAGCTGGGCGCTGCGCGACGTCGCGGCGCACGCCGTGGACTTCTGGCTGTCCACCGAGGACCTGCCTCAGCCAGATAACCGGGTCACCCTCGGCCCGGACGGCGCCGTCCACCTGGCGTACACGCCGAGCAACCCCACCGCCGCCAAGCGGCTGTACCACCAGCTCCATTCGATGCTCGGCTCGCTCGGGATGCACCCCGGCCACCTGGCTCACCGGTTTGCGTACATGAAAACCGACATCCCGGTCGCCGGCTGCGCGCACCAGGCGGGGACCGTGCGGTTCGGCTCGGACCCGGCCACATCGGTGCTGAACACCGACTGCCGGGCCCACGAGCTCGACAACCTCTACGTGGTCGATACCAGCTTTTTCCCGAGCATCAGCGCGGTCAACCCGGCCCTCACCACGATGGCGAACGCCGTCCGGGTCGGCGACCACCTGCTCGAACGGCTCGGCTGAGCGGCGGAGCTGACGGCTGGCCAGGGCGGTCAGCCGTCAGCTCCATAGCTGTGGTCGTGGTAACGGCGTGGCCCGGAAGACTGCAACGGAGCGGGGACCGACGGTTACCTGATCACCGGCGTGGCGTTCGGCCGCTTCCGCGGGGGCGGCGGGGTCGTAGCTGTCGATCTCGGCGTGCCATTCCGCGCCGGGCCGGGTGGGGGGCAGGGTGAAGCCGAGGGGTTCCCACCAGGAGTTCACCAGGACCAGGAAGTCGTCGTCGAGCAGGGGTGTGCCGTCTTCGGCCTGGTCGGGGTCATCGCGTCCGTCAAGATAGATGGCTATGGTCCGGGCGTTGGGGTCGGCCCAGTCGCCGCCGTCCATCGGCGCCCCCGCGGGGGTGAACCACTGCAGCTCGGAGGCCTCGGTTCCGGCCAGGAAGCGGCGGCGGCGGAAGACCGGGTGGGCCCGCCGGAACGCGATCAGGTTCCTGGTGAAGTCCAGCAGCGCGGTGTCGGCGCTGGCCCAGTCGAACCAGGTCATCTCGTTGTCCTGGCAGTAGGCGTTGTTGTTGCCGCCCTGGGTCCGGCCCATCTCATCGCCGCCGAGCAGCATCGGCACCCCGAAGGACAGCATCAGCGTGGTGAGCATGGCCCGGGACTGGCGGGCGCGCAGCGCGAGGATGTCGGGGTCGTCCGTCGGGCCTTCGGCCCCGCAGTTCCAGGAATTGTTGTCGCTGGTCCCGTCGCGGTTGTTCTCGCCGTTGGCCTCGTTGTGCTTGTCGTTGTAGGAGACCAGGTCGCGCAGGGTGAAGCCGTCGTGGACGGTGATCAGGTTGACCGAGGCGGTGGGCCGGCGGCCAGCCGTCGCGTACAGGTCGGCGGAGCCGGTGAAACGGTTGGCGAACTCGCCGATCCCGACCGGGTGGCTGCGCCAGAAGTCGCGCATCGTGTCCCGGTACTTGCCGTTCCACTCCCGCCACAGCGCCGGGAACCGGCCCACGTCATAGCTGTCCATCTGCCCGACGTCCCACGGCTCGGCGACCAGCTTGGCCCGCGACACGACCGGATCCTGCGCGACCATGTCCAGGAAGGCCGAGACCTTGTCGAAGGCGCCCTCCTGGCGGGCCAGGGTCGGGGCCAGGTCGAACCGGAACCCGTCGGCGTGCATCTCGGTGATCCAGTAGCGCAGCGAGTCCATCATCAGCTGCAGCATGATCGGATCGCCGGCGTTCAGCGCGTTGCCGCAGCCGGTGGTGTCGTAGTAGAGGCCGGGGTTGCCGGGATCGACCCGGTAGTACGCCAGGTTGTCGATGCCGCGGAAACACAGCGCGGGACCATCGGGGCCGGCCTCGGCAGTGTGGTTGAACACCACGTCGAGCACTACTTCGAGACCGGCCTGGTGCAGCGCGTCCACCATCGCCTTGAACTCGCTGACCTGGCCGCCGGGCTGGCCGGCCCGGACGGCGGCGGAGTAGCCGTTGTGCGGGGCGAAGAAGCCGATCGTGTTGTAGCCCCAGTAGTTCGTCAGCCCCCGCGCGACCAGGAACGCTTCGGGCACATTCTGATGCACCGGCAGCAGTTCGACGGTCGTGACGCCGAGGTCACGCAGGTGCCCGATGGCGGCCTGGTGGCCCAGGCCGGCGTAGGTCCCGCGTAGTGGCGGGGGAATGTCCGGATGGCGCATGGTGAAGCCCTTGACGTGGACCTCGTACACGACGGTGTCCGCGTACCGGTGCCAGGGGTGCCTGTCGTCCTGCCAGCTGAACGCCGGGTCCACGACCAGGCTCCTGGGCACGTGCGCCGAGGAATCCAGGGTGCTCGGCGCCTCAGGGTGGGTTTCGTCCTGGCCGAGCACCTCCGGCCCGAAGGTGACCGTTCCGCTGATCGCCTTGGCGTAGGGGTCGAGCAGCAGCTTGGCCGGGTTGCACCGCAAGCCCTGGGCCGGGTCCCAGGGCCCGCCGACCCGGTACCCGTAGGCCTGCCCCGGGCCGATGCCCGGCACGAACGCGTGCCAGACATCGGCGTCGTCATCGGCCAGCGGGATCTGGGTTTCGGTGCCGGCCTCATCGAACAGGCACAAGGTGACGCTGTCGGCGACGGCCGAGGCGATCGCGAAGTTCGTGCCCGCTAGGCCCAGGTGCTCGCCAGGCGTGGCGCCCAGCGGGAACGGGGTGCCGGGCAGCGCGCCGCCGGGGCGGGCATCCGGGGCGAGGCGGGCCGCCGGGACGGCCCCGGCCGCCGCGGCGGTGGTCTGACTGGGAGTCATTGCTGGGCCTTTCCTGCTAGGTCGCGTAGGACGTCTCCGAGTGCGCGGACGGCGCCGTGGCGGCGCAGGATCACGTCGGCGATCAGGCCGGTCCAGCCGGTCTGGTGGAATGCGCCGATCGCGGCGCCGTTGTCGCCGTGGAAGTACTCGCTGAAGATCAGGTTGTCCTTCCAGGCCGGATCGGTCTGCATCTTCTCGGTCCCGCCGAAGCAGGCCCGCCGCCCGTCCGCGTCCCTGGTGAACAGCGAGATCAGCCGGTCCTGCAGGTCGGCGACGATAAGGTCCAGGGTGAGCCGCTTGCCCGAGCCGGTCGGGTACTCCAGCTCAAGGTCATCGCCGTAGAACCGGTGGTAGCGCTCCAGCGATTCGACCACGAGATAGTTGACCGGCATCCAGATCGGGCCGCGCCAGTTGGAGTTGCCGCCGAACATGGACGTGGTTGACTCGGCCGGCTCATAGTCGATGGAGGACTGGTAGCCCTCGGCGTCGAACTGGTAGGGATGATCCCGGTGGTAGGCCGACAGGGCCCGCAGCCCGTGCGGTGACAAGAACTCGCTCTCGTCGAAGAGCTTGGCGAACAATCGCTCCAGCTGGGCGGGCCGGGCCACCGACAGCAGCAGCCGCTGGGCGTTTCCCTCGCCGCGCAGCTGCGGGGTCTCGGTCAGCTTCTGGATGTCGCCCACGCCCTCCTTCTGCAGGAACCGCGTGAAGAGCTTGTTCATGGTCAGGGCGTTGTGCAGCATGTTGCCGTCGAGGACCCCGGCGGCCAGCGCCGGGATGATCCCGACCATGGACCGGACCTTGACCGGGACACTGTAGCCCGACGGGGTGACCAGCCGGTCGTAGAAGAGCCCGTCCGCGTCGTCCCACAGGCCCTGCTGGTCCAGGGCATTGCGGATGCCCGCGAAGTGCTCCATGAACTTCAGCACCAGATCCTGCGCGTCGCCCTCGCCGGACCAGTTCAGGATGGCCGCGATCGTGCCCAGCGCCAGCGCGTAGGAGCCCATCCAGCCGGTGGCGTCGGACTGCTCCAGGGTGTAGCCGGCGGGCAGGTGGGACCGGTCGATCGGGCCGATGTTGTCTAGGCCGAGGAAGCCGCCCTCAAAGACGTTCCGGTCGGTGGCGTCTTCGCGGTTGACCCACCAGGTGAAGTTGACCAGGAGCTTGGCGAAAATCCGGCGGAGGAAGCCGATGTCGCGGGCGCCGTCGATGGCGAAGACCTGCAGCGCCGCCCAGGCGTGCACCGGCGGGTTGACGTCACCGAAATCCCACTCATACGCTGGCAGCGCCCCCTGTGGGTGCTGGAACCACTCCCGGCAGATCAAGATCAGCTGGTACTTGGCGAACGCCGGGTCCAGGTGGGCCAGGGTGACGGTGTGGAAGGCCAGGTCCCAGGCGGCGAACCAGGGGTACTCCCACTTGTCCGGCATGGAGATGATGTCGAACCCGTCGAAGTTCCGCCACTTGGAGTTCCGCCCGTGCTTGCGCACCTCGGGCGGTTCGGGCTGGGTCGGGTCCCCGTCCAGCCACCGGGCGACGTCGTAGTAGAACAGCTGCTTGCTCCACAGCATCCCGGCCGACGCCTGCCGCAGCACCAGCGCCTCATCCGCGCTGGCGCCGGGCGGGGTGAGCTCGGCGTAGAACTCATCGGCCTCGGCGCGGCGCTGCGCCATCACCTGATCGAAGTCCGTGCCGAGCGCGGCCGTCGCGCTGGCCGCTGGCCGGCCCGGCCCGCCGTCGGCCGGCCGGAGCCGGAGCCGCAGCTCGGCGGTCTGGCCCGGCGGCACGGTGACCTGATACCAGAACGCGCACTTGGTCCCGGCGCCGGCCGGGTTGACCGTGGCCGCGCCGTGAACCACGTGGTCGTTGATGCCGTCCTTGGGATAGGGCGTGACCGGGTCGGCGCCGTACAACCGGGCCAGGTTGGTCTCGTTCTCGCAGAACAGCAGCCGCGGGTCGGTGCCGTCGGGGCCAGCCGCGGCGATAAGTTCCAGGGTGCCCAGGAACGGGTGGTCGATGGTGACCGACCGGTCACCGGAGGCCCGCAGCGCCGGCCGGGGCTCCGTCTCCTCGGCGTCCCAGGACCAGGTGTTGCGGAACCAGGCGGTGGGCAGCACGTGGACGGTTTCGGCCTCCGGGCCGGCGTTGGTGACCTGGATGGACATCAGCAGGTCATCCGGGCCGACCTTGGCGTAGCGCACCTCGGTGATCCAGTACCGGTCGCCGTCGAACGCGCCGGTGTCGAGCAGCTCGTACTCGGGCTCGTACCGGCTCCGGCGGGCATTGGTCTCGATCAGGTCCTGATAGGGGAACGGGCCGTGCGGATAGTGGTAGCGCCACCGGTTCCAGGCGTGGCTGGGGATCGCGTCCAGGTACCACCAGTACTCCTTGACGTCCTCGCCGTGATTGCCCTGCGGGCCGGTCAGCCCGAACGCGCGCTCCTTCAGGATCGGATCCCGCCCGTTCCACAGCGCCAGGGCCAGGCACAGCCGCTGCTCGATATCGCTGAACCCGGCCAGGCCGTCCTCCCCCCACCGGTAGGCCCGGGACCGGGCGTGGTCGTGCGGCAGGTAATCCCACGCGTTGCCGTCGGCGCTGTAGTCCTCCCGGACCGTGCCCCACTGCCGCTCGCTCAGGTACGGCCCCCACCGGTACCACTCACCGCCCTGCCGCAGCCCGTTCTCCAGCCGCCCGAACCCGGCGACCCGTACACTTTCCTCGCCCATCACTGCTCCTTAGCTGTCGTTAGTGCACTGATACGGTCTCTTTGCATGCAGAAGTCACGCAACGCCCTAAACGGGTGATTCTGAGCCCGTCCTGACGGCCGCAGCCTGTCAATGCCTTCGACAGCACGGATCCGCCGCCGATGCCCGTCGGTATGCGTCAGCCGCCCGCCGAGTTTACGGGCTTGCTGGGCCGTCCATGCTCCGGTGGGGTAGGCGGTGATGCCCAGGATGTGCGCGCGGCGGGTGTGGATCTCCATCGCGGACAAGGCGTGCAGGCGCTTGAGGAACACCGTGCCGGCGTGCAGGAAGTCGCACGACAGGATCCCGGCCGCCTGGGAGGCCAGGAACTGCCGCCAGGTCGGTGACGTCCGGCGTGGCGCGGGCGTGAGCCCGGCGGCGGCCAAGGATCCGCCGGATCGTTCCCGCCGATGCGATAGCCCAGGCAGGGGCCTGGTATCGCAGCGGTTTCGTCGGTTGCGGCGTCCACGGCCTAGGTGGCCGGGTGAGCGGCCATGACCGACCGATCGGCCGCGGATTTGTCTCGCTGTCGTCCGGGGAGTCACGTTCACCCCGCTCGGCGGCGGATCCTCGTCCCAGGTGCCCCCGCTCAGCTGGCTGCGGGGGACCGTATGGTTGTGGTTGCGTCATCTAACTGGTGCCGTTCCGCTGCCGGGCGAGCGTCCGGTCGACGGGGCCGGCCCGCTCCGGTTCTGGTCGCTTCATGGCGGCGGCCGTGGCCGGGACACCGATACGCCCCGGAAGACGCCGGTGACGTACTCGTCGCAGGTTAACGGCCAGGAAACACGGCATTAACACGTGGTGATCAGCCATTACCTGACTCGGCTCGATGTTTGCTGCGCAGGGCCTGGGTGTTATCTTCAGGTGATAACTGGCGGCGCTGCTCCAGACCCCGGCAGCGGTAGGAACTACCGGCCTGGGGTGAGTTAAGTGAGCAGTCCCGGCGACCTTAGCACTGGGACAGGTACCGGGCCGGCTGACTCGTGCGGCCGCCGTCTGCGGACCGCGCCCACACTATCGCCAGGCCCGTTGCTGCGCCTCGGGTCTGCGTACGTCATGAGACCCCCGCGCGTCGGTCGGCCCGGCCACGGCGGGACGGCGTTCCTGCGGTGTCAGCCGACCCGCACCGTAGACGGCCGTTTCGGCGGCGGCTGCAACGCGACGTGCATGAGCTCGTCCGCTCCAGCGGCGGCGATCACCCGTACCTGGACTACTGCGAGGTCGCGCCCCGGTTTCAGTGGCTTCGCCGGCCGCGCCTGCCAGAGGCGGCCCTGGCTGCATATCACAAGCGCCTCGTATCTCCCTTGGCCGACGACAGGGCCGGAGGCTTAGGTCATGGCTGCGCAAGGCCAGGGAAGTCTCCGGAAGCGACGTCAGGGCATAGGCGGCAGCGGCATGCATCAGCGGGCCGGCCGATCAGACCGCGCGGGCGGGCCGGTGTTCGCCCTGCTGAGGTTGAAGCTGCGCTGCCCGCTGATGCGGCCCGGGACGGTGCGCCGTTCGTTGCTACCGACCGGGCCTGGCGGCCAGGCTTGTAGCCCAGTTGTGATCTCCAATGGCCAGCAGCCTGATGGCCGCTGGCGGGGAGAGAACAGGAGAGGTCCCGATGGCGACCTATGCTGCCAGACAGGTGGCGGCCCATGCCAGAAGGCCGGCGGTTTGCGCCGACGTCCCGATCCTGGCAACTAAGATCACAGCGCCGGGTGTGCCGGACTGGGTGGTGCCGCGGCCGCGGATCACCAAGCTGATCGCCCAGGGCAGTCGCCGGGGCCCGCTGACTGTTGTCACCGGCCCTGCGGGCGCGGGCAAGACAACGGCTCTGGCACTGTGGGCGGCGGTCGAACCCGCCACGGTCGCCTGGGTCACTGTGGATGAATACGACAACCGGCCGGGGGTCTTCTGGGCCCATTTCGCCGCGGCGTTGCGTCGGTCCGGCATTACCGTTCCAGAGGTGCCGCCCGCCGCGCGAGGGCGGGAAGCTGGCCACGTCTTCTTGCTGGGGCTTGCGTCCGCCCTGGCGGACCAACGCCCGCTTGTGACGCTGGTCCTCGACGACCTGCATCTGCTGACCGACCCGGCAACGCTGGGTGAGCTTGACTACGTGCTGCGAAACGCGGCGGCCGGCCTGCGCCTTGTGGTTTCCGCGCGGATGGATCCTCTGCCACTGCACCGTTACCGGCTGGCCGACGAGCTGACCGAAATCCGGGCCAGCGACCTGGCCTTCACCACGGCCGAAGCCGGCCTGCTCCTGGCCCGGCACGGCAGCACGCTGACGGCAGGCTCCCTCGAGACCCTCACCCGTCGGACCGAGGGCTGGGCAGCAGGGCTGCGCCTGGCCGCGCTCTCGATGCGCACCCATCCCGACCCGGACCAATACGTCACGGAGCTGATCACCGACGACAGCGCCCTGACTGGCTACCTGATGGACGAACTCCTCAACACCCAGCCGCCTGCGGTCCGCGACGTCCTGCTGAGCACCAGCATCCTGGAGCAGGTCAACGGCGAGGCCGCCAGTGAACTGACCGGCAATGAGCATGCCAGGAGAATCCTGCCGGCCTTGGCGCGCGCGAACGGGTTTGTCGAGCCCGCCGGGTCCGGGCGATACCGCTACCATCCGTTGATCGCGGAGGCGCTGCGCCTGGAGCTGAGACGCGAGCGCCCGGACCAGATCGCCGTTTTGCACCGGCGAGCTGCCCGGTGGTGCGAGCGGACCGGCCAGCTCACCGACGCAGTGCGGCACGCCGCCCAGGCCGGCGACTGGCAACTCGCCGCCAGTATCGTCATCGACCAGCTGGCAATCACCCAGATCCTCGAGCCGCGGGGCGGCCCGTCCCTGGCCGACGAGTTCGGGGACATGCCGAAGGGGCAGGCCTGGACGGGACCTCAGCCGCACCTGGTTTCCGCCGCGGTCGCCGTGTCCGCTGGCCGACATGAATCCTCCGCCGCTGCGCTGGCTGCCGCCGAAGGCATCCTGAGGCGTCTTCCCGCCGATCAGGAAGCCGCAAGCCGACTAGCCGCCGCAATGATCCGCCTTGCCGCTTCCCGCCGCACCGGCGACTTCATGGCAGCGGCTTCGGCCGCGCGCGCGGCAGAGGTGCTGGTGAGCAGGGTTTCCCTCGACCAGCTCGCCCGGCACCCTGACGTCATGGTGCGCGCGCTGTCCGGTCGCGGAGCTATCGAGCTGTGGTCAGGTCATCTCGACGAGGCGGCGTGTACCTTCAAGTCGGCCGTGGCCGCAACCGCGTCGGGTGCTGAGGACGAACGAGCCGACTGCCTTGGCCATCTCGCGCTGGTGGAGGCTTTGCCCGGCCGGCTGCGCCGCGCAGCCGAGCTAACCGCTCAGGCGACGGCGCTCCTCACAACCAGCGAGCAGCGGATGCCCGCCCCGCGGGCCAGCCCCGCCGCACTTGTCGCACTCGCCTGGGTGCACCTGGAGCACTATGAGCTGCCCGAGACGCAGAGCCTGCTCAAGCAGGCGGACGCCACCCTTAGCCAAGCCCCGGACAAGCTGATCGGGGCGGTGGCCTTGCTCGTAGCGGCGGCCAGTGGCCTAGCCCAGGGACGCGCCGCAACGACCGCGCAGATCATAGGCAGGGTCCGGTCAAGCTGGCCTGTCCCTGTCTGGCTGGACCAAAGGCTGAGCCAAGTCGAGTCGCACGCGTACGCGGCCGCAGGCGACGTCCCGGCAGCGCTCGCCGCAGCCAGGCGTGCCGGCACCAGCACCTCGCCGGAGGCCACGGTCACCCTCGCACACGCGTGGGCGGCCGCCGGAGACGATGAGAACGCAACGCGTCTGCTCGCACCCGCGCAAGCGACCCTTCACGGGGCACCCGATCGGGTGCGCCTGAACGCATGGCTTGTTGACGCCCGGCTCAGTTACGGCCGCGGTGACCGCGCGCGGGGTCGCCGGTCACTTGTCCGCGCTGCGGCTGGCCGAGCCTGAGCAGCTCAGGCTGCCGTTCATCGTGGAGCAGAGCTGGATCGGGCCGGTGCTGCGGCGTGACCCTGAACTGGCCGGTGCCTACCGGCGCCTGCTCGCGCCGACCCTGTACCACGATCAGCTTCCGGCTCCGCAGGACGTCCCGGAGCAGGCCGCGATTCTAGCGGCAAAGCCGCTCACAGAACGCGAACGGGAGCTGCTACGACATGTGGCAGACATGCTGAGCACCGCCGAGGTCGCCAGGCAGATGCACATCTCCATCCACACCGTCAAGTCCCACCTCAAACACATCCGCTACAAGCTGGCGGCTAACGGCCGCGGCGAGGCGGTGCGCCGAGCCCGGCAACTTGAGCTGATCTGATGCCAGATAGTCACCCAGATCACATCAACGTCCTTGCCGCCGCGCCCGGGCACCTGGGTGCCGATGCTGGCCAGGACAGATACCTCCAGACCTGGCTCAGCAAGGAGCAAGAGGGTGAGATCCAGCAAGCCCCGCGCGAGCAGGGCAGCTCGATGAGCATTGCACTCGCAGCCGGCGACCAGCCCGGCACTGGCTCCAGCGAGAGGTTGCCGGCCGGGCTGGTGATGCATTGCCCGCTCAGGCTCTTGCCCTGGGTGAAGGCGCTCGGTGGTGCCGGCGCAGTCAGCAGATCAGGACGCACATGATCGTCTTGAACCTCATCCTCATCGGCTTGGCGATCACGCTGGAACCGATTCCGCTCACCGCGTTCATCCTTGTCCTCGCGTCCAAGGGCGGAGTGAAGAAAGGCGCCGCGTTCATCTTCGGCTGGCTCCTATCGCTCGCGATCGTGATCGCGTTCACGATCCTCGTCACCGGCAACAACCCCCCGAAACCCAGCACGGCTCCCTCGCTGGCAGCACTGGCGGCCAAGCTCGCCATCGGCGTCGCGCTGCTAATCATCGCGATCCGGCATTACAGGAAGATGGGCAAGCCGAAACCACCGAAAAAGCCCCCCAGGTGGCAGACGCACATCGACAACATGACGCCGTGGTACGCCATCGGGCTCGGCCCGCTCACCCAGCCGTGGGCACTAGTCGCCGCCGGTGTCACGGTCATCGTCGAGGCCAAGCTCGCGTCCTGGCAGGATTACCTTGCCCTTGCGCTGTTCTGCGTCATCGCCACATCCTCGATCCTCGCGATGGAGATCTACGCCGGCTTCCGGCCCCAGCCAGCGCAACAGTTCCTCGCCCGGTTGCGGCACTGGATCAATACCCATACCGACCAGGTCATCATCATCGTGTCCCTGGTCCTCGGCTTCTGGCTAGTCGCGAACAGCATTTACTACATCGTCACCTAGCTGCGGTCCCCGCCCGGTCCCGCCAGGATGGCCGCGGGAGTACCGCTGACCGACCAGGACCGGTGGCCTGGCTGGGTGCGATCGGCGCCTGGATGGAGGAGCGCGTCGCAGCGGGCGAGTCGGGTATCGTGCCGTGCTCGGCACTCAAATGCGCCTCCAGGCCCAGCACGACGACGCCCTAGCCAAGAACCAGACCAGCCGCGCCGCCCTGTTCAGCTCCCTGATCACCCGAACCGGCCAGGACCAAGCATCATGATCACCTTGACAAGGATCACCCGCATAATGCCGATGTGAGAGCGTATGCAGGATGGCCAATTTCGACTATTAGGTTATCAGCAACCTATCATGTCCGGGTTAGCTTAACAGCCAGATGGGTGAGTTCATGCCGTTGCAGCTAGTGGAACCCGTGGTATCCGAAGCAGCTTTAGCGCGCATCCCGAATCGATGCGCATTACTCAACTATTCTTGATCAACCGCCACGGGGACGGAGTGCAGTCGTATAAATAAGCGCACGCAGATAGGTCGCCGCTCAATGTCCGCAGCGAGCCCATCGTTTCAAGTCTGATCTGACCTTTAACGGGAAACGTTGTATCTAGCCACTAGTCCGGCGGATGAGAACGCACCGTGCAGCTGCGGTCGTTGGGGCAGGCGCCGAAACCGTCGAACAGCGAATAAGCATGAAACTTTATCGATGACGAGTTTACCCAGGCCACGGCGATGGCAGCCGCGGACCGTGCCGACCGAGAGAAGAGGATCATAGAGGCCATTCGTCACGGAAAGTAACTTGACTCTTCGTGTGCCCGCGCAAGTACCCGCCGTTATCTCAAGTCCGCTTTGGGGTGTCTCCCATGTAGCTTTACGCGCCTTTGAGCTGTGTGGTGGACGCGTTATCTTAAGTGGTGTATACGACGCAACGGAAGCGATAACACCCACGTGACCTGCGTCTATCTTCTCGTCGCTGCGCTTTTGACTTCTGAGTCGCGCACATAACATCACGTAAGCGACATGTCTCAGACGCAAAAACGCCTCATGACTAGGGCTTATCCTGAATGGACTTAAGATAACCGCCGTTCGGGGCGGCGGTCCCGGTGCGTTGGGTGACCGTGCTGGCAGTTCCGGATTGTCATTGTGCGCGTGGAGCGGTGGTGATCTTGGACGAGGCGGCCCTTGTGGCGGTAACGTCCGCGCCGCACTCCGGACCGCGGTCGTTGCCGGCGAGCTGGGCGTCGCTTTCGTCGCGGTACCTATGCTCATCCCTCGATGAGTTGCTGGCCGCCGTCGATGTCGAAGGTCGCGCCGGTGATCGCGGTGTTGGTCATGAGGTGGACGGCCAGGGCGGCGATATCGGCCGGGCCGACGACGCGGCCGATTGGCAGCGTGGCACGGAGCTGCTGGCGGCGTTCGTCGATCCGGTCGCCGGGCACAGAGGCCGACAACGGCGTGTCGACAAAGCCTGCCGTGATCAGGTTGACCCGGACGGGCGCGACCTCGCGCGCGAGGCTTTTGGTCATGGCGGCCAGCGCGGCCGTGAGCGCCGCGACGAACGCGAGGCCCGCTGCGGGACGGCGGCCGCCGACGCCGCCCATGAACAGCAGGGTGCCTCCCGGGCGGATCTTGCCCGCGGCGTGCCGGGCGACCTGTAGCGGCAGCAGGAGATGGGCGTCCACGTGGCGCCGTGCCGCGTCGAGGTCGAACCCGGCCGGCGGCACGTGGCAGGGACCGGGGCCGGTGACTAGCAGGTGGTCGATGGGCGGAGGCAGCGCGTCGAAGAACCGCACGAGCCGGTCGAAGTCGGTGGCGTCGAAGGCGGCGATGCTGGCTCTGAGCTCGAGGCCGGCGCGGTGCAGGCGGTCCGGCTCGCGGGCGGTGAGGATGATATCCGCTCCCTGGGCGCCGGCGAGCCGGGCCGTCTCGAGCCCGATGCCGGAGCTGCCCCCGATCACCATCACGGTCTGCCCGAGCAGGTCACGGTCGCCGTGCACGGGTGAGGAGTTGATCGAGGCGGCCATGGTTCCTCCAGACGTCAGGAATCACCCTTGCGGTTCGGCGGCTGCGTCGCCCCCGGGAGACACCCTGGGGCGACCCCTGGGCCTGCGGGGTTCCGCAGGCCCAGCCACAGATGTACGCTCTGCTGATAGCGGCGGCGAGCAGTCGTTGAACGAGGGGGAGGCCGCCGACGAGTCAGGATCCCGGTCCGCCCCCGAAGCTCCTCGGACGCCGCAGCGAGTGCGAGGTGCTCGACCGGCTCGTGGCCGACGCGCTCGCCGGCCGGAGCCGGGTCACCGTCCTGCGGGGCGAGGCGGGCGTGGGCAAGAGCGCGCTGCTGGGCTACCTGTCCGGCCGGGTCGCCGGCTGGCATGTCGCGAGAGCCGTCGGCGTCGAGTCGGAGATGGAGCTGGCCTATGCCGGCCTGCACCAGCTCTGCGCGCCCATGCTGGACCACCTTGACCGGCTGCCCGCACCGCAGCGCGACGCGCTCGCGACGGTGTTCGGCCGCAGCGCCGGCGCCGCGCCCGACCGGTTCCTGGTCGGGCTGGCCACGCTGACGCTGGTCGCCGAGGTCGCCGACCAGCAGCCGCTGGCCTGTGTCGTCGACGACGCGCAGTGGCTCGACCGCGCCTCGGCGCAGATCCTGGGGTTCGTGGCCCGCCGCCTGCTCGCCGAGCGGATCGCGGTCGTGTGCGCCGCGCGGACGGGGACCGGCGATGATGTTCTCGCCGGGCTGCCTGTCTTGCCGATCGATCCGCTCGGCGACAGCGATGCTCGCGCGCTGCTGCTGGCTAACATGCCCGGCCCTATAGATGCCGCCGTTTGCGAGCAGATCATCACCGAAAGCCACGGCAACCCGCTCGCCTTGCTCGAGCTACCGCGTACGTGGGACGTCGCCGGTCTCGCCGGCGGGTTCGGCCTTCCCAGCAGTCATCCGCTCGCCGACCGGATCGAACAGAGTTACGTCCGGCGCCTTCAGCTGCTCCCTGCCGACACGCGGCTGCTCGTCCTGACGGCGGCCGCGGAGCCCCTCGGCGACCCTGTTCTGCTCCACCGTGCGGCAGGGTCGCTCGGGATCGACCTCGCAGCGGCGGCCCCTGCACAGGACGGTGGGCTGCTCAAGCTGGGCGGGCGCGTCGAGTTCGCGCACCCGCTGGTCCGGTCCGCCGCCTACCGCTTGGCCGCGGTGGACGACCGGCATCGGGTGCATCGTGCGCTGGCCGATGCCACCGCCGCCGAGACCGACCCGGACCGGCGGGCCTGGCACCGTGCGCGCGCCACCCCGGGGCCCGACGAGGAGGTCGCCGCCGAGCTCGAACGCTCGGCCGGCCGTGCGCAGGCTCGCGGCGGCGTCGCCGCGGCGGCGGCGTTCCTGCAACGCTCCGCCGAGCTGGCGGTCGACCCGGCGCGACGAGCCGAGCGCGCGCTGGCCGCGGCCCGGGCGAGCTTCCAGGCCGGCGCGTTCGACGCAGCGCTGCAGCTGGCGGCGACGGCGGAGGCCGGCCCGCTGGATGAGTTCCCGCGCGCCCAGCTGGATCTTCTGCGCGGCCACGTCGCCGTCGCCGTGGACAGCGGCGACGCCGCGCCATTGCTGCTAGGGGCCGCGAGACGTCTCGAACCGTACGACCTCGACCTCGCGCGCGAGACGTACCTGATCGCCTGGGCCGCGGCGGGTTTCGCCGGCGACCTCAAAGGAGGACGGATCCTCGGCGAGATCTGTCACGCCGCCCGCTCCCTCCCTCCGCCGCCTGGACCTCCCCGTCCACTCGACCTGCTGCTCGACGGGCTTGCTCTGCTAACCATCGAGGGGCCCGCCGCTGCGACTCCGACGTTGCAGCAAGCAGCGAAATCGCTTCTTGAGATCTCGGCGGAGGATGCCCTTCGCTGGGGGTGGATGGCCACGGCGGCCAGCTGCGCCGTGTTCGATGACGAGGGCATGCTGGCGATCGCCGCGAGAGTGCTCCGGCTCGTCCGCGACGCCGGCGCGCTCGCGCAGCTGCCCGTCAACCTGTCCGCCGTGGCCCTCGCCCAGGCGTGGATCGGCGACTTCGCGGATGCCGCCGCGCTCGTCGCGGAGATCGACAGCGTGGTGACGGCAACCGGGAGCCGCTTCAATCCGGGTGCCGCCCTGCGGCTGTGGGCCCTGCAAGGGAGGGAAGCCGAGTCGGCCGCGCTGATCGCGAGCACGATCGAGCGAGATCCTGACGGATTGGCTGCAATCTACGCGCATTGGGCGGCCACGGTCCTGTACAACGGCCTCGCCCGTTACGAGGAGGCCGTGGCATCGGCCCGGCAAGCTATGTCGGGCACCCACTTTACGACCGCATGGGTGTTGCCGGAGCTCATCGAGGCGGCCGCGCGCCACGGAGACACCGAACTCGCACGCGAGGCGCTCGAGCGGCTGGCCGAGACGACCCAGCCCTGCGGCACGAACGTGAGGCTCGGCATCGAGGCGCGCTCCCGGGCGCTGCTGAGCGTCGGCGCCGCCGCCGACGACTTGTACCGCGAGGCGATCGATCGCTTGTGCAGTACGCGGGTGCGTACGGAGCTCGCGCGCGCGCATCTGCTCTACGGGGAGTGGCTGCGCCGCCAGGGCCGGCGTGTCGACGCGCGCGAGCGGCTGCGTACGGCCTACGACCTGTTCACCGCGATCGGGATGGAGGCGTTCGCCGAGCGCACCCGCCGCGAGATGGTCGCGACGGGCGAGAAGGTGCGCAGGCGAAGCCCCGAGACGCGCGACGAGCTCACGCCGCAAGAGCGGCAGATCGCCCGGCTCGCCCGCGACGGCCTGTTGAACCCGGAGATCGGCGCGCAGCTGTTCATCAGCGGGCGCACGGTCGAATGGCACCTGCGCAACGTGTTCACCAAGCTCGGTATCACCTCGCGCAGGCAACTCCGGACGGCGCTGCCCGAGGACGGCCGGCTCCCCGGACGAGCCTGAGCCCAACATCTGCAAGAAGGGCTCGCCGAGACTCCTCGAGGCTGTGAACCAGGGAGGACCCAGGGAGGACCCCGGGAGATCCACGGGTGCGACGGGCCGCAGGACGGAGGATGCTGCGGATGCACGACTCAACGAGTCGCGAGCGCGATCTCAACCTGAGGAGGCCCGCATGTTCGCGTTGGAGTCACGATCATGAGCACGACTCGCTCACGGCGTGCCTCGCTGGCCGCCGCCTGCTGCGCGGCGCTGGCCGCGCTGACCCTTTCGGCAGCCGGCGCCACCGCTGCCAACGCCGGCGCCGCAGCCGTGCCTTCGGGCTCCGGCGCCGGCCCGATCGTGACCACCGGCAACGGCGCGATCCGCGGCGAGACCGCAGGTACTGTCGATGAGTTTCTCGGCATTCCCTACGCCGCTCCGCCCACCGGCAACCTGCGGTGGCGGCCCCCGCAGCCTCCGGCCCCGTGGACCGGTGTCCGCGACGCCACGCAGTTCGCGCCGAGCTGCCCGCAGCCGGCGAGCCCGTTCGCGCCGCCCGGCCCCTTCAGCGAGGACTGCCTGTACCTCAACGTGTACACCCCGGCGCTGCGCCACAGTGACGAGGTAAGCCGGCCGGTGCTGGTGTGGATCCACGGCGGCGGGCTGACGCAGGATGCCGGCCGGAACTACGACCCTGCCAAACTGGCGGCGGACGGCATCGTGGCCGTCACGGTCAACTACCGGCTCGGCGCTCTGGGGTTCCTGGCCCACCCGGCGCTGGCGTCGCGGCCGGGCGGCCCGGCCGGCAACCACGGGCTGATGGATCAGCAGGCGGCGCTGCGCTGGGTCCGGGACAACATCGGCCGGTTCGGCGGCGACCGGCACAACGTGACAATCGCGGGTGAGTCGGCCGGCGGCCTGTCCGTGCTGGCCCACATGGTCTCCCGCGGCTCGCGCGGGCTGTTCCACAAGGCGATCATCGAAAGCGGTTCCTTCGCGCTCAATCAGCAGCCTCTGGCCGCCGCCGAGGCGGCCGGCGAGGCCTTTGCGGCCAAGGCGGGCTGCCCGGACCAGACCGCGGCATGCCTGCGCCGCCTACCGGTCGCGAACCTAGTCAACACCGCCTTTGTCGGGATCCCCGGTGTCGCGGACGGCAAGGTCCTCACCGAGCCGATCGGGACCGCGCTGGCCGCTGAGCGGTTCGCCCGCGTGCCGGTCCTCAACGGCACCAACCATGACGAAGAGGCGATCTTCGTCAGTATCGGCCTGACCGTCAGCGGCGGCACCGACGTGCCGATACCCGATCAGCCGGTGACCGCTGGCAATTACCGGGCCAACATCGCCGCGGTGCTGGGCGTGACAGACGCGCGGGCCGCCCTGATCGCCGCCGAATACCCGCCCGCCGCCTACCCCTCGCCCGCTGCGGCGTTCAGCGCGCTGGTCGGGGACGCCAACTTCGCCTGCCTGGCGCTGCAGATCGACCAGGAGACCTCCCAGCGCGTGCTGACCTACGCCTACGAGTTCAACGACGACACCGCGCCGCAGATCTTCACACCACCCGGCCTGGTCCCGCCCGTGGCGACACATGCCTCCGAGCTCCAGTACCTGTTCGGCCTGCCGAACGCGCCGTTCCCCGCGCCGCTGAGCGCCAGCCAGCAGGCGCTCGCGGCCACCATGCGAGCCGCCTGGGCGGACTTCGCCGCCACCGGCAACCCCGCGTCGGCGGCCGTGCCCTGGCCCGCCTTCGACGGGGCGGGCGGCGCGCAGATGCTGTCGCTCGTGCCACCCCGGCCACAGATCGAGACCGACTTCGCCTCCAGGCACCACTGCGCGTTCTGGGCCGCCGGGTAACCACTCCCGGGGGCACGCCGGCACCCTCACCCGGCAGCCCGAACGGGACGGCCGACGCGGACAGCCGAGGCAGGACAAGTTCCGCCGGCCGTCGTGTTGCCGATAGTCCGCCAATCCAGGGAAAGGGAGAAGATCCAATGTCCAGCGAAACTGAAATCCGCCCCTTCCGCGTCGACATGCCCGACGAAGCGATCGCCGACCTGCGGCGGCGCGTCGCCGCGACGCGCTGGCCCTCCCGGGAGCTCGTCGCCGACGCGTCGCAGGGCGTGCAGCAGGCGATGTTGCACGAGCTGACCCGGTACTGGGCGGCCGGCCACGACTGGCGCCGGTGCGAGGCGGAACTGAACGCGCTGCCGCAGTTCACAACCGAGATCGACGGCCTCGGCATCCACTTCATCCACGTCAGGTCGCGGCACGAGAACGCGCTGCCACTGATCATCACGCACGGCTGGCCCGGCTCGGTCATCGAGCTGCTCGGGGTCATCGGCCCGTTGACTGACCCGGCCGCGCACGGCGGTTCCGCCGAGGACGCGTTCGACCTGGTACTGCCGTCCCTGCCCGGCTACGGCTTCTCCGGCCAGCCCGCCGAGGTCGGCTGGGACGCGGGCCGCACCGCGCAGGCCTGGGCGGAGCTGATGACCCGCCTCGGCTATGACCACTACGTCGCCCAGGGCGGCGATCAAGGCGCCTCCGTCACCGACGCGATGGCCCGCCAGGCGCCGCCCGGCCTGGCCGGCATTCATCTCAACTTCCTCACCGGCTTCCCGACCGACGTGCTCGCGGCGGTCTTCGGCGGCAGCTTGCCGCGGGCCGGACTCTTCAAGCGGGTTGCGGTAGCCCTCCTGGCTGCCCATGCCGAGAAGAAGCAACCCACCGCACTGGATGCAGTCGCCGCCCTCACCAGGCGGGGCTACATCATCGAGATGCCCGAGCACCCGCAGACGATCGGCTACGCCCTGACCGACACGCCCGCCGGGCTGGCGGCCTGGATGCTCGACCACGACGCCGACAGCTACCAGAAGATCACCCGCGCCTTCCTCGACAAGCAGCCGGCGGGCGGCCTGACCAGGGACCACATCCTCGACAACATCACGCTGTACTGGCTGACCGGCACCGCGACCTCGTCGGCCCGGATGTACTGGGAGAACGGACGCAGCATCGCTGCCCTCATTGCGTCCGGGAAAAAGCCCCCCGAACTCTCGCTCCCGGTCGGCTTCACCGTCTTCCCCGGCGAGATCTTCCAGGCCCCGCGCAGCTGGGCCGAGAAGGTCTACCCCAACCTCAGCTACTTCAACGAGGCCGCCAAAGGCGGCCACTTCGCCGCCTGGGAAGAACCGCAACTGTTCGCAGAGGAGCTCCGCGCGGCGTTCCGGTCAATGCGCTAACCACAGCGCGCACCCTGGTCTGGCGGTAACCCACCCTGGCCCGCGACCACATGACGCAACCCGGAACACGGCACGTTCTCCGGTGACAACAAGCCAGGAGAAAACCATGAGCACCAACGTGCCAAAGCGGCTCTGGCGCGACTTCGGACGAGCTCGTCAGCGACGCCGATTATGTGCAGCTGCGCCGTCTCGTCACCGAGCACGCATGGAGAACCGGCAACGGCCGGTCCGACACGCTGCACGAATTGTACTTGGACGACGGTGAACTCCACCTCGGATCGGGGTCGACGCCTCTTCGGGGACGCCAGGCCATCTGCGAATGGGGTCCGCAACTCGTTGAGAACCCGCCCTGGAACGCCATTCGCCACGTGTGCGCCAACATGCGTTTCGTGAGCGACGGCCCCGACGTGGCAGAGGGCAGCACGATACTGATCACCTTCATGACGCGGATGGAACGCTGACGCCGGTGCCATGGCATGCGGGCGAGGATCACGACCGATTCGGGCGCACCGAGCAGGGATGGCGGCTCGTGTCGAGAAGCTACATCAACCTGTTCACCCGAGGCCAGACCATCACCATCCCGCAGGTGGCCGCCCGATGAAGCCGTCAGTCAGTCAGTCAATCGATCAAGGGACCGGCAGCCAGCTGGCACAACCACGAGGGGAAGACCGTCATGACCAGCCCAAACACCCTGACCGGCGCGGAAGCCGACCGGCTTGCCATACGCGGCCTCGTCGACGCGTGGGCGCACTACGCGGACCGCCGCAAGCCGCAACAGCAGGCAGAGCTATTCGTCCCCGACGGGACCGTCAGCGTCTACCAGGGCGACCCCGCGGCCAGCGAACCAGTCCAGCACCTCCGCGGCCACCCCGAACTCGCCGAAGCCTTCAAGGTCCTCGACAACTACGACGCGACCACGCACTTCAACGGGCAGACCACCATCACCCTTGACGGGGACCGCGCCGCCGGCGAAACCTACTGCCTCGCACACCACCTGCGGGTTGAGAACGGGCAGCGCACCCTCCTGGTCATCTCCATCCGCTACCTCGACACATTCGTCCGGCACGACGGCCAGTGGCTGTTCGCCGAACGGCAGCTCATCACCGATTGGACCGACAAGCGGCCCTCTACCGAATTACCAATCAGATTGGTAGGTGAGGTAGGCGATGCCGCCCTCGAGGGTCTGGGTGTCGAGGAGGCGCATGGGTTTCTTGTCGCTGGTCTCGCCGAACGGGCACTCGCCGGCCCCGAGGGCGGCCGGGAAGATCTTCAGCCGCAGCTCGTCGACCAGGTCGTGCTCGATCAGCGTGCGTACGAGCTGAAGGCTGCCGGCGATGACGATGTCCCCGTCTATGTGCTGCT
>Ga0207646_10001135_pt1 | contig 33987 bp, 30 predicted proteins | sample KBSK5502metaG_FD_184343 | JGI IMG/M metagenome (GOLD analysis project Ga0207646, IMG submission 184343) | Corn, switchgrass and miscanthus rhizosphere microbial communities from Kellogg Biological Station, Michigan, USA - KBS K5-50-2 metaG... | ecosystem: Host-associated > Plants > Roots >... | reverse complement strand
CGCAGTACGACACGACGCACGTCTACGTAAGTCCTCAGGACTTTGACCGCTTCGTCGCGAGCCTGATTGCGACGTTCGGCGGCACAACGACGAAGCAGGGAGTCTTCACGGTAACCCCTACTCCAAGCAGCACCATGTCGCAGTTGGTTCTGACCCCTGCGGGGAGTGTGTCGGTGTTCGGATTCAAAACTCCGATTCCCTATCCGTTCGGGGGCGAGCGAACGGGCTATCTAGTTACCGACATGGACGAAGCGGTCCGCGCTGCCAAGGCAACCGGTGCAGACGTGTCAGTCGCTCCATTCGATGATCCGATCGGTCGGGACGCAATCATACAATGGCCCGGTGGCGTAAACACACAATTGTATTGGCACACCACAGCGCCATCTTATGCCCCGCTCCAAACTATTCCAGAGAATCGAGTCTATGTTTCACCGGACCGGGCGGAGGCGTTCGTGCGTAGCTTTATCGCCTTTTCTCACGGGAGTCTCGTCTCTGATGAACCGCGCGCACCGGGCGTCGAAATCGGAAGACCTGCGGAAACCTTTCGACGAGTAAGAATTGAATCGAAGTTCGGGAAGCTGACCGCGCTCGTTACCGACGGTCACCTTCCCTATCCGTACGGCCGGGAAATGACCGGTTATGAAGTGACGAACCTGACGGACACGCTCACTAAGGCAAAAGCCAGTGGCGTCGACGTCCTCGTTCCCTCTTATAAGACCGACGAGCGAGAATCCGCTCTCGTGCAGTTCCCCGGAGGATACATCGCGGAAATCCACTCGGTAATAAAGAAATGAGAAGTGCAAACGACTTCTGACGATGATCCGCGAAGCGTAGTGCCACAACGTGGGATTGGAACGAAGAGATACATGCGAACGTTGATGATCTTAATGGTCATGTCTCTTGCGACGCCGCCACTCTCGCGAGGGCAATCAGTTTCCACCGCTGAATCCCCGGCGCCGGCACGGAGCTATCACTTGCTTCGCGAGCATGATGACTGGAGTTTTCTCGCTGATCCGGCTGAGAGGCAGGAGTTCTGGGACCCCATCAAATATATTCGTCTGCGGTCGGGTCGAAATGATTGGTTCCTTTCCATGGGTGGCGAAGCTCGCGAAGTTTGGGAACAGATCGGAAACGACAACTGGGGCCAACGGCCTTTCACGAACGGCTATTTCAACGAACGGTATATGTTTTATTTTGACGTTCATTACGGCAAGCACATCCGCTCATTCGTCGAGTTCAAAAGCGGTTTGAATTCTTACCGTATCGGCGGTCCGAGACCGATCGACGAAAAGAAGCTCGATTTCCAAGCCGCATTTTTCGAAGTCGGAACAGGGGATGAAGGCAACTGGATCAAGTTCAGAGCCGGGAGACACGAGATGGAGTATGGCTCTGGGCGACTAATCGATGTTCGCGAAGGGCCCAACGTGCGCTTGAGCTTTGACGGGTTCAAGGTGAAGGCCGGTGTCGGTTCTTGGCAGATTGACGGTTTCGCCGTGCGCCCGGACCTGGACAAGCCAGGATTTTTTGACAATGCACCCAATCACGCTATCGGATTCTGGGGCGTATACGGCGTCCGACCTTTGACGAAGACCATCAAATTGGACGCTTACTACCTTGGCCTCGATCGAAAAACAGCTGCATTCAACCGGGGTGTAGGCCATGAAGTGCGGCACAGTATCGGTGCGCGTCTTTCTCGTCCCATCGCCGAGATGAAGCCCGGCTGGGATTTCGACTATGAAGCGCTTTGGCAATTCGGAACCTTCGGTTCTGCAAACATAAGCGCCTGGACAGTGGCTTCGGAAACCGGTTACCGGTTTCCGAACGTTCCGCTGAAACCGCGATTCAGCGCTAAGGCGGACATCTCGAGCGGCGACGATCCGAGGACAAAAACACTCGGCACGTTCAATCCGCTATTCCCCAAGGGCAATTATTTTGGCGTTCTCGCCACCGCCGGCCCCGGCCCCGTCAACTTCATTGACTTACACCCTCGCGCTGAAGTGACGCTGCCACACGATGTGACGGCTTCCGTCGATTGGATCTTTCAGTGGCGCGAGAGTCTGCGAGACGGAGTGTATTCCGTCCCGGGATTTCTGATTATTCCCGCGGGAAAGAGTAGCGCGCGTTTCGTCGGGCACCGCCCAGGCACGGAAGTGCGCTGGCAGGCGAATCGTCATCTCTGGTTTCAAGCCGACTACGGGATTTTTTATGCAGGGAAATTCGTGAAAGAGAGCCAGCCGGGCCGCAACCTCAATTACTGGGCACTGTGGACCGGCTACAAATTCTAGAAGGCGAGCCTGTTGTTGAAATCCTATGTCGCAGCCGCTGCCTAAGTACGCCACCCACGTGGGATTCGAGCGTTCGACAGTCGATACGGCTGCGGATCGTCCCATTCTTGAACGAAGTGATCTTGTGCTCGCCTGCGCACATGTGTTGCATACCAACGGGCAGTCGACTCACGAAACGGTGCAAGCAGCCGAGCGGCTTGGCACTCAGCTCGGTCTACGAGCCACGATGATTGCGCACTGGGAAGAGCTGGAGCTGCGGGCCGCAGATGGCACTGGCAGTCAGGTTTCTTTCGAGCCCGGCAGTCCTACTAGTATGAACATGGACCGTGTTGCCTTGGCAATGTCTGCGATCGAGAATTGTGCTGTCGGCCGGCCGCCGATCGCCGCCGCACTTGAAAACATCAAGACAATTGCGCACGCGCCACCGGCTCCAACCTGGTTGTTTACGCTGGCTGCAGCCGCGGGTGCTGCTGCGATGGCTGCGATCTTCGGAGTGCAGCATCTGAAAGCAGTGGTGCTCATCATGGTCAGCGCAGCGGCCGGAGCCGTTCTTCGTCGCACGCTGGCGCGGCACAGCGCGAACACTCTTCTGCAGCCGCTTTGTGCGGCTTTGCTCGCCGGCTTGATTGGTGCGCTTGCCGTGCGCTACAACCTAAGTTCCTCACTGCGGCTGGTAGCGGTCTGCCCCTGCATGATTCTGGTTCCGGGTCCACACGTGCTGAACGGAGCAATGGATCTTATCGCGGCACGGATCAATCTGGGCGCCTCCCGGCTGGTCTACGCTGGTCTCATAATCTTGGCAATCTCCGTAGGATTGCTCGTGGGAATGGGCATACTCTCCGTCTCCTTGCCAGTCGGAGAACCTGGCAGAGCAGTGCCCTTATGGCTGGACGTGATCGCTGCGGGCGTGGCGGTAGCCGCATTCAGTGTTTTCTTCTCGACACCATTGCGCATGTTGGGGTGGCCAGTCGCGATCGGCATGCTGGCTCACGCCGTGAGATGGGGCGCTCTGAGGGCTGGTGCCGGAGTAGCGACTGGCGCCTTGGTCGCCTGTCTGTTGGTGGGCGGGATCCTTGCTCCAGTCGCCCGTCGCTGGCGGATGCCATTCGCCGCCATTGGCTTTGCCTCGGTAGTATCGATGATGCCCGGCGTCTTCCTATTCAGAATGGCCAGCGGACTCATGCAACTCGCTAACTACTCGAATGCAAACTTCGACCTCCTGCGAGCAACCATCGCCGACGCCATGACAGCGATTGCAATTATTCTCGCCATGAGCTTCGGCGTCGTTGCTCCGAAAATGATCATTGATCGCTTCGGTGGCGGCTCGACGCCTACCCGAATCGTGATCTGCTAGTGAGCATGAGTCCTACTCCATCCGGCGCCCTGTCTGCAGGACTCGCTCCAGCAGCCCCGGTGTTGCAAGAAATCGGCGATCCGAAGAGGGCCGCCCAATCAACTGGCATGTTTCGAGAGGGAGGGCCGACGATGAGCAATAACCAATGTACTCGGTCGGCTAGTTCATGACGAGCAGTCCAACCGCTGAAAAGACCATAGCGTACGCTCTGCTCGGAATGACGCTGGTCACTGGCCTCGTTGACGCTGTCAGTTTCCTATCGCTCGGACGCGTCTTCACGGCGAACATGACAGGAAATGTCGTGATTCTGGCGTTTGCGACAGCGCGAGTACCCGGACTGTCCATCGCGTACTCCTTAACGGCGCTCTTGTCGTTTCTAGTAGGGGCGATGTTCGGCGGACGGATCATGGCCCGAGCCGGCGCGGACTCACAGATTCGATTCGCGGCACAAGCGTTCCTGCTGGAAGACGCCTTTCTCTTTGCTGCGTCGTTGTGCGCCATCGGATACAGACGCGACTTGCTGGAACATTCTTTTCAACAGTTTGCTCTCATCGCCCTCACGGCGCTCGCGATGGGCACACGGAATGCCGCTGTCCGGAAGCTCGCAATCCCTGATCTGACGACAACAGTCCTGACATTAACGATTACAGGCATCGGCGCGGACTCTTCGCTCGCGAACGGCAACAACCCGAGATTGGCGAGAAGGGTTGCGTCGGTCGTTGTAATGTTTTTGGGTGCGGCGTTGGGTGCGGTCATCATACATTACTCAATCTCGGCGGCCTTGTGGCTTGGGACAGCGATCTCCGCCTTGTGCAGTGCGGCGTTGCTTCGCTCATTGCGCACGTCCGAAAAGCTGTGACGGCGAAACTCGCCTTTCAACTGGGAGCTCTACCTGACTTTAGGGTCGGTATCTTTCATGGAATGGATTGAGAAATAGTGCGCAACACCGCTGCGACTTCAAGTTTTTGCCAGTACTAGAAGCAAGAACACCAATGGCAGATAGAGGATAGAGACCACAAGCAGACGGCGCGCAGATTGGTTTGAGCGAATTAAGGCGAGTCGCGCGGCAAAATAAAAGAAGCCTAGACCGAGCAGTAGTGTTCCGGTCACGAACACCGGATTGGCGTGCCGCAAAGCCATTGGCGCAAATGCGACCGCCACTAAAGCGAGCGCCGGAAGCACGCTCTGCCATCCCATGAATCGTGCTTTCTCTGTTCCCGGTGGAAGAACCTCGTATCCGGCGCGCGCGTAGTCTTCGCGATACATCCATGCAATGGCCATGAAGTGTGGGAATTGCCAGAGAAAGAGAATCGCGTAGAGCTGCCATGCTTCAGAGTCGAGCTTCCCGGTCGCTGCGACATACCCAATCAATACAGGCATGGCGCCCGGAAATGCGCCGACCAGCGTGCACCAGGGTGTTCTACGTTTGATAGGAGTATAGAAAAACAAATAGGCATAGAGCGTAAGCAGGGCAAGCAGGCTCGCAGCGGGACGCACGGCCAAGGCCAGGTAGAGGACACCTGTAAGCGACAATAGGGTTCCGAAAAACAGGGCGTGGACTGGTTTGACTCGGCCGGCCGCGATCGGACGCCGAGCTGTGCGCCGCATTTGCGCATCGAATTTCCGCTCGATCAACTGATTCAGAGCACCGGCGCCGCTGGCAACCAGGACTGTGCCGAGCAGCGTGTTTAGAAGAAGCAACCAGGGGAAATGTGCCAGTGGCTTCGGAGAGCCGACGCAAAATGCGGCCACGGTGGTCATAGCAATTAAAAAGTTCACTTCGGGCTTCGTTAGCTCCCAGTAGTCGGACAGAACGCGCGAACGCACCGAATGACGGCGCTCAAGGGCAGTCAGTTGGAAAGCGGCGAGAACGGGCTCAGCTGCCATCCTCAGAGAACCTCCACCGTTTTCGAATTACTTTGCTGGGTGGTCACGATGCCGAGAAATTCCGATTGCGCTAAGTCGGCTCGGGAGTTCCGCGGCGCGAGCAGCCGCGCAGCGAGAATCGCCGCGGGAACGAGATATACGATGGTGATGCAGGTCCACATCAAGGCACCGGCACACTGCTGATCCGCGAGAACAGAGAGGTCAGACTGGCGCGAGGCCGAAACGTACACCGGATAGGCGACACGCTCGGAGAAGACAAGAAATGCCGAAAGAATGTCACAGGGCAACGTGGCGAGAAAGAGATATAAGAGGATCGACCATCGAGGCTCCGCTGGGGCATTTGGCCAGGGCTGAACGACGGGCCACCAGAAAAGAAGGCCTGCGACAAGGAAAGTTGCCTGCTCGAACAAATGCCACGTTCCCGATTGCAACGCGAACGTAAAGATCGCCGGAACATGCCATCCCACCAAGGTCGCAGTTGCCGCCAGCCAGGAAAATGTAGGTCGCACGAGCATCCGCCCTGACCTTTGCACCGGCGGCCAGCGGAACAGCGGACTAACAACTGCCTGGGCAAATTTATGTGGGAGACCCTGCAAGAAAGGTGTCACGGGCAAACCAAGCAGGATCAATGGAGCAGCAAAGGTCATGAGCAACAGATGCTGAATCATGTGGACCGTCAACATCTGCTCATCCAGTGTGGCAAGAGGTGATCCCACAGCCATCCAGATTAAGAATAGGCCGAGGGAGAAACTAATGACGCGCCAGGCTGGAATGAGCTTCACGGAGGCTGAACGAAGACGAAGCCATCCACGCAAGTATAAAAATTCCGTGAGGAGCAGGGCTGTCAGTAGCGAAATCGGAAACCAACCGGATCCCGATGCGACATGAACGTGAGGTGACATGGATTAGTTTTATGGTTGTGTGCCAGGGTGTTTTTCCTGGGCGTCACTGAGCACCACATCACGCGATGCATCACGCGCGGGAGCTTGCCCTGCTGGATGCAACGTTTCGAGGAATGCGACGAGCGCGGTCGTCTCCGCGGGACTCAAATTCTTCCCATATGCCGGCATGTTGCCGCCTCCCTGGATCACCTGGCGGATGAGCTGGTCCTGCGTCAGTCGCACCGCAACGCTGTCCAGAGCCGGGCCTCTCTGTCCGCCATTCTCCCCGAGGGAATGGCAGTTGCGACATTGCTTGGCCTGGAAAACGAGCGCACCTTGTCGCTGAAGCGCGGTGCTACCATGCAAAGATTTGTCCGGTACAGGATCACCGCTCCAAGCGTTCATGTGCGGACTCCATGGCGTATAGCCAGCGAGATGGGTGAGTGTTCCCAGGACTATAGCGACCAGCAGAACCGTCATAACAGCGATTGGCCGCCGGCGCCAACTCTTTTCCCCTTCTCCCGAAAGAAATGGCAGCAAAACAAGAAACGCGATAACGACTACGGGGCCAATGAGGAGAGCCGGCGTCTCCATTGCAGGCGGCAAGTATGACAGCAAACCGTACAGCCACAGGAAAAAGTAGTCTGGCTTCGGCACCGTCTGGATGATCGTTGGATCCGGGCGACCGGTCGGACCAAACGGCCCGAAGTACAGCGCGCATGCGGCCACTGCGATCAGAATGAATGCGGCAAAGAACAGGTCTTTCCAGACAGCGTAAGGAACGAACGGAGCGCCATTCCTTTTCGTTAATTCGTGATACTCGCTTGTGTAAGTCGCCCGCTTGACCAGACGTCCCGGCATCGGCCACTCGTTGATTCCCAACTTCAGTACCATCAAGAGATGAAGGCAGACGAAACCGATCAGCATTCCTGGGATGACAAAGACATGCAGCGCAAAAAATCGCGATAGCGTTGCACCGGCGATAATCGGGCCTCCCAACATCAGCTTCACTATGATCGGTCCAACGATCGGCACGCGGCTGGCGATCGAAGCTCCGATCCCAAGTCCCCAATAAGCGTCTTGATCAAATCGCAGCACTTGTCCGCTGAACGCCATACCTAACGTCATCAGCAAAAGAAACACACCGATGATCCAGGTGAGCTCTCGGGGAAACTTGTAGGCCCCAAAAAGGAAGACCTGCACCATATGAATGAGAACAATCGCCACCATGAAGTTCGAGCCCCACCCGTGCAACGCGCGGATGAACCAGCCCAAGGTTACGTCGTGGTTCAGCGCTTGGAGACTGTTCCACGCTTCACTGGCCGATGGCACGTAAATCAACGCCAGCAGGATCCCGGTAACGAGTTGCAGCATGAATACGGTGAGCGCAGCGCTGCCAAACACGTAGAACCAACTCGCCGTGTTGCGCGGCACCGGATGCTCCGCCGCTTCGCGAATCGGAGCGGCCAACTGCAACCGCCGGTCGAACCATTGCCCGATTCGATCGATCAAGACCATGACTTTTTCTTTCCGAGCGAGGGATTCGTTTCACTCGACGCGCGCAGGCTGCCCTGAATGGAAACCAAATCATTGCCTCCCGCGCACGGCGGCTTCTTTCCCAAAAGATAAGCGGTTGGGGACCCCGGCGTGGGCAATTCGCCGGCCTGAATCGTGACGACTCCATCCTTCACTTTGTACGGATACTCGAACAACCCGCGTTCCGGAGGACCCGAGGCACGCGAACCGTCACGGTAATACGCTCCGCCGTGGCATGGGCACATGAACAAACCGGATTGCGGAAACCAGCGCACCGGGCAGCCCAGATGAGCGCAGTTCACCGCAAAGACCTGAAATTCCTCGCCCGCCACGCGCCGCACCCAGCAAGCTGTGTCCACGGTTTTGCCGTCGGTGGGCGTTACGTAAGGATTCCGGAAAGTCGCTAAGCGCGTCTCGCCTTCGGGAAACTCGCTGACAGACCCGACTGGCACCCAGGAAAGGTAGCCGTTCGCGCGCCCGCGCGTGAGGGAGGACAGAAGATACCCGACAATCGGTACAGTCAGCGCAGCCGCCACCAAACCGTTGAAGAGAATTCCCATCTTCATGAAAAATCCTCGACGGGATACCAAGTTTTCATTCGACATCGTCAAGCTCCTAATGCTGCGCGTAATTCGAAACGGAATAAGGTTGCCCGGGATTTTGAGAGCGCCGCGAGCCGAGCCACGCAACCACGTCGGTGACTTCCTGGTCCGACATGGGCTTGCCAGACACATTTCCGCGCCAGTCGGGGGCCCCCAGTTCAGGACGACCGGAGATCACAATCGTGCGCAGGCCCTGATCGCTTACCAGCGCGAGATAGGAATCGTCAGCGATGGAGCTACCCTTTTGCCCTCCCTGGCCGCCGGGCCCATGGCAGGATTCGCAGTAGGTTTTGTACGCTACCTCTCCTCGCTGGGCATCGCCCGCCGATTTCGGTGCATAGGAAGGCCGATTGACTCCGTTGAGAATTCCCTGACGGCTCCAGCGCGACCGCATCTCGCTGGTAATGACGTCAATCTGTTTGTCGTTCAGCATTCCGCCGGCGCTTTCGGCGAACGCCGGCATTGCCGTTCCGCGCACGCCGTTCGCAATGACTTTACGGATCACTGCGTCTTCCGCGATGGCCAGATAAACTGGATCAGCAAGGGCGATGGCGGCTCCTCCCCGCCCTTCCGCACCGTGACAGCCTGCGCAGTTTTCCGAGTACAAAGTCCGGAATTCCAGAACTTCATTCGGCGACAAAGATTCCGAACCTTGCCGTGGCTGGCCGTGGGGTGAGCTGCAGCCCGAGAACAACATCAGGCCCATCACCGCGGATGCGCATAAATATCGAACTGGGTTCACGGGCGTTTCTCTCCGCTTTCTTGTGGTGGAATTATTCCCGGAGCTTCAATTCCCGCTCGTACAACGAAGGGCAGGTTCTCGCGAGTCGCGATACGCTCCTGCCGCACAACGACCATACCCGCTACGACGCCGAAGGCTATTTGCGACGCCATAAACCAGAACCAGTTGATGCGGCTCGCGAGCAAAGGATTAAGAAGCTCCATGATCGAGTACAGAAGCCCTGACCACAGGACTGGGGCAATGAGCCCACCGAGCACAATCGGCCGCCGCGCGAACATGGGAAGCATCGCACCGTAGAGCAGTCCAACGAAGATGGATCCGATGCCGTGCAGGACCAGGGCGATCGCGAAGCTGCCCGCATGAAACGAATTCAGTTGCGCCGGTCCGAGCTTGAGCGACTCCGCATATACAGTTGCCGCAAGGAGGTTGATCGGGTACCAGATGCTTCCGGCTTTGAAGAGTCCGTAGGTGCAGGCCAGCACGGCCATCGCTACTCCTCCAGCCAAGCCGCCCTTTAAGCCAGCCGATATCGGGTAAGTCTCCAAAGGAAGCCATGCGCGCACCAGATCGGGAGCAACGGGCACACGTTCGACAATGCGGCGCTCCGTCGTTATGCGGTGCTCTTCGAACACGACTGGCACGGTTTCTTCGTGCTCGTGTGGAAACACTTCGCGGAACCAGCCGACGCAACCCGCCACAGCAAGCACGACGCCCAAGACACTGACTGACGCACTCGTAAGAAGACCTGCGAACATCAACGTGAAACCGAAAGCCAAAACAAGCGGCCACGCGGTTAATGCCGGCACTTCGATTTCAACCGGGCCCCGGGGGCTCTTCCCTACTTGTTCCACGGATACCAGCGTTGCCATTTCTTCTCCTCAACGGCCCAGAACGTAAACAACGGTGAAAACAACGACCCACACGGCATCCACAAAATGCCAGTAGAAAGAAAGCACGTCGACGCGAGCAGACTGATCTGGTCCGACGCGACCAGCAAGCCCGAAAAGGAGCACGATGCTCAGCATGATCAATCCAACGGTAACGTGAAAGGCATGCAGACCAACCAGCGAGTAGTACGTCGTTCCAAAAAGGTTCGTGGAAATGGTCAATCCGTGTTCGTAGATCAGCCTGTGCCACTCCTGGCCGGTGCCATACATAAAAAGGCCGCCTAAAACAATCGTGAGCAACCACAAGCTTAGGAATGCGCCTCGCTTACCGCGTTCAAGGAACTTTCCCGCGAAGTGGATTGTGAGGCTGCTGGACAACAGACAGATCGTGTAGAAGATGGGCGTTTCTAGCACCTCGCGTGGAGTCGGTCCGGAGAGGCTCTTTCCCACATAATAAAGATAGGCCACGACGAAAATCGTGAAGATGGCCGACTCGGCGATGATGAGACACGCCATGCCAACCCTTCCACGGTACGGGAGCTTCCAAGCTAGAGGGGTTCCCGCGAGCGAGGTCGTAGTTGCACTCATTGATTAATTCCTTTACTCATAGCGCATGTCCGGATCTTCCGGATGCTTCAGGTCCCACAATGGTCTGCGGCTCGCGACTGTGGGGATGGAAGCAAAGTTGTAGGCAGGGGGCGGCGAACTTGTAGACCATTCAAGAGTCCAGGCATCCCAGGGATCGTTCCCCGCTTTGGCCCCTTTGAAGTAAGAGATGACCAGGTTCGCGACGAACACTAGCGTGGCAATCCCCTGGACGAAAGCGCCGATGGTCACGATGAGGTTCAGCGTTTCCCAACCGCGGCCAGGCTCGTAGGTGTAAATGCGCCGCGGCATCCCGAGCAAGCCGGGAATGTGCATCAGGTCAAAGGTGAGGTGGAAGCCGATCAGAAACAGCCAGAAATGAAGCTTGCCCAGGCTTTCGTTGAGCATTCTTCCGGTGATTTTTGGATACCAGTAATAAAATGCGCCGAAGAGGGCGAACAAAATTCCGCCTACGATCACATAATGAAAGTGGGCCACAACAAAATAGGAACCGCTGAGCTGCCAATCGAAGGGCGACGAAGCCAGCATGATGCCGGTGAGGCCGGCGATCAAAAACTGGAACAAAAAACCGATGCAGAATAGCATCGGCGTTCTGAACTGAATCTTGCCGCCCCACATCGTACCCAGCCAGTTGAAGATTTTGATTCCGGTCGGCACACCCACCGCCATCGTCGTTATCGTGAAAAAGCTGTTCGCGTAGGAATTCATCCCGACTGTGAACATGTGGTGCGCCCAAACACTCATGCTCACAAAAGCGATGCAGACGGTGGCACCCACCATGACGGGGTACCCAAAAATCGGCTTGCGCGAAAACACGGGAATAATTTCAGAAGCAAAAGCAAAGCAGGGAATAATTAGGACATACACTTCGGGATGTCCGAATATCCAAAAAAAGTGCATCCACAGCGTGGCCGAACCGCCGGCCTGCGTGTCGAAAAAATGACCGCCGAGATACCGGTCCACGAGCAACATGAGCTGAGCCGCAGATAGGGGTGTAATTGCGAGCAAAACCATTCCAGACATCACCAAGTTCAACCATGCCAGCAGCGGCATACGACTTAGCTTCATGCCTGGGCAACGCATCGAAAGAATCGTCGCGATGATATTGATGGCCGTACCGATGCTGCCGAACCCCGAAGCCAAGAGAGCGATCGTCCAATAGTCCGAGCTGTGACCCGGCGAAAACGCACGCGAGGCCAACGGGGCGTACGCCCACCAGCCTACATCGGGTGCGTTACCAGCACCGTACAATCCACTCCCACCCAGGAAGCTAAAGTAAAGCAGCATTCCGCCGAACGCCGTCAGCCAAAAACTGAAGGCATTGAGGCGGGGAAACGCCATATCTCGCGCGCCAATCATCAGTGGCACGAGGTAGTTGGCAAAGCCGAACAGGATGGGCATGGCCACGAAGAAAATCATGGTCGTGCCATGCATGGTGAACATGCGGTTGAATACCTGCGGAGAAACAAAATCGTTGTGCGGACGCACCAATTGGATACGGATGATGGTCGCTTCAATGCCGCCGATGACGAGAAAAAACAGGGCGTAGAGGATGTACAGAACGCCCAAGCGCTTGTGATCGACCGTAGTCACCCACTCGTGCAGCACCTCGGTCCAGGACCGCACTGCCGCGTCCGCGCTCTGAATGGCCATCACATCCGATGACATATTTGTCTCCAAATTTCTCGGCTACCGGAGCGTCTCTAGATAACGCACGAGAGCGTCGAGGTCAGCGTCGCTCAATTTCATGCCCGGCATGAGTGAGCCGGGCTTAATGGCGTCCGGGTTCTCGATCCAAAGGCGCAGATTTTCTGGAGTATTTTCCGCGGCACCGGATGCGAGAGTATGGCGGCTCATCAGGTGTGTCAGGTCTGGGCCGAAACGCCCGGTACCGTTTGTGCCTCCGACGGCGTGGCAGTTCAGGCAAGCAGTCGTTTCGAAGACATGTCTTCCAGCCGATTCTTTTTCATCCTGATTCGCAGGCTGTCTTTGCGCGCCGACCCAGGCAGCAAACTCTTCGGGGCTGTCCACGTAAACGCGCAAGAGCATCTTTGCGTGCTGCGTACCGCAATACTGTGCGCATTGGCCAAGAAATAAGCCCGTTTCATGCGGATCTACCCATGTCTCGTTTACGCGGTTCGGAATCAAATCGGTTTTTCCGGCAAGCTGAGGTATCCAGAAACTGTGGTCGGTATCGGCGGAAAGCAATTTCAAGAATGTGGGCGTGGGGTGCACACGATCGCTTACGGGGACGTGGAGTTCGTTCGCCGTAACAACGCCCAAAGCCGGGTAGCGGAACTCCCACCAGAACTGGTGCCCAATCGCAGTCACCTCCACCGCCGTTGGCGGCTTGGGAGCATCCTGGACCGCGTGGATCACTCGGGCCACTGCCAGAAACAATACGACCACGATCAAGATGGGAATAATCGTCCAAGCCAGCTCAATTTGGGTACTTCCGTAGACCTGGGCTGGCTCGCGGTCAGCATTTTCCGTTGTTTGGCGGAACTTTAGAATGGCGTACGCCAAGAGAGTGAAAACAACCACAAAAATCAATCCGGTGATGGCGAGGACGAAATGTGAATGCTGATTGAGCGCGTCCGCGGGGGTTGAGCGCGGATCAAAGATGCTCGGAATCGGAAGGTCACCCGGCGGGATCGCGACGCACAGCCGCGCAGCAAGAAGGACGCCGGTTAGGATGAGGAGGATTCCAGTGACTCGGGCGGCGACAGCTTTCCATTCCGTCTTGTGCTTGTTCGTCATGCTCGTCTAAGTTTTTCCTCGCTCCGCGCCGTCGCCGGACGGTCATGACTGTTCGAAATTCTGCGAGTCGTCACGCACTAGCCACATCTCGCTCGCCACCGCCTGCATTCCCGCTGGTGCACCTTGCTATCCAATCGAAGTTTCGCTTGCACCATCCTTTATCTTCTTTAATTGGTAGCGCTTCCGGCAGGTTGGGAGGCTACGAAACTGGGCATGGAGCAAAGCTACAGTCATGAGCTTGACGGTCTCGTCAAAGCCTCGTCTGTTTAGATAGTCGTCTTCTAGGAACCACGATATTTGCAAGCTTTGAAACGACATGCGGAAAGTCTCGTGTGAGGTGGCGTCAGTCTCTGGGCTGAATCCGCAGAGAACTCATTGTCATCTGTAGCAAGTTGTCAAAAACTCGCCCAAACAGTCGAAGCCTCGTCAACTTTCGCAGTGGCCGAGCCACTGCGGAACTTCCTCCAACTCTTCAAATCATTGATAAGCAATGGGATCCAAGGTGCTGCGAGCCACGACTCATTGGAATTGTGCCTGCTTCATGCAGTCTCGTGCGGGTATGGAATCGAGTGCGGAAACTACGAACATCTGGGAGATGGTGCGCTCCGCATTTGCGTGTCTGATTCGCATGCTGCCCCTTGCAATCTCAATTGGAGCGGGGAGAGACATTGATACTTCGAGCGCAAATCGCGCGGAATGCAGAAGAGATCCCCATTCGACGTCGGAAAGGGAAAGGACGCTCCACGACCGGGAGAATCGTCTTCCTGCTGCTTTTCCTGCTATTTGCCATCTGCTTGTTCGCGATAGCGTCGTGGGGGAAACAGGTTAACACCACCACCGCTAAGGTCGAAGGAACAACGTTTGTTCAAGATGCTGCAGGGAACCAGTCCTTTGTGGCTGGCGCCTCGGTGAAATTCAGCGGACCAGCCACGTTCGAAACTGAGTCCGACGAAAACGGCAGGTACGTGATTGCGGCTGTGCCCAGCGGGACCTACTCCGTCGAAGCAATCTTTCCAGGCTTGAGAGCTGTACGGGAAGTACATGTCGAAGGGACTGAAGTCCACGCCTCTCTCGAATTAAAACCCTCTGAAGTCACCGCGTCTGTGGAGGTAAAAGCTGATCAGGCTGATACCAAGGACCCTGCTCGCGCGGATACAATTTCCGAGAAAACACTGCGCGATGCACCCAATGTCAACGAGCGGTTTGAAAGCTCGCTGCCGCTCATTCCTGGAGTTGTTCGCGGTCCTGATGGACACGTCAATCTCAAAGGCACGCGCAATACCCAGAGCGGCGCTCTGGTGAACAGCGCCAATGTTACGGACCCCGTGACTGGCGGCCCGGCGCTCAATCTTCCGATTGATGTAGTGGCGTCGGTGCAAGTCATTTCGAATCCCTATGATCCCCAATACGGCAAGTTCACCGGAGCGGTTTCCACCGTCTCCACAAAGACCGGCGACTACGAGAAACTTCACTTCTCCATACAGAACTTCTTACCCCGGCTGCGAGATCGCGACGGCACCATTATGGGCATTGGCGCCACTACCCCCCGAGCTACCATCACCGGCCCAATATGGAAGGACCGCATCGCCTTTACACAATCCCTCGAATACCGCTATGTACGGACGCCAGTAAACAGTCTTCCACCGTCCGAACGGGATACCAAACTTGAGAGTTTCGATTCCTATACGCAATTCGACTTTATTCTCAGTCCGAACCAAACAGCCGCGGTTTCGGTTGCAGTGTATCCGCAAAAGTTGGACTACCTCGGGCTTAGCACCTTTACGCCTCAGGCGTCGACGCCGGATTTTCATCAGCGCGGGGAGCAAATCAACGCGCAGGATCATTACGTTGTCGGCCGAGCCGGCCTGCTGAATTCGCAGTTCAGCTACAAGCGCTTTGATGCCAACGTCACCGCGCAGAGCAACGATCCGTACCGTCTGCTGCTGGAAACCACCGAAGGCGGTTTCTTCAATCGGCAGGCGCGTCGAACTTCTCGCACCAGCTGGCAGGAAACTTATCAGTTTGCGCCCTGGCGGTTCGCAGGTTTCCATAAATTCACCGTGGGCCTGGGCTACGAGCACTCTGCATACCAGGGCCGCCAGACGTTCCTTCCCGTGGAGATTGATGGGGCGTTGAACGAACCTGTGGAACGCATCTCCTTCACTTCCCCAACCTCATTCCGAATCAATCAAAACGAGACGGCCTGGTTCGCCGGGGATCAGTGGGCGATCAACCCACGTTTGACCTTGAGCTTCGGCTTGCGCTTCGACAACGACACGATCACAAGTTCGACCCACGCTGCACCTCGCGCGGGATTTCTCTTGTCACTGACCGGGGATGGAAAGACGCTGCTGAAGGGCGGCGTTGGCCGGTTTTATGACCGCGTCCCGCTCATGGCTCCCACCTTCACCGATCTGCCGAATCGTACTGTCACGGTGCTCGACCCGAACGGCGCGGCGCTTAATTCTGTGTCCTATCAGAACAAAATAATTGGCGGGCTCCGAAGCCCGCGCAGCACGTCGTGGAATCTGGAACTCGATCGCCAGATTCTTGCGGGCTTGTCGCTGCGAATCGGCTACGAACAACGCAACACTACCAACGACTTTGTCATTTCGCCGGTCTCCTCAGGGACGACAGGAGCCCTTGAGCTCTCAAACAGTGGCAGCGATTCCTACCGAGAGTTCCAAGTGACGGCCCGCTATCAGCTGGCTCACCATTTGCTGAACGCTTCGTACGTCCACTCCCGTGCTTTTGGGGACCTTAACGATCTCAATCAGTTCTTTGGGAATCTCGCGCAACCGATTATCCAGTCGGATGCTCGCGGTCGCCTGCCGTTTGACGCACCCAACCGTTTCCTGTTCTGGGGCACGTTCGCCGGCCCGTTAAAGCTAACACTCGTTCCCGTTTACGACTTGCACACCGGATTTCCCTACTCGGTCGAAAACGAGCTCCGCGAATATGTTGGACCGCGAAACGCACATCGCTTCCCACGTTTCTCTTCGTTTGACCTGCAGGTTACGCGACCGATCACACTCCACTTTGGAGGAAAGCGCATACACGCGCGCGCCGGAGGCGGGGTCTTCAATCTTTTCAACCATTTCGATCCACGAGACGTACAGAACAACCTGACCAGCGCCAGGTTCGGGGAGTTCTTCAATTCATCTTGGCGTGAATACCGCGGAAAATTTGTTTTGGAGTTTTGACGATGAGAAATCGCCTCTTGCTTGCTACTTTGTTTCTGCTTCCGGCGTCTGCCGCTGCGGCGGACGAATCCCCGTCCCTCCCGACTGCTGAGGAAATCGTTACGCGGATGGGATCGCGCGATCTGCAACGGCAAATCTCCATCGAGGGATACGCCGGAATGCGGCGGTACGTTCTCGATAATCAGCATCTCCACAAACGCGCGGAGATGCTCGTGCAGGTGCAAGGCGACCCGGACGGCACAAAACATTTTGAGGTCGTGTCGGAAGAAGGCTGGAAAGCAGCGCACAAGCACGTTTTACGAAAGATGCTGGAATCGGAATCGGAGACGTCGCTTCCCGAAGCTCGCGCGAAATCTAGAATCAATCCCGAAAACTACGACTTAAAAATTGCTGGAACGGAAGTAATTGACGGCCGCACAGCTTATGTTTTAGAAGTCAGCCCCAAACGCAAAGAGAAATACCTATTTCGCGGCCGCATTTGGGTGGACTCGGAGGATTACGCGCTGGCCCGCGCAGAGGGCCAGCCTGCAAAGAACCCTTCGTTCTGGACGAAGAGCACGCATTTCGTGCAGATCTACCAGAAAAGCGGCCTACTCTGGTTTCCCCGCTCGACGCAAAGCGTCACTGAAGCCCATATTTTTGGCACAACGGACGTGAACATCGAGTATTTCGATTACACGCCCAAGACGGCCCACGCCCCCGACAACTCCGTCATGTCCGCAAAGGAGATGCTGAAGCCATGAAAAACATAGTGGCAACCGTTAATGAATGCCTGATTCTCGCTGCGGGCAACGGGAGCCGAATTGCATCTGTGTCCGGCGGCGTTCCCAAACCCCTTGTGCCCCTGCGAGGCATACCACTTCTCGAGCACGTTATGACCTCGTGTCAGGAAGCGGGAATTACGAGATTTGTGATTGTTGTCGGGTACCGCGCCGACTTGATCCGCCGCTGGTTTGCCGAGCGGCCGCTTGACGACATTTCTGTCACCTTGATAGAGAACTCGGACTATCACAATGCCAACGGAGTCTCCGCCCTGGCGGCGAAAAATGAACTTCACAATCCATTTTTGCTTCTTATGTCAGATCACATTTTCGAGCCGAAAACAGCCAAGCGCCTAGCGCAGCAACCACTGGCAGATGACGAGGTGATTCTTGCAGTCGACCACAATGTGGATCGTGTTTTTGACCTCGACGACGCAACGAAGGTCAAATGCGAAGCGGATCATATCGTCGATATCGGCAAAGATCTTGCCCGTTATAACGCCCTCGACACAGGGATGTTTTTGTGCAGCCCGGCACTCTTCCACAGGCTCGAATCAGCAAAAAGATACGGGAGCTGTTCGTTGTCGGATGGTATGCGCCAACTTGCGCGTGAGCAGAAACTGAGGGCCTTTGATATCGGCGAAGCACACTGGCAGGACGTTGACAGCCCCGAAGCATTGGCTCACGCCGAAGACATCTTTGATGTGGACTTCCCTGAAAACCACTTCGCGGAGAGTTTGGTAGATGCTTAGAATCCCATCAAAAGCACAACTTCCGCTTCGTCTCATCGCGATCGCCGTGAGCGCTGGCTTCTTTTCTTATCTTATCTGGCGAACCGGTCCCAGCAAGCTGTGGAAAAGCCTCTCCGAACTCGGTTTGGGGATCATTTTAGTGATTGCCCTGGCCGGAGTCTCGCACCTTGCGAGGACCTGGGGCTGGGGGCTTACACTCGGTGACGACAAGCATAAGATTCCCTTTTCGCGTTTGGTGGGGCTTCGACTGGGAGCGGAAGCCGCCGGACAACTCGGGATACTAGGGCAGACGCTCGGAGATTCTGTCCGAGTGTCGCGCATGGGTGCAGAAATACCCGTTGCCAGTGGTCTCGCGTCGGTGACTCTCGATCGCGGCCTCTATGTCGTAACGGGGATTGTGACCACTACAGCGGGGATTTTGGCGGCTCTACCTCTCGTAGCGCTTTCACATGCCCTGCGCTTGTACGCGAGTCTGTTTGCTTTCGCATTGATCGCCTTTCTGATGGTGACGTTGTTCGCGATGCGAAAGCGTTGGCCGGTGCTTTCGCGGAGCGCCCGCATCTTAAGCCGTGTTCCCTTCCTCAAGAATTGGATGGAAAAAAGATACTTGCTAGTCCAGTCCGTTGAGAGTGCGCTATTCGATTTCCATCACAAGACCCCCGGAGCATTTTGGGCGAGTTTTTCTCTAAATCTGGCCGCTCAGTGCCTGGCTGTATCGGAGGTGTGTCTAATCCTCTGGCTGATGGGCGTGAAGATGGGTTTCTTCAGTGCCCTGGTCATCGAAGGATTGACCAAGCTTGTGAACGTCCTCGGCAATTTCAATCCAGGCAACATTGGGACCTACGAAGGTGGAACCATGCTGATTGGCAAGATGTTTGGCCTGAGCAACGCGACCGGATTGGCTTTGGGGCTGTCACGGCGATTGCGGTCCTTTTTCTGGGCCGCCGTTGGCGTCATTTGTTTCGTCTTGCTGACGCGGTCAAGAAAACACCGCGGATCCAAAATCCCTGCGAGCACAACCGCAAGGGTCGCGACATCTCCCACAGCGCGAGCGAATTCTTCAAGCAACCGTTCACCGGGAAACGAAATCGTGTTCGCCATTTTCCTCGCCGAAGGAGAGGCCACGGGCAGCCAATTTAGCGCTTCACTCTCTCGCGTTGGCACGCTACCGATCCTTCTCCGAACGATACTTGCTGCGCAAAAGGCCGGGGCTACGCGCCTCATCGTCGTGGCTGATCCCATCACCAGGAGAAAAGTGCAGCGTGCGTTATTCTTTACCGGGCGACTTCCCGAATCTGTCGAGTGGATAGAGGCGGCCGCTGGCGCCTCTCAATCCCAACGATTACTGCTTATTGTCAACAAGGCGCCCAGCGAACGATTGGTCTTGATCGATGGAGACAGAACGTATCATCCGTCATTACTCCGGAGGGCTGCTGAGTGGAACAATGAGAGGTCGGCGTTGGCGCTGGCAAGCGGCGACGAACTTGCCGGCATTTTTGCGGTCCCCGTTGAGATGATTCGCGCTTTCGCGGAGCGTTCTTCAACGCAAGCCGGAACGCTCAAGGAACTGCGCGCATCACTCACTGAGATGCACTCGGTCATTTCCATGCCAGTCGCGGAAGACCAATGGCAGCGAGTCAATACTCCAGAGGACTGCGAGGCTGCCGAACGAAAACTGGACCGCTGGCTGGTGAAACCTACCGACGGCTTCTACGCACGGTTGAATCGCCGGATCTCCATTCCGATCAGCCGGCAGCTCATCAAGCTTCCGATCACAGCAAACATGGTCAGTATTTTAACGCTTAGCGTCGGCATTGCTTCTGCCGCATTCTTCGCTTACGGCGGTTACCGGAGCACATTGCTCGGCGCGTTCTTATGCCTCTTCGCCAGCATTATGGATGGGTGTGATGGAGAGGTCGCTCGTTTGAAACTACTGGAATCCGATTTCGGCTGCTGGTTGGAGACAATCTGCGACTACGCGTTCTACCTGTTTCTTCTTGTGGGCATGACCATAGGACGGTGGCGAAGCTCGGGAACAAAAACGTACCTAGTATATGGTGGCCTGCTCCTTTTTGGAGCCTTAGCAAGCTTCCTCGCCACCGGATGGGAGCGGCGGCGCCTTGCCGCTGGGCGTCCAGAGCAACTACTGAAAATCTGGCAAGGCCACGCGGAGAGCCGGCCGTCGAATCCTTTCTTATATTTTGGCCGACATACGGAGTTCATCGTCCGGCGCTGTTTTTTCCCTTATGCCCTGCTCGTCTTTGCGCTCCTTAATCTCATGAGCGTGGCGTTCGTTTTGAGCGTGATTGGAGCAAATCTGGTTTGGCCTATCGCGCTGTACTCCTCTCTCGCTTTTGCCAGGCCCAAGGGCCAGGTCTTGAACAATCGCGCAGATTTCTCTCAGAATGCAGAACCATCGCGTGAATACGCCGCAGGTTTGCTTTGATCCTCTCGTGATGGGGCTTCTGTTTCGCGGTTGGAGACCATCCAGGTGTGTACACTGAAAAGGTGTAGCAGGCGGTAATTTCGATGCAGGATATCGAAACAGGCAATTTTTCACCTCCTCGGTTGGTCCTCAGTCCACCGGATTCCATACGTGTTGTGAATTGGAATATCAATCGGGGGCTGCGACTGCAGAAGGTCATCGAGTTCCTGGCTAGCGCGAGGGCCGACGTTTTTCTCTTGCAGGAATCCGACTTGAATGCCCGGCGCACGCATCACCTAAATGTTGCGAAGGAAATCGCGCAGAAGCTGCAGATGAACTATGTGTTCGGGCGTGAGTTCCAGGAATTAACGCAGGGTTCGCGCGCATCACCTGCTTATCACGGCCAAGCGACGTTCTCGCGCTGGCCGTTATCGAATTCGCGGATCTTGCGATTTCAGAAGCAATCGAACTTCTGGCGTCCGCGCTGGTTCCTGCCCGAGATCGAACCGTTTCAGGAAAGAGTCGGAGGTCGCCTGGCGCTGGTATGCGAAACGGCCATCGCGGGGAAAAGGCTTGTCACTTATAACCTGCACCTGGAGAGTAAGGGCGATGATGCGTTGCGCTGCTCCCAGATTGGGGAGACCCTGCAGGATGCCCGGAGATACGACGTGAGCACGCCGGTCGTGCTCGCTGGCGACCTCAATCTCGATGTCTCCCGCGAACCTGCTTCCACCGCGATCACTCAGACGCAGTTTCTGGACGCATTTGCGAATCAGCACGTGCCAACAACGCCCGGCTCTTTCCTGGAGCCCGGACGAACCATCGATTGGATCTTTACGCGGGGACCTGTTCGCGCCAGCCAACCACAGGTCGGCCGCTCAGTGTCCGCGTCCGACCATTACCCTCTCTCGATCACGCTGGATTTCGCGTAGCTCACGGAACTCGTTCGAGACGCCTGGCAAGTACTAAGATATTCACGATCGCTCCGAAGCTTGCTGGGTCGAGGCTGGCCCCGCCTACTAGCAAGCCGTCAATACCGGGCTGCGCCATAAGACCCTTGGTATTGTCTGGCTTCACGCTGCCGCCGTATAGGATGCGCACATTGTTCGCAGCCTCCTTTCCGAAACTGCCTTTCGCCTGACCGCGAATGAGGCGGTGAGCGGCGGCGGCGGTCTCGGGCGTGGCGGTCTCGCCAGTGCCGATCGCCCAGACCGGTTCGTATGCGATTACGATTCTTGCGAACTGCTCGTCCGACAGCGCGGCAATTGCGTACCGAAACTGCTCCACCAACGCTTTCCCCGCGTTCTCCTTTTCGTGCTCTCCAACGCAGACGATCGGGGTGAGCCCCGCGTCGATGGCCGCTACGGTTTTCTCCAACACGCTCTGGTTGGTTTTGCCAAAATACTTGCGTCGCTCGCTGTGTCCCACGATCACGTGCGAACAGCCAAACGCCCTGATCATTGGACCAGAGACTTCACCGGTAAAGGCACCCTCCGTCGCCCAACAAAGGTTTTGCGCGCCAACCTGTATCGTAGTTCCGCGCGTAGCCCTGACCGCGGTCTCCAGGTTAAGGAAGGAGGGGCAGATTACGATCTCGCAATTTTCCGAGCGCTCGACAAGCGTCCGAAAACTCTCGAAGAAAGACGTGGTGCCGACGGGATCCTTGTGCATCTTCCAGTTCCTACAGATCACAGGTGTTCGCATATGACTAGCCTTTATAAACCACGACGCGCAACATTCCGATCGGAGATTGAAATTCGGAGCACTTCGCTCCATGCTCGTGGATAAGACCTTTCAGACACTCACGACTGGACAAGGTGAGTCCCGAATCACGGAATAGGTCAGATCCCGCATGCGCCCAAGAGCGCCGGAATGAGTACTTCTTCCAAGCACGAGAACATCAGCGGATGACTTTCGGACCGCATCAAGCAATACCTGTTTGACCGGGCCGAACGCTATGGACACAGAAGCGTCCGAACCTAAGGTGCGCAGGCGATCGACAATGCGCTGCTGCACAGCCCGCAGCTTTTCTTTGGATGGTTTTTCGACGTTTGAGCCCGCCTCTCCTGTCTGAATTGCATGAACCACCGACAGCTTTGCGCCCGCCGCCGACGCCGCCTCTTTCGCATAGAGGAGTAACCTTTCCGAATCGGATGACAACTCGACGGCGCAAATCCATGTCCGGTGCTCCAGAGACCGGGGAGCGATTGTTGCAGCGTGCTGCATCGTTAACACAGGGCAGTCCACGTGACTTAGTATCGTCGCTGTCGTCGAGCCGAGAAGCATCTGCCGGAATTGACCAGCATGCGTGGGCATCATGATTAAGTCGAATCTACCCTTCTTTGCTTCCACCATGATCAAAGCTGCTGCGTCGCCGTCCAAAAGGACCCTCCGAGACTTCAATGAAGGAAACTGGGAATTGTGAAAGAGTTCAAGTTTGCTCGTCGCAAGATTCCAGTGCTCTTCTGCTATCGCGCCGGGCGTTCGTGCGAAGAGCTCGAATCCGTTGTGACTCGAGAGATCGCATACATGTACGAGGGTCACTTCGGCTCCGAAAATCGCAGCAGCTCGTTTAACGTATGCGGCCATGCCGACGCACGAAGGCGAAAAATCGACTGGGAACAGAATATTCTTAATCATTTCTTGGTAGTCGCCAGCGCTCCGTACTTTCCTGAATCCATCACAATTGTCTCTGCAGTGCCTCCAGCTCGACGCGACACATATCGCTGAACCGCCTCAAGGGATCTTCGGCACTCAGGGCTCGAGACTCAATCTGCTCGGATGTTAGATTCGGTTTCGGATAGCTGTTCAGAATGTTTCTTATGACCTCTTCAGCGGTTTCCAGAACCCGGGACGTCGAACTGAGTCGAATACGGCTCAAGGTCGCATAGACAGGTATCAGTTTCTGAGGTTCGCTGCTATTGTTCTGCTGCGCGTCCACCGACAGGCGTGCGCTCTCCACAATGAAATCGGAATACAGTGCTTCGCGACGAACAATCATTTTTGCCAGTAGGTCACGTCGATCCTGGTGCCTCTGCGTGATCCACGTACCCACGACAGAGCCTAATGCTCCGACAAGCGATCCCGAAATAGCTGCCAGGCCCGCGATGAGTCCCGGATTCAATGGCTGTGCTCCCGGCACTCAGACCGTCACTTCAAGGCGTGCGTCGACGGAAATCTCAGTTTTGAAAAGTTTCGACACCGGACAACCAATCTCAGCCGCCTTAACGGCGGCTTCGAATATCGATTGGTGAGCATCAGGAACTTGAGCCAACAGGTCGAGATGGCTTTTCGAGATCACGAAATGTTCGCCAACCTTCTCGAAAGTGATGGTCGCCATGGCTGCCAGCTTCTCGGGTCTCAAACCTGCCTTGCCCAATTGCGAGGAGACCGCCATCGCAAAGCATGCCGCATGTGCGGCAGCCAGCAGTTCTTCGGGGTTGGTACCGATGCCATTTTCAAATCGCGAACTGAACGAATACTGCGTGTCCTCCAAGACAGTGCTCTCTGTCGATAGCGATCCCTTGCCGGTTTTCACATCACCTCGCCAAACCGCGCTCGCTTTGCGTTTCATCCCCTCGCCCCTTTCGATCCAGCGATGTTTCAGTGGCATTTGAATTGCCAGTAGCGAATCTTGGTCGGGCTCCTGTAACTGACTGACCAAATGCAGACATAGACCGTGGGAAGCGTGGTGTGCATTAGGGGCCAGATGTCTACCGGGGGCGCGGTCTAGACAAACGCGTCAAGATTTTGACGATTTGCAGACGCTTCCAATCGAGGATACGTGCCGACAAGCGTCCTTTCTCGTAAGAGTCCGAAAGACCTAGGTGGAAGACCAATGGCGAGAATGAGCACATGATCTCTCCGATGACTGCTGACTCACGTGGCATCCAGCGATTTGTCGAGCCGCTGGAGCTGGGGACCTTCATCGATACGATTCCAGGTCTGGTGGTGTGCGCTCTGCCTGACGGGTCTGTTGAATTCGTAAATCAGGCATGGCGCGAATATATGCCCGGCCCCGTGGGTCACAGAGCGGATGTTCTGTTTTCGTCAAATCAATGATCTCTAGTTCTGATACCGGCCCGCCAATAGCTTCTGCAAGCCCTGTGCAGTGGATCGCGCGCTTCGCGTGGCTAACACTTGCATACAACGTTGCGGTGATCGCTTGGGGCGCCTATGTGCGGGCCACTGGTTCCGGCGCCGGTTGCGGCAACCACTGGCCCCTGTGCGATGGCAGCATCCTGCATCGAGCGCCACAACTGCAAACAGTGATCGAATTTTTGCACCGGGTGACGAGTGCTTTGGCGCTGGTTCTGGTTCTCTCTCTCCTTGTGTGGTGCTGGCGCAAGACATCGAAAGGCGACTGGCCACGTTACTCAGCCGTTCTCGTAATTATTCTCTTATTTAACGAGGCTCTTCTGGGGGCCCTGCTCGTGGTGCTCAATCATGTTGCGCAAGACCAATCCGCAGGTCACGCCCTTTTATTGTGCTTACACTTTGGCAATACACTCCTGCTGCTTGCTTCCCTCTCATTGACAGCTCGATGGCTTTCAAGCGCCGACCGCCGTTTTGCCGTTACGGCAAAGCCGCGCGAGCTGCTCACGATTGGTATTGGCCTCGTCACCGTAATGAGCGTTGGCATCACTGGCTCGCTCGCCGCTTTCGGCGACGCGATCTTTCCTGCTACCTCCTTAAGGTCCTCGCTCATGCAAGACTTTTCCTCGAGCAGCCACCATTTATTGCGCTTGCGGCTTCTTCATCCTGTTACCGTCGCGCTGGGCGCTATTTATGTCTTATGGATAGTCCTGAAAAGTTCCCGCAGGAGAACCCATTCCTCAAGGACGCTTCCCTTTCTAGTTAGCACGTTGACTCTGCAGGCTAGTCTCGGGGTCATGAATGTGATCCTGCTCGCTCCTGTCTGGCTGCAGATGGTGCATCTGCTCGTTGCTGACTTGTTCTGGCGGAACTGGCGTTTGAAACCAGGAGCCAGAGCCTCGCTAAGCTGAAGCCAGCGACTGAATCAAAACGAATTCCGGCGAGCCACTCGCTTCATTCTCCTTCGACTTTTATTCGCATCAACAGGCTCTCGGATTCTTGATGTCCGGCATCCTCTGGCGCACGCCCAACTACCATTCCTTCAGTCATTTCCAACAGAATTTACACGTTTCCGAAATACTCCTCATTTCGTGCTCCTTATCCTGAACTAGTAAGCCGGACTGTTGTTTCCCGGTTTTTCCGTGAGTTAGCAGTTGCCGGAAGGAATGCGGGATTTACATCGCACCCGGCCATAGGGAGCAAGGAATTGAAGCCAATCAGAGTGGTCATCGTCGGCGGAGGATTTGCCGCTGTACAATTCGCGAAAACTCTTCGCAGCAAGCTGCGCGCATCAGAGTGCGAGATCCTCCTGTTCAACCGAGAGAACCACATGGTATTTCATCCTCTTCTCGCTGATGTCGCGGGAGCTTCCATCAATGGGGACGCGGCCGCGACACCTTTGCGCCAGATGCTCCCTGGTGTTGGTTGCCGTACCGAGCGGGTGCAGAGGATCGACCTTCCGTCTTCAGAGATCGAATTTGACGATGGGACCGGAGTGCTCAGACGCTTGCATTACGACCACGTCGTGATCGCCTGCGGAGCGGAAAGCAACTTGGGTATTATCCCCGGAATGACCGAGCATGCGTTTGCTTTCAAGGTCATGCGCGACGCCATTGACCTTCGCCAGCACGTCGTGCGTCAGATGGAACAAGCTGAAGCAGCGAGTGATCCCGATCGTCAGCACTGGCATCTCAGCTTCATTGTCGTGGGAGCAGGCTTCAGCGGCGTCGAAGTCGCCGGAGAAATCAATGAGTTGGTTCGCAGCAGCACCCGCTTTTACCGCAACTTCAAAAAGCAAGACGTTGTTGTCACGCTGGTCCATTCCCAGGACCATATCTTGCCCGAAGTGGCGCCGACACTAGGCGAGTTCGCCAGAAAGAAAATGGAGGAAGCCGGCGTCAGCATCTTGCTGGATACGCGTGCCGTCGCCGCAACCCACGAGGGCATCGAACTGAACAATGGAAAGATGGTGACGGGAGCCACCGTAGTCTGCACGATCGGAACCGCAATCTCTCCCCTTGTCCAACACCTCGACGTTCCCAAGGAGCGAGGACGCATTCGCACCGCTCCGGAAATGCGCATCGAAGGCCAAACCAACGCTTGGGCAATAGGCGATTGCGCACTCATCGTCAACTCCTTTGACAACAAGCCGTCCGCTCCAACGGGCCAGTTCGCGGAACGCCAGGGTCGTCAGGCTGCGCTCAACCTCGTTCGAATCCTGAAAGGCGAGCCCACCAAACCGTTCCGCTTCAAAGCCCTCGGACAGCTCTGCTCCATCGGCGGTTACCAGGCCGTCGCGGAAATGTTTGGTATGCGCGTCTCGGGTTTTCTCGCCTGGTTCCTGTGGCGCGGTGTCTATCTCTTCAAGCTGCCGACGTGGTCTCGAAGAATCAAGGTGGCCTTGGACTGGGCATGGGACTTGCTCTTCCCGCGCGATCTGAGCTTCCTTAATACCGATTCGGCGCAACAGGTCTACCACGCCTACTATCGTCCAGGCGATTTCGTCCAGCGACAAGGCGAGTCGGCCCGATTCTTTAGTGTTATCGAAGAAGGCGAAGTAGAGATCCTGAAAGCGGCGGAGCCGAACACCGAGCCAAAGATCGTCGCCGTCCTGGGCAAGGGTGACTTTTTTGGCGAGGCCGCTTTGTTGGGAAACCGCCCCCACGAAACAAGTATTCGCGCCCGCACCGCTGTTCGCCTTCGTCAAGCCGGCAGCGCCCTGTTCTCGCAGATCGCAGGAACCTTTGCACCTCTTCGTGAAGTGCTCTCGCAGGCTGTCATTCGCCGCTCGGGCGACTTTTGGCACCGCCTCCCCTTGACCAAGTCAATTCTCGAGGGTGAACCCCTTGCCTCTCTCCTTGATCCGCTTCCCGCAGAACTCCTCCGTAAAGACACTAGTCTGGCCGATGCCATTCGGGCCTTGAAAGAAAGCTCTAGCGGCGAACTCCTGATTCTCGACGAAGCGCAGCGTTTATGGGGAACGTTCGACCGCAGCGACCTCGATCAAGTTGTCGCTCGCATCGCCGTCCTTCCGGCGGATCAGCACGGGGATATCATCCGTTCCAAACTAAGTGAATTTCTCGTGGTGAGTCCAGTTTATGTAGCTCTCGACGATTCGACGCTAGTGGCGGTCGCCACCATGCTTGATCATGGCATCTCGTGGTTGCCGGTTGTCCAGAGCAAGGACAATCCTCGGCCCGTCGGTTATCTAAGAAGAGAAAAAATCCTCGACCGAATGATCGACAGTATCGGGCAGCGGCAAGCAGAGCATGCCCGGGTTGCAAGCTGAACACTCCTATGATCGAGCTCGCTCCTTCCATCCTGTCGGCTGACTTCGCCCGCCTCGGCGAAGAAGCACAAGCCGTCGTCGAAGGGGGAGCAAGCGTCCTCCACGTGGACGTGATGGATGGTCATTTCGTCCCGAATATCACGATCGGGCCCCTGGTCGTAGCCTCTCTTCGCAAAGTCTCGAAAGTCCCGCTCGATTGTCATCTCATGATTGAACGGCCGGACGAATTCATCCCTGCTTTCGCGGACGCCGGCGCTGCTTGGATCTCTGTCCACCAGGAAGCCTGCGTCCACCTCGATCGCACCCTTCATTTGATCGCAGCGCTCGGATGCAAGCCCGGAGTGGTCATAAACCCTGCCACACCGGTCCACGCCCTCGATGAAGTTCTTCCACTGGTTCATCATGTGCTTGTTATGAGCGTGAACCCCGGCTTCGGTGGTCAAACCTTTATCCACTCTTCCCTCAAGAAAATTGAATTGCTCTCGAAAATCCGCGAGTCTCGCCAACTCGGCTTCCGCATTGAAGTCGACGGCGGCATCCATCACGAGACGGTCGGCGACGTAGTGCGTGCCGGTGCGGAGATATTAGTCGCAGGCAGCGATATATTCGAGCATGGAGATCCCCGTGGAAATGCCAGGCAGCTCCTGAAGTCGGCTCTCGATGGCGCAAAGCAACCCGTTCAAGGTCTCTTGTCTGTAGTGGGAGGAGGGGTTGCAGGCGATGGTGGGAACTCGTTAAGTTTGCCCTGATCGCCGTTCATCTTCCGCGGGATTGGCCCAGTTGCAGACACTGGACAGGCCAGCGTGCAAAGAATCAGGCTATCAAACCACGCCAAACAATCATTTCTTCCTGACAAATTCTTAGGCAACACGTAGTAAATCCTTTGGTTAATATTATTGCTTATTCCCGTAGCGCCAGCATCTTGTTGGCGCTTTTGTTTTTTGAAGTCGTTAATTCAGCCTAAGTCTTTGTCGGCATAAGTCGCAGGCGAGTCCAAATAAGTTGTTGCACGAAAGCTAAACAATTTAGAATCAACACTTACAAAAAAGTGGGGAGGGGGCAATCACCAATTCCTCTCGCGCAGTATATTGTCTTGTGTTGGTGACCTGGCCAGCCTCTCGGGCGCGCGCTTTAAGCTCTTGCGAATCGCTCGCTGTTAGGCTTCGATCCAATCAGCGCATAGTACAAAATATATAGGTAACAAATCACGGGCAGGACGAATGCGTGGTGCAGGCCGGCATAATCAGCGATGAAACCTTGAATTACGGGAAGGATGGCACCACCTACAATGGCCATATTCATGACGCCCGATCCGTTTCCTGTCAGCGGCCCCAGTTCTGCCACACCCAGGCTAAAGATGGTTGGAAACATGATCGAGTTAAATAAACCAACGGCGAGAATGGTCCACATGGCGGTATGCCCACCCAATATCATAGAAGTTGTGATGAGCGCGGTTGTGCAGATTGCGCATAGTGCCAAAAGGTATTCAGCCTTGATCCGCCGCAGAAGGGGTGCGCCAAGAAAGCGTCCGACCATCGAGCCGGCCCAGTAGAACGAAACAAACCCTGCCGCAGTCTTGGCGGAGAAACCTGCGATCTCTGGCAAGCCGAAATAATTCACCAGAAAACTTCCGATCGAAACCTCCGCGCCCACATACGCAAAAATTCCAATTGTGCCCAATAGGAGATTGCGATGCTTCCAGATCGAATCTTTGACCTTCTCTCCGGGACGGTCCGCCGTAGTCTCGATTTTGGGAAGCTTGAAGGTTCCGATTAAAATCGCCAACAACACCAGAGCGACGCTGATTACCGTGTACGGCATCTTGACCGAGGCGGCCTCTTGTACGCGGTACGCATGCAGCGCCTGCGGAGCGAGCTGCCTTATCTGTTCGACCGCCAAAGGCGCGGCGCTCAGGATCAGCAGACCTCCTATTTTCGGCGCGATGGTCGTGCCCAGCGAGTTGAAAGCCTGCGTCAGATCCAGGCGGCTTGATGCCGTTTCAGGTTTCCCCAACAAGTCCACGTATGGATTCGCCGACACCTGCAGACCGGTAATTCCCGCCGCGAGGACGAGCAGCGCGGTCAGAAACAGCGGATACGAAACCACAGATGCCGCCGGCACGAACAATAACGCTCCGACAGCCATGGTTAACAGGCCCGCCACCATCGTCCTCTGGTAGCCAATCTTATTCACGATCTTCGACCATGGCACGGAGAACAAAAAGTAAGCCGAAAAGAACGCAAACTGCACCAGCATGACCTGCGCGAAGTTCAGATCGAAAATCGCTTTCAGATGTGGGACCAGAATATCGTTCAGGCAGGTCAGAAACCCCCACATGAAGAACAGTGTCGTGACCATGGCCAGCGGCCGCGAGTAATTTTGACTCGCCGAAGCGACCGAAATACTTTGCGCCGCGCTAGAACTGGTAGGTACTTCTGTTGTAGCCATCTTTCTTCACCTCGGATGCCAAGACGTCGTCCGTTGCTTCTTTGCCAGGAGCATTCCCAAATCCATGTCTTAACTGACCGCCCTTGGCTACCACCAGGTTTCCGTTTGTACGCCATACGTGAGTCCGCTGGTTCTGTCTTGAAACGGGATTCCGCCCACTAAGCCGCGGAATCCGTTGGACCAATTCGCGTAAGTCACGAAGAGCCGCAGCACCGGCCGGCTAAAAAACTTCCGACCCGCTCCGATTTGGGGCGCTATCGTGAATTTGCGGAGCCAGCCGTCGAACTGAGTATTGCCGTTTTGCGTCGTGACAAAGCCTTCCGTGTGGTCGAACCCGCCCTCAAATGCCAGAGAAAGATATTTCGTGAAGAATACTTCCGGTCGCACGCCGAACGAGGCCCAGTCGTTGAAGCCATGGCCAGGCTGCCCGTCCCTTTTCCGTTGGAAGACGAAAATCGGCATGACGGCAAATCGATCATTGACCTGAAGGAGCAGGTGCTCCGCAATCAGTAATCTCTCGGCGTGCGTCAGGTCGGGACTCGGATTATCGAGCGACGTGCTGAAATTGCTCGCTGCACCCTTCCCGTATTGGACGGAAAACGCGTGGTAGCCGCCGTGCCACTCCAACCGCTGATGGCGCAAACCTAAAGCGTACCCATTGACGGTGGGAAAAGCCGTCCCTGCGGGAAGTGTGCCGCCATTTTGCGCGGTGCCACCCTTCGCGGTTGCAAAATCGAACCACACGGCCCATAAGCCCGCCGGCCCCTTCAGATCATATAGGCGCACGTCAATGTTGCTTTTCGCGTAGTTCCCATTCTGCGTAACGATGTCGGGCCTCGCGCCAGCCAGAAACGCCACAGCCAGCTTGCCGATTCCTATATTGACGTCCTCAGCGCCCGCTCCGTAGCCGCTCATGTCCAGAGGATAGAAGTCATCAATCTCGATATGCTGGCGGCGGTAATATCGTTCACCCGCCCAGAACTTTGCGTCCGGTTGGCTCTCGAAGATGTGGCCCGCCCGCACAAAGGCTTCTCGCAGCCGGAATTGGTCGCTGCCAATCCCGTTGGGAAAATTTGCGTAGCTGGCGTAATTCGATGTGTTCGCCTCGATCATGACTTCCGTTTTCAGCCACGCCTTATCACCATTGCGTTCAGGGTTCAGCCAGTTGTTTACGAAAATGAACTCTCCGTAAGTTTCTGCTTCATTTCCCAGGCGATATTTCGCATCTGCTCCTGGCGCTTGGAAAGCAACTTGTTGCCCACCTTCGCTATTGAGGCCGTAACCCGACCGAAAATAGCCGTGAAACTCGAAGCTCTGTACCTGTTGCTCCAGGATTCCTATCTTTTGGTCAGCCTCTCTCAAGAGGTCATACGTCGGTTCCGAGGGCAGTTGGCCCTGATACTTTGCGCCTACCTGATCGGACTGTCCGAGGACGGCTTTTTCGGCCGCCTGCTTCGTGGCTAGCTCTACCGCTGAGACGGTACCTTCTTTTGCTTTCTCGCTGGCCTCTTGCTGTTTTTGGATTTGCATCTCAAGCGCCGCGATGCGTTGCTCGAGGTCCTGGGTAGTCGCATCGTACTGCTGCTTGAGTTGCTCAAGCTGCTTCTGCAAATCATCGGGCTTTTGGGCGGCAGGTTGTTGTGCCACAGATGGCAGAGCCCCCGCGGCAACCAACGCGACAATCCACGGCACCCGTTTCAGTTTGGTTATGTTCCACATTTTCTATTCATTCGCATGGAGCATGCCTGGTTTCCTCATGCTCTCAAGCGCTCGCGGCACGCCCGTTCAGAACGACTTCCTCGATGGCCCTCGCAAATCCTTCCTGCTCGTTTGTGGAAGTGACATAGGTAGCCGATGCCTGAACTTCAGCGCTCGCGTTGCCCATCGCAATGCTCACGCCGCTCTTCTCAAACATCAGAACGTCATTGGGCATGTCTCCGATGGTCGCGACCTCTTCCGCTGGAATGTTCAGCAGTTTCGACATTGCCAGCACCACCCCGCCCTTGTTGGCCTGGGGATGTGTGACATCGAGGTAGTAAGGCTGCGAACGCGCCGCGGAAATGTGCGTCCCGCCGGCTTGCTGAACATCTTTCTCGCATTTCGCAACGCGATCGTAGTCGTCGCTGACGCCGACAATCTTCGCTACGCGGCCAAGCAGCCCCGCAAACTTCTTGACCACCGTTGGAGGAAACTTCACGGTCCACTGCTCGCGTGCGACGTGAGCTGCGTTTGGGTCGCGCACAAACCATCCGGTGTCCGTATATACCCACACATCGAGACCATGGCTCTCGATGGCCTCAATAACTTTTTCCGGCACTGCCGCTGGTAGAAACCTCTGGTCAACAACCGTCGTAAGATCGGGCTGAATCAGCACGCCGCCGTTAAACGCCGCCAATGGTTGGGTCAGCTTTAGTGGATCGATTAGCATGGCCATCCCGCGGGGAGGCCGTCCACTCGTGACGCTGAATTGAATTCCCGCCTTGTGCAGCCGCAAAACGGCCTCGGCGGCTCGGTTCGTCAGCACCTTCTCCTGCGTTACCAGCGTTCCGTCAACGTCCGCAATCACCATGCGGATGGGCTTTGCTGAATTTCCATTTCTCGACGCCATCTTGGACCTCTTTCTTGGTTTTCCACCCGAGCCAGGAATAGCTACTGCTCCTGGTAGTTCCACAGCAAACCGCCGTCCACGAAGAACGTCGTTCCTGTGACGTAATCGGATTCCTCCGATGCCAGGAAACTAGCCAGCCCGGCAACGTCTTCCGGTTTTCCAAGCCTTCCAAGCGGAATATTTCCGAGCAGCTCTTTGAGCTTGACCGGGTCATTCAAAAGTTTGGTATTGATAGGTGTTTCGATCGCACCAGGCGCAATCGAGTTGATCGTGATTCTGCTTGGGGCAAGTTCGATCGCCAGGTTTCGCGTCAGCATCTTGATTCCCCCTTTGCTGGCGCAGTAAGAAGCAAAATGCGGGAACGGCAATTCTTCGTGCACTGAGCTGACGTTAATGATTTTTCCGGGGCGCCCTGTCTGCCGGAGATGGCGCACCACCGCTTGCGTGATAAAAAACATTCCCTTCAGATTGACGTTCAAGACGGCGTCGAAATCTTCTTCTGTCACATCCCAGAAGTCCGCTCGTTTCTCCAAACCCGCGTTGTTGACAAGGATATCGACCTTTCCCAGAGCCGCGATGGCCTCTTCAATGAATCGCTGCCCGTCAGAGACTTTTCCGACATCAGCTTGAAACGCAACCGCTCGCCGCTTCGCAGCCGTAATTCGGCCCACTACTTCGTTCGCCCCCTCCTTGTTCTTGCGATAGCAGATGGCAACGTCGGCGCCTTCTTGCGCCAAACGTTCCGCAATCGCCCGTCCAATTCCCTGGTCACCGCCCGTTACGGCGGCTACTTTACCTGTCACCCGATTTGACAACACTCCTCCTCGCGGTTCTCTTGCTCTCGAAAAAGAACCCTGCTCGCTCCC
>Ga0207646_10001134_pt1 | contig 33990 bp, 42 predicted proteins | sample KBSK5502metaG_FD_184343 | JGI IMG/M metagenome (GOLD analysis project Ga0207646, IMG submission 184343) | Corn, switchgrass and miscanthus rhizosphere microbial communities from Kellogg Biological Station, Michigan, USA - KBS K5-50-2 metaG... | ecosystem: Host-associated > Plants > Roots >... | reverse complement strand
TCACAGGAATATGCTGCTGCTTCACCTGTTCGTGCATCTGCTTTCCCTTTCGTTTCACGCGGCTTTGATCCCGTCATGACGCTCCAGCGTTTCTCTCCCCTGCCCCATGAACGAGCGAAGTCTCCTCAAATCCCCGCCGTGTTGGGTGAGTGAAAACAAACATCTGTCATTCTCTCGTAGTTGTAGCAGAAAAAACGCTCCAGGGCAAACACGTTCGGCCATACACTGTCTGCCTTTGAGAAGGGCTAAGTACTCGCCACAACAAAGCAACACCGGGTGGCCTCGCTTCCGCTACAGCATTCCTGGACCGGCACACCCACCAACTCTGTGAGCAGGGACGCGGCCAGGTGGCAGACCTCCGGATGGCCTGGCACCACCGCCGCTAGTGGACAGCTATACCCCTGGATGAGGTAGGTGCCGTTACGTCGTTCGAGTTCTGTCAGGCCGCCGAGCGCATTGAGGACGGAGACCGCCGCTTCGACCCGCGTATGCAGCTCTCCGCGCGGGAGAGGCCACTGCGCCGCGAGACGGCGGCCCGTCGAACGCAGCAGCGCTTCCACTTCCGAAGCTTCCATGCGCTCGGTTAGCTCTTCCAGGAGCTGACGCAATACCGGGCCATACGCTTTCGAAAAGAGGTCCTCTGCTGCTGCTGTCAGGGTGTAGACGGAGGCGGGTTTACTGCTGCTCTTCCGGCTCCCGCTCTGTTGGACCAACCCGTCTCGCTCCAGGGCCGCCAGTTGCGCGCGAACGGCATTGTCCGTGAGGTCAAGTGCCTGGGCCAGCTCGTCTACCGTTCGGCTGGCACGGCGTAACAGGGTGACAATGTTGCCACGTGTATTCGTGAAAAAGCGTGGGTACCTTTGTGACATGCATCTCCTCCAATCGTGTTCCTCAGTCTACCACAGAGTCGCTTCTATCGTCAAGAAACTCAAGAGGTTATTTGACTTTCTTACGGCATTATGTTATAGAAATAGGGAGGAATACTCATGTAGAGCTGACCTGCTCATTGGCGATGGGCCAGCGAAGATAACGAAGAACTCAGGCTCATCGCCTCTTGCACACAAGGAGAAGTTGCTATGTCCGAAACGCCTGTACAGGTTCCCCGGCCCGAAATGGCTCCTGCCCCTCCACCCGCGCCTCAGCCCTTCATGGAGCGGCTGAGCGATACGTTGCAGCATTGGATAGGGGTCATCGTTGGCTCTCAGCGCAAACCGCCGCGCCGCCTCAAGAGCCTGCTCAATGGGACCTGGCTCGGCCATCCGTTGCACCCGGTCATGACCGATGTGCCCGTTACGGCCTGGATGCTCACCGCCGTCTTCGACGTCATCTGGCTGATTGCTCACCCCACCTGGGCAGCCTATGGAGCCTTTGTCACTGTGATCGTAGGCCTCTTCGGAGCCTTTGGTGCGATTGTGACCGGCCTGACCGATTGGAGCGATACCTACGGTGCTGAACGACGCGTTGGCCTCAATCACGCCCTCTTCAATGCGTGCGCCACGATCCTCTACCTCGTCTCCTTTATCTTGCGCCTCCTCGCTGGTCCGGGGGATGGCATCGCGGCCGTCATTCTCGGCTTCGTCGGCCTGGCAAGCGTCTTCTACGCCGCCTACCTGGGCGGTGACATGGTCTTCACCAAAGGCACCGGCGTCAACCATACCGCCTGGGAGGCGGGCAGCGAAGACTACGAAGCTGTGCTGCCCTTGGCGAGCGTTGAGGAAAACACACTCTGCCGGGTGACGGCTGCCGGTGTGCCGGTCGTCTTGCTGCGCCAGGGCTTGCAGTTCTACGCCATCTCGGCGACGTACCCCCATGCCGGCGGCCCGCTGGATGAGGGAACAATAACCGGCGATATTGTCCAGTGCCCCTGGCACGGCTCGCGCTTCTGCATGCGCGATGGGCGCGTGCTCACCGGTCCCGCCACCGTCAACGCACCGCACTACGATGTCCGTGTACGCAATGGTCAGGTGGAGGTCAAGCGCGTCGGTGGTCACTAACGACGAAGGAGTGATGTGTTGTTCGACCGAGATGTCGTTGACCTGAGCATTCGGTAGCGCTTTTTATCCATCCATGGAGGCAGCAGAGGAGCGGTGAGGCGTGGGGACTCTTGCGGTCCCCCGCATGAGAGATCCAAAGGAGGGAGCAACATGACCAATCCATTACTGGAACTCAAGACACTAAGGCAAAGTATCTGGCTCGATGACATCGACCGGGGGGACCTGCGCTCGGGTCGCTTTGGACGCCTGATCGATGAAGATGGCCTCAGCGGCGCCACGGGCAATCCCACCATTTTTGAGCACTCGATTACGCATGACACCACCTACGATGAGCAGATCCAGCAGTTGATCCCTGAGGAAACGAGTGCTCAAGAGATCTACGAAGCACTGGCGATCACCGACGAGCAAACCGTGGCCGATCTGCTGCGTCCTGTCTATGAACGCACGGGCGGCCAGGACGGCTTCGTGAGTATCGAAGTGTCGCCCTATCTGGCCTATGATACCGAGAAGACCCTCGCAGAGGTACGGCGCTTCTGGCTCACGATTGATCGACCCAACCTGATGGTAAAGATCCCCTCGACACCGGCGGGCATTCCCGCCATTCGCCAGGCCCTCGCCGAGGGCATCAATATCAACATTACGCTGATGTTCTCCCTGGACAACTATCGCCAGGTGGCCCAGGCCTATCTCGGCGCCCTGGAAGAGCGTCTTGCTGCAGGGAAAGACATCAGCCGCATCGCCTCGGTGGCCAGCTTCTTCGTCAGTCGTGTGGATGTGCTCGTCGACAAACTGCTTGGGGACAAGATCAAAGCCACCAGCGCGGGCGCCGAGCAGCAGAAGCTCAAAGCGCTCCAGGGGAAAGCAGCGATTGCCAATGCACGCCTGGCCTACCAGGAGTTCAAACGGCTGTTCGGCACTCCGCGCTTTGAGGCGCTCAGACAACATGGAGCAAGGGTACAACGCCCCTTATGGGCCAGCACGGGCACGAAGAATCCGTCCTACCGCGATGTCTTGTACGTCGAGGAACTGATCGGCCCCAACACCGTGAATACCATGCCACTCACAACACTGGAAAGCTTCCGCGATCATGGCAGAGTGCGCCTCTCCGTTGAAGAGAACATCCCACAGGCCCAGGCAGTCCTTGCTGCGCTCGAGGCCGCCGGGATCGACTACGAGCAGGTTACCAGCCAGCTGCAGGATGAGGGAGTGCAAAAATTCATCGATTCCTTCCGCCAGCTGTTTCAGTGTATTGAAAGCAAGCGGAAGGCGCTTCAGCGGTAACGAGGGGTGTTAAGCAAGGAGCTATGCTCATGATCAAGGGATATACGAGACCGCTCTATCTCCTCCCGTTCGACCATCGCGCGTCCTACATCTCGGGGCTCTTCGGCTGGAAAGGACCGCTCAATGTGGAGCAGATGGTCAGCGTTGCCAACAGTAAGCAGGTCATCTATGCAGGCTTTCAGCAGGCCATTGCGGACCAGGTACCAAAAGATCGCGTCGGTATTCTGGTTGACGAGGAATTTGGTTCCGCTATCCTGCGTGATGCGGTGAGCAAGGGATATATTACGGTGGTATCCGTCGAGAAGAGCGGCCAGGAGGAGTTCGAGTTCGCCTATAGCGATGACTTTGCACAGCACATCGAGGCCTTTCACCCCACCTTCGCCAAAGTGCTCGTGCGCTATAATCCTGAGGGAGAGGTGGCTCTCAACCAGCGCCAGGTCGGTCGGCTTAAACGCTTATCCGACTATCTGCACCGGACAGAGACGCTATTCATGTTCGAACTGTTGGTGCCAGCCTCCGCCATGCAATTGGAACAGGTTGAGGGGGACAAGAACGCCTATGACCTGCAGGTACGCCCACGCTTGATGCTGCGGACCATACGGGCATTGCAGGACGCTGGGGTTGAGCCGGATGTCTGGAAGGTCGAAGGGCTTGATCGCCGGGAAGAGTGTGTCGAGGTGGTGGAGATGGCCCGGCGGGGTGGACGGAATACCGTGGGTCTCATTGTGCTGGGACGCGGTGCGGAGCGAAACCGGGTCGTGCGTTGGCTGAAGACAGCGGCGAGCGTTCCCGGGTTCATCGGTTTTGCGGTCGGGCGAACGAGTTTCTGGCAGCCCCTTGTCGATGTTGAGGCCAAACGCGTCACTAAAGAGGAGGCAGCCACACACATTGCACACAATTTTGAAGCATGGATCCGCATCTTTGAGGAAACCCGAGGCGCATAAGCGCCTGCGCTCAGCAATGCGCATAAGGAGATGGCTCGTATGGATATAGCCAACAACGATCAGGAACTGGAATCGGCTTCCGTGACCCTCGTGGATGGCCTGCACTTTGCCGGGGACATCGGCGGCGTTCGCATTGATCTCGATGCCGAGGAAAATGTAGGTGGAGTGGGCGCTGGCCCCCAGCCGCATCGCCTGATCCTGTTGGCGATGGCCGGCTGCACGGCCATGGATGTCCTCTCGATCCTGCGGAAAAAACGCCAGCAGGTGAAAGGCCTCAGTGTCGAAGTCCAGGGGAGCCGGGCAAATCAACATCCGAGGGTCTACACGCGCTTCGACGTACTCTACCGGGTGAGAGGCGCCAACATCGATCCTCAAGCGGTAGCGCGTGCCATTGAGCTTTCCACCACCCGCTATTGCCCGGTAATCGGTTTGCTCGGCAAAGTGGCGGAAGTTGCCACACGCTACGAAATCGAGGAGGAAAACAGAGTAATCCTCGCGAATCGAGGAGTATAGTTTAAGGAGATCAGAACTATGTGTTACACCTGTGGATGCAGAAGGCCCTACGATACGATGGGCGATGCAAGAAACATTGTAGAAAAGTTTTTTGAAGAAGCAGGTCAAACCGAGGCGATTGGCAAAGCAGGAGTCTTGCAGGCAAAAAAGCATATGCTGGAACTGCTCCAAGCAGAACTTGAGCAACGCGAGCTGGAAAAACCAAAACAGCAGTATTGACTTCCAAGACTTTTCTGCAAGGAGGAGGTCCCAGAGGATCAACTCACGGTGCCCTTCATACTCACGACGATGCCTGACTTCGCCAGCAGCTCGCGGTAGTCGGCTGCCGTATTCTGACTGCCCCGATCCGCATGATGCAGCATGAGATTCACCCGCTTTTGTGGAAGCCCGAAACATTGGGGCTAACCCATCACTTGTGTAGAAGCAACCGGGCTGACGTAGCTCAGCGAAGAGGGACTCGGAAACAGAAGGCGTATCAGTCAGGTATCACTGAAGAGGATGTATGTAGACTCAGAGACAAGAGAGCGCATGTAGTGAGGAGAGATCGAGATGAAAGAAAAGATGTTCCAATAATAATAGAAAGATACACAAATAATCGAGCGGAACCGACGGGCGTCCGATTATCCGCAAGACAACCTGCGGGACGAGCAGACGCAATGGGCCAATCCTCGTCATAAGAGTAGATGGTTGTTTCCTTCTAAGCTTGGTACACTTGGCATACTCACAGTGTAGCACAGCGGAGTGCGGCACACACGGGAAGAACCTGGACCGCTGACGAGCTAAAGGCGGCTCACCAGACTGAGCCTGCGTTTCTAGCAAGCGGGCTCACTTAAATTGGTATGATGGTGGAATCTAGCTCAGTATGCCGGTGAGCAAGCAGTCGGCGCGGAACAGCCACAGAGCCAAAATTGAAGCGCCGCCTGGGAGGAGGCATAAATTGTTGTCTCCTCTCGCCTGTTTTGCCACCAGCAGAATGTGGTGATTTACAATACTAAGGAAGCAACAATGAATAGCTCAGGTGCCTCGATCCGGGCCCCGGAGCAGAGAGAGGAGAAGCAAGATGAAAATGAAACTAGAGTTGGTGCCGGTCCCGGTGACGGATGTGGACCGTGCCAAGTCGTTTTACGTTGAACAAGTAGGCTTTCAAGCTGACCTGGATGTTCGGCCGAATGATGCCGTCAGAATTGTCCAACTCACTCCCCCGGAGTCAGCTTGCTCCATCGTCATTGGAACCGGTCTGCCCAGTATTGCCATGCAACCTGGCTCACTGCGGGGCCTGCATCTAGTCGTCGGGAACGTGCGGGCGGCACGCGAAGCACTCCTCAGCCGAGGCGTTGAAGTCAGCGAGGTTGAGGAACACGATCAGGGCATCAAGTACGCTTACTTCAGCGACCCCGATGGCAACACCTGGGCCTTGCAAGAAATGCCCTGGCGCTCTTCAGAGTTTTAGACCAACATGTTTCTGCACGAAGAGGGTAATTCGATTACCTGTGTTCCTCGGTTGTTTCGAGGCTGGACTGCTCACGGAGCCTGACGGTCTCGTGTTGGAGGATCTGGCCCACCCGCAGGGCAAATTCATTGAGCAAAGCCAGTTCCTCGGTCGTGTAGTGCTCAAAGAGGTCAGCCAACGCCTGCTCGAACGGTGCAAAGAGGCGCGCCACCTCCTCTGCCCGTCCTGGCAGTGGCCGCACCAGGATTTTCCGGCGATCGGAGGGGTCCCTCTCCCGTTGGACAAACCCGGCTTGTTCGAGGCGATCCAGGATGCTGGTCACTGCCGCCGTGGTCAGCCCGGTTAACTCGGCTAAGCGCCCCGGCGTCAACCTCGTTTCCCCGCGGGCCAGATCCAGGCACTTGAGGTCGGTCACATGTAGTCCCAGGCGCCCAGCCACCGCTTGATGAAACAGGAGCGAATAGGTGCTCAGGTGGCTTCGGAAATGCTCACCCAAGGCTTGTTGCAAGTGAGCGCGTTGGCTTGACAAGGTTCCTCTCTCCCGATTATAATTTAGATAATCTGATATCTAGATAAGTTAGATATCAGCAAAACTAGTGAATGTCCTCCTAGTATAGCACAGGAAAGGATGAAAGGATAGAGATGAAAGTCCTCATTGCTGGGGCGACTGGAGCTTTGGGCGTGCCTCTGGTTCGCGCCCTGATTGCCGACGGCCACCAGGTGATTGGCCTGACCAGAACGCCCGACAACGGGCGTTCGCTTTCCGTGCTGGGTGCGCAGCCGGTTGTGGCCGACGCTATGGATCGCGACGGCCTGCTGAGAGCCGTCGCTGGGCTGCATGCCGACGCGGTGGTCCATGCGCTGACCGCCCTCAAAAAGACGCCGCTGCGTCACCGCGACATGTACCAGACGAACGCCTTGCGCGAACTGGGTACCGCCAACCTGCTTGCCGCCGCCCGTGCCGTCGACGCGCGCACCTTCGTGGCAGAGTCCATGACGATGGGCTACGGCTACGGCGACTGGGGCGAGCAGGTGCTCACCGAGGAGTGCCCGTTCGCCCCGCCTGGGCGCTCTCAGGAGTTGGAGCGGCACCTGGCAGGGTTCCGCGCGCTGGAGCGGCAGCTCTTCGAGGCGTCGCAGGCGGGCTGGATCGAAGGCGTGTCACTGCGGTACGGGGCCTTCTACGGCCCGGCATCCATCCGACCCATCATCCAGATGCTGCGTCGGCGCAGCTTACCCCTGCCAGATGGGGGACGCGCGGTCATGTCCTGGATCTATCTCGAGGATGCTGCTGCCGCCATCGTTGCCGCACTCGAACGTGGCAAACCAGGCCAGGCCTATAACATCGTCGATGATGAACCGGTGCGGGTACGCGACTTCTTCGCGCAGCTTGCCCGGCAGTCTCACACGCCGCGGCCCCTCTCGCTCCCCGCCTGGGTCATGCGACTCGTGGCTCCGTATGGTACCGACTTCTTTGCCACGACCATGCGCGTTTCCAACGCCAGGGCCGTCCGCGAGCTGGGTTGGCAACCAGTTGCCGCGCCGACCTACCACGAAGGCATCCAGCGAGCTACCCAGGCACTCGGCCAGTAGAGGATCGCTTCTTTTATAAGTCTCGATCGCGAGGCTTGAGAAAAAGTCGCACGCTTGAGACAGACCTGGAAAAGGCTTGTACGGGTCACACCTCGCCATGTGGCGAGGTGTCGTACGGGTTCCTCGGTGGTGTGAAATTTGGAATTCTGTGAGCGGATTTGTGCTCATGAGGTGGGTACTTCATTGCCAAGAAGGCACATAACTGTGAATGCTACCATAAGAGTGGCTCATCCCGAAAAAGATGTTGGTGGCGAAATCTAAAACCCCTCTCGCTTTGATACAATACCGGGGTAGATGTATTTCAATATACTGAGCAGGAGGCAAGCCATGTCGATGAAACCGCAACCAATCCCGGAGATCCCAGCAGAAACGGCCCGAGTCGCGCGTGCCGTCTTTCCCAAGGGGAATATTTACATCCATCTGCGCGACACGTTGGGAACGATCTACCAGGATGAACTGTTCAGCGATCTGTATCCCAATCGCGGGCAACCCGCCTATGCGCGCTTCTCGTCTGGCGTTAGTCACCATCTTCCAATTCATGGAGAACCTGACCGATAGGCAAGCGGCTGATGCTGTGCGCAGTCGGCTCGACTGGAAGTATGCGCTTCCGCCTGGAATTGACTGATCCGGGATTTTAATCATAGCGTCTTGAGCGAATTTCGGACGCGTCTGGTGGCTCTGACTGCTGAGGAACGCTTCTGGGAAGCGGTGTTGACACTCTGCAAAGAATCTGGTTGGCGGAACCGCCCATGGGCGCCAACGGACCGACTCGACCCAAGTCCTCGCCAAGATTCGTGCGCTCAATCGAGCCGAATGCGTGGTAGAAACGCTCCGTCACGCCCTCAATGTGCTGGCGGTTGTCGCCCCTGACTGGTTGCGAACTCAGGTGCAGCCAGAGTGGCTAGGGCGCTATGGCTCGCGTGGAAGTCGACTATCGCTTTCCCTCTGGAGCGGACAAGCGTCAACAGTTCCTCCACCAGGTGGGCCAGGATGGCTGGGGACGGCTCTCAGCGAACACGGCAGACCCTCCCAACCGACTTCCTGCTCTCCATCCCGGCGGTTGACACATTACAGCGGATTTGGAAACAAGACTACTTGCCTCAGGACAAGGGAGGAACCTGGATCGCCGAGGAGGATCGGCTGGAGGCGGCGCGATTGTTCTCTTCCCCCTACGAGCCTTTCCGCGTCGGCGGCCAAGAAGCGCTCCACATATTGGATTGGGTACAAGGTGCATTTCACCGAAACCTGTGATGAAGACGGGCCACACCTCATTACGCATGTCGCTACTGACATCGGCCCCGTTCCAGATAGAGAGGCACTTCCAGATTTTCACACGGCCTTAGACCAGCACGACTTGCTCCCGGAGCAGCATCTAGTCGATGCGGGATACGTTGATGCGGAATTGCTGGTCGCCAGCCAGACGGAGTATCGAGTCGATCTGGTGGGCCCGACCGGCAAGGATCATTGAGGGCCTGCACGGGAACAGACCGGCTATGCGCTCCGCGATTTCTCTTTGGATTGGGAACACGAACAAGCCCGTTGCCCACAAGGACACACGAGCAGCAGTTGGACGCCCACCACAACACGAGGCCACGAAGTGGTCAAAATCAAGTTCGCCTACACGATATGTCCCACGAATTGCGCAACGAGCTTGTTGAAGAGCTAATCACTGATTTCGTAAGCGGAAGTCATGCAGAACCGGGCGTCGAGTAAGTGAGAGAGAGCAGAACCAGCGGGATGAAGAGCAAAAAAGGCAGAAGCAGGGAAGAATTGAGAACCAGCCGGGAAAAGAGGCCATGAGGTTCCACCCGGAGAAGCAAGCTTGTCCGAGAAGAGGGCACCCAACGGCTGTCAAGACCGTGTTAAACCGTCGCCAAACCGAGCGAGGTGGCAAAGGCTTCTGGAACACCGAACAATCTGATCGTCACTCGGTTCGCTGTTGGGCCTCGCACGTTACGAGTGAGCCGCTTTGCCCAGGAGAGGCGAGCATGCACTCGCTGCGCGCGAGAAAGGATCACGTCTGCGGTGCCTGGCGAAGCTGCGGGGGGTGGCGACAGGCTCACCTCGATCCGTTGGTGTCGTACGAGCTGCCTACAGGCGCGCCGGTGCTCCCTCCGGCTCCAATCTCGCCAGAGCAACGGTGCGGAACCCACCCGGAGCGGATGCAGAAGTACACTCACCTGGCGAGGCTTTGCGGTAGCGCTGCCATTCCATTGACACTGCTCGCGCAGGGGACAGGGACGACAACTGTGGATGCTGGCCGCATAGACCACGCGCAGGCTTCCATCGGCTTCCTGGCGCCGCTCATGTGCCACAAGTGACTGATTGGCTGGACAGCGCAACGTCCCGTCGGACTGGAGGGCAAAGTCCTGCCCGGAGAAGCGGCCAGCTTTCCAGGGTGCGGCAACCGAGGGCCTGCCATAGCCCGAGGAGGGAGGCTGCTGCTCTTTGGTCTCGGACACCGCAGGAGCAAACTCGGTGGTGCGCGTCGGCCCAGGCTCAAGCTGGTGTCCCAACTCCAGACGGAGGTTCCAGACCCATTGCGAGATGATCTGCCAGGCTTCTTGCCCGCAGGCAGAGTGAGAACACCAGCGATCCGGGTCTTGCTCCAGATCTTCATCAGCGCGGGCAGTTTCGAACGCCCCGCGATGCAGGTAGAGTGCGACCACATCGGCTGCCGTGAAAGCCGCTTGCGGCAAGTTGCAAAGGCGCGAGTTCGTAGACCACTCCTGCACGTTCAACACCGACACGAGGCTTCTTCTCGGAGCCAGGATGGGTCGCCACCACGACCCGACAGTGTTGCCCTGTTGGCCCCACAGCTACGTCAGGGCAGTCGTAGAGGGTGCGCACGAGGTAACTTGTCTTCGCGGCTGAATTGCTGATCGGCAGGCAAGTGCAAGCGGGCCTGGACCTCTGGTCGGTCGAGGAGTTGATAGTCTTTGCCACGCATCACGTAGGCCAGCCCTGCCAGTGCAGCAAGCGTCGCTCCAGTCCCATACTGGCCGTCCAGCCGCATGAGAACGTGTTCCTCGGGCTGCACATAGGCCTTGGCGTAGCACTGGATCGCGGCCACCGCACGGCGCAATTCCTCACGGTACTGACCGAGGCCCTCGTTGCCGAACGAGCCGAGCCACTGATGGCTATGGGTCTGTAAGATGGTGGTGCGTGTTCGCACCACTTCCCCACGCTTGCGCCCAGTGTAGCCTGGGGCGCAGAGTGGACGCAAGCGGCGCTGGGCAGGCGGCAGTTCAGGGGTACATGGTAAGGCTCGTTGGCGAGCAGCCTCTCGCGTGCCATCCACATCGAAGACAAGATAGTGGCTACCTGCCCGATCCCATAGGCCCCCTGCTGGCTCCTCTTTGACGAGTGGGCGGGCCAGGAGATCAGAGAAAAAGAGCCTGCGGAGGGCTTCGACTGGTTCAGCGGTTAGGGCAGCCAAAAAGCGACTGAGCGTCGAGCGCGCAGGCAGCCGATCCCGTCCGAAGAGGGCCATGAAGGCATAGGCCCAGGGATGCAAACGCTCGTAGAAAGCTTCCAGTGTGCGTTCGCCACTGATGGCGTAGCCGAAGAGGACGGCGAGAAAGTCGATCACCTCGTAGTGTCCGAAGCGTCGCCGCGCAAAGCGCACCTGCGAGTCGATAGCGTCAAGGACTCCTTGCTTGCGCAAATAGGGGATGAGCAGCGCGACCTCCCCGAACCAGGGCGGCGGCGAAGGGGTAGACGCGGAAAAGGTCTGGATACACACCGAGATATCGGCGATACTATTCATGCATACCTCCTTGATAGGAACAAGTTTGTTCTTCCTCATCAAGGAGGCATATTTTTAGGCTGGTTTGCTACTGGCTTGTGCTGGCTACTTGGGACGTCCGTTCGGGAAATCAGAGACAAGGACCTGTATGTTCCTCTATTTCTCTGACCGGCACAAAGAGAAGCATCTCTACTAAAGGAATGTTCAGAACAGCCAAGCCGACGCTCAATGAACAGGCATCAAGACCGCTCAGCGTAGGCAAAAGAAAGGGGTCTCATCTTTGTTCGTCGAAGGAAAACTGACAGAGAAGAACCCATGCGCTTTCAGCTTGACATACCTATGTAGTTTCGCCGCGCGATTTTCTTTGCTCTTGAGGTGCATTCTTTCCAGGAGTTATGCTGTTTTTCGGTAATCATGATGTAACCCGCCCAATACGGGAGTAGTGATGACCTGGTTCAGTGGTAGAGGAGCAGGCACTGGCGGATCGGGAATTCGCTGCCCAAGCCCTTGATGGGGTCGGGCTTGATTGAAGTACACGATGTAGGCTTTGAGAAGGCGGTACAGCTGCTTCTCCTGGAAGATCAGGAAATGATCCAGGCATTCTCGTCTCACGCTCCCCAAAAAGCGTTCGCACACGGCATTTGCTTGGGGCGTCCGATAGGGCGTGCGAAGGACTTTGATGCCACTTGTCGTGGCCACGTGCGCAAAACTCGACCCGAATTTGCGGTCATTATCCCGGATCAGATATTTTGGCGTATCTCCATATGGAGTTGCTTCTCGCAGTTGTTGCGCCACCCAGGGATCGGTCGGCGATCGTGTCACATGCATGTGAATCACCTTCCGCGACTTCAGCTCGATAATGAAGAAGGCGAAAAGTGGACGAAAGACGAGATCGGTCACCTGCAAAAAATCACAGGCCCATACCTCTGCTGCATGATTGCGGAGAAACGTTTTCCAGTTCTGTCCACGGGCATGTGTTGGGCGAACATGTCTCATATACTTCTGAATCGTGCGTTTGACTTCTCCGCATATCCAGCTTAAGTAACTCGCCACGGATACGTTCTGCTCCCCAGAGCCGATTGTTGGCTGCCATTTCCTTGATCAAGCTGATTGTCTCGGGCGAAATCCTCGACTTTCTTGAGTGCACCTTGGATTTGTGCTTCCAAAACACGCGGAAAAGCTCCCGGTGGAAGCCGGAGAAGGGTCTCTGGCTGGACCAGGACGAGCGCCTGCTTCCAGGTCCGGACCATCCTCGCCAGGAGCACCAGGAGAAGCCGGTCCGTCTTTTTGTACACCGGTCGCTTGATCTGTCGGCACAAGATGATGAGTTGTTGCCGCAGCAGCGCGTTTTCCGCCAGCAGTTCGGCTTTGCCTCTGGTCAGATCGGCGAGTGTACCAACCACAAGGGAGGTCGTTGGTGGCTTCATCCACCGCAAAACCTGTTCTTGAAGCGTATGAAAGCAGAAAGAGATGTGTTGCTTGATTGAGGGAAACGCAAAGCGCACAAACAGAACCTCTTCTTTGTGAAAATAGGCGCATGGTCGGAGCGCATACGCAGAATGGACCATGTTGATTGTATGCGCATCTCACGTGCTTTGGCAAGCAATCCTCCTTCATCGTCCACAACAGGCCGATTTCCTCAACGGATGTCCCAAGTAGCCAGCACAGGGACGTGTGAGCACGGATCACCCACCTGGCCAGGATAGCGCGCAGCGTCTGCATAGGCAGGCAAAGGACGAAGCGGGTTCTTCACGTGCTCCCGGTGCCAGTGGCACACCGGCAGTGTACCACAGCAGGGTGCAGCGCACACGGGAAGCACTGGCTCAGGAACAGAAGCCAGGCGGGAAGCAGTTGCACCTCACGGCATGCTCAACTGTACCATCGCTGTGATAAGGACGCGTGGTGTTTTCTTCCTGGTTCAGGAACGGATATTGAAAGTTGAGTAACCAGCACAGGGGAACACCGCCACACTGACACACAGTAGCATAGCAGGTGAAGGCCGGTCACGCCTGGACAACCAAGGCCTTCCTGCAGGCTGCGAGACCCTGGGAAGAAGACGGGAAAAGACGGATCGCACCGGCGACATGCGAGGGTGTAAACGGTCTCTTTTGAGAACGGATGTGCTAGGTAGCCAGCACAGCCCTTGATTTTGCTATGATTGGGCAACGTTAATGGAGTCCTCGTCCCATCGGCGTTCTCACGAATCAGTGCAATATGCTCTCGTTCTCTTACCAGGGAAAATCCGAGCAATTCAAATGCCTTGATGACTTTTCCTTTAGGAGCATCGGTAGGAAAATGTGTCACGAGAGAGCCACTCCAGTTTCAGCTACAAAAGCTTCCAAGACGGGAGCGTCCGTGTCGAAGATAGCGGGACCAAAGGTCTCAAGATGAAACTGGATAGCTGATTTCACGTCGGCAAGCGCCTCCTCGTAGGTTTCACCCTCTCCGACAACAACGCCTTTCAGTCCCAATGGATAAGCCACATAACCGTCCGCATGTTTTTCTACAATGATCTTGATGAGTTTCATGGTCTGCTCCTCTTACTTTTATCAGATAGGCCCTGGTTGAAACGATGGGTACATTTCAGAAGCATCTGAAAAGAACCTTAGCAGGCAATCTCAAGGATGTCAAGTGCTGTGATGGCTGTGCTGGCTACTGGGTCTATCTGTTCTAGAATGATGAGAGAAAAGTACGGACTGAAGGTCTATTATTGTTGAGTTCATAGGCAGAAGAGCAATACAGCTTGTTCAAGCATGGATGCTCCGCGTAGTCGGAGGAGCTCATGCTCGATTGGGAACCCCTTGCTAGAGCGAATTGAGGTGTCTTCTGCACATCTCAGTGCTGCATTGTAACCGCAAAGTTGCGCAAGCCCCTTTTTCAGAGTAAGATGAACAGGGGGTCAGGTACCTCGCTTGCACGCAGTTTTGAAAGGCTATAGATATTCTATGGAACCGTCACGTCCACGGGTAGCACTCTTGATTGATGGCGACAACAGCGCATCCATCGCGATGACGTCTCTGCTCGCTGAAGCGGGCAAGTTGGGAGATGTCATGATTCGGCGCGTGTATGGAAACTGGAGTCTGCCGTCCATGCACGCATGGCAAGCGATCGCCCCGCACTACGGTCTCGAGCAACGGCATCACGGACAGACGGCCCCAGGCAAAAATGCGACGGATATCGCGCTCGTTGTCGATGCCATGGATATCCTCTACAGTGGCGCAATTGACCACTTCTGCCTGGTGACCAGCGACAGTGATTACACTCCGCTGGTGCTGCGGCTCCGCTCTGCCGGATGCAGGGTGCTTGGCAGTGGAAAACCGACCACCCCTCTCGCTTTGCAAACGGCCTGTACGGAGTTTGTTTCTACTGATCGGCTGCTATCAACACCTGTTCAACCCGTCCCCGTTGCCCAGCCTCCGGCGGCACTGACACCGGTGAACGATGTGTCGGTACCCACTGCATCCCCAGCAAGCGTATGTGCAACGGTGACGACAGAGCTCCTGTCGACCACAGAGCTACTGACCCTGCTCGTGAAAGCCTATGAAGAAGTGGCCCAGAGCCAGGGAGTCGAATGGGTCCTGCTTTCGAGTATGGGGACCATCCTCAAACAGTTCAACGCTCTCTTCAGCCCGGCGGTGTACGGGCACAAAGATTTGTTGACGTTCGTCAAGGCGTATCCAGACCGATTTGAAACGCGCAGACACCCACGGGATGCGCAACGAGGCGATGTAGCTAGACGAGAGAAGTAGTAGATAAGCAGGATTAATGTGCCTCAAACCTTGACAATAATTATTTAAATAATTATAATTCAGATCATCGGAGATACGTGGTTTCTGATGAGTAAGAGGTTGAAGGTATGAGCACAGAGTCAAGAGTGACCAGCAACATTCGTGAGAAAGCACAAGCATACTCGACTGATTCCGTCCTCTCGGAGGATGGCACGACGATTGGATACCGACAATTCGGTCGCGGTCCTGGTTTGATTCTCGTCCACGGAGGCATGATGGCCTCCCAGAACTTTGGCAAGCTTGCCGTTGCCCTCTCTGATGGATTTACCGTGTATGTACCTGATCGTCGCGGTCGTGGTTTAAGCGGACCATTTGGCGAGCATTACGGGATGAAGAAAGCATGCGAAGATCTGGATGTACTCCTTCGCAAGACTGGCGCCCATCTGGTCTTTGGGCTGAGCGCAGGAGCCCTGATCTCGCTGCAAGCGGCCCTTACGCTGCCCGCCATCCAGAGGGTCGCTCTCTATGAGCCACCTCTTCCGCTTCCTGGCCATCCCTCACCATCAGCCTGGGTGGCACGCTATAAGCAGGAGCTGGCCCAGGGAAAGTTGGGCGCGGCAATGGTCAGTATCATCAAAGGCACTGGGGATTCGTCGCTGCTGGCCGCACTCCCGCGTTTTCTCCTCGTGCCACTGATGACGCTTGCGATACGGGCCGAAGCCAGGGAAGTGAAGGACGACGATATCCCGCTGCAAGCCCTGATTCCAACGATGCGATATGATTCGCAGCTCGTCAAGGATATGGAAGGCCCCCTTGAGCGCTTTCAAGCGTTACAGGCGAAGGTGTTGCTCCTCGGTGGCAGCAAGAGCCCGGCTTTCTTGAAAGCTCCCCTTGACAGCTTAAGCATGGTCTTACCACATGCTCAGCGCGTTGAGCTCCCGGGGCTCGACCATTCGGCGGCAGACAATGGCGGTAAGCCGGAACGTGTCGCACAGATGTTGCGCCGCTTCTTTGATGAGACCGCCACTCCTGATCAGAGGGGAGGTCGTCGATGAGTCGTCCACGTCTTGATGCGGAGCAGAAGAAGGTGGGGCTCTCGCTCGCCTTTTCTCCCAATCTCATCGCCGCGCTGGAGAACGTGCGTGGAGCCAAATCGCAATCGGTCTTTGTGGAAGAATGGCTCCGCCAGCATCCTCAGATTGCCGCTGAGTTGGTCGCCATGAACGATCCTGGTTTCGTGCCGCCAGTCTTGCGATACGAGCAACTGATGGAGCGCCTCCTGGCGTTTTACTCACCCGGAGAGAGCACCTCCTCGTTGCGCAATCCGCGAGAGGCAACCATTCCACGTACCCTCTTCATTGCGCAAAAGGCGATCATCCGCCATCATGAAAGTCCTGATCAGGAAATTCAGGAGCAGATCAGTGCAGCTATGGAGGCGTTCTGGTTGCAGGAACGTCGCAAACATGGGGAACACATTGCTCGCGGTGAGAGTCTGGAAGCCATCAGGCCAGCTATCAAGGAATTTGCTCGCTACTACTATCAGGTCATCTTTCAGGAAATGGCCAGAGGTGATCTCAAACTCCTCCAGCACCGTTTCCGCAGCCTCATGCATGGGTGTGAGGCCGTGTATCGAGAGCACATGCACAAAGCTGTGGGGCACCGAGATGAGTGAAGGAGCGCGATGCTCGCGTGAGCGAAGAGTCGATTGCGTGAAGGAGGGCCCTCTCATCGTATGACGCTTGCTCCTGTCACGGTCACGATCCAGATTACTCCGGAATCAAAGCTCTCACCCCCATCCTGGATGGGAGAAGTGGCAACCTTTGCTCAGGTGCTCTCTCATACGGGAATCCTGAAGGCGATCCAGGAACGGGTGCGTTTCGCCCGCGCCCGCTTTGGCCATTACGACGTGATCGATTTTGTCGTCGTTCTGATCGGCTATGCGGTGTCTGGCGAACCAACATTGCAGGCGTTTTATGAAAGGCTGGGACCGTTTGCCGAGCTGTTCATGGCTCTGTTTGGGCGAAGCCAGTTGCCCCATCGCTCGACCCTCTCTCGTTTTCTTGCCGCTCTTGATCAGACTCCGGTGGAAGCGCTCCGTACGCTCTTTCACAAGGATCTGCTTGCGCGCTCGCCGTTTCCTTCTCCTAGCGGCTTGTTCGACCGAACAGAAGCGCAGTGGATCGTGGTCGATGTGGATGGCACGAGACAAGCCGCCCGCCAACGGGCGCTTCCGCAGACGGAGGCATTGCCTACTCCCCATCGTCGGTTTGATCAAGTGTGCGCGCCGGGCTATTTGGGGCGCAAGCGGGGAGAAGTGGTACGCACCCGCACGCTTCTGCTCCAGGCGCATACGCATCAGTTTCTCGGCACGTTTGGAGGACCCGGGAATGGGGATTATCGCGGCGAACTGCTACGGGCCATCCAGGTGATCACCAACTATGCAAGAAAGCTTGGGCTCCCCACTGCTTCCGTCCTGCTTCGGTTAGATGGTCTCTATGGCGACGCCGCTCCGCTCCTCGATGTTTTGGCCGCTGGTCTCGGCGTGACGCGCAAGCGCCTGTTCTACCACCTCCTGGAGCTGGAGGTGGTCAAACAGGCGCTTGCGCGTGCCCCAGATCATGTGAACATCCATCCGGAAAGTGGAATGATGCGAGCGCTCTACGATTGTGAGTCCGTTCCCTTGACGCCAGCCGGACCCGAGGTGCGTTTGGTCGTAGCGACGCACGGTGCCACCTCCTCTGCTCCAACAGTCGGCGTTGAGCGGGACGGCATGGTTTACGAGCTATTTGTCAGCACGCTTCCCAAGCCTTCGTTTACCACCTCGGATGTGCTCGACCTCTACCTGCATCGCGGATCATTTGAGACGGTGCTGGCCGATGAAGATATCGAGCAGGATGCGGACCGCTGGTACTCCCATACCCCGTGCGGTCAGGAGTTCTGCCAGATCCTGGCGCAATGGGTCTGGAACCTGCGCCTGGAACTGGGACAGACGCTCTGCTCCTCAGAACTGCGCACCACCGAATTTGCCCCTGCATCTGAGATTTCGCTAGCTTCGGAAGTCGAGCCTGCACATTCTGAGAAGCAGCTTCCCTCAGTCACCTACGGCCCTCCCCAATGGGCATGTCCTTCCTTTACCCATGGCTTTCCCGGTTCCGCTTTTCTCCCACAACCCGATGGCACCCTTCGTTGCCCCGCCGATCATCCTCTTTACCCACAAGAACGGCGTCCCGAGCGCGATGGCTCCCTACGGGTCTTGTATGCCGCGCGCATCGGCCATTGCCGCTTGTGCCCCTTGCGGGCGCAGTGTCAGGAGAGCAGTACCACGATCAAGCCTCGGCGGGTAAGCGCAGTAGTATGGCCGCTCTCCTCCTCCCCCTCGGATGCCTCTTCTACGCTCCCCGCCACACCTGAACCGCTCCCTCTGGCTCCGGTGCTTTGGAAAGACTGGCCACGCTGCGGCATTCGGAGAGCATGGCTCAAAATGGTCCGCAGCCAAACCGTTTGTTGGGAAGGCTCCCCCCTGCCTGAGCTTTCGCCGGGCCCCACACCGCCTTCGCGCGTCTTGACCCGCGCCCGGCGCGCGCATTGGCGGCTCTCTTGGGAACAGCGGCTGACACGCAACGCCCGTCCATCTGACTCTCCCAGGCTGATCGTCACGCTTCATGGTCTGCCAGCCACCTTTGCTCGCTCCTTTGGCTTTGATCTGCTCGCCATTGCCTAACCGATCGCCACAGGCTGTGTTTCTTTCCTCGATGCCGTCTCACCTGGTCGCCTTTCTGTCTTGATGCATCTCAATGATTGGAGCTTTCCTCGGCTTTTTGACGATGCAGGATCACTGGCGGTTTGTTTCTCTTCTCTTTACTTGAGCTTATCTCGTTGCGCAACCCGTGGGAGACAGGCTTCCAAGGGGAAACCTGTCCTGGTACGACACATACGCGCTCCTGCTCCCGAGCAGTGCGTTCTACCACCCTCTTCGGTAAGAGCGACATCACCGTCAACACCCAAGACACGAAAAAAGGCGACACCCCTTCCTCCTCCAGTTCCAACAGCGGCACCAACGCTGGGAATGGCACAACCACTCCGCGATGCATCTCTCGCTGCGTTGCTCGTCAAGGCATACACGCATGCTGCAGAGAACCTACAAGAGCAATGGGTGCCTATGCCCAATCTTGGATCAGCGCTCAAACGACTCGATCCTCAGTTCAAAGCAAAACTGTATGGGTATAAAGACCTGCCAACGTTGGTTCGGAGTTGTAGCGACCTGTTTCTGACGCGTAAACAAACGGCGGGAAAAACAAAGCACGTCGAGGTGCGGCTCATAACTGGAAAGTAGGTACATGCTCGCAAGAGGCACAGGGACTGCTGCAACAATGCCGCACCGCGCTGTTGCAGCACACCGATGAACAACTCAGCACGCTGCTTGGGCACTGGTTCGAACCCCTGATCGGCGACGATAGCGTGGAAGAAGAGCTTGATGACCTCTGTTTACTCCTCGATTATCGGGTGAAATCGTGGGGTGCCCTAACCCACTATGCGACCTACGCCGCCTGGTGGGAAGTCGAAGGATACCTTGCCCCAGACGGAATGTTCGTCTGCGCTGATGTAGCAGCCTTGCGCCAGCGCCTCCTCGGCAGGCCCATCGAGCAGTTTGGGCTCGTGGTCGAACTGACCTATCGAGCCCGTTCGGTGACAGCAGAACTGGATGGTGAGACTCGTCTCCCACCAGGACACGCGTTGTTGCGCGAGCTTGTGGCGTGGCAGGAGGATGCCGCACACGGGTCCGAAAGCGCACAGCGGAAGGCGCAGCCGTATCTGCAACGGCACAGGGAGACCAAAGCGCACCGTCGCATGCGTGAGCGTGAGATCGTTGCGCAGGCCAGGCAGCGGGGATATCTGGTCGTTCACCCGAGTACGACGCGGTGGGTAAAAGACGCCTTACGGCACAGGTGCAAATAGGTCGTCCGTATATCTGCGTGGAGACTACGGGACAGCACCCTGCCACGGTGATCGCAGATGCGGGAACGGCGGGCAAGGCCTTCGAGGCCCAGGGAAAGCTGTTCAGCGGAGCTCCCGAGCAGTCCTGCACGGACTGCACCAGGGTGGATGAGAGCGCTCGCGCGTGCGTACGCAAGGTCATGAACGGGCCTGTCCATTCCTCCCAAAGCCAGTTGTTTTGCCCGATCAGTGGACCTCCTTTCTTTCGAAGGTGCGGCTGTCGGCCTTTCTCGCCTATCTGGAACTCCCTACCGGCTCGCTGGAGGCCAAGGCTGGCCTCGTCGAGCACCTACTGAGGAGACTGGAAACTGACTCTACCGCCAGCGCACAGTGTTTCTCGCTGATGGAGCTATCGCTCTTCTATGCTCTCATCGATGTGCGGTTGTACCGCTTTCGTCATCTCCCCCGCGGTGTGGCGTTCGAATGCTGATGTGCGCTCACGATGGCGTGAAGAACGGAGGTGCCAGCCAGGCAGCCCGGAACTCGAAGGCTTCATCGGCTTTCTCCTGCCTGCGGTCCGCTGAGGAAAGTAGATGTGGCCCTGTTCCGGCTTGCGCAGCGCTTTATAGCGTAGATGGATGGTCAAACTGCGCATGAAATCGTAGCCGTCGCTCACGACTGACGGCGGAACCCCCCACGCCTCTTCGGAGGCCCTCTCAGCGAGAGCCTCACCTGCCAGGGCAATCACGGTGTGATAAAACTGTTCAGGTGAGAGATTAGCGAGGTGAGTGCGCAGCGTCTGGGCGTCCGGGACCATCCAGGAGGCGCATGCCCGAGCTCATCGAAGGAGGCATAGATCTTGTTCGTCTCGTCGGACTGGATGCGGTAGCCGAGCGCAGAGCGGCACTCATCACTCCAGTCCAGGAGTTGCTCATCGATACCATCAAGCCACTGGGCAAGTGTCTCCATGAGCAGGATATCTGGCAGAGCAAGCAATGCCTCTCGTACCTGCCCTGTAAGGTTCTTCGTTTGTCCTTTCAAAATCGCCTGCTCCTTCTTGAGCTTTCATCAGTGTGTCTGTCTACTTGCCACAAATACGATGAAAAGTCCTTGATCGCGGTCCAAACACAGCCCCGACTCGCCTCAAAGATCCCGTTATGGCTGCATCCCTGGATAGGGAGGAATGTCATCGGACCGCGCTGCCGAGCTACTTGTGCAAGGCGCTCGGTCATGGCAAAGGGGACCAGTTCGTCCTCGGTCCCATGTCCGATGAAGATCGGGCGAGTCACCTGGCGATTCTTGCTCACATTGCCGAAGCGCTCCCTTATAAAGAGGTGGACGGGCGACCTGGGAACCCATGATAGCATAGCATGGGCTTGCTCAGGAAGGTTCGTGAACGCGACTCGGCACGATCAAACCGGCCACCTGCTTGCGGGCGGCGAGGTCGATGGCTACGGCGGCAGGCACCCAGCGACCAGCCACTGACAACGGTCTGAGCGGGAGGAAGGTGCAGCGCCTCAGGGAGGTAGTAGTAGGCTGCCTCAGCTACCTCATAGCAGCCAGATTCGCTCGCCTGGCCGCTACTCATCCTGTATCTCGGATACTCGGGGATCAGGACGTTGCATCCCAGCTGCCGGAACTGCGCAAACTCGTAGCAGGAGGTCTCCGGGCCCATCCCGTTGCCATAACAGTACACGAAGTACCACGTTCCAAGTGCATACATAAAGGAAAGGTTGTTCGGTGGAAGGCTGTCCTGTGGCGAACAGGAGGCCAACCTGATAGCCACTGCTGGTCGTGCAGCAAAGAATGAACGAGCCCTCGTAGGCCCGCACCAGGATATCTGCTGTCGTCTTCATCAGTCTTCCAGGGAAGATCACTGCGGTCTTCAGTTGGAAAAATGGTGGCCTTCGCCATATATGCACAAGCGGCCCTCCGCGGTGCAGCATTCCGGCACCCCGGGTCATCGAGGACAACTCTGCCATAGTGAGGTGGGGCGCCTCCTCCTCACCCACATGATACCACCTCTTGACGCTGACGACATCGCCAAAAGTACCATTGAGCCCCATTGTCATCGACAAAACAGACGCGAGAAGCCAACGGGAGTACGCCGGGATCTCTAGCGTCCATGTAGTCGCTTCGGCACCGAAAAGACGTGACGCTCGTGCCACCGTTCGATGCGCACGCTCTCACCGGCCAACGAGTTCGAGACGCGCCACGATGAAGGAGTCGAATATCCACAAGGATTGCACAGGTTATCCACAAACTATCCACATCAGCAAGAGCGACGACGAGCACCTCGTGCTGCTCTCTTTAGATCGTGGTGGTTCGAATCTCAATGGTAGCGTTGATGAATCATCACACGTCCTGCCGGAGTACCCCTTGTTGCGAGCTGCTGGCTCAAGGAGCCAGCACAGGTTTCATGAAACAAAAAAGGAAGAATGGAGGCCATGCGCCGCATTTCAAAATAGTTGAAAGTATTCTTCGTAGACCGGCTTTATTATAGCGTAGTATGTCCCGTACCGATAAAGTGGTGCATTCACGAGTTTCGCGCTCGAGAGATCTGTTCTGAACGGCGGCTCTGCTGCGTGGCTCGAAATCCCTGCGTGTGGTTGACCTGTATAGCCAGATCCTGGGTGAACTGGTTATCGCTCTCCTTCGCTGTCTGACCTACGATACATTGCTCATGGTTTCAGACTCGCGAGTGCGACTGCACGAGTTTTTCCGTCTACTGACGTTTTCTCCTGCGCTCTTCGCGTATTTGTTCACGCACCGCATTCAATGCGCCGCTGGCTTCCCAACAAGCCGATAGCCATAGTTGCTCTGGATGGTTCAGGATGAGTTCCGGTACCTTCCCGTCCACGACGTCATACGGATGTTCCCATCCTTCATCACCCAAATAGAGTGTGCCACGTTCCTGCTCGTAATCATACAGTAAGATAGCCTGCTCGCCGTTCTGGTTCTCGAAGTAGCTCCGATAAACGTCGGGAAAGGTTTGCTCATCAATCTGCGGCGGTATGCCGCAAGCTTCTCCATGATGATTGATTACTTGAAACAGTGGTTGGTTCCTCATCAAATCCTCCAGCGTCTTGCTCAGCCCCATGAAAGAGCTGAGCAGGAGTACACTCCTTTTAGCATAAGACAACAACACTTTTACGAGAGGTGACTCTTGTTGATCAATTCTTTTGTAGGCTCTGCAAACGGAAAGCTGCCACTGATTCCTGTACATCGCCAGTGTGTGTCCCTCTACATGCGGAACCGCTTCCCATTCCTTTTTCCTTTTGGGGTTCTCACAAGCTAGCGTTCGCCAGTTCTTCCTTTAACGCACGCAGGTTGCGGTTCTGCTCGCGCTTGGCCATGTCAGCCACCTTTCAAACTGATGCTAGAGCCCGGATGCAGAAAGGACGTTTATGCTCAGCGCAAGCGCCTCCAGAAGGCTCATTTGAGACACATTATTCCCCCAACACCGGAAACTCTGTCACGCGCAAGTTGGTACTGCCATAGGGAATCAGTGTCAATGCCTCCAACGGCTCGCTTGAACTAACCGGACTCTCGGGAAGGATGCCTGCCGCATGATGCTTCATGGTCCATGTGGGGAGGCGTCTCCCTTGCACTTGTATCTTGACCGGGGCACTCTCTGGCGCGAAAGGAGTCCCACTGAGCGCATGTGACCTAAAGAGACACGCCTGTTCTGGATGTGCTCTATCAAGTTCAAGCGCATAATTCCAGGGACTTTTCGGGTGGACTTCCCAATCCGCATGCGGGAATTCGCCTCTGATCTGCCGCCAGTCTTCCTCGATGTTGAGGGCATAGACCAGTGGCCCCCGTTCAATACAGAGACTGTTGTGATAGCGTGCCTGCATTCTGATCGCCATAGGAAAATGGAGCGCAACACCTTGCCGTCCGCTCCATTCACGTTCTATCCGGTAATGTGTCCCTGCTTGTGCCTCCACACGCTCTCCCTGCTCAAGCTGGACCGTTGCCCCTGCGGCCCATCCTGGAATACGCAAGCGGAGGGGGAAATGGACAGGACGGTCAGTGGAAATACGCAGGTGGATGTCTTCCTCAAACGGATAGGTGGTCAGCACTTCAACGCGCACAGATACTCCAGCAACCTCCGTGGTCACCACGCATGGAGCATAGACCAGCGCGACAAGGCCATCATCGGGAGTACGCATCCAGAGGTGACTGGCACATTTGGGCCAGCCCTGGTGCATATTGGCGGTACAACAGCCATAGTTTGGTGCCAGGCCAAAGATGTTGGCATCAGGGCCATTGGTGGTATAGACACGATCTTCGGCAACCGCGCAGAGCACTTGATTGGCCTGCTGATCATATTGATGCGCCCACATATCTGGCTTAAACGTGGCAGGCAAGGCATTAAAGGCGATGCGTTCCAGCCGATCAGCAAAAGGGATCTCACCGAGGATCGTGAGCAGGGTTTCGAGCGAGAACATAGACTCGACAACGGCACATAATTCTGTGCCTTGTGACGGGTTCTTCCCGGCCAGCACTTCATCACCGGTAAAGACTCCTGTCGCCTGCCCATGATAGGTATCCAGGGTATCAAGCAAGAGGTGGGCACCCTGGCGATCGTGCGGGTCGTGGGAGAGGCGATACCAGACCGCAGGATATTTGATAGCCATCGCGTTATTGACGACGTGGCTCTGAAATGTCCACTGGTGCTGCCTGGTGGTATAGGGAAAATCCTGGTAGAGCGCCTGCCAATCAAAGCTCTGCTGACGAACGGCCTGAGCAAATTCGAGGAGCCAGGCTTCACCAGTACGCTCGTAGAGCCAGTACATGCTCAGGGCCAGTTCGGTACTGCGAAGCATGGCCCACGAAGTCAACGGTTGCTGTTCTAGTAAGGCCCGCAGTTTCTGCATACATCGCTCTATGGCCGCAATGATCTGGTGATCGCCCGTGGCCTCCTGGTACTGGGTCATCGCCTTGAGGAGCACAAAGACGGGCCAGGGATCATATGGATAGCCATAGTTCACATCCTGGAGAGGGCCCAGCCAGCCATCTTCCTGCTGGTGGCCGAGGATAGAGATGATCCAATGCCGTACCTTCTGTTTCAGCCGTTCGTCCTCCAGGAGGAAAGCCAAGGGAACCAGGCCATCCAACCAGTAGGGACCGCGCTCCCATCCTTCGCCCTTTCCTCCAATCCACGCGCTGTCAGCAATATCAGGCCAGAACTCATCAAGGTGACCGGTCAATCCATCGGCTTGGATGCGCAACTGCGTGTGCAACCATCCCTCTGGACGAATGCTCCCCAGCGGCAGCGTCGTAAAAGCATTTTCAACCAGCCCACGAGCGGATTTCGTTTGTTTTGCCATACGCATACCTCTTGTTGACCCGAGTGTATCAGTGTACTTTCTTTAAGAAGAACGAAGTTTCGGGACTTTCGAAGTGCCCTGATCAAGAGAGCGCTTTGAGCATCGGAACCAGCTTATACTTGCGCGCATGCTGAGTCAGGAGTTCTCTCAGATACGCCTGCCATTCCTTTTCGCGGCCCAGGGTGCGATAGGCCGTTCGGGCTTTTGCCAGCCACTTGGCTGCCGCGCTGTAGTACTGGGCTTTTCCCTCATTCATAATAGGTTCGGCTTGATTTCGGCAGGCCTGGACGGCCCACTCGGGGCGTATTGTGAGGGCAGCGTCTACCACTTGCTCGACCACGGTATGGCTCGCCTGTGGTTCCACTGCTGCAATGGCATCGTCAATCAGCCCCTCGTGCAGAAACACATCTACTTGCCCTTGTGGGTAGTAGGATTTCGTTTGACGCATATGATCGAGCAGCGCACTTTGCCGTTCTGGCCAGTGTTCTCCGGCAATCTCAGCAACATAGAGATAGTTGGCCAGATTGGTCTCCTCGCGAAAAGTCACCTCGGCTGCGGTGAGGGCCAGTGCGATGTTGCCCGTGGCCTTCGCCTCGTCACGTAACCACTTCGCCAGCTCGGCTTTTGATCCCTCAAGGGTGAGACCATGTTCAGCCATCTGCACGGCTTGTTCTCGCTCACCATGCTCAGCGAGCGCCTTTGCCAGGGCGAGCGCTTCCCCGGTCGTGCCCAGGTATGCGCGTCCGTAGGCGACCGCTTCCTGGATGCGTCCCAGCCGTACCAGCATCGTCACATAGGCCTCGGTCTGTCCCTCTGCCTCGGCCAGGTACAGATACTCCTGGAAGCGTCCGCGCCGTTCCAGGATATGGAGTCTGGCCTCTGCAAGCTCATCCGCATAATAGGGCGGCTCGCCATCCCAGGCTCCTTCCTCGGTAATGATCCCTTGCAAGACCCGCTGCAGCTGAGGAGAATCCCAGCCATCGCGCGCGGCTGTCGCTGCCATATCGAACACCTCATCGACTCCGTAGTCGTCCAGTTCCCCTTGCCAGCTCGTCAACCGATCGGCCCAGGTCCTGCGTTCTTTGGGGGTGAGGTCGGCGCTGAGCAGTGCCTCTGCCCATGCGGCACCCAGGTCGCTGAAAAACGCGCTGGCCTCGCCATCGGAATCATCCAGGTTCTCCCACTCGCCCAGGTATTCCTCGGTCACGGCCTCAAGCACGACCAGCGCGTTGCGTCCGTCATCCTGCTTGATGAGTGTCCAGGCCTGATCTAAGACGCGCCGTACATCGTTGACGACTGCGCTAATGTGCCAGTACGCTTCGGAAGAACGCATCCGATCCAGGCTGTGGATGATGGAGCGCACATGGCGGCGTACCGCCTTCGGGTCCACCTCAATCCTATGAGGAGGGGCAGCGGGTGCTGGCACAGTTCCAGCTCCTGGTGAAGTGGGACGAGAGAACGCCACCGCTGCTTCGATGTGGTCGATCAGCGAGGCTTCTCGCTCAACCAGCTTGAGCAGGAGCGATTGCAACTGATCACGATTCAAACCCGCTAACAGCTTCTCAAGGGGAAGGCGTTCCTCAATCATGTCTGGTCGGTGCAGAGCGGCCAGGCAGGTCGCAACGATATGCTTGCACCAGCCACCCCAATCATACGCGCAGGTGCAGGTCGCGGTGATCGTTCCGTCAGTCGCAAAGGTGCAGCGAACGATGTAAGGCAGAGCCTCGCTTCCCTCGACCTCGGCCTGCAGCGTCGTGCCGCGTTGGACCAGCGAAAGCACCGCGCCCTGCTGGAAGTAGTCGCGTCCCCGCTGGAACGACTCCGCTGAGGCGTGTTGACGAATGATTGTTTCGGGTATCTGAGGTAAAGGCATGATTGCCCTCCTGACGGTATGTACTTCTCTCTCTGATTTGCCACAGAGAGAAGAGGAACTCCCCCAGTTCCAATCAAGAAACCGTTTGCCAGCGGACTATAGGGCGTAACAGCGATTTGGTAGTGCTGGCAAATGGTCTTCAGATCCTGTTCGAACTCAGCGCGGTGGGCAAGGCAACGTTCTCATTCATCGAGTCCCACGTTTCTTTTTCTTGAACTGCGGTTTCACTGGTGGCCGCTGTTGAAGCTGCTTTTGTCGTGCATGCTGTTCAGACAACACGTGGGCGGCATACTGAGCGCGTGTGCCGCTCGTATTTGTGAGTCCCTGTTCCTGGCAGTATTTTTCAAGGGCATCCATATCGACAGTCACCTCAATCAAGTCCATACCTAGTTCTGCCATTTTTTGCCTGGTTTCCTGAAAAACTGTGTGCCATTCCTGCCATGTGGGCTCCAAATTACTCGCATCTGCTGCTGTGGCTAACAGCCTGGCATAGTGTTCTGGGAGATAAACAGCGACGGCTATTGGCATGCGTAGAGTGTTCAATCCTCTCCTCATGGAAGTTCACCTCTTGCTTGCTAGCACGAAGTTGGCGTGGTAATGACCGGATACTATTATACATCCAATTTCTTACTACGGTCGATCATGAGCGCTTGTTCTCCTTCTCGAAAGCTGCGAGCAGCGTTTCGTATGGTTGGCTGCTGTTCCATCCTGGCATGTGAGCGAGCGCGTCCTGCACCCAACCGGCGATGATTTGGCGTTCCTCAGGTGTGGTATTGCCCACCAGCAGACCAGGGATATCATCATCCAGGTCCATTCCACTGTCCGTATAGAAGCGGTAGATGGCAAAGAGCGTACGTAAGACGCGCAGGCGTATCTCCTGGTCGTCTGCTTCGCCGGCAAAGCAACTATCAAGGCCGTCAATGCAGCCGCTAAGGAGACTCACGAAAATAAAATATACAGAGGGGACAGATGTGATAAGCTGAGGGCATGATAGATTACACGCAGCAAGATCAATACCAAGTGATGCACGGAGTGCTCAATGAGCGACAATGGCGGCTGTACGTAGCGACTGAGGCCAAGCGACGGGGTCCAGGAGGGATAAGCCAGGTGGCCCGCGAGGCGGGAGTCACACGCAAGACGATCCACAAGGGATTGCAAGAATTAGAGGCAGGAGAGCTCTATGAGCCAGGAGGTCGCATCCGCAGGAAGGGTGGAGGGAGGAAGCAGGTCACAGCCAAGGACGAGACGCTACGTGCCGATTTGGAGGAACTCCTGGAGCCCAAAGGGGATCGGCCTCGCCTGGTGCGGTGGACGACCAAAGCGATGAGTAAGCTCAAAGAAGCACTCAAGAGCCAGGGACACACGATTGGCGAGACCGCCATCCGGGAACTCTTAAAAGGGATGGGATTTTCGCTCAAAGCGAACAAGAAGGCGATCGAGGGGACAGCGCATGCCGATCGAGACGCTCAATTTCAGCAGATCAATCGAACCGGGAAGGCCTTCGAAGCAGAGGGCCTGCCGATGATTTCCGTGGATTGTAAGAAGAAGGAGCTGATTGGGAGCTTCAAGAACAACGGCAGAGAATGGCAAGCCAAAGGGCAGGACACGACCGTCAATGTGTATGATTACCGCTCCATCGCCGACGGGAAAGCGGTTCCCTACGGGATTTACGATGTGGTCCACAACAGCGGCTTCGTCAATGTGGGCATTGAGCACGAGACCGCGGAGTTTGCTGTGGAGAGTATCAGACGCTGGTGGCGCAGCATTGGGAGCGGTCTGTATCCAAGCAGTAAGGAACTCTTGATTGTCGCTGATGGAGGCGGCTCGAATGGCGCTCGCAACCGGCTGTGGAAGATGCAGGTGCAGCAGCTAGCCACAGAGACTGGTCTGAGTATTACTGTCTGCCATCTGCCTCCGGCCACCAGCAAATGGAATAAGATCGAGCACCGACTCTTTTCCTACATTTCCATCAATTGGCGGGGCAAACCATTAACGTCTTTTGAGACCGTGATTGAACTGATTTCTCATACGACGACCAAGCAAGGATTAACCGTCACCGCTGTCAAAGATACCAATTCCTATCCAACTGGCATCAAAGTCTCAGACGAAGACCTGGCCTCACTCAGCATCGTGAGGGAGCCTTTTCACGGAGATTGGAACTATACTATTCAACCGCAATAACTGGTACCTTTATTTCAGTGAGTGTCCTTAGTTCACGGAAGGAGGGAACATATGGCTCTACAAGGAATACGAAGAATCGCTCCTGGGATCGTGCAGGACCCGGCTATCAACAGTGGGCGGCCGATCATCGAGGGGACACGTGTCTTTGTCGATCGTATCATTGGACATCTTGAGAACGGTATGTCAATTACGGAGATCTGTCATGAATATGACCTGACACCGGAACAGGTGCAGGCCGTCAAACAACTCAGCCCGGAACAGGTTCAGTATGTGAAGGGTTATGCCGATGCGCTGGAAAATGTTGTGATGAGGTGAGAGAAGCATGATAGCTCGTCCACGAACGTTTCTGCTGGACGAAAATATGCCTCGTAAGATACTCACCTCCTTACGGAAAGAAGGATTTGATGCCACTCGAGTGTATGATGCGGGGCTGCGTTCACGGCCTGACACTGCTATCTTTGCCTACGCCCGCGCCTATCAAATGACTATTATTACCTTTGACACCGACTACCTGAATCAGACAGCATTCCCGCCGCCACATGCGGGCATCCTCGTCCTTCGCTCCTTTCCAAGGGATATGTCTGTTAATGAGCTTGCCTCTGCTGTGCTAGGAGCAGTGGCGCAATTAGCTCACCTTGATATCTCCAACCGCCTCTACAGGCTCGATCCGAGTGGGGTGGAGGAAGAACGGTAAGTGCCTCTTAATTCTTCCAACGTTCATCGCCCCAAGGCCTTCAGCATCGGAACCAGTTTGTACTTACGCCCATGCTGATTCAGTAGCTCATCCAGGTATGTTTGCCACTCCGCTTCACGCCTCAGCATGTGATAAGCCTTGCGGGCTTTCGCGAGCCAATTGGCTGCTGAACTGTATAATTCGGCCTTGCCCCTATCCATGATATACTCCGCTTGCTTGCGGCAGGCCTGGATGACCCAATCGAGTTGGGATTGTAATTGTAGAGCAGCATCTACCACCTGTTCTACCAGAGTATGGCTAGCGTAGGGGTCCAGCGCTGTGATGGCGTCATCGATCAATCCTTCGTGTAAGAACACATCTATTTGCCCTTTGGGATAGGTTGATTTCGTCTGGCGAGCATGATCTAGGAGCCCCGTTCGTCGCTCAGGCCATCGCTCCCCGGCGATCTCGGCCACCCGCTGGTAATTCTCCAGGTTGATTTCGTCGCGAAAAGCGACTTCAGCAGCAGTAAGTGCGCGTGTCTTCTCTCCCATCGACCACGCCTGATCGCGCAGCCACTTTGCCAGCGATGCCTTGCGCCCCTCAAGACTCAGGCCATGTTCAGCTATCTGCAAGCTTTGCTTGTACTCGCCGTTCTCATACAAAGCCTTCGCCAAGGTTAATGCTTCCTCAGGTGTTGCCAGGTATTGCCGCCCGTATGAGATAGCTTCTTCGACCCGCCCCAGGCGAACCAGCATGGTGACATATGCCTCGGTCTGCCCCTCTGCCTCAGCCAGGTACAGGTACTCCTGGAAGCGCCCGCGCCGCTCTAAGATGTGAAGCCGGGCTTCGGTAAGGTCATCTGCGTAATCAAGGAGGCTCTCCGTCCCAGGCACCTTGCTCGGTTATAGTCCCCTGCAAGACCCGCTTGAGTGGAGGATAATCCCAGCCGTCGAGGGCCGCCGTTTGCGGTGCATCAAATGCTTCATCCACGCCATAATCATCAAGTTCCGCTTGCCAGGCGGCTCCGAGATCCCTGAAAAACCCGCTGGCCTCACCATCCGAGTCGTTGAGATTCTCCCACTCGCTCATGTATTCTTCTGTAATAGCCTCAAGGATAGTGAGCGCCTGCTGACCACCGTCCGCTTTGATCAGCGCCCAGGCTTGCTCGACAAGTTCTCCAATCTCGTTGACCACCGCGCCAACATGCCAGTACGCCTCGGAAGAACGCATTCGGTCCAGGCTATGCATACTGGATCGCACCTGGCGGCGTACTGCCTTCGTATCCACGGCAAGAGGTAGCTTGGGAGTAGCCTGCTGCGGAGGAGTTTTTGGCTGAGAGGAAGAGGTTTGCAGCAGTGTAGTCTGTCTCTCGATGGTCGCAATGAGGGAAGGCTCTTGCTCTGCCAACTTCAGCAGAAGCGACTGCAACTGATCACGATTCAAGCCTGACAGCAGGTTCTTAAGGGGAGAACGATCCTCATTCATTTGCGATCCACCCTTTTTCATTCCTTTCTTTTAGACACTCTTTCACTGGCTTTGCTCTATCCTACCATATCAGTCCAGAGTGGAGTCATTTTCCTCGTTACGCTATACATTTAGCAAATGAAGAAAATGATTCAACAGAACCACCAGCGCGACAGGCAGATATGTTAGGCCATTAATCCACCCTCTAACTGATAAAGCTTGATGTACTTCAGAGCATGTAAGGGTAATTCATCCAATGTAATTGGGCTTGAAAGTGCTTCCCTGGCTTAGGAAAGATGGATGGTTTTTGCGTGGTGAAGAAAGACTGTTCTTCTTCCCCACCTTCATTGTTTGTCCGCGATATGCCTCTAGAGAGATCTGGATCAAATAAAAATAGTGTAATTTATTATCGATAATAAATTACACTATTGCTCGACTGAACCGACGGGCATCGAACCACCGGTCGCACCTGGCACGCATTCCGCTTGACAAACTCTGCTCGGGCCGAGGCGATCTCCTTGTCTACCAGGAACACACTGCCACTTCCTCACCCCGAGCTGATCCGTTCGCCTCTGCCCTTGACCATCCGAGGCTTTTGTCTCTGTCTGACCACCCTCAAGCTGTCCCTGATCCTCGCTGGAAGATCCCACCATCTGCATGGGGTACCGTGGTCCAGCGTGTTGTACAAGGGGAATCACTGCGACAGGTTGCCCATGATTACGGCGTGTCGTATGAGGCGGTTCGCCGTGTGCTGCGGGCCGCTTGTCGCCGTTAAGTGGGACGTGTGGGTCGGTTCATCCATATAGCCAGGATATCTCGTGCAACATCAGTAGGGGCAGGCAACGAACGAAGCAGGTCCGTCAAGTGCTCCAGGTCCATCTTCACACGACAAGTGTATCACGGGAGAGCAGACCCATCACAGGAAGCACCTGGCTCGGGAACGGAAGGCAGGCGGGAAGCAGGTGCGTCTCACGGCGCACTCAACTGCATCATCGATCGCGATAAGGATGCCAGTGATGTTTGATTCCAGATTCACGAACGGATGTTCCAAGTTGACTAACCAGCACAACGGAACACCGCCTCACTGGTACACTGCAACACAGCAGATGAAGCCGGCCACACCCGGACAAAAGGCGGATGGCACCTGGGGAACAGGCAGAAAATCCGTCGTGATCTGAACAACCATGGCCTTCCTTCAGGCTATGAGACCCTAGTAAGAAGGCGGGAAAAGACGGATGACACCGGCGAAATTCGAGGAAAAAACTGTGTCTTTTGAGAACGGATGTGCTATGTAGCCAGCACAACCGCTAAAAATGATCTTGCGGGACCAACTCCTCCAGCGACAGATTGATCTGGGGAGAGAAGGTCCGCAATTTGGTTCCCATCATGGCAGCCGTTCCTTCTCCTCGCAAAGACTTCTTCCTCTGCCATGATGACGTCCCAGGGCGCTTTGCAGTTTTTCAAGACGCTGACTCCTTCTGTGGCACCTGAACATACCTCCACCGTTCACCGGTGAGTTGCCTCGTCAATCACCTGCTCCAGTTTCGTCATCCAACCCTCTTGCCACGCAGAAGCAAAAGCCTCTTCTCCTAGTTGCGCCCGTGCAGCGGCTTCTGCTTGCTCAAAGCCGACACGATCAACAGGCAGCCGGGGAACGTCTATTGACTCGCGCAGGGCCTCTGCCGCTCCCCACAACTTGGCTGCCCACCGCAGCGCTCCTTGGGTGGCAACTACACTGGCCAGTCCCTCCAGATTGAAAGGGGTCATCCACTTCTCTCCTACCTGTTGGTTGAGCGCCAGACTCTGCTGATAATATGTACGAGCTGCGGGCATCTCACCCCGCTGTATCTCAATCCTTCCTAAAAGGTGCAGCAACCAGGCACTATACCAGGGATCTCCCATCTCCCGATAGATGCTCAGACTCGCTTGAGCCAGGCCCGATGCTCTCTCCGGTTCTCCCTCAGAGAGGGCCAGCAGTGCGGCAACCCATAAGCATTCAGCACTCCAGGCTCGGTCGCCCACCCTGGTGATGAGTGCCTGTCCCTGCTGGAACCGCTGGCGCATGGTCGCCAGATCGCCCAGCGTAAACCAGAGCCAGGCGGCCGAGTGGACGAGCGTGCCACCGACCCAGAGCTCGTTGCCTGCTTGCCGAAAGAGCGCCAGCGCCTCCTCGAAGAGCGCCTGTCCACGGGCGTACTCCCCATGTGTGCTGACATGCTCTGCCAAGGGGAAGAGGGCCTCGGCAACTTCCCCTGGCTCGCCCACTTGCCGTAG
>Ga0207646_10001131_pt1 | contig 34055 bp, 34 predicted proteins | sample KBSK5502metaG_FD_184343 | JGI IMG/M metagenome (GOLD analysis project Ga0207646, IMG submission 184343) | Corn, switchgrass and miscanthus rhizosphere microbial communities from Kellogg Biological Station, Michigan, USA - KBS K5-50-2 metaG... | ecosystem: Host-associated > Plants > Roots >... | reverse complement strand
ATCTTGAGCGTAGTGGAGAATGGCTTTGTAGGCGGCGCACTTGTCGGAAAGTGCTTGGAACGTCGGCAGCATCTTTTCGGAGCGCACAACCCGTTCACCTCGCACGGCCGGAACTGGAAATTCCTGCAGCAGCTGCTCCCAGATCTGGGTGGTGTTGTCCTGAGAGCCGCAATCGGCGTTCAGAAGCATCGAGGGGACATCAGGGAAATACTTCGTCAGTCCGGTGACAATGGCCCGGGTGACCGGCGCTATCGTTCTGGCATGGTTACACGTGGGGAGGCCGATGAGGAGACTGACGCGCTGTGCTTCAGTTGCCATGGTTGCGCATCGCTTGGAGTCACTCGGTGCGTTCCTTAGCCACCGTCCCGGAAGATGGCGAGCAGGGTCAAGTAGTCGCTCAACTGCCGCGTGATCAGAAAATTACGGCGTACGTGCTCGCGCGCGGCGGCTCCCATGCGCCCGATGAGTTCCGGATTATTCAGCAAATAGCGGCATCGAAAGGCGGCACCCTCCACCGAGTGCACGGTGTAGCCGGTGAGTTCATTCAGAATTTGAAAGCGAGTCCCGCTTGCGGTGCCGCCAATGACGGGCTTTCCCTTCCACATCGCTTCGGCCACTGCCGAGGCGAAGCCTTCTTTCAGTGATTTTTGAAATACGATGGTCGCGGCACGCTGCAGGGCATTGATCTCCAGGTCCGCCTCGGGCGGGAGCTGGAGGATATGGATATCGGAGTTGTGTGCGGCTGCCTCCAGCACTTCTGCCAGTACTGCTTCGCCCTCGGCGTCGTGGGCCACGCCGGCCCCAGCGAGCACAAGCCGACAATCATGGTGTTTCCGGATCAGGTGATAGGCGTTGATGACGCCGAGCGGATCACTGAAACGATCGAACCGGGCCACCTGAAGGATGATCGGTTTGTCACGGGGGATTGACAGCCGATCCAGAATGCGTTGAGTTTCACTTCGGGTGAGTTCGCGGTTCTTCTCGCTCAAGGGATCAATGGAGGGGTAGATCAGATACTGGGGAATGCTGAGCCGTTGGGTAAAAGCCGGCAGCGAGAAGACCGCCGCATCGTACCGGTTCACGAACTGACGAAGAAAGTTCCAGGTCTGACGCTGGGGCTGTGCGATGTCCAGATGGCAACGCCAGACCCAGTGACCCTTCTGCCGATGCTCCACCAACGCGGCCGGCTGTGGATCGTGAATCATCACGAGATCCGCCTCGAGATCCAGGTTCTTGGCGTTCTGACGGTTGACCTCGAGATAGGATTGATACATCTCGGTGGGGATGACCTGCTGTTGCCCTTGCAGCGCATTGTAAAAGCTTTTCGCGATCGCGAAGAACTCCGGCGCGCCGGCAATCACCTCCCATCGGGCCTCAATCCCGAGATTCTGCATCATGGGCACAAGGCGGCGGAGGTTTTCTGCCGGGCCTCCGCCGTACCTGGTGGCGCTCACATGCAGGAAGGATTTGTCCTTTCCCATATCGCTCAGGCGGTGCAGAAAGTCGATCGCACCTTTGGGCGCCACTTCCCGGTATTCATCCAGATTAGTCGACATCGCGTCACCCCAGCATAGCTGCTTGGAGTCCTTCGAGGGGGATCCTTACCCAGGAAGGCCGGTGGCTGAGCTCGTAGCCCAGCTCGTAGACCGCCTTGTCAAGGACAAACACCGACAAGATACGATGGAGTAGATCGTGGGACGAGGGCAAAAAATCCGCCTGCGCTCTTCGCGTTTCATCAAGATAGCCGGCGAGAAAAGATCTGCAGGCCAGGCGTTCCCAGGCGCGAGCCCATGACTCCAGGCGCGCGCGCTGATGCGCGTCGGCATGATCAATTGCCCGAAGTCCTGCGTGTGCGGCGTAGCTGTAGGAGCGCAGCATCCCGGCCACGTCCTTCAAGGGAGACATCTTGTGGCGCCGACTCTCCAAGGAACGGAGTGGCTCCCCTTCAAAGTCGAGAATACAAAAGCCCTCGTCGGTTTTGAGAACTTGCCCGAGATGATAATCGCCATGACATCGGATCTTGGAAATCTTGATGTCGCTCAGCTCCAGGAGGTCTGCGATCTTCTTCAGATAGTCTGGTTTCTTGTCCAGTATATCCGCCATGGTCTTCCGCAGTTCTGGATCATAGGAGGAAAAATTGCGGTGGATGATTCCGAAGACACCCTCGATATGTTGTTGGATCGATGCGACCCACTCCGTCGCGTCCTGCCTGGTGACGGGTTCAGGGGCAAAGTCCGCGTCGTGTCGGTCTGAGGCGAGTGCGAGGTGAAGCTGTCCCGTCGTATGACCGAGGCGATCGGCGTCGGCGGCATACTCTCGGAGAAGACGTCCGGCTGGACCTTCCAAGGCCTCCGGGTCAACTACTGCCGTATCCTTCTCTGCGGCTTGGACCGCGGATGCATAAAAACGCTGCAAGTGACGGAGCGTATAGTCCCATGCGTCCCCTTCATTTCGGATAAAATGCTGCAGGATGCCGATGGCCGCGTAGGCATGCGAGGACAGATATTCAATGGACCCGGCGACGCGGGGGATGTGCGGGAAGTTGGCCCTGGTCGTCAGAAAGCGGGAAATCTCCAGGTCGGGGTTGATCCCCATCTCGACTTTTCTGAAAGTTTTCAAGATCAAGGCATCGCCGAAAATGATCGAAGTGTTACTCTGCTCCGCCCGGCTGCGCTTGATCGTGAGCCGCTCCGGAGCGGTAAAGGCGGGGGTCTTGTCAAACACAAAATCACCCGCGCTCGCCCGCAACCGTCCCGCTTGTCCAATCCTCTGCAACAGCGCCGTGCAAAACTCATCATCACCGAGCGCCTCATACACAAAACCGATGGTTGAGGTCGACTGCACTTGGAGGAGTAGGTCGTTCCGAGGCAAGGCCTGATCGCTGATCATGAGGGGAAAAAAATACAGCTCAGGGTCAAAGCCAGCGTACTCCACTTCGATCAGGTTCAGGAAGAAAAGCGGCAAGGTGGCTTGCACCACGGCATGCTCCTTGAGGCGGAGCGCGCTGATAGGCTTTCCCTTGCTTCCAAACCAGCGTTGCCGTCGCAGGTACTCGGGGTCAATGGCGCCCACGACGTCGGGCAGCGCCCTCGCTAAGGCGTTCACGTCGAGATCCCCCTGGATGCTAAATTGCGGCGCCTTCGATACCATACTGCGCCTTCGGATCTTCCGGTTGCCAGAGACGAAACCAGTAATAGCCGTAGGGCGCCAAGCTGAGCATGTAGGGAGACGCGCCGATCTTCGGAAACCAGGTGCGCCCGAACAGTTCAGTGGGGATAGCGCCTTGAAACCTCCTCAGATCAAGCTCGACGGGCTGGGCAGAGCCTGCGAGGTTGTGCACGAGCAGCATCACATTTCCCTGGTATTCCCGCAAATGGGCCAGCACCTTCTCGTTCCTCGGACGGAGGAATTCAATCGTTCCGCGTCCTAAGGCCGGTGATTCTTTGCGGATGGCGATCAGCCGACGCATCCAGTTCAGCAGGGAATGGGGCGGCTGAATCTGGCTTTCCACGTTGATGGCCTGATAGCCGAAGACCGGATCGCTGATCACAGGCAAGTATAACTGTGCCGGGTCAGCTTTGGAAAACCCCGCATTCCGATCGCCGGTCCATTGCATGGGCGTGCGGACGCCGTTGCGGTCTCCCAGGTGAACATTGTCCCCCATGCCGATCTCATCGCCGTAATAAATGATGGGGCTGCCGGGTAACGTGCACAGCAGGCTATGCATGAGCTCGATCTTGCGGCGGTCGTTGTCCATCAAGGGCGCCAGGCGACGTGCAATCCCAATGTTCCGTCGCATCTGGGGATCTCTGGCGTAGGCATAGTACATGTAGTCTCGTTCCTCGCTCGTGCACATCTCCAGGGTCAGCTCATCGTGATTGCGCAGGAACAGGCACCACTGACAGGTGGCGGGAATCGATGGGGTGTGGGTGAAGATATCAGTGATCGGGCGGCGGTCCTCGCTGCGGACTGCCATGTACATCCGTGGCATCAAGGGGAAATGAAAGGCCATATGGAATTCGTCGCCATTCCCAAAGTAGTCGCGGACGTCGGTCGGCCACTGATTGGCTTCTGCCAGCAAAATGCGGCCGCGATAGCGCTCATCAATGCGGCCGCGCAACTCGCGCAAATAGGCATGGGTCTCGGGCAGGTTCTCGCAGTTGGTGCCCTCCCGCTCAAAGAGATAAGGCACGGCATCGCAGCGGAAGCCATCGAGACCGATGTCCAGCCAGTAGCTCATCACGTCGATCATGACCTGCCGGACCTCCGGATTGTCGTAGTTCAGGTCCGGCTGATGGCTGAAAAACCGATGCCAGTAATAGGCCTTCGCCTCCGGGTCCCAAGTCCAGTTCGACTTCTCGGTATCAATGAAGATGATCCGGGCCTTCTTGTACCGCTGATCGGTATCGCTCCAGACGTAGTACTGATGCTTGGGTGAGGTCGGCGAGAGTCGTGCTTCTTGAAACCAGGTGTGCTGATCTGACGTATGGTTGACGACGAGATCTGCAATCACCCGGATACCCCGCCGGTGAGCTTCGTCCAGAAAGGTCTGAAATTCCTGGAGCGATCCAAAACCAGCATGGATGTTGTGGTAATCCGAGATATCGTAGCCATCATCCTTAAACGGAGAGGGGAAAAACGGCAGGAGCCAGATGCAGTCGATCCCCAGCCATTGCAGATAGTCCAGCTTTTCCGTCAGCCCCTGAAAGTCTCCCGTGCCGTCGCCGTTATTGTCAAAGAAGGCTTTGACATGCAGCTCATAGAAGATGGCATCCTTGTACCAGAGCTCCTGCTCCACGGTGCTCATGTGGCACGCTCCGGAGACTTGAAGAACACGACGGCCAGGGGCGGCAGCATCAGCGTCAGTGCATGGGGTCGGCCGTGAGACGCAAAAGGCGCGGCCTCAAGGCCTCCCAGATTGCCATGCCCGCTGCCCCCATATTCTTTGGCGTCACTATTGAGCAGCTCTCGCCAGAATCCTCCGAATGGGACGCCGACCCGATAGTTGGGGCGCGGCACCGGCGTAAAGTTGCAGACGACCAGCACGGCATCCTGGGGGCCCGGGCCTTTGCGCAGCAGGCTGATCGCACTCTGCTCGGTATCGCTGCAGTCGATCCATTCGAATCCCGCCGGATCGCAGTCATAGACATGAAGGGCGGGTTCCTTTCGGTACAGTTGGTTCAAATCCTCCACCCACCGTTGGAGCAGCCGATGCGGCGCATACTCGAGCAAATGCCAATCGAGGCTGCGGTCGTGATTCCATTCATGCCACTGCCCGAACTCTCCGCCCATAAAGAGGAGTTTTTTCCCGGGCTGCGCGTACATGTAGCCATAGAGCAAACGCAAGTTGGCAAACTTCTGCCAGTCATCGCCGGGCATCTTTCCCAAAAGCGACCCTTTGCCATATACCACTTCATCATGGGAGAAGGGCAAGACGAAATGCTCCGAAAAGGCATAGAGCATCCGAAAGGTGAAGGCATGATGCTCATAGCGCCGGAACAAGGGGTCCTTGGCCATGTAGGTCAAGATGTCATGCATCCACCCCATGTCCCATTTGAGGCCGAAGCCCAGTCCCCCGACATAGACCGGACGGGAGACCATAGGCCAGGCGGTGGATTCCTCCGCGATGGTTTGGACATCCGGGTGGCGGAGGTAAATTTCCTCGTTGAGCCGGCGTAAGAATACCATCGCCTCGAGGTTCTCACGGCCGCCGAACTCGTTCGGAATCCATTCGCCTTCCCGACGGGAATAATCCAGATAGAGCATCGACGCGACCGCGTCCATGCGCAGGCCGTCAACATGGTATTTGCTCAGCCAGAAGAGCGCATTGCTGATCAAGAAGCTCCGCACTTCGTGCCGGCTGTAATTAAAGATGAAGCTGCCCCAGTCCTGCTGCAACCCTTTCCGTGGATCGGCATGCTCATAGAGGTGCGAGCCGTCAAAATAGGCGAGGCCATGTTCATCGGTCGGAAAGTGTGACGGGACCCAATCCAGAATCACACCGATCCCGTGTTGGTGCAGATAGTCGATCAGGTACATGAAATCCTGGGGGCTGCCGTAGCGACTGGTCGGTGCGAAGAACCCTGTGATCTGATAGCCCCAGGACCCGTAGAAGGGATGCTCCATCACCGGCATGAATTCGACATGCGTAAAACCCATCTGCTGAAGATAGGCGGCCAACTGCGGGGCCAACTCGCGGTAAGTCAGGGAACGCGCGTCTTCTTCCGGCACGCGCCTCCAAGAGCCCACATGCAGCTCGTAAATCGAAATCGGTGATTCCAGCCGGCTCGTGCCATGTCGGGTGGTCATCCAATCGTGATCGTTCCATTGGTAGTCCACGTCCCATACGACGGATGCCGTCAGGGGAGGCCGTTCGGCGTAGAACGCAAAAGGATCAGCCTTGTCCGCCGTATACCCGTTGTAGCGCGAGACGATGTGATACTTATAACGGGCTCCTTTCCCAACCCCCTGGAGAAATCCTTCCCAGATTCCGGAACCGCCGTGCGGACGTAATAGATGCGTCGTTTTGTTCCATCCGTTGAAGTCGCCCATCACCGAAACTTGCTCGGCGTTAGGTGCCCACACGGCGAAATGGGTCCCCAGCACGCCATCCAGAATCCCGGGATGAGCCCCCAGCCACTCATAGAGATGGAAATGCGTGCCTTCATTGAAGAGATAGATATCTTTATCGCTGAGTAGAGTCATGGCTCACCGCCAGCAAATCTCATAAATAGTATTCAAAGTCCTGCTCGCTCCGGATGTGCCGGCGCACTCTCAGGACATGGCCGGGAATGACGAAAGGATTGAGTTCCACATAGTTTCGAGAGCCATGCCAGAGGTAGCGGGCTCCACTCAATAGGTCATGCACTTGATAGGGCTCATGCGCCGGAAGCCCGAGCTTCTCCAGCGGCAGCTCAACCCATCCCGCATGGATGTGATGCGGGTCAAGATTGACGATGACCAGAATGATGTTAGTCAGATCCTCGGTATGCTTGCTATAGCAAAGAAGTTGGTCGTTATCGACAGGATGAAATTGCAAGCTCCAGTCGTGCTGAAGGGCGGGGTTATCGCGGCGGATTCGGTTGACCAGGGCGATCAGGTCGCGCAGGCTCTCGGGTTTGGTCAGCTCCCACTGCTTGATCTCATATTTCTCGGAATCCAGGTATTCTTCACTCCCGGGCTGTCGCGCGCGATTTTCGCAGAGTTCAAACGTCGGTCCGTAGACGCCATAGCTTGCGCCGAGAGTGGAGGCCAAGAGGAACCGTGTCATGAAAGCCGGCCGGCCGCCATGTTGAAGGTACTCGGTCAGGATGTCTGGCGTGTTGGGCCATAGGTTCGCCCGAAAATATTCGCGCACCGCTGGCCGTGTGAGCTCGGTGAAGTGCTCGGTGAGCTCCCAATTGGTATTACGCCAGGCAAAGTAGGTATAGGATTGCGTAAAGCCGAGCTTTGCGAGATGGTGCATGACCTTCGGCCGGGTAAATGCCTCGGAAAGGAAGATGAGTTCCGGGTAGACCTTCTTTGTTTCGGCAATCATCCATTCCCAAAAACGAAAGGGTTTGCTGTGCGGGTTATCGACACGAAAGATTCGCACGCCCTGGTCGGCCCAAAACAGGACGATGCTCTTTAGTTCCTCCCACAGTTCGGCCCACTGGTCGGTTTCGAACTCCAGCGGATAGATATCTTCATACTTCTTCGGCGGATTTTCCGCATATTGCACCGTTCCATCGGGACGCCATCGGAACCATTCGGGGTGGGTCTCGACGTACGGATGATCGGGCGAGCATTGAAAAGCGAGGTCCATGGCGAGTTCGAGACCATGCTCCTGTGCCTGCTTCATAAACCAGCGATAGTCGTCCAGCGTACCCAGATGGGAATGTACCGCCTTGTGTCCTCCCTCCTTCGACCCGATGGCCCATGGACTCCCCGGATCGTCCGCACTACTTTGGGGTGCGTTATTCTTGCCCTTGCGGTGAGTCCTGCCGATCGGATGAATAGGCGGCAGGTACAGGACGTCAAATCCCATTGATGCAATGTAGGCAAGACGTGCCTCGCAGTCTTTGAAGGTCGCGTGTCGCCCTGGCTCCGTCGCACAGGAGCGCGGGAACATTTCGTACCAGGCGCTAAAACGCGCCTTGGCTCGATCCACGATCACGACCAGATCATGAGGATAACGCGTGGCGAACCGACGGTCAGGGCATCGCGCCATCACAGTGCGGACTTCCTCGCTCACGGCGAGGGCAACACGGCTTGCTTGCGGTCTTTCGGAGCGCACAAAAGCGGCCCAGCCTTCAAGGGACTTCGCGTCCTCACCGGAAGCGCGCTGACTCGCTGCATGAAGCAATTCCGCTCCGGAGCGCAAGTCGAGGGAGACGTCTTGCTTGGCTTCTACCTTCTTCGCCAGGTCACGTCGCCAGGCCTTGAACCGATCTAGCCAGGCGAGGAGGCTGTAGTGGTACCGGCCGAGTTGATCAACTTCAAACGCCCCTCGCCAGCGATCATTGACGAGAGGCTCCATCAGAGTTTCTTTCCACTCGGAAGCGTCCTCTTTACGGTACAACAGTACTGCCGAGAGGGCTTCATGACCGTCCGTGAAAATATCAGCCTCAACCCAGACCTTTTCCCCGACGGTGCGTTTGATGGGAAACCGGCCACCCTCGATTTCGGGAAACACGGCCTCGATGACGTTCCGCTTTCTGTCTTTCTTGTCGATCACGGCTGTGCCGGTGAATCCTCTTTGCTCAGAAACTCATCCAAGACGATGAGAAGCCGCGAGCGGATCCGTTCGAGGCTTCCCAGATAGGGATTGACGGCGCCAAGCCGGTCCGCCAGTTCCGGCCATTGCAAGGCTTCCCGGCACCACACCGAGAAATCGCCTTCGTGGCGGTTGAGGCGCATTCTTCCCTCAAACAGATGAAAGTAGATGGCACTGACGTCAACTTCCGCGAGAGCGTCGCGAAATTCTTGAAGGCTTGCAACAACCAAGCCTGTATTGACTGGAACCATTCTGGATTGCTTAAAGTAGAACGGCTCGCCAAAAATTACCCGCGGAACCAATGCCATGCCGGACAGATGCGCGTCTATGACTGAGATGAGCTCATCCCGCAGCGCTTCCAATCCTTGGAAGTCATAGGGGTCCACCACCGCAAGCTTCTCAGCCAGGACCTGATCGCGGACTTCCAGGCCCGCCCAATCGGCAAAATCGTTGGTGTACGGCGTTGGGATGTAGCGGCGTCTCAGGAAATAACTGTGGGTATGATAATACACGGAGTCGGGCGGGACCTGCTCTATGACTTCCAATAATTGCTTTTCATCGTTGGCCCGCTCCCCCAAGCTCTGCTGGAGTTCTGCACAGCCGACAAAGTGAAATGGTTCTTTGGCTTTTTTGTCCATGGGGGGCCTGCCTCTGTATCGTAGTTAACTGAAGACTCTGCTCAAACGCAAGCGCAGCGTCCTGCCCCCTGAAACCGGTCCAGAAGCGCGTGTCCTCATGAGGGGACACGCAATCGATAACGACTGTAAAGCCTTGTAAATTATCAGAAGTACAGATTTATAAAAGCTATGGATTTATTTTATTACGCTTCCCTCCCGCCTCCTACCATCATGCATCTTTCATCATGAGATGAGCAACAAGAAACGGTGACTGTTGCAGAGCAGGGGACCCGGTCGTCAGTGGTGGTTCGAATTCCAGCCCCACGTTGTCGCCGCTCCGCCAGATGACCTTCGCGGCTAGCGACTCCGCCTCCTCGCGTCCCTCTTCATCATGGAACCGAAAGCGGATGATGACCCTCTGACCTGCTTTCAGAAACTGCCGGGCGCAGAGAGCAACCCCGGTCCAACTCATGTTCCTCATGCTTCCCCAATAGACGCCAGCGTCGCCGGCTCCCAGAAGATCCACATGCGTCATGAGATGGTAGCGCCGTGTCTTCCGGCGCTCGCTGACGGTTGCCCCCATGGTTTTGGTTTTGCCCAGCAGTTCTCTCTTCTCCATATTCTGCTCCATCTTTTGTTCCTCTCTACCGCCTCTGATGAATACGCGTGAATCTGTATATCTGCGCAGTGAGCAAGGGGCGTACCACACTGTTAAATGTCCAGAGTTTTAGCGGGTTATGGTCTTCTGGCAATAGAACCGGAGCGGTGGAAGCATGATAATCTGCATGGAATTGCATTCAGGGTTTTTACTCCGTTCGATAGGATCTTTTTAATTTTCAATGGCTTGGAGTTGTAGGGAAAAGCCTAAAGCGCTGGATATGCCCCATCTTAACTCGTCCAAGTCCTTTGCTTGTCGCCTGACACAGGAGCGTGCGCCTTACTGCAACCGCCATGGGCTTGACTCACAGTGCACGTGGTACTACCTTCGTGAATAGATCAACGCAAGGGGGTGTCGCCATGGCTATTATGTGTTCGATGCAGGCATGCACGATCAAGCCGGGAATGTGCACGCACGAGAAGATGATGCTGGCAGGGTTAGTGGTGCTGATTGTAGGCGGGGCAGCCTACTTTTTGCTGTAAACCGCTTTTTTGATTTTCCCGCTGCGGAGGCAACGGGTGCAGACGAGGAGGCGTCGGGCCGCTCCGTTGATGAGCGCCCGGACCGATTGAAGGTTGGGACGGAAAACCCGCTTGGTCCGGTTGTTGGCGTGGCTGACGTTGTTGCCAACCGCACGCGCCTTTCCGCAAATCTCACATGCCCTGGCCACAGTCGCGTTCCCTCCTGATTGCGAATTGCAGGCGCATGCTATCACAGGCGTAACGCCGCTGACAAGAGATCACCCGATGGCCCTTGTCTAGTACGCCAGGAATTTCTGGACGGCAATGGTCGCGAGGATGCCGATGCAGGCGATCACGATCAGCACTTCCAGCAACGGAAATCCCCGGTTCTCTTTCTCATCGCTTGACGGCGTCTGTAACAAGGGTGCCATGACGTGCCTTCCTTTCCCGATCAGTGTTGTCCGATGGACAATACTGGCTAGAATGCAACCGTTGTACCAGTCTTACGCCAAGAAGATTTCGTTTCAAATTAGGGAGTTATGAAGACGGCGATCCGGCGGCTGAGCACAGACCGCAAATTTTGTCGCCGCGGGGTTTCCGATTTTGGCAATCGGGCTTTTTGTTGATCTTTGTAGTCGAGATGGCGAAAATGATGCTGAATGGATAGGTTGAAGGAGATCATTCAGCTTATCGCCCGGCCGGTGGAGTTCGCCGCCCGAAGCGGGCCCGGCGGGCTCTCTGTGGTGAAAGACCTGAGCGGGTTTGTATCTAAACAGGTGGTGAGCGCTCTGGGCGATGCGGTGCGGCCCCCCCAGGTCGAAGCGGATCTGATCTATCTCGCGCAACTCTTTTCCGACTACGAGACGTTAGGCTCTGCTCTCAAAGTTCGCCGAATTTCCGAAGCCCAAGCGGTGCTGGAGCGTTTGCGGCATTCCGTGGGGGAGATGGACACACCTGCGGGCGAACCTGCCAATCCCCGATATCACCTCTGGGAATTGCCTATTCAGTATGTGCGTGGCGTGGGACCGAAGAAGGCCGAGGTGCTGGCCCGTGCGGGCATCCGGACGGTGGAGGACGCTGTCTGGTCGCTGCCGTGGCGTTACGAAGATCGCACGCAGGTCCGATCCATCGGGAGCCTGCTCCCAGGGCAGGAGGCCGTCGTCGCTGCCGAAGTCCGGACGGCGAAGCTTGCGGTGACCGCGCGTCAACGCCGCAAGCTGGTCGAAGTGACAGTCGAAGACCAGACCGGCAGCCTGCATCTCGTGTGGTTCAACCAGGCGTATTTAGCGGAGACCTTTCGGGCAGGCCAGCGGCTGATGCTCTACGGCTTGGTCAAGCCAAAGAACGGGCGGTGGACGCAACTTCAGATGGAAAATCCGGTCTTTGAGATTCTTGATGGGCAGGACGCAATACATCCCGACCTCACCCACATGGGTCGTATCGTGCCGATCTACCACGGACGGGAGACCAAGACGCGGATGATGCTGAGCGACCGTGTCCGTGTCATCATGAAGGTGTTGGTTGATCACTATGCGGACGGCGCCGTGGATGCCCTGCCGGCGCAGATCGTTTCTGAGCGGCGCCTAGTCACGTTTGGTCAGGCGATCAGGGCCGTGCATTTTCCTGCCCCCGACGTCAACCTGGAGGATCTGAACCGCGGTCGGACCCCGGCGCATCGGCGGTTCGCGTTCGAGGATTTTTTTCTGCTCGAGCTGGCGTTGGGTCAGAAGCGGGAGGCGGTCAAGCGGGAAGCACGGGTTCTGTCGTATGATCTCGAGAATTCATTGCCCCGGCGTCTCCTGGACTCATTGCCGTTCCGCCTGACATACGCGCAGTCGCGTGTGCTGCGGGACATCCACCAAGACCTGGCGGGTCCCCATCCAATGAATCGGCTGATCCAGGGCGATGTGGGGTGTGGCAAGACGGTCGTGGCCCTTGCGGCGATGCTGGCGGCCGTGGGGTCCGGCTTTCAAGCGGCCCTTATGGCTCCGACTGAGATCCTCGCCGAGCAGCATTACCTGAACCTCCACCGTCTTCTGGAGCCGCTCGGCGTCTCCTGTGTCCTGCTTATCGGCAGGCGCGGAGGGAAGCGGCGGGCGGCCGCGCTGGCTGCGATCGCTGAGGGGGCGGCCGGAATCGTGATCGGTACGCATGCGCTGATTCAGGAAGGTGTCCGGTTTCACCAGCTCGGGCTCGCCGTCATTGACGAGCAGCACAAGTTCGGCGTGTTGCAGCGCGCAACGCTCAAGGAAAAGGGTTATACTCCAGATGTGCTGGTCATGACCGCCACGCCCATCCCGCGAACCCTGGCCCTGACTCTCTACGGCGATTTGGAGCTGTCCGTGATCGACGCAATGCCACCAGGCCGTACGCCGATCCGGACCTTCCTGTTCGCGGAGGGCCAACGGGTGCGGGCCTACCGGTTGATCGAAGATGAGCTGGCCCAAGGTCGCCAGGCGTACGTTGTGTTCCCTCTGGTGGAGGAATCCGAGAAGGTGGACCTCCGAGCGGCGATTACGGGGGCCGAGCGGCTGCAGCGAGAGGTGTTTTCCAAGTGGATGGTCGGGCTGATTCATGGACGGATGACGGCCGACGCGAAGGATCGCGTCATGACGGATTTCAAAGAAGGCCGCATCCATGTCCTGGTGGCCACCACTGTCATCGAGGTCGGAATTGATGTTTCCAACGCGACGGTAATGCTGATCGAGCATGCCGACCGCTTCGGGCTGGCGCAACTCCATCAGCTTCGCGGCCGCGTCGGCCGCGGAGCGCATCAGTCCTGTTGTTATCTCATGGGACCATCCCGCTTGTCGGAAGAGGCCAGGCGCCGCTTGGAAGCCCTGGTCAAGAGCCACGATGGGTTCGTGATCGCCGAGGAAGACATGAGCATCCGCGGGCCCGGCGAATTCTTCGGCACCCGCCAATGGGGGCCGACTGATCTGCGGGTGGCGAATCTCATCCGCGACGCCAAAATTCTGGAAGAAGCTCGGGAGGAAGCCGCCCTGTTGCTCCAGCGAGACCCCGGGCTCGCCCGCCCCGAACACGCGGAGCTCAAAGCGGCCTTGCTCCGCCGGTGGCGGGAGAAGCTTGATCTCGCCGCGGTCTCATGAATCCTCGATTCCGCCGATTCAAAAACGATCTCCGCACCGGATGGGCCAAGGTGCGCCAAGGGACGGCCGATGCCACGGACCGGTCGCTGCGGGAGATCGAACTGCTCCGGCTGAAGTTCGAACTGTACAAGGTGGAGGACCAGATCAAGGAACACGTGCGCGCGGCCGGCGAGCGGGCGTTTCAGTTGATCGAGCGCAAAGGCGGCGGGGTGCTGGACGACAAGGAGATTCAGCGTCTCTTCGAGCAGGTGGATCGGCTCAAGCAGGAGGAGGCGCGCATCCGGTTCGAACGGGATCAGATCAAGGAACAATGAGGATGCGAGCCTGATGCCGGTCTTCGCGGGGATTGATATCGGAACCCTGACGCTTCGCCTGCTGATCGCCCGCATCCTGGGGGATGGCCAACTCCATGAGCTGGCGGCGGAACGCCGTATTGTCCGGCTGGGGGAGGGTCTTCAGCCCAGCCGCCGCCTGCAGCCGGACGCGATGGCCCGCGTGCTTGATACGATGGCCGAGTGGATGCCGTTGATTGAAAAAAGCGGGGCGCGCGAGACGGTGGCTGTCGCCACGAGCGCCGTTCGCGATGCCGTCAACCGCGACGAGTTTCTGGCTGAGGTGAAACGTCGAATGGGGCTGGATGTGACCGTCGTCTCGGGAGAGGAGGAGGCCAGGCTTGCGCTCCTGGGCATCCAGGCGGGCCTGTCGCCCGAGGTGGACCGGTTCCTCGCGCTCGACATCGGGGGAGGCAGCACTGAATTCATCAAAGTGACGCCGCATCGGCCTGTCGTGATGATTTCGGTGGATGAAGGGGTCGTCCGCCTGACTGAGAGCTGTCTGCGGAGCGATCCTGTGCATCCGGATGAAGTGACGGCGGCGCGGATCCGCATCCGCACGCATCTCACGGCGGTCCAGGGCAAGCTGGGATCGCTGGCCGACTATTGCCTGGTGGGCACGGCTGGGACCATCACGACGCTGGCAGCGATGGCCCAGTTAATGGCGGTATACACCCCGCGGCGTATCCATAATTACCGGCTTTCGTGGGAAACCGTGCGGCGTATTCTCGGCAACCTGGTTGCCTATACTCACGCCCAGCGAAAGGAACTGGTGGGGCTCGAGGCCGGCCGCGAGGACCTCATGCTGGCCGGCACGATGATCTTGTCGGAAACCATGGAGCGGTTCGGCTTTGTCGAATGCCTCGTCAGCGATTACGGCCTCCGCGAAGGCGTGCTCATCGATCGTTGGCGGAAGTCGAAAGGGATTTTTTCCTAATCTCGTCTGACGGAGGTCTGATTCATGAGCATCCTCATCGTTGATGATAAGCCGGAAATCCTGACGATGCTTCAGGTGATTCTGGAATCTGCCGGGTACGAGCAGATCCTGCTGGCGAGATCGGCTCAGGAAGCTTTTCAAAGCCTCGGCATGGGTGATCGCAGTAAGGATGCCGCCGATGCCGTCGAGCTGGTCTTCATGGATGTCGTGATGCCCGAGATGGACGGTGTTGAAGCCTGTCGTCAGATCAAGAAGGACGAACGTTTTCGGGATCTGCCTATCCTCATGGTGACGGCCAAGACCGAAGCCGGATTCTTGGAGGCGGCCTTTGGAGCCGGAGCCCATGATTACATCACCAAGCCCGTCAATCGTTTAGAACTGTTGACCCGGATGCGCTCGGCGCTGAAGCTGAAGCGCGAGACGGAAAAACGAAAGGCCCGCGAGAAAGAATTAGAGCACGCGCTTGGGGAAATCAAGGTGCTGCGAGGCCTTTTGCCCATCTGCTCGCACTGCAAAAAGATCCGTGATGAGCAAGGCAAGTGGCATCCCGTGGAGGGCTACATAAGGGACCACTCCAATGCCGACTTCAGCCATGGCATCTGCCCGGAATGCTTGAACAAACATTATCCCGGTACGTGATCGGCTGACCGTTTTTCTCCTCTCAATCGAAGCGCTCGAGGTTGTGTAATGAATCGGCTGGCTCCACGACTAATCGGTAATGAGGCGCGGCATGAAACCACGGCTCTTGATATAATGCCTGTGCAAGCCAAGGAGACCGTGACAATGGCTGAGATTACGAAAATCACGAAAACGGACGAGGAGTGGCGGGCGATTTTGACGCCGGAGCAATATCGCATCCTGCGCCAAGAAGGAACGGAGCGCCCCTTTCAAAACACGTACCACGATAGCAAAATTCCAGGTACATATCGGTGCGCCGGCTGCGATCTGCCGCTGTTTTCATCCAAAGCCAAGTTTGATAGCCGGACTGGTTGGCCGAGCTTCTGGGAGCCGATCAACACGAAAGCCATCGGCACGAAAACCGACTGGAAGCTGCTCCATCCGAGGACCGAAGTGCATTGCGCGCGCTGCGGCGGCCATCAAGGCCATGTCTTTGATGACGGCCCGCCGCCGACCGGTCTGCGGTACTGCATCAATTCCGCCGCGCTGAAGTTCGTGCCGGCCTAACTGCATATAAGGAAGCCACCGATCAGATGAAAGTTCTCACCGTCCATCCCAGCTCCCTCATGTACACGAAAATTTATCTCCGGCTGGAGCCGCTGGGACTTGAACTGGTGGCCGCGGCAGTACGCCGGGCCGGTCATGAGGTGCAACTGATCGATTTACAGGCGGAGACCCATGAGGACTATTTCAAGATCATTGACCGGTGGCAACCCGACGTCGTGGCGTTCTCCTGCAATTATCTGGCGAACGTGCCGGAGATCGTCGATCTCGCCAAGCTGACCAAAGAAAAGCGCCCCCATAGTTTCGTGTTGGTCGGCGGGCACAGCGCCTCCTTCGTCGCGCAGGAATTTCTGGAGCATGCCGAGGGCGCCATCGATTGCGTGCTCAAGGGCGAAGGAGAGGCCGCCGTCCCGCAACTCCTCCTGGCGGTCGAGCATGACCGGAAGGCGGTCGGGAAGGTGCCGGGAGTCGTCACGCTGGAGGGCGATGGTCCGCCGCCCGGCTTTGTGGAGCGTCTGGATGACCTGCGCCCCGCCCGCGACCTGCTTCGCCACCGGCGCAAGTACTTCATCGGCGTGCTGGACCCCTGCGCCTCCATTGAGTTCACCCGGGGCTGCCCGTGGGACTGCTCCTTCTGCAGCGCCTGGACGTTCTATGGACGCAGCTATCGCACGGTCAGTCCTGACGTGGTCGTTGAGGATCTGGAGCGGATCAAAGAGCCGGGCATCTTCATCGTGGACGATGTCGCCTTCATCCAGGCGAAGCACGGGCTGGAGATCGGAGAGGCCATCGCGAAGAGAGGAATCAAGAAAAAGTACTATCTGGAGACGCGTGGCGATGTGCTCCTGCGCAACAAGGAAGTCTTCCAGCTCTGGAAGAAACTCGGCATGGAGTACATGTTCATCGGCGTGGAAGCCATCGACGAAGAGGGTCTCAGGCAGCACCGAAAGCGCATCAGCCTCGGCAAGAACTTCGAAGCCCTCGAATACGCCCGCTCGTTGGGGATCACCGTCGCCATCAACCTGATCGCCGATCCCGGCTGGGACAAGCAGCGCTTCCAGGTCATCCGCGAGTGGTGCATGGAGATTCCGGAGGTCGTCAATATCAGCGTCAACACGCCGTATCCCGGCACCGAGACATGGCATACCGAATCACGCAAGATCCAGACGCGTGATTACCGGCTGTACGATATCCAGCACGCGGTTTTGCCCACCAAGCTGCCGCTGCACGAGTTTTATGAGGAACTGGTCAAGACCCAGCAGGTGTTGAACATGAAGCATCTGGGATGGACTGGGCTCAAATCAACGGCGACGATCGCGGCGGGGCATCTTTTGCGGGGACAGACCAACTTCGTGAAGATGCTCTGGAAGTTCAACAGCGTGTACAACCCCCAACTGCAGCTCGCCGACCACTCCCAGCCCGTCAAATACGAGATGAAGCTGCCGCCTCCTTCGCAGAAAACGGTGCAGCCTCAGATCCTTTACATCCACAAGGGCAACGGTCGCCAGGGCCGCGCTCTCGACGACCCCACCGAGCACTTTGTCGACGAGACCCGCATGGGCACGAGCGCATAGCGTTCATTTCAAAAATATGATCCCCAGCGCGATCGCCGCCAGCACGAGCGCGAAGAGTGACGCCCACAAGGCCCACATGAACGCCTTCTCCAGCTTCGCGAGCTGAGCCGTCAGCTGCTCGATGAGCTGCAACTGCGCGGCGACGCGCTTCTGCAGCTCGAGCACGCGGGCGGCCGTATCGTCCAGTTCGACCTTTTCATGCTGCTGTTCTTTCTTCAGAGCCTTGACGGTGGCGATGATCTCGGGAATATTCGGCGCGAGGAACTTGAAGAGGGCGCCTAAAATTGTCCATGGAACCGGCATCGCGCGTTGCCTTTCTAGAGTTTAGCGATCTTCTTCACCAGGTCCCGCTCGTCGGCGTCGGTTTTGACCTCGCCGTTTAGGCGGGCGTCGAGCAGGCGGTCCAGGATCTTCTTGTAGAGCGGTCCCGGTTTCAAATCCATGGCCTTGAGGTCGCTTCCTGTCAGCGACACTTTCACGTGCTGATAGGTTGTCAGGTGGGCCGCGAGGAAACGCTTCACTTTGGGGGATTGGGCTTTGGCTGCAAGCAGAATGAGACCTTCATCTGGAAGGGCGGAGAGGAGCCGATAGGCCTCCGACGGCTTCGTAAGGCGGCCCTGAGACAGGCCTCGTAATGCCGAACGCAGACCGCTTTTCACCATGTGTACCTTGCTAGCCTGTCGGTTCGGCATTGTCAATCTTCTCAGCATCGCGTCCATGGCTGAGTCGCTCAATCCATCCACGAGGGCCATGAAGTAGGCCAGCGAGTGATCGAGCGGTCGATCCGGAAACCGCTTGCTCCACCACGCGATGGCGTGTGGGATTTTCGTAAAAAGGGCGTCAATGTACGGGGTGAGTTTCAAACTCGAATGAAGGAAACGAAGGAGCTCCAGCCGTGCCATCTGCCGGACCGCGCGGAGAGGATTCTTTTCCGATAGCAACAGCATGACCTCGTTCCGTAGGCGAGGGCCGGAGAGCCGGTGAATGAGCTCGTCAGCCGCCGTTTCTTTGAGCAGACGCAGGGTGTTTTTCTCGATCCGGAACCCGAACCGTTGCGCGAAGCGGAGGGCGCGGAAGACGCGGGTGGGGTCGTCCACGAAGCTCCGGTCATGGAGGACGCGGATCGTTTTATTTTTCACGTCACGCCAGCCGCCGTAAAAGTCGATCAATTCTCCGAAGTCATTGTGGTTCAGATGGAGAGCCAATGCATTGATTGTGAAATCCCGGCGATAGAGATCCTCCTTGATCGAGCTTGATGCGACGGTGGGCAAGGCGGTCGGATGAGCGTAGTTTTCCCGGCGGGCGCTCGCCACGTCCAGTTTGAAGCCGTCTGGATACACGACGAAGGCGGTGGCGAATCGCTCGAAGGTTTTTAGCCCGCCCTTGTAGTGATCGGCCAACAGGTGGGCGAAAGCCATGCCGTCTCCCTCCACCGCAATGTCCACGTCCAAGTTTTTATGCCTCAGCAGGAGATCTCGGACGAGGCCGCCGACCGCGAAAGCCGAGACCCCTGATTGCTCGGCCAGTCTGCCTGCCTCCTCCAAGCGATTGAAAATCTTGGGCGGGAGGTGGTCGTGCATCAGCGCGCGAAGATTGTGTCTTGAATCAATAGGGCGGCCCATCGTTACCCAATTGTAACAGGATCGAGAAAAGGTGTTGAGCAAGGCAACGATTTGATTGACAATCGTTCAGCCCGTGCCTAGATAATGTTCATAGCTATCAATGATGGCCAACCATGATTAATCGACTATTCTGAAAGGAGGGAATATATGGCTCTGCGTTTAGGAGACGAAGCGCCGAATTTTACGGCGGAGACCACGGAAGGCACCGTCAACTTCCACGAATGGCTGGGGAGCGGCTGGGGGATCCTCTTCTCGCACCCTAAGGACTTCACGCCCGTGTGCACCACCGAACTGGGCTACATGGCGAAGGTCAAGGGCGAGTTCGAAAAGCGCGGCGTCAAAGTGATCGCGATCAGCGTGGACCCGCTGGACGCGCACAAGGGATGGACCAAGGACATCAATGAGACCCAGAACTGCACGGTGAGTTTTCCCATGATCGCGGACCCAGAGAAGAAGGTCGCGATGCTCTATGACATGATCCATCCCAACGCCGCGGATAATATGACGGTCCGGTCGGTCTTCGTCATCGGGCCCGACAAGAAGATCAAGCTCATGCTGACCTATCCCGCTTCCTGCGGCCGGAACTTCGACGAGCTGCTGCGGGTCGTAGATTCCCTCCAACTGACGGCCAAATACAAGGTGGCGACGCCGGTCAACTGGAAGGACGGCCAGGACTGCATTATCGTTCCGGCCGTGAAGGATGACGAAGCCAAGACGCTTTTCCCCAAGGGCTTCAAAGCGGTGAAACCCTACCTGCGCTACACGCCGCAGCCCAACAAGTAGATCCACCTCTCTCGGGGGGACGGAGTTCCATTCCGTCCCCCTTTTTTTATCACCAGTAATCCCGTAAGGTAGGCTGCCTGCGTTCATAGGAGGCACACGTGCGCGCGAACCCGTTTGATCGATACCTGACCGGCCTGTTGGCGGAGCGCGGGCTCTCCGCCAACACGGTGGAAGGTTATCGGCGGGACCTGGCCAAGCTGCAGGCGTTCCTGCAAGGACAGGGACGCGAGAATGCGGCGATGTTGGAGCGTGCCGATGTTCCGCGGCTGCTGCAGTTTTTGCGAAGCCAGAAATTAGCTTCCCCCTCGGTCGCGCGCTGCCTGGCGGCGTGTCGCGGGTTCTACCGGTTTCTCCTCGGCGAGGGTCTGGTCCGCCATGATCCCTTCCTGAACATCACCGTCCCCAAGGCCTCGCGGCGCTTACCCAAAGCCGTAGCCTTCGCCGAAGTCCAACGATTATTGGATGCGCCTTCACGTCTGGAGACACGAAAAGGCCGACACCCTGAAGCGCTGCGGGATGACGCCATGCTCGAAGTCCTCTATGCGACCGGCCTCCGCGTGTCGGAACTGGTCAAGCTGGATCTGGACGCCGTTAATCTGTCGGTCGGCTTTCTCCGTGCGACGGGGAAAGGATCCAAGCAGCGCGTGGTTCCTTTGGGGGCTGTGGCGGTTCGGAAGCTTCGCCGCTACTTGGAGGGCGGGCGGCCGCAGCTGCTCAAGACCAGAACGTCCAACCGTCTCTTCGTGACTCGTTCCGGGGGAGGCATGACGCGGCAGGGGTTTTGGAAAATCCTGCGACGCTATGCGCGGGTCGCCGGCATCCAACGGTCGATCTCGCCGCACATGCTGCGGCATTCCTTCGCCACTCACCTCTTGGAGCGGGGAGCCGACCTCCGCGCGGTGCAGATGCTGCTGGGTCATGCCAATATCTCGACCACTCAGATCTATACGCACGTCGAACGAGAACGCTTGAAGCAACTCCACAAACGCCATCATCCGAGAGGGTGACCCCATCCTGTCTCTGTGGTTGACAGGATAGTGGAGAATTGCTAGTATCGATTGGTTTTCCAAAGGGATATGAGCTTATTTGCATCTGCTTGGGCGGATAGCTCAGTTGGTCAGAGCGCTGCCCTTACAAGGCAGAGGTCACAGGTTCGACCCCTGTTCCGCCTACCACGAAATTATCTGCGACGTTATTTTCGGGGCCGTCGTTCAGCCTGGTTTAGGACGCCAGATTGTCAATCTGGAAGTCGCGGGTTCAAATCCCGTCGGCCCCGCCATATTTTGTCCGTCCGCGGGCTGATGGGCCTGGAGAGGCAATCCGAGAAGGCGAGGAGGCCTTGCGCTGACTAATGCTGTTTCGTTTGGGTCTGCTTGATCTCCTGTCCTCGTTGGGTCTTGTTTCCAAGTTCGTTCTCCTGACCCTGCTCGTTTTTTCCATCGGCTCCTGGACCGTGATTCTCTACAAGTGGCGGTTCTTTCGCCGGCTCGAAACCGCGGACCAACGCTTCCTGGAAGCCTTCGGCCGCTTCGAATATCCGCTCGAAGCTTCCCGCGACATCCATCGGCATGCGAGCAGTGGTGTGGCCGCGGTCTTTGCGGAGGTCACCGCCTGTTACAACGGTGCAGGGCCCGGCGGTGGTAAGGCCCGGCTGGCGATCGAGCGCGCGGAGACCGGTGGCGTGGGACTGCCGACGCAGCATTATGTGGAACGGGTCCTGGCGCATGCCATCCAGGAACAGATCACCAGGACGGAGGCGTACCTGCCGTTCCTGGCCACGACTGGCAACATCACCCCTTTCATCGGTCTCCTGGGCACGGTGCTGGGCATCATCGACGCGTTCCATCAGATCGGCGCACAGGGCACGGCCAGCATTGCCGCCGTCGCGCCCGGCGTGGCCGAAGCTCTTGTGGCGACGGCTGCCGGGCTGTTCACGGCCATTCCGGCAGTGATCGCGTACAATTATTTTCTCTCCCGGGTCCGGCAGATGGCGTTCCGCATAGACCGGTTCGCGATTGAATTGACGAATGCGCTCGAGATGCGGGGCATTCGGGAAAGCGCAGGGCAACCATGATCGAAGCCCGTCGGCGGAGGTTCATGGCCGAGATCAACGTGATTCCATTGGTGGACGTGGTGCTGGTGCTGCTCGTGATCTTTATGGTCACGGCGCCGATGCTGTACCGCGGCATGGATGTTAACCTGCCGAAGTCTGCCTCCAATACGATCAAGCCGGAGGAGCGCGTGGTCCTGACGGTCGAACGGAACCGTCGCGTGTACGTGGATAAGGATCCGGTTCCCCTTGGCCTGCTCCAACGGAAACTGGAAGAACTCCATCACAAGAACCCCGAGGTCTCGGTCTTCCTGCGGGCCGATCAGGCCGTCCCGTATGGGACGGTCGTTGAAGTCATGGACAGCATTAAGAGGGCCGGGATTGAAAAGCTCGGCATGGTGACAGACCCTGTCATTACTGAGGAACGGGTCAAGTAAAGCATAAACCTTTAGGCATGCGATGACAGCCGGTATGCCCGATGACATGCGCCGAACCGCGTTGGTTTCGGTGGCGGTCCATGTGGTCGCCGTCGTGATGCTGTCTGTGGTGCCGCTGGTGAAGATCCCGCCGCAAGGCGCTTCGGCCATTCAGGTGATGCTGGTTTCCAAATCGGCGGCTCCGGTTCGGCTTGTTCAAGATGAACGACAGCCGGCCGCTCCGATTGTTCCAGCGGTCCCCGCTCCGGTGAAAGAGCGCCGGCCGGCACCGCAGCAGAAGCACGTCGCGCCGGCTCCCCAGCCCATACAGAAGACGCCGCCTGTCGCGAAAGCTGAACCGCCGCGGTCTGTGTCGAAGGAACCTGAGGCTCGGCTGGATCTTGATGCAGCCCTCCGCAAAGCGGAAGAGGCGCTCAAGAAACCTGCGCCCGTTGATACGACCAAGCCGGCCGTTCCGCCGACGTCCCCACCACCGTCCAAGTCGCGAACGACCGAGGAAATCAGTAAATTGCTGGGACAGTTGCCGGCTCCGGGCGCACCCCCGCAGGAATCCAGACCAGCCGTGGCGCTCGCTTCTCCAGGGGCGTCTGCGGCGTCCCGTCCCGCCGCGCTGGAGCGATGCCCTCCGAAGGCGCAGGCCTATTGCCCGCTCCTTGAGGCGGCGATCAATCGGGCCTGGAACGCCGATACCGATCCCGCCCTGCGGCGTATACTCGAGAGCGCGGGGAATGCGACGGCGATGGTTCAAATCGTGATCCAACCGGACGGGGAGATCCGGGGCATACGCCTGGCCAAATCATCGGGGAATGAATCGTATGACCGTGCGGTTCAGAGCCTGTTGATGGAACTCAGACGTGTACCCCCGCTTCCTGATGACATGAAAGGGGAACCGTTTGTGGCCATCACCAGTTTCACCTATTTGAAGAAAAAGGATTCCTAAGCCAAACGATGCGTGTTCCTCGAGGCTCGGCGCTCCATCGGCCGGTCGGCGTGCTCCTGATCGGGGCGTTGCTCGCGGTCTTGGCCATCTTTGTGGTAAGCTCCGGCGCGATCGAGGTGTTCATTGACGCCAACCGTGGCGCGATCCAAAAGATCCCGATTGCGGTGTACACATTCAAGCAGGGCCTGGCTTTGAACGGGCAGGCCCCAACGGAAGTCCTGAAGGCCGACCTCCGCCGGTCGCTCTTGTTTGAGGTCGCCGACCTGGAGAAGCTCGGCATTAAAGGAGAGGTGAATTCCGATCCGGATCCTGGGGCGATTCAGAAGGCGGGTGCCGCGGGTCTGGCGGTTCAAGTGTGGGGTTCCATTTTGCCGCGGGGCCGCGACGCGGTCATGGAAGGGACTCTGTATGATTTCACGCGGGGCGAGATAGTGGGCGGCAAGCGCTTTATCGGTAGTCCTGAGGTCATTCGGTACATGGCCCATCGCTTCGCGGACGAGTTGGTCTTCCATTACACCGGAGAAGAAGGAATCGCGCGCAGCCGGATCGCCTTTGTTTCGCAAAGAGGCAGCGCCAAGGAGCTGTTCGTCATGGATTATGACGGGTATAATGCCCGGCAAGTGACCTTTGATGAGTCCTTGAATCTGGCTCCCGCCTGGTCTCCCGACAAGCGACGCCTTGTGTTTGTGACGTATCGAGAAGGGGACGATCCCAAGATCCAGGAACTCGATTTGACGACCGGAAAACGGCGGACGCTGGTGTCCTTCCTGGGGCTCAACATCACGCCGGAGTGGGCCCCCAACGGGGAGGAAATGGTCTTTGCCACGACGAAAGACGGGAATGCGGAGATTTACAAGGTTGATAAGGACGGCAAGCGGTTTGAGCGGTTGACCAACCATCGGGCCGCCGACCTCGCCCCCACGTGGTCGCCGACCGCGCGGGAGATCGCGTTCACGTCGGATCGGGGGGGCACGCCTCAGATTTATCTGATGAGCGCGGATGGGACCAATGTTCGCCGGCTGACTTTCGAAGGCAGCTACAACACCGCCCCGGTATGGTCGCCCAAGGGAAAGTGGATCGCCTATGTTTGCCGGGACGACCGGAGATTCCTCAAAATCTGCCTGATCAGTCCCGATGGGCAGGAGCGGCAACTGCTGACGTCGGGGAGCAGTAATGATGAGTCGCCGTCCTGGTCGCCGGACGGTCGGCACGTGGCGTTCAGTTCCACTCGCAGTGGGAAGCGGGATATCTATATCATTAATGTCGATGGGACAGGGCTGGAACGGTTGACGGCCAATGGAGCATTCAATGATGATCCTGCATGGTCGCTGCCGTGAGTGCCCGGCACGGGAAGAGCGCCACGACACATCGTTGCGGCGAACGGACACTAATTCAACAGAGAGGAAGGGAAAGATGCCCATGATGAGCAGAAGGAGCAGGTCGCTGTACTTGATCGCAGTAGCGGGGCTGGTCGGAATGCTGGTCTTGGGAGGGTGCGCCAAGAAGACCGGGACGGGCACCACATCGGGGGAAGACGCAGCATCGGGGAGTGCGTCATCCCAGGCTCCCAAGGACAAGAGTGTGGTGGAGGCTCCCCCCACGATGGTGGCCAAGGCCGACGAGGCGGAAATCGCGGCACGTAAGGCGCGGGAGGCGGCGCAGAAGCAACTCGCGGACATTTATTTCGCGTTCGATAAATGGGCGCTGACCGCCGAGGGGAAGAAGAACTTGACCCAGAGCGCTGAGGCGCTGAAGCAGGTCCCGACGGTCAAACTCAGCATCGAGGGTCATTGCGATGAACGGGGAAGCCGCGAGTACAATCTGGTGTTGGGAGAGAAGCGGGCGAAGGAGGCGCAGCGGTTCCTATTGGGCCTCGGCGTGACGAACCCGGTGAGCGTCACCAGCTACGGGAAAGAACGGCCGGTCTGCACCGAACACGACGAGTCCTGCTACTGGAAGAACCGTCGGGCGCACCTGGTCTTGGAGGGGGTGAGCGGGAAATGAGCGAAAACCAGGCGTGGGTCAGCCGCGGTTTCCTTCTCATCGGGCTTGGGATGCTCCTGACGGCCTGCGCGACGCATGAGGACCTGCGGCAAGTCAAGGAGCAGACAAAGCATGCGTTGAACATTGCCCAGCAACGCAACGCCGAGTTGGAAACCAAAGTCCAGGAGATCAAAGGCGAGGACCTTTCCGCGTTCCAGGGGCAACTGGAGACTATCCGTCGCGATCTCGACGCCATGCAGAGCGGGCTGGATGATCAGAAAGCGCAGGTCTTCACTCTCAATCAGAAGCTGTCCAGTAAGCTCGAGGAACAGGCCGTACGACTGAGCGGTCTTGAGAAGCGCGATGAGGCAACAGGCAAGAATCTTGCCCAGGTGACCGAGACGATCAAAGGAATCGGGACCAAACTGTCGGGCCAGGTGGATCAACAGGCCGCGTCCCTGGCCAAGCTCGAAGAGACGACGAAACAGACGGACACCCAGGTGAAGGCTCTCGCTGCGCAAGTGGCGCAGTTTCAGGAGGCGCTGGCTGAGTTCTCGAAAGTGCTGCATGGCCTCGCCGACCGCGCAGCCGCGGGAGACCCCCGGGCCCCTGAGTCGTCCGGCAAGACGGACGGCAAAGCTGGCATAGTAACGGCGGCTCCGGAGAACGACCAGGCCGCGCGAGCGGACGCCCCTGAGGCCGGCCCCGGCCGGCCAGCTCCCAGTGTGTCTGACGAGGTCAAGGCGGCATCGATCCCGGCAGGGCCGTCCCGGCCAGCCGTCGGCGGACCGCGGGCTGCACCCAAGGCGGTGATGTCAGCTCAGGAGATGTATGATCGGGCACACGACGAGTACAAGAAAGGGCGATACTACGCTGCAGTGACCGCGTTTCGTATGGTGCTGACGCAATACCCGCAATCGTCCCTGGTGCCGAACGCTCATTTCTGGATAGCCGAATGCTACGTCAAGACGCGCGACTTCGGGCGAGGCATCGAGGAGTATGAGCAGGTCATCACGCGCTACCCCAAAAGCGGCAAGGCTGCCACCGCGCTATACAAGAAAGCCGCTGCCCTCTTGGAACTGAACAAAAAAGAGGCCGCCAAGACCGCTCTCCGCCAGCTGATCGCAAATTATCCCGAGTCCGAAGACTTCCAACGGGCTCGCATCAAGCTGGCCTCTCTTAAATGAGACTCTCCATCATCCTGTTGTTCGGTGTGATCCTAGCCGGGTGCGTGCCGACGGCGGACTTCAAGGATCTTCGCGCCGAGGTCCGCGAGGTACAGGCCGACAACCGGAAGCTCAAGGAGGAGCAGGAGCGGGCGTTGAAACCGTCCGACCTGGCCAAGAAGCTGGAGTCGTTGGAAGCCAAGGTCGAGGGACTCAGGATCGCACAGCAGGGGTTTGATCAGAAACTTGGTGAGCTGCTGCGGCAGGCGGATGAGGCGTCTCGCCGGCCGGAGCTATCGAGTGGCAAGGAGGAGGAAGGGGGCAAAGTGCTGGGACGGACCCCGACGCGAGAATCCAAGGACGACCCCTCCGTCGGCGCGCCGCCCAAGCCGAGCGGCTCAGAACCTCTCGCGGCGCTCACTCCGACGGTTGTCTATAACCAGGCGTACAATGATTATCTCAGAGGCAATTATGATCTGGCGATCACCGGGTTCGAAGAGTTTCTCAAGAAATTTCCCGGCACCAGCCTGACGCCTCATGCCCAATACTGGATCGGAGAGTCCTACTACAACAAAAAAGCATACCGCCAGGCGATCGACGCGTATGGGCGTGTGATCACCAATTATCCCAAGAGCGACAAGGTCGCCCCCGCCTTGGCGAAGTCGGGCTTGGCCTATGCCGAGATGGGCAATGCCGCCAAGGCGCGCGAGTTCCTCAAGCAAGTCATCGAACGATACCCTCAGTCAGCCGAAGCCGCGCTGGCCAAGCGGCGGCTCGCCGACATCAAATGATGCCGACGATCACGGTTCTTCCCGGTGATGTGGTCAATCGGATCGCGGCCGGCGAAGTCGTTGAGCGTCCGGCGTCCGTCGTGAAAGAGCTGGTGGAGAATGCCATTGATGCCGGGTGCGCCCGTGTGTCGGTCGACGTCGAGCAGGCCGGGCGGCGTCTTATCAGGGTGACGGATGATGGGAGCGGGATGACTCCGGAAGAGGCCGCGCTGGCTTTCCTGCGTCATGCCACCAGCAAAATCCGCACCGAAGCCGATCTCGACACCATCCAGACCATGGGTTTTCGCGGGGAGGCCCTGCCGAGCATCGCGGCGGTCTCGAAGGTGCGGCTTGTTACCATCGCATCCGGTTTCGCGGCGGGAACGGAGATCCGATTGGAAGGTGGGGCGATGGTGAAACAACGGGAGGCCGCGGCGGCCCCCGGCACCACGATCGAAGTCGCCGATCTGTTCTACAATACTCCCGCCCGGAAAAAGTTTCTCAAGAGCCCTGTGACCGAGTTCGGGCATATCTGCCAGGTGGTCCAGCGGCAGGCGCTGGCCTTTCCTGCGATCCATTTCCGGCTGACACACAACGGGAGTTCGGTGGCGGACTATCCCGCAGTGCGGTCTCTGCGGGAACGCGGGCAGCAGGTGTATGGAACGACGCTGGTCGATGCCTGCGTCGAGGTGAGCGAGAAGGCCGGCGATCTCCAAGTGGAAGGACTCTGTTGCCGTCCGCTGGAGACATCGGTGTCTCGCACGCCCCAGGATCTTTACGTGAACCGCCGGTGGGTGAAAAACGCCACGATCGCGCATGCCATCTCCGAAGGCTACGGCACGTACCTGGCAAAGGGGCACCAGCCTCGGTTCGTCCTGGCGCTGTGGGTGGATCCCCGGCATGTGGACGTGAACGTCCACCCGACAAAACGCGAGGTGCGCTTTTCGGATCAGGAACGGGTGCACGAATGGGTGCGAACATGCATTCAGGCGGCGGTGAGACCGGCGGCGGCTCCCTCCCGGATCGCCGTGGCGTCCGGATGGCCCTCACAAGCAGACCCGCCCCGCGCTGCATCCGGCGATCCCAGAGCTGCCGCTGCCTATCCCCTTCCGGGGGCCGTAAGCGGCACCGAATTCCCAGCGCTGCTGGAAGAAGCGGCAGAGCCGGCTCAGCCATATCTGCCGTCGGTGGAGCAGGAAATCCGGCCGATGGGGCAAATCGCCAATCGGTACCTGCTCGCCCAGGTCGGCGAGGAGGTGCAGATCGTCGATCAGCATACTGCCCACGAGCGGGTGCTGTTCGAGCGCCTGGCGGCCCAGTTTGAAGCGGGCACCATCGCGTCACAACAGGCGCTGCTGCCCCAGATGGTGGAGCTGTCCGCCGGTGAAGCCGTATCGGTGCGGGCCCACCTGGACGATCTGACGCGTCTCGGGTTCGAGATCGAGGAATTCGGTCACGGAACCTTTATCGTGCGGGCCATGCCGGCTCTTCTGGATCAGGGCGACCCGCAGGCGTTGCTGCGATCGCTGGTCGAGGACTGGCAAGACTGGCCCTCGACGCCCTCCATGAGGGAACGGTACAATGCCGTCCTTGCCACCATGGCCTGTCACAGCGCGGTGCGGGCGGGCCGGCGATTGGAGAATTCGGAGATGCGACGGCTGCTGGAGGACTGGCGTGACGCCGGGTTTCCCAGTACCTGTCCCCACGGGCGCCGCATCGCTATGCGACTGACGATCGAGGAGCTCGACCGCATCTTCGGGCGATTGGGATGGACATCATGACCCTGCCAGTCGTTTTTCTCGTCGGACCGACGGCCGTCGGGAAGAGCCGAGCGGCGATTCCCATCGCGAAGGCGCTCAAGACCGAAATTCTGACCGCGGACTCCACGCAGGTGTATCGCGGCATGGATGTCGGTACGGACAAGCCGCGGCTCGAGGAACGGGATGGGGTTCTGCATCGGCTCATCGATCTCGTCGCGCCGGACGAACCCTTCAACGCCGGTCTGTACCGGCGCTTGGCGTTGCAGGAGATCGCCCGCTTGCATGCGGAGGGGCGCGTGCCGCTCGTTGTGGGCGGAACGGGGCTGTACGTTCGCACGCTGGCCTATGGTCTGTGGGAAGGGCCGCCGGCCGATTGGGGATTGCGCCGGCAGTTGCTCGAGGAAGAGGTCACTGTCGGCGAGGGCCACCTGTGGCGCCGGTTGGCGCAGGTGGATCCCGTCCTGGCAGGGACCCTCCACGCGCGAGACCGCAACAAGATCGTCCGGGCGCTCGAAGTGGCGATCCGAACCGGTGTGCCGCTGTCCGAGTGGCATGACCGCCATCAATTCCAGGAGCGGCCGTTCCGTTCTATCATGATCGGCCTGACCATGGACCGAGCGGCCCTGTACCGCCGCATCGACGCCAGGGTGCTCCGGGAAATCGAGGAGGGCCTTATCGAGGAGACGCGAGGGCTGCTGGCGCACGGCTATGACGAAAGCCTGGGGTCCATGAAGGCGCTGGGCTATCGGCAGATGACCGGGTATCTGGAAGGCCACTACGATTGGGACGAAGCCGTGCGGCGCTTGCAGCGGGACACTCGGCATTTTGCCAAACGGCAACTGACCTGGTTCCGCAGCGACCCGACCGTGCACTGGCTGACAATTGGTGAAGAGGAATCGGTGGAGCAGATTGCCCAACGCGTGCTGGAGCATTTAGCAACGCTGGGGATCGTGATAGCGGAACAGGTTGGTTGAATGAAGACTGCAGCGAAGGCATCCATCGGCGTCATCGGCGGCAGCGGGCTCTACGAAATGGAAGGACTGACCCGCGTCAGGGAAGTCCGGGTAGCGACGCCGTTCGGAAGGCCATCCGATGCGGTGATGGTGGGTGACCTCGAGGGCGTGCGCATGGCCTTTCTGTCCCGGCATAGCCGGGGCCATCGGCTCTCGCCGAGCGAGATCAATTACCGCGCGAACATCTACGCGCTCAAGAAGTTGGGAGTGGAGCGCATCGTCTCCGTGAGCGCGGTCGGCAGCATGAAGGAAGCCTTCCATCCGGGGCACGTCGTGATCCCCGATCAGTTCTACGATCAGACCAAGCGGCGGATCGGGACCTTCTTCGAAGGAGGTGTCGTGGCCCACGTGGCGTTGGCGGACCCCGTCTGCCGGGATGAAGCGGGCAAGCTCGCCGAGGCCGCAAGAAAAAGCGGCGCCACCGTCCACGAAGGAGGCGTGTACCTCTGCATCGAAGGCCCGCAGTTTTCGACCCGCGCCGAGTCGCGCATCTATCGGCAGTGGGGGGTGGATGTGATCGGCATGACGAACCTTCCTGAGGCGAAGCTCGCGCGCGAGGCGGGGATGTGCTATGCCACCATGGCGCTCGTGACCGACTTTGATTGCTGGCATCCGGGCCATGACGCCGTCACGGTCGAGGCCGTCATCGCGACCCTGCACCGAAACGTGGCCCTGTCCCAGCGGATTATTCGCGCGGTGACTCCGTCTTTGGCCGGCGAGCGCTCCTGCGCCTGTTCCCGCGCCCTTGAGACCGCGGTGCTGACGGCTCGAGACAAGATTCCCGCGGCGGCGAGAAAGCGGTTGTCGCTGCTGTTGGGAAAACCGCCGGCCGGGACTAAAAAAGAAACGTAAGGGCAAGCCATGCTGCAACTTGTCGTGGTCGGGTCGGTGGCGTTGGATACTGTCAAGACCCCGTTCGGCGAAGGGAACGAGGTACTGGGCGGGTCCGCCGCCTTTTTCGCCACGGCCGCGAGCTACTTCACGAAGGTGAGCCTGATTGCGGTGGTGGGGGAGGACTTTCCGGAGAGCCATCTCGCCTTTCTTCGCAGCCGGGAAATCGATCTGGCAGGGCTGGAGCGGCGGCCCGGGAAAACGTTCCGGTGGCGCGGGGAGTACTCGTACCAGCTGAACGAAGCCAAGACGCTCGATACTCAGTTAAACGTCTTCGAGACCTTCCGCCCCAAGATTCCGGATTCCTACCGAACGCCTGATCTGCTCTTTCTGGCCAACATCGATCCTGATTTGCAGTACGCTGTGCTTCAGCAGGTGAAACGTCCTCGGCTGGTGGCCTGCGACACGATGAACTTCTGGATTGACGGCAAGCGGGACGCGCTCGCCCGCCTGCTGAAAGACGTGGACGCACTGATCATCAACGACGGCGAGGCCCGCGCGTTGGGCGGCGATCCCAATCTTGTGAAGGTGGCCAGAAAAATCCGCGAGGCCGGGCCGAAGACGCTCATCATCAAGCGCGGTGAGTACGGCGCGCTCATGTTCAACCACGATCGCGTCTTTGCCGCTCCCGCCTTTCCGCTGGAGCAACTTAAGGACCCGACCGGGGCGGGGGATTGCTTCGCGGGTGGCTTCATGGGGTATCTGGCCAGCACGGGCAATCTCGGCGACGAGGCGTTCTGCCGGGCCGTTGTGTGCGGGAGCGTGATGGCCTCCTTCGCGGTGGAGGAGTTCAGCCTTGATCGGCTGCGGCAGTTGGACTACAAAGAGATTGAGGCGCGGTTCAAAGCATTCAAACGCTTGACGTTCTTTGAGGATATCTAGCAAGAGGGAGGCGCGCATGGGACATCACGGACGTTTCGGCGGCGGTGGTGTGTGGACGCGAATCGTCGTGTCCATCGTGACCGTCGGTCTGCTCGCCGGGTGTGCCACCGAGGAGACGCTGAAGAAACAGAAACGCGAGGCAGAGGGCCATTACAAGCAGGGGGCCTCCTTCCTTGAGACCGATCAACAGCGTGCTTTCGTTTCGTTCCAAAAATCGATCCAGCTGGATCCGGAAAACTACGACGCTCACTATGCGTTGGGCAGCATCTACTTCCAACGCAAGGAGTACGCTGATGCCGAACGGGAATTCCGGACTTGCATCAATCTGAATTCCATTAATGGCGAGGCGCTCAATTACCTGGGACGGACCTTGATCGAGCAGAAGCGTTTTCCGGAGGCGGCTGAAGCGCTTCGAAAAGTCACGCTCATGCCTCTCTACGCGACGCCTGATCTCGCTTACTACAATCTTGCGGAGGCTCTTCACTTACAAGGTGATACCCCGGGCGCCATCCAGGCCCTCCAATCCGCTTTAAAAATTGATCCTCCCAATGTTCCGCGGGCTCTCGTCTATCTTGTGCTGGGGCAACTATACATGAAGCAGGGAGAGGACGGGAAGGCTCGAGAGGCCCTGGCCCAGGCGAAGGCGTTGGACTCGGGAGGGGATGTCGGGAAAGAGGCCACGAAGTTGATGCAGCGGCTCCGGTAGGACAATTCAAGTTTGAGGGATCGATGATGAGCGACTCACTCGGCGAAAATTTCCAGCGGGCCCGCGAGGCCAAGGGGTTGACCCTCGAAGAGGCGGCCGCCAGGACCCGCATCCTGCCGCAGTATCTCAAGGCGGTCGAGGACAACAACTACGCAAAGCTTCCGGATGAAGTCTTCTCGAAGGGGTTTGTGCGATCCTATGCCCGCCTCCTGGGGCTGGACGAAGGCGCGGTCATCCGGCAATTCGATGAGTCGGGAGGCCAGTTCTACGCCAAGCGCGCCGAACGGGAATCCCTGAAGCAGCAATTGGAAGAGGAAGAACGGCGGAAGAAGACCAACCGCAACATCGTGGTCGGGGCGGTTTCCATCGTGCTGCTCGTCTTGTTCGTGCTCATGGGACGGGGCCGTGATCGGACCGAGCCAAGGCCCCTCCCCGAGCCGGTCCCTTCCGCATCTCTGCCCGCTCCTGTTCCGGAGCTTCCCCGAACCGATCCGTCCGCTTCGGCGGGCGGTCCGGATTCCCGTCCCCTTTCCGGCCAGTCTGAGGTGGAACGCAATTTCTCCGGCGCGTTGCCTCTGGAAGAGATTGTCCCTGATCGCAGGAAGAAACTGGTCCTGGATGTCGAAGCCGTTGAGCGATGCTGGGTCAAAGTGAAGGCCGATCAGGCAGCGACCCAGGAGGTTCTGCTGAATCCGGGTGACCGAGTCCGCTGGAAGGCTCAGGAACGACTGACGCTCACTCTCGGAAACGCCGGCGGCGTGCGGGTTTCTCTCAACGGGAAACTTCAGGGTCCCTACGGTGGCAGCGGGCAAGTCGCCAAGGAAATCGTCTTCACGCCCTGAGAAAAGTTTTGGTTCGGGGAGATCTATATGACGGATAAGGCGGAGCTTCTGGTCAGGGCCCAAGCGGCCCAAAAGATGGCCGTGGCGCCGTCCTCCAAGTTTATGGTCGGCGCGGCGCTGCTCTGTGACGACGGGACAGTTTTCACGGGCTGCAATATCGAGAGCCCCACATACTTAGGGATCTGCGCGGAACGGGTTGCGCTCTTCAAGGCCCTTTCGGAGGGACGACGGGAATTCACAACGATCGCGATCGCGGGAGGGGCCAATGGAGGCTGTTCTCCCTGCGGCGCCTGTCGCCAAGTCCTTTGGGAATTCGCGCCGAGATTGGAAGTATTGCTGGAAGACGGCCGCGGTGGGTTCACGCAGCGGTCTATTACGGAGTACTTCCCGGAGCCGTTCGATCGGAGTAAAGTGGATCCCAGCCGAGCGGCAGAGTGATAACATAGATTGCCCGGAATGCGGCACGGCGTGCCGCAGCCGCGGCAGGAGCAGGGCGATTTTCTGTCAAACCCGGTATGGTTTCGGGACGTTATGACGTGGCATCATCTATGCGTATGTCGAGGGCAAAACATCTTGACACGCCC
>Ga0207646_10001130_pt1 | contig 34072 bp, 33 predicted proteins | sample KBSK5502metaG_FD_184343 | JGI IMG/M metagenome (GOLD analysis project Ga0207646, IMG submission 184343) | Corn, switchgrass and miscanthus rhizosphere microbial communities from Kellogg Biological Station, Michigan, USA - KBS K5-50-2 metaG... | ecosystem: Host-associated > Plants > Roots >... | reverse complement strand
CGATCTCAGCAAGCCGCTGATCGGTGTCGCCAACACATGGATTGAAACTATGCCCTGCAACTTTCATCTGCGCAGGCTTTCGGCCAAGGTGAAGGAAGGCGTTCGCGCCGCTGGAGGCACGCCCATGGAGTTCAACACCATCGCCATCAGCGACGGCGAAACTATGGGTACGGAGGGAATGAGGGCGTCGCTGGTCAGCCGGGAAATTATCGCCGACTCCATCGAACTGGTTTGCCGCGGACAGATGTTCGACGCACTGGTCTGCGTTGTGGGATGCGACAAAACAATCCCAGCGGCAGCCATGGCGCTGGCACGGCTGAATATTCCTGGGCTGGTGTTGTACGGCGGCACCATCGCTGCCGGAACCTATCGCGGCAAAGACGTCACCATTCAAGATGTCTTCGAGGCCATTGGCGCCAACGCCGCGGGAAAAATAACCGACACGGAATTGCGAGATTTAGAAAATGTCGCTTGTCCCGGCTCGGGAGCGTGCGGCGGACAATACACGGCCAACACAATGTCCACCGTAATGGAGTTGATTGGTCTTTCACCCATGGGCTTCAACGGCGTGCCCGCGATGGATGCGCGCAAGGATGAAGTGGCATTCCGCTGCGGAGAGATTGTTTTGGATTTGCTCAAGCGCGGCGTGCGTCCTAAAGACATTTTGACCCGCGCAGCATTTCAGAATGCCATCGCGGGCGTGGCCTGCACTGGCGGATCTACCAATGCGGTGTTGCACTTGTTGGCGATTGCGCGCGAGTCCGGCGTCACTTTGGTGATGGACGATTTCCAGAAAGTCAGCGAACGCACTCCGCTGCTTGCCGACTTGAAGCCGGCAGGCCGATTCGTAGCCGCCGATGTAGATAAGGCCGGGGGCATTCCGCTTATCGCCAAACGCCTGCTGGAATGCCACTGCGCCGATGGCTCCACTCTTACGGTCACCGGACGCACATTCGCGGAAGAAGCCAACGCTGCGAAGGAAGCTCCGGGACAGCAGGTCATTGCTCCCGTGAGCCATCCATTGAAAGCTACTGGCGGACTGGTCATTCTGCACGGCAATCTCTCGCCTGAGGGATGTGTAGCCAAGATCAGTGGACACGAACGGCTCAGTCATCGCGGGCCGGCGCGGGTATTTGATTCTGAAGAAGCTGCCATGAGCGCTGTCACCACCAAGCGCATCAAGGCCGGTGATGTCGTCGTCATCCGCAATGAAGGACCGAAAGGTGGGCCTGGAATGCGGGAAATGTTAGGAGTAACTGCGGCAATTGTTGGCGAAGGACTGGGCGAGAGCGTTGCCCTGCTGACGGACGGCCGTTTCAGCGGCGCCACCCGCGGCTTGATGATTGGTCATGTGTCTCCCGAAGCCGCGCTGGGTGGGCCAATCGCCGCTCTGCACGAAGGTGATACGGTTCACATTGATGTGAATCAGCGGGTGTTGGAAGTTGAACTCAGCGATGCTGCTTTGCGTCAACGATTGGCGGAGTGGAAAACTCCGGAGCCGCGCTACGCAAGCGGTGTCTTTGCAAAATACGCGGCGCTGGTGTCTTCGGCTTCGCAAGGCGCGATCACGCAGGCGAAGTAGCGGCGAGTCGCTAGTGTTCAGCGTTGACCGTTCACAGCGCTCGAACGGAAATCAATTGTTACGAATCACCAACCACACGAAGACGTTGTGGTGAACTGTCCCCCTTTGCCCCGCCTTCACTCGTCTGGAATCCCTCGGATGGAGACAGTCATCCCTCCAAGGTGCACTCGCGAAAGCCGCCTGCCCGGCTTGGGTGGAAAAATATCGGCGACTTCAAATACGCCTGCGTTCCGCATTTTCGCGACTGACGAGTACTGTGTGGCAGTATCTTTGTGGAAGCGAAAAAGAATTTGCAATTTGCCCGGCACGGGAGTTGTACCGGAATAAGCCGGTGCGAATTCCCACTTTTCCACCCGAGCTTCGAGCCACCGCCTAAAGTCATCAGAGGCAAATCCAACATCTGTCACAGATGGGCGTCCGAGCGCGTCGATTTCCAGCGTCGCCAAAACCTCGAACGGTGGGGAGAACGGGGCGTTGCTGAAATCCATGGTACTTGCATCCATAACCACGGGTTGGCGGCGCGCGTCGGCATCGGAGCGTTCAACGACCGAGCCATCGCCAAATTGAATCTGAACAAAGCTGGCATGCGCACTGGTCGGACAATCCGCGACAAAAGACGGGCTCGACATCGACCAAATGTTTTTCTCTCCAGGCGTTACAGGTTTATCGAGCGGGATCCATGTTTGGCTTCGTACTTAGGTGAGGAAGGCGAGGTATCCCTTCTATAGGCGTCGAACTTGAACACATGGAACAGCATGTTAAACATGTATTGCCCTTGCTGGTCTCTCAGCTCCACAACAGCCAGCAGGCTGACGACCGGCTTGGAGCTCCTGTTCGTGAACAAGAAGTCACCGTAAGAACGAGGAAACTTTGCAATAAAGTGCAGTCTACTCACCTCAGCCATACGTCGATCGACGGGAATATCAAAAGGTATACGGCGTCACAAGAACGACCGTACCGGAGTTCTGCCGCCGCTAAGGACCACCATGTAAGGGCGACTAGTATCAAGATAATCGTCTTTTGTATCTCGTTCATCTCCTCAGTCGGTTTCTGGCGTGCACGTTATCTGCTGTGTCTGCTTAATCTAAATGGAGGATAAAAAGAATTGGCCGCACCTACTCACCAGGCGCTCACGAGCCACTAATGAACCGCGATGTGCTCCAGTGCGGTTCTCAATTCCTCTGGCTTGAATCCAAACGGTCCGGGCTTACTCTTGTAGGCGATCTGCCCTTTGATGTCGATCAAATAAATACGATCAGGCCACCCTGTATAAGCCTTCTTCACTGAATTGTCGAAGCCATCGAGCACGGCGGGAAACTTTATTCCCAGTTTGCGAACGCAACTGCCCGCCACAGACTCTCGCTCTTGATAATCTTTCGGACTGGCGAAGACGATCTTTTCTTTTATGTTGCTCTGGCTCTGCCACACGTCGGTGGGATGGGCTTCCAGGATATACACGATGAGAAAGGCGACTTGCGACCCGTACTGGTCGTAAAGTTTGTTGAGGGCAGGAACCTCCCGCCGGAATGGTGGTCAAGTGTAGCTGCCGAACACCAAAACCACGGGCTGCCGGGAGCTCAGAGCTGAGAGCTGGACCTTATCGCTCTTATCCAACTTCAGCAGGGAGAAATCCGGCGCGGGATCGCCTTTTTGCAGTCGCCCCGACCTGGCATGGGTCCACATGGTCTCAAACAGAAGCATTAGATAAGCCGCGTCCGGCATCTTGGACATCACGCGGCCGAAGGTTTCCGGCGGTTGATTCATGGCCCACAAAATGTAACCGGCGAAAAGTAAATAGGCCACCGCGAGACCGACAAACAGCCTGAGAAGAATCTTTCGCACAGATGCCCTTAAAGCCACAGTTTGACGACTAGCATATCACCCGGAAACTGGCTAGCACGGCGCAATTACGCGTGTTATATCCGTGATAAGCGCTACCAGCAGCCAACCAGCTCTGCTGCCCCCACATCTAAGGCTCAAGTTTCTAAGCATAGGGGACTCCATGCGATTCTTTTGCACATTCTCTGGGGGATTAGCTGCTCTCTTGTCAATATTATTGTTTTCGGGTTGCGGGGGTGGAAGTTCCACTTCCACCCCGCCGCCCGCGCCGCCGCCGCCGCCGAATCCCGTTCAGGTCACCGTAACTCTGTCGGGATCTGGTAGCGGCACTGTGACGAGCACTCCCGCCGGTATCGACTGTGGCAAAACTTGCAGTCAAACTTTTTCTGCCGGAACTCAAGTCACGTTAAACGCGACTCCAGCTACTGGATTCACCTTCGTGGGATGGGGTGGTGCGTGCACCGGCACCGGTGCTTGCGCTCTTCCGACAACCGGCGCTCAATCCGTGACTGCTAGTTTCAGCGTGGTAGCATCGCTGCAATCCATCAATCACATCATCTTCATGGTTCAGGAAAATCGTGGATTTGATCACTACTTTGGCCATTTGAACAACTATCGCACGGCCCCGCCTTACAATTTGCCTCCGGATGTGGATGGAACCCCCGCCAACGCATCCAACCCGAGTGCAGCGGATCTTACGATCCCTATAACTCCGTTCCTCATGAATAGCGTATGTGTGGAAAATCAGAGCCCCTCATGGAATGAGAGCCACACCGATTACAACCGGCAGGACCCGCTCTCTGCTATCGCCACTCTGGATGGTTTTGTCTACATCTCTTCCAAGGATGACCCTTCCAACGGCGGATTTGATCCCGGTGGCACGCGAGCTATGGCTTATTACGACCAGACCGCGCTGCCTTACTACTATTTCATGGCAACAAATTTCGCTACTTCGGATGCGTGGTTTGCACCGGTAATGACGCGTACCCAACCAAATCGTATGTATTTGATGGCAGGCACATCGGCTGGCCACGTCTATCCGCTACCGAAAGGGGCACCGCCACTCACCAATAAGACCATTTTTCAGCTGTTGGACGAAAATAAGATTTCATGGAAGGTGTACGTTACGGACTCTTTTGGTAGTGCCCATCCGATCGGCGGAACTCTGTTTAGCATGTTCGCGTATGCACAGGGTCCTGGTCTGCAGAACATCGTGCCGGCCTCGCAATTCCTGACTGACGCGGCCAATGGCACCTTGCCGCAAGTGGCGATGATTGAGCCTGGATATGCCAGCGGTTTGGATGAACATCCCGCGGCCTTAACTCCGGGAGGGAATATACAAAAAGGGGCTGAGTACGTTTCCTCTCTTATCAACGGCTTAATGACAAGTCCGTCGTGGAGCGACTCGGTTTTCATACTTACCTGGGATGAAGGTGGCGGTTTCTATGATCATGTTCCGCCCGCGCCGGCGGTGAAACCCGATACCACTGGGCCTTCCGATCTGGCCGGCCCTCCCAACCCTGACATTTGCTACCAGAATACGACCGCCCCAACCTGCGATTTCAACTACACGGGATTCAGGGTTCCGATGATTCTGCTTTCACCGTTCGCCAACAAGAATTCTGTGTCACACGTGACTCGGGACTACACGTCAATCCTTAAACTCATCGAAAAGCGGTTTGGCCTTACCAGCTTGACCTTGCGCGATGCGGCGCAGCCAGATATGGATGAGTTCTTTGACTTTGTGAATGTTCCCTGGAAAACACCCCCCTCGCCGCCAGTTCAACCGAGAACCGGGCTTTGCTATATCGATCACTTGCCCTAGATTGGAGATTGTTCGATAGACAACCACTACGTTACCCAACGAATCTGAAGCTGGGGCCCTGCACCATACTGCTCGCAGAGAGTGGGTAATCCGTGAAAAACATATTCATTCAGCGAAAGCGGGTGCTGCTCGCCAGCTTGAGCCTGGCCATCTGCCTGGGCTGTGCCACGCACAACATTGTTCAGGTTCCGACCGGCCGTATCGAAGTCCAACCCGCCGCCTTCAACCAATACAGCCCTGAGCAGGATATTGAAATTGGGCGCCAAGCCATGGCGGAAGTGAATCGCCAGATGCCGGTGCTTCCCGATTCCAATCCAGTCTCAAAGTATGTGCAGCAACTCGGGCAGCAACTGGCCGCGCATGCGCCGGGCCCAGTTAAATGGCCATTTAGTTTTCATGTAGTAAACATCAAAGAGATCAATGCGTTCGCTCTTCCGGGAGGACCGATATACATACACGTTGGCACCATTCAGGCGGCGGATGACGAAGGTCAGTTGGCCGGTGTGATGGCGCACGAGATCTCGCACGTGGTTTTGCGTCACTCCACGCAGCAAGCCAGCAAAGCCGCATTCGCGCAACTCCCGCTTGCAGTTTTAGGCGCAACCATTGGACAGGGCGCTGCCGGTCAAATCGCACAACTCGGGGCGTCCTTTGGAGTGCAGTCTCTGTTTCTGAAATATTCTCGCGACGCCGAGCGCGAAGCCGATCTGCTAGGTTCGCAAATCATGTACGACACCGGTTACAACCCCTTTTCCATGGTCGAGTTTTTCACCAAGCTTGAAAAGGAAGGTGGACCGGGTGGGCCGCAATTTCTCAGTGACCACCCGAATCCTGGGAATCGGGTGGAACTGGTTCGGCAGGCGATTAGCAAATATCCCAGGAAAAGCTACCGCAAGAACAGCGCACAATTCGAGCAGATCAAGTCGGCTGTCGCGAAGATGCACCCTCTTACCATGCAGCAGGTGGCTCAGCAGCAAAAGCAGCAGCCACAACAAGGTCAGATTAGCGAAATCAATCCTCAGGACGTAATGCCCAGCGGCCAGTTCCGCACCATGGAACACAGCGCTTTCCAGATTTCCTATCCGGATAACTGGCAAGTATTCGGAGATGCCAACTCGGCCGTCACGATCGCGCCCCAGGCTGGAGTGGCGCAGAATGCCATCGCCTACGGAGTTATTATTAATGGATTGCGACCGCAGTCGGGGCGGGACTCGCTCGATCAGGCCACGCAGGATTTGCTTAGCTCGTTGCAGCAATCGAATCCCGGACTTCGGGTAGCAAGTAACCCCCAGGATATTCAGGTGAACGGAATGCCTGGCAAGTCTGCATACCTTAGTGGAACTTCGCCGCTGCAAGGCCAGCGGGAACGGGATTGGCTTGTGACCTTACAGCGCGGGGATGGTTCAATTTTGTATCTGGTCTTCATCGCGCCAGAACGTGACTTCGGACGACTGGAGCCTACTTTCCAACAAATGCTGCGCAGTCTTAGAATCAAATAAGAAATTGGAGGTCTCTCTCATGGCCGAACGACGAAATCGTGATAATGAAGCGCGTATGGATGAGCTGGGCACCGATCCCGGTCAAGTAGGGTCTGACAGCGCCGGCCAATCAGGCGATGCCCAAGGACTTTCTGACATAGAGGAAGCGAACGAAGAGAGCGTCGAAGAGCTCGCCGACACCGATCAGGCTTTCGAGGCAGATGTGGTACAAGGTGTTGAAGATGCCGGGGACCATCCCGAAAAAGAAGTACGCACCCACCAAGACCCAGACTACCGGCGTGAGGACGACATTCCGCCCGAAAACGCAGCCTAGTGCACCGGTGGCCAGTGGTCAGGCACTAGTCACTACGCCAGAGCCATTGTGGCCGAGCAGCTGAGCCAGTAACACTTCCGGTTTGATGGGCTTTTCCAGGACCTCAAATTGGTGACCCTGGGCCCGGGCTTCGTTCAACAGGTCGGTAGTACTGGTTTGACCGGAGAATAAAATCACCCTGCAGCTTGGAGACTGTTTCCGCATTTCTATCTCAGCCGCAATGCCACTGAAGCCTGGCATTACCACATCCATGATCACGGCGTCGGGGTTGATCCGAGGAAACCAATTCAAGGCGGCGTGCGCGCCGGAGAAAGCAAACCCGTCGATACCCTCTTCTTTCAAGATCTCGAGGATTGTGTCCGCCACAATGGGCTCGTCGTCAACCACCATCACGGTAAGCTTCTTCATAAGGGTGAACTAAAAAGACGAGCTGGATTTCAGGCCGCAACTGATGCGGGTTTGCTTTCGGGCAAGAATACGGAAAATACGGTGCCGCTTTTTCCTGGCCGAACATTGCTACGGACCCGAATGAACCCCTCGTGTTTCTGAACGATACTCCTGGACACCCACAAGCCGAGACCGGTGCCAACATCGTGCTTGGTGGTAAAGAAAGGTTCAAACAACTTGCTTTGTTGTGCGGGAGCGATACCTGAACCGGTATCGGCAACCACCACGCGGATTCCGCGCCGGTTTCCGTTCCCCCAATCGTGGGACTTCGAAACCTTCAAGGTCAGCGTTCCGCCCCGAGGCATAGCGTCAATACTGTTCGCAATCAAATTAGAGAAGACTTGCCGGATTTCGCCCGCCACTGCCTGAATTTCGGTTTCCGATTCCCATATTTTTTCGACTTTTATACTTTGGCCTTCGAGCTTGTGGGTATAAACAGAAAGCACGTTTTCTAAAGTTTTGGCCACATTGATTCGAGAGGGAGACGAAATCTGGCGGTAAAATCCCAGTGTCTGCTTGGAAATATGAGCAACTCGTTCCAACTCCTGTTCCGCGAAGGCGAGATGGGTGCGCCCCTTTTCGTCCAAGGAAGGATTCTTGCGCAGCAGGTACAACAGGTTGGTTACTGCTTCGAGCGGATTGTTGATCTCATGCGCGATGCTGGCTGCCAGGCGGCCGGTCGCGGCCAGCTTCTCGGTTTTACGAAGAGTCTCTTCGGCGGCGTTGCGATCGGTGATATCGCGCGCTATCGTAGAAGCCCCAATCACGTTGCCAGCAAGATCATGAACGGGAGAGACTGACACTGAAATTTCGATTCGCGTACCGTCTTTCCGTGTTCGCGTCGTCTCATGATGCTGAACCTGCTCGCCTCGCCGCAGCTTCGACATGATCATCGGAATATCATTCGGAAGGTCTGGCGGAGAAAGCAGGGAAACGTGTTTGCCGACTACCTCTGCTTCGGTGTACCCGTAGAGGCGCTCGGCTCCCTTATTCCAGCTGGTGATAATGCCGTCCAACGTTTTACTCAGGATGGCATCATCGGAAGACTGCACAATCGCCGCCAGCCGGGCCTGGTTCACCTCGGCCGCCCGCTGCAATTTTGACCTTTGTTGCGCCAGGCTTGCAATCAAAAGACACACCAAAGCAAACAACAGCATCCGGAGAATGTCCATCGCGGAGAATCCCCAATGGGTGCCAGGATGGATAAAGAAGTAGTCGGCTGCTATCGCTGATAATGCAGTGGCATAAAGTGAAGGCCCAAAACCGCACACTCGAGCAGTGAGCGCCACCGCACCAAAGAAGAAGAGGAAAGGCAGGTTCTGCGCAGGTGGAAGGAAATTGAGCGTCAATGCGACCAGAACAAAGCCGGTGGCAATCAGATACCGCAGCCACCAGGAGCGTTCAGATATGCGATAGTTAAGGGGAAATTTTAGTGGAACCATTAACGACCGCTCCGAACTGCGATTCTGCGCATCTGCGATTCCTGGAAGATCATTCTGTAAAGCGGCTCAAGCCGCGCAACTTTTCAATGAGTTCATCAGGATGAAGCGGTTTTGCCAGTACTCGAACGAGTATCCCGCCTCGTGCACCTGTAGCAGCAAATTCGAGACGGCAGCTTGTCCAGAAAAGAGTAAGACTTTGGTATCACGACAGGTGTCGGCCACGAATTTTGCGAGCTCAACTCCGTTTATACCCGGCATAATCACGTCGGTGAGCACAACGTCGGGACAGTCCTTCTGAATCGCGCTCATGGCAGCCGTACCGCTGTATGCCGGCATTGCTTCAAAGCCGTTGTCATTCAGGATTTCCGCCACCGTGTCCGCGATGATTCGTTCATCATCGCGACCACTAAAATCCTTAGCTTTTCCAAAGGCGTGTTTACCAGGCAATCGTCCAGGCAGTGGCTTGCTGCGCCGAGGGTCATCTCCGCCAAACCACAGACTTGGTAAGAAACTCGTACCTGTGCTCGCGAGAATGCCAGCCGATGGTGTTTCTTCATCCGGCCACAAGACATAGGCAGAGTGATTCGCCTTCTGAGCTGAATAGAATTGCATGGCTTATCCAGGTAAACGAAGGAACGGACAGGTGAGGAAAAGAGTGTTGCAAATCCTGCACAAGTTGGGAAATACAGTGTTTACTGTAGGTCCCAACAGCTAGGTTTGATCATGGTCGGCCGGCGTCCCAGCGGCTTTTGATTGCGTGATATGAGCCCTCCGCCGGCGCTACAACAAAGGCGCTTCGGCGGGGGAATCCGCTCATACACTTTCGCCCACTCGAATTTGCTCCCATCATCATGGTTAAGTGGTCAAAGCCGACCCAAAATCGAGTGCGCAGTGGACGTGAATCAGAAGACGATTCCGGACCGACGGCGCTGGGCGCGGCACAAGGTGCACACTCCTGCCTTTGCCAGTTTCGATGGCGTCACCGGAGGCATGATCCTTGATCTTAGCGAACAAGGCATGTCCATGCAGACTGCGACTCCGATTGAAGCCCACCATCCGATCCAGCTCCATTTAAATTTGTCGGAGCCGACTGTCAACGTGGAGACGACAGGCTACATTGCCTGGGCCGATGCACTGGGGCGCGCCGGAGTGCGATTTTCCGAACTGCCTGAGGAGTCGCGCGTCCGGCTGCAGCAGTGGCTGGCTCTCAATGACGCCGCGCCGAGCCGGAAGGCTCCCAAGCTCAGCGTTGGCGAACCCGCGGCGTCCCCACCAAGAGCGAACTTGGGAGGAAACGCGATACGGGAATCTCTGGCCCTCAGTCTGGAGCCGGAAGCGAGCGTGTTTGAGAACAATAATCCGCGGGCCAGCTCGACTACCGCTCAATACGAGTTCAACTCTCTCGGGTCAGATTTGAATGCGTCGCTCCGTCTGATCGGTGAACGCGCACGGTCGCTCACACGCGGTACAGGAGCCGCCATTGCCCTCGCACACCACGGTTCCATGATGTGCCGAGCCAGTGTGGGCTCCAGCGCGCCGGCACTGGGCTCACGATTGGATGTCAACTCCGGTTTTTCGGGGGAGTGCGTGCGCGGCGGCCTGCCACTGCGTTGCGACGATACGGAAAACGATCCCCGCGTGGATATAGACCGATGTCGTCAACTTGCCATTCGATCAATTCTTGCCGCGCCCATCCAATACGAACGGGAAATTATTGGATTGCTTGAAGTTTTTTCCACCGCACCTTTCGCCTTTGACGAAGGCGATGTGGCCGTGGTCGAGCGCCTGGCGCAAACCGTGGTCCTCACCATGAGCCATTCCTCTGCTTTCACCTCCCGCTAGCAAAGATTTGAAGTCGTCGGACCAGATGCAAAAAGGATTCGATAGCGATCGTGGCTTCATGCTGATCGAAATCGGTGGCGACAAACTATATTTCCAGGTAATCTCCCGCACCGGGCAGACCATCGATGCCGGTGTATTCGATCGTCAAGCGCAGCCATCCGCCACCAGCGCCACGGTTCATTGATATGATTTGGCGGCGACATGTTTCTGAAGTTTACGGACTATTTGCCGACGTGAGTGGAATGAGACTTCACACAATTCTCGTAACCGTTCTGGCCTTGCCACTGTCGGCGGGGATTGTTCCCATGGCGCAAGCCCAAAATGGCGCTTCCGCAACGCGCTGTGGGGAGATCGCCATGCGATTGCCCGGCGATCTTGTGAAGGTGGGTCGCGGCCTGGCCATGGCTCCGCGCAATGCCATTCGACCGCGCAATCTCAGATGGGAACTGCCGGTCGCTGCCGCCAGCGGCATATTGATTTCCTCGGTTGATCTTTCCGCCAGCCGCCGTATCCAGTCTTTACCGTTTCAAAATGATGCCATCCGAGGATCAAATATCGGCATTGGTATAGAACTTGGCACCGCCGGGCTGATGTACGCAATCGGTTGCACTGGCCACAGGTCGTCTTATGCAGCGAATGCAGGTTGGACCGCTCTCGAAGCTATGGGTGCGGCGAACGGAATCACTCTGCTCCTTAAATCTGCCACTAATCGCCAATACGCGTACAAACCTGGTAGTCGAGGTGAATTTTGGGAAGGTGGCAAATCCTTCCCTTCGGGACACGCGGCGACCAGCTTTGCTTTCGCCAGCGTCATCGCACACCGCTATCCCAACAAACGATGGCTCAAGTGGAGCGCCTATGGGTTGGCGACGGGAGTCAGTCTGGTCCGGCTGGCGGGAAAGAGACACTTTCCCTCCGATACCCTCGTGGGGGCAACGGTCGGATACATTACAGGCACGTATCTCGCGAAACATACCGACGAGTAGCCGAAACCCAAGCTCCGTCTTCGAGAATTCTGTTTTTGTTGCCAGCGTCATCGCAACTCCTGAATATGCAAAAGGTTGCGACCTCTCGACAGAATGCGCCCGGCAAGTGTTAAGATACTGCTTCGTTCCTGCCGCTTGAAAGTCTGCTTCGGAGCAACCTTCAAGAAGATGTTGTTTTCTCATTTGCAAGTTTTAGGAACAAAGGGTAATTTCACTAGCTCCCTGGTTTGGTCCTATGCCAGTCGATGTAGAAAAAAGCAGTCTTGCCTTCCAGAAACTTAATCGACACCTGTCGAAACTAACGGCCAAAACCGCACCGCAGAGTGTGCACAAATTTCGAACCTATAGCCGTCGGGTGGAAGCTCTCCTTGGCGAACTGTCGCCCGAGCTCAGTCGCAATGACAGGAAATTGCTCAAGCTGCTGGCCCGTCTGCGAAAAAAGGCGGGGCGGGTGCGTGATCTGGATGTGCAGATGGCGTCTCTGCGGGGCCTGAAGATTTCGCAGGAGCCACGGCGAAAATCTCAGTTGCTGCGCAATGTTACCGAGGATCGGGCCAAGCGCGAGCAGAAACTGGCCTCAAATTTCGACAAGCTCACGGTGCGCGAACTGCGAAAACGGCTAAAGCGCGCAGCCAGCGAGCTGAACATTCCCCAAGGCACGGAGCCTCTTCGTGTCGCGCTGCGCCTGGTGGCCGAACTGGGGCAAGATGAAGCTCCGCTCACCGAAAAGGTATTGCATCAGTACAGGATCGCGGGTAAGCGAGCTCGCTACATTGCGGAGCTGGCAGGGGATAATCCTCAAGCTCAAAGTGTTGTGGAACAACTCAAGCTAATGCAGGATGTGATCGGCGACTGGCATGACTCCTTGAAGCTCACCAAGAGAGCCGAGGAAATGTTCGGTGGAGTCGTTGATGCGGGACTGGTGGCCGCGCTCCGCAATGTGACCCGGGCCAAGTTCCACCGGGCTTTCGAGGTGTTGATCAACACTCGAGCCGCTCTTTCCGGCAAGAAACCGATTTCAGCGGTGGCTTCGACGGCGCGGAGATCGTCCGGCCGAGTTAAATCGCAAGCTGTAGCCGCATAATTTGCATTTAAGTCAACTGTGCGTGCACGCATCCAGCATGCTCGCCTAGCATTCTCTCCGACATCAGACAACACTGGCTGTAAACTAACCCAGTCCCGCCATGCCCACTTTCGCTGCGATTGATATTGGATCGAACTCCGTACGTTTGAAGATCGCCCGGCTCACGCGACACCGCCTCCACACCATCGATGAAGACCGTGAAGTCACAAGATTAGGTGAGCATGTTTTCCGAACCGGACTCCTCTCCCCCGAAGTCATGTCGGACACAATTAAGGTGCTGCGCCGCTTTCATCGTGCTGTGCAGAAAGCGGGCGCCGATTCGGTGCGCATCGTCGCAACCAGTGCCTTGCGCGATGCGCGCAACTCCCCTGCATTTCTGGAATGGGTCCGCTCCGCAACCGGTTGGAAGGTAGAAATCATTTCAGGAGTGGAAGAGGCTCGGCTGATTCACCTTGGTCTGGTTTCCAATTTGCGCATGACTGTATCCCCCGTCCTCATGGTCGACCTGGGCGGCGGAAGCTGCGAGCTGACGATCTCCAGCAAGGGACATATACGCGAGACTGTGAGCCTGCCTCTAGGCGCGGTGCGTCTTACCAATGAATTCCTCCGTCACGATCCGCCGCGCAAATCCGAACTGCGACGGCTTCGCGCATTTGTGGAACGCGAGGTCGGACGAATAGCCGGACGCAGTTTCTGGACACGTCCCAAAGCAGTGATAGCTACTTCCGGCACGGCCGCTTCCCTGGCTGCGGTCTGCCACGGTTTGTACAAAACCAAAGGGGCGCGAGAGGCAACAGTCTCGCGAACCCAGATGAAGCGGATCGCTAAGATGCTGGTGCGGCTGCCTATCGACCAGCGCAGAAAACTCTCAGGCGTGGGCCCGCGACGAGCAGAGATTATTGCCGCCGGCGCGGTGGTTTACGCTGAACTTCTAGAACGCTGCCAGCTCGGCGGCTTTCGTTACTCGCCCCTCGGGTTGCGGGACGGTTTGTTGGCGCAGATGGCGGCGGAATATGATCGCGGCACGCGCTCTGGAAAACAAATCGAGTCCGAGCGCTGGGATTCCATCCGCGCTGCCGTAAATCATTATCATGTCGACATCGATCACGCCCTTCAGGTGCGTGAGTCCGCAATGCGCCTGTTTACAGCATTGAACTCTGTGCATCGTTTGCCGCCCGAGTATCGCGAGTGGCTGTCAGCTGCCGCCATGCTTTATGAAGTCGGCGATTACGTAAACCGCAGCGGCAGGCATCGGCACACACACTACGTCATTTCACATTCCGAGATCCTTGGGTACACGCCCCAGCAAAGGTTGATCATTGCAGCAATCGCACGTTATTTGGGTAAATCCCGGCCGAATCCCAGCGACGCTCCCATGAAGACATTGCTCCCACTCGAGCAAGAATATGTGCGCAAGGCTTCTCTGCTTTTGCGACTGGCACGAGCGCTTAATCTGGGACGTGGCGGTGCGGTGCGCGGGACGCGGGTCCGAGTTCGTCAAGGCGAGATAACGCTGGGATTGCTGGCCAAGCCGCGAAGCACGATTGATCTGGAGTTATGGGCGGTGGAAAAGGAAAGAAGCTATTTCCGCGAAGTCTTCGGACGAGAACTCTCAGCCGCTGCGGCATAGAGCTGGCGCAGCGCCTTTGGGGTCAAGCACCACTGCATTACGCCTGAGTTACGCTCCATCTCGACTCGCGCGACTCCTGCCTTTTTCAAGTCGACCGTGGCCTCGCAACCGTTTTCGCTGATAGCGCGTCCCAGGAACTCGCTCAAATTCGGATTGTGGCCAACGACCATAATCGACTCGTACTTGGCATACTTGTCCAGCAATTTACGAAAATCGGCGAAACTGGCTTCGGGGCGAAGGGCTTCGGTTAACTGCAATTTTCCTTCATAGCCCATTTCGTTTCCTACCAGTGAAGCAGTCTGGGTTGCCCGCTTCAACGGACTGGAAAATATAACGTCCACCTGCACGTCCAGCGCCGTCAAAGCCCGTCCGACGTATCCGCATTGCTCAATACCGGTTTTATCCAGCGGCCTTTTTTCGTCTTTTTTCGGATTGCTCATGCGCTCGCCGGCGCTGGCATGCCGCAGGAAATAAATAATCATGTCGGCTTATCGTTCCTTTACGGTGACGCTGCGACGTTTCTTGGGTGCAGACAAAAGCGGAATCGAGTCCAAAACCTGTTTTCCTTCAGCCAGTCCCATCAAAAATTCCTGCGCGCTGAAAGCGGATGGCCCACTGATCGGTTTGCGCCTGCCCTGCCCTTGCCAGGCACGAGTATATCTTCCATCCTTCTGTAATATGCGGGATTTCAATCTGTCGGCCAATTGGGACTCAAGTATCTCGTGCTTAACGCGGTCCCGAAGCATGGCATCCTTGAGCGGGAACATTACTTCCACTCGATCATAGAGATTGCGCGGCATCCAGTCGGCACTGCCCAGATACACCTCTTCCTGGCCGCCGCTTGCGAAGTAAAAAATACGACTGTGCTCGAGAAAGCGTCCAACTATGCTTCTAACCCGGATATTGTCGCTCACCCCACGGATCCCAGGACGCAAAGCACACATCCCGCGCACAATCAGATCGATCTCCACGCCGGCCTGCGATGCGCGATAGAGCGCCATAATGATGTTCTTGTCGAGCAAGGCGTTCATCTTGGCAATGATGCGAGCCGGCAAACCACGACGGGCGTGTTCAGCTTCGCGGTTAATCAGGGCCAGGCAGTGCTCCGCAAGATCCAACGGCGCGACCAGCAGCGGAGCATAATTCGGATGCTCGGCGTAAGCGGTCAGAAAACTGAAGACGTCGTGAACCGCGCCAGTGATCTCGGGATCAGCCGTCAATAAGCTCAAATCAGTATAGATTCGGGCTGTCGCCGTATTGTAATTACCCGTTCCCAAATGAGCATAACGGCGTGCAACACCATCGGGGTCGCGCCGCACGAGCAATGACAGTTTGCAATGGGTTTTCAGGCCTACCAGTCCGTGGAAGACCTGCACCCCCGCGTCCTCCAGGTCGCGCGACCAGCGGATATTGGAATCTTCATCGAAACGAGCTTTCAATTCCACTACAGCCGTGACTTCTTTCTTTTGCGCGGCGGAAATAAGTGCGGGCACGATGAGCGAGTGTTCGCTGGTCCGGTAAAGCGTCTGCTTGATGGAAAGCACGCGCGGATCTTCGGCTGCCGATTCGATAAATGAGCTTACTGCGTCGTAGGAATCAAAAGGATGATGCAACAAAATATCGTGATGGCGAAGTTCCTCGAACAGATCCTTGGACTTAGCCGTCAGCCGCAGTTCGCGAGGCGTGAAGGTCTTGAATTTAAGCTCCGGACGTGCTGTCTGCTCATAAATGTTGAATAAGCGCGACAGATTCACCGGCCCATGTACGGGGAAAACCTGCCATGGTTGAAGTTCGAAGTTGGTGCGCAAGCGTTCAATGATCTCGGGATCGGCATCCGCTTCAATTTCCAGGCGCACGGCGTCGCCTTTGCGCCGGTTATGCAATTCGGTGCGGACCGATTCCAGCAGGCTGCGAGATTCCTCTTCTGCCAGATAAAGATTGCTGTTGCGGGTCACGCGGAATGCCGCCGAAGACACAATGTCATAACCGTGATACATGCGCGCAGCGTGGAAAGTAACCAGATCGGTTAAAAAAATGAAATCGTCGGTTCCCTCAGATGGCAGGCGCACCAACCGTGGCAGCGCACGCGGCACCGTCACTACGCCGGTATAAGTCAGCGAAGACCGGCGGCGACGCCGCAACAAGAACGCCGCGCATAGAGCCTTATTGATCACACGGGGAAACGGGTGAGCGGGATCCACGGTCACCGGGGTCAGCAGCAAGTCGAGCTCCCGCTCGCAATAATCCTCGACAAACTCACGAGCTTGCGAATCCAGTTCGTCGATGCTGAGCACGCGAATCCCATTCTCCGCGAGTGCAGGACGCAGCTTCTCGTTCCAGCAGCGATACTGGTCATCCACGAACTCGTGCATATCCCTGGATACAAGATTGCGTTCTTCCAGCAGAGTGAGACCGTCAGGGCCGCCTTCGGTGTATCCATCCTCAATTTGCTGCACCATGCCGGCGACCCGCACCTCCACGAACTCGTCCAGATTGCTGGCAGTGATGGAGAGGAATTTCACCCGTTCGAGAAGAGGATTTGTTTCGTCTTCAGCTTCTTCTAGCACACGGCGGTTAAATGCCAACCACGAGAGCTCGCGGTTGATGTAATACGCCGGATTATCGAGGGAGAGGCGGGACATAATCCAAAGTTGCAGAAACTGGGGAGACTTCCGAAGGCCAGATGTCAGCAATGGCGACTAGCCGTAACTAGATTATCGTGGTCGGCGAAATATTACAAAATGCCGGACCATTCCTTGTGTCCCGAGCAGTTCCTCCGTACGAAGGCGGGACGTCAAAGTTCGCTGGCCTGGAACATTCTTAGCTGGCTTTTTTCCTGGGGACCTTAGCGCCTTTCTTGCGGGCTTCCGATAGGCCGATGGCAATGGCCTGCTTTCGACTTTTGACTTTGCCGCCTTTTCCGCCCTTGCCAGAGCGAAGCGTCCCACGCTTTTTGCGACGTATAGCGCTCTCTACAGTTTTGCCCGCGGCTTTACCGTACTTACGACCGCCGGATTTCCTGCGCGAACCTTTTTTGGCTGCCATTTGGTTCCTCCCGGCAGTTAGACGACTGACTTTGCGAGCAGGTGGTGCGGACGTTTCTCAGTAATCGAATCAGTCAAACCGGGTAAGCTGACTCGCGTAACCCAATTCGACTTAGCGTGCCGCATAGCGGACCACATCGCTTAGAATGCCAAACAGGATGCTACGGTCCTCAAGCCGCAAGAAACCAGCCGTTCATGAAGCTCCAGAGAATGTGGTTTTTCCCCAGCAATTCCGTCCAGGTTTCCTGTGGGGAGTATCGACCGCCGCCCATCAAGTAGAAGGCAGCAACCATAATAATCAATGGTCGGATTGGGAAGCGGCGGGCCGTATCCGGTCCGGCGACCGCTGCGGACAAGCCTGCGATTGGTGGAACAACGCGGAGCGAGATTTCGATCTAGCTCAGGAGATGGGATTGAATGCGCTTCGCTTATCAGTCGAGTGGAGCCGCGTCGAGCCACAGCGGGACCACTGGGACAGCGCAGCGTTCAGGCGGTACCGCACAATGCTCAGCGCCTTGCGTCAGCGCAATATTCAACCCATGGTCTGCCTACACCACTTCACACACCCGCGGTGGTTCGAGCAGGAAGGTGCATTCCTGGCAGCGGACGCCGCGGATCGGTTCGAACTTTTTACGCGTCGAGTGGTAGAGGAGTTAGGAGATCTGTGCCAGCACTGGGTAACCTTCAACGAGCCGAATGTTTACGCGGCCCTGGGATACGTTCTCGGAGAATTCCCGCCCGGTCGAAGGGGCAAAATCATCACTGCCGTGCGCGTGGTCAACAGGATCGCGGCCTGTCATGGTCGCGCTTTTCATGCGATTCATGAACTCCAGCCCGGGGCGCAGGTGGGATGGGCTCACAATTATGTGGTCTTCGAGCCGGCAAATGGAGCATTTGCAGCGGACCGCTGGATTGCGGCTCTCTTGCGTCAGCTTTTCAACGAGACCTTTCTGAGCTTAATGGAACATGGCCGGCTGTCATTTCCTTTCAACTTCGCTACATCCCATCTCGAAGAAGTGAAGGGCACGTGCGATTTTGTTGGTTTGAACGTTTACAGCCGGTTTCATGTCGCTTTCAGCCTGAGGCATGCCTCCCAGCTTTTTGGAAACGTATTCGTACCGCCACATGTTCCCCAAGGGGACTGCGGAGTTGATAAGCCGTACGGAGAAGCTTATCCAGAAGCCGTCAGGGAAGCGGTCCAGAGTGTCGCTCGATTGGGAAAACCCATTTACATCTTGGAGAATGGCGTCCCTGACGCCGATGACCGGATCCGACCCTGGCTGATGGTGAACGCGATAAGTGCATTGCACAAAACATTAGAGGAAGGTCACGACATTCGCGGCTATTTCCATTGGACGCTCACCGACAATTTCGAATGGACTGAAGGTTGGCGACTGCGGTTCGGTCTCGTAGCCCTGGATCCTGCCACTCAAGGACGCACCATGCGTGACAGCGGCCGCCTGTATAGTGCGATTCGGCGAGCAAATGGAATTTCTTCCGAGATTGCCGAGAAATTCTGCTCTCCCTCCGCTCAGCCCAAAAGACAGCTTTAACAAAGAAATGACAATTTCGTGATGACGCTTTGACAATTGGGGGGTCAGGCAATCATCTACTTTCTGAGCTGGGACGAACTGGCCGCCGCCGCCTAGAACGCCCTAAAACCCTCCGGTTTCAGAAAGGTAATTCTCCTTGCCGTTCTCGCCATTTCTAGCACGGCCCTGGCGCAACGTTATTCGCAAACTAATCTGGTTTCGGACATTCCGGGAATGGCCGCTGTTACCGACCCACATCTGAAAAATCCATGGGGAATATCGTTCGGACCGACAAGTCCATTCTGGGTGTCGGACAATGGAACTGGAGTGTCTACTCTCTACGGGCCAGATGGAACTCAAGTCCCTCTCATCGTAACCATCCCTCCCCCGAGGGAAGCAAGGGACCGTCCACACCCACCGGAACAGTTTTCAATGGCACTGACGACTTTGTCGTATCCGGAAATGGCACTTCGGGTCCGGCGATTTTTATCTTCGTGACCGAAGACGGCACTATCAGCGGCTGGAACCCCGGCGTAAATCTCATGGGCGCTATCCGGGTGGTGGATAACTCGGGTCTTAGCGCAGTTTACAAGGGACTAGCGTCGGCTCAAACTTCAAGGGGAAATTTTCTTTATGCCACCAATTTCCACGATGGTGTTGTGGAAATGTATAACTCGCATTTCCAATTGGTAAAGACTTTCACGGATATCAATGTCCCGCCAGGTTTCGCGCCCTTTAACATTCGCAATGTCAATGGCAAGCTCTACGTCATTTTGCGGAACAGCAGGAAAACAAGAAAGACGATCTCGCAGGACCGCACCATGGTTTTGTGGACGTGTTCGATACCAGTGGCAACAAGTTGCGCCGATTGATCTCCGGGGGCGTGTTGAACTCGCCGTGGGGATTAGCCCTGGCGCCAGCAAATTTCGGACGTTTCAGCAACGATTTGCTGGTAGGCAATTTCGGGGACGGACGCATCAGCGCCTTTAACCCCGTGACGGGAGCCTTTGTGGGTCAACTGCTCAACAAGAATGGCGCTGTTTTGTCAATTGACGGACTGTGGATGATCACCTTTGGCAATTCGACCGCCCTGTCAAATGCCCTTTTCTTCTCCGCGGGAATCAAGGGCGAAGCGGATGGATTGTTCGGCCGGTTGCAGCCTCAATGAATTGGTCAGCTTAGTCGAATGAGCAGGCGCTCTCCTTTGGACAGGAGCGCGCCTGCACCGGGCGTTACGCTTCCGAATGCCAGTACTTGTGATCGCGCAGAAAGAAACTCTCCCGGTGAGTGTGCAATGCCGTGTTCAAGAATAGGCGGATCAACTTCAAGTGCCCCATTTTCTTGAACCGGCGATTGGTCGTTTGTACGGATCCTCGGACGATTCCAAATTTGCCGCCCTTCACTTTTTGGCTTAGCAAATAATCTTCCGCATAAAGTGCCTGTTCGTGGAATCCTCCAAGCGCATCGAACTGAGCCTTGTCAAAAAGCATGAACATGCCTGTGCTGAAAGGCTTGTACAAACGCGAGAGCTGCTGCATGAAGTTATTGCCCTGGTAAAGCATCCGGTCCCGCCTGGAGCCCCCGGGGCAAACGATGTTTGTAGTAACGCAGTGAAGATCTCTTCGTTTAGCTAGTTCCATCGTTCTGCGAATCAGGGTTTGATCCAGGAGTTCGATGTCGGCGTCGATGAACAAGACGTACGGAGTGCAAGCGCGGCTGGCGCCGGCATTCCTGCCCACTGAGGGAAGCCCTCCAGGGATCACGTCAATGTCGAGCCACTTCCCGTAGCTGGACGCAATCTCGGGAGTACCGTCCGTGGAGCCCGCGTCAGCCAGGTATATTTTCGTACTCGAGATCTGCGGATAGTCCTGAAGAATGAGAGAGCTCAGCAAATTCGGAATCAGTTTCGCTTCGTTCTTCGCCGGAATAATTATCGTCAATTCGCTCTTCATAGTCATGGATGGTGCCCCCCGTAGAATCAATCGTGATGTACGTGGCTCTTTGCTGAGTCCAACTGCCACTGTTGAAATACTCGACTCCGTCCCTTTTGACCTGCATCGCTTCGTGGGTATGACCGCAAAAGACACGCTGGGCATGTAGCGTTTTGCCGTAGCCCAAAGCCCCGGACGCCACTTTGCTGGAAAGACGTAACCAAACCGTATCGAAACGCTCCAGAAAATTGACGATGCGTTTTCGTCCGAACGAGACCTTCTGGAGTTGGTCGTGGAATGCTGTAAAGATGTTGCTTAGCACACGATTGCTGACCAGGAAGCGGTCGAACTGGTGTCCATGAATGGCCAGGTGATGGACGCCCTCAAAATCCCATTCATATTGCTGGTAAACATCAATACCGACAAGGTGGGACATCACGTCAGAAAGACCATGATCGTGATTACCCTCAACCCAAACCACCGTGATGCCGCGTTTAGGATTCGACAGCTTGCGAATGTAACCGAGAAATTGCCAGTGTTCTTTCTTGAGCCGGCGGAAATTGAGATCACAGAAAATATCGCCTAGCAGGATCAAGCGGCTGAATGAAACCGCTTTCAGCATCTGCAAGGCAGCTTCGGCACGGCTTACCTCTGAACCCAAGTGCAGGTCCGAAAGGATCACCGTGTCGTAACACGGCGTCTTCATACTCCCTATTTGACAGGATGTTTGTTACGGCATGATGAATTCCCGTCAGGGCATCCTCTTTAGTAACCATGATGGGTAACCAGGATATTCACCTGGTATCGCCCTTTCTCTTCCTGACAAGAAAGACGTTTTGCCGGCGATTTTCATAGGCTTTTCAGCTTCTCCGCGGGATTGGCTGATTGTCGTCTGAGCGGCTATCAGGACCCCCCAGTCCCACTTTGAACAGCTACTAAGGTTTTTCGCTGATTGTTCTCCTGCTCCAACCGCACTATTGTGCCCCAACATCCGTCTCGCGTTTAAAGCATTGACCATTTAACGGCTCGAGCCACGAAAAAGGTACCAGGGAAATTTGTTTACGCCAGCTGCAAAATCAGCAACTGCCGGATCGTCGCGGGTTTCGGCGGGCCAGAGCCAGAATAGGGATCCGAAGGGTCGAGCAGAGAGTTTCAGGGGAGCAAGTAATTCAGCAAAAGGGGAGGACCTCAACATGAAATGGTGTCTTTTAATTTGCCTTTTCGCGGCGCCAGCTCTCGGTCAAGTCTGCAAGTCCACGCAGTACGACATGCTTAAGTGGATGGCCCCGCAACCGGACACAAAGAACGGTCATTACAACATGGTGTACCCCATGAGCGGGACTTTTTATTGGGTGAAGTCTTCGGCCGGATATCCGTGGGATATTAATCTGTTCGACCAGAACTTCATCTATCAATCGATCACCGAATACAAATGGACCGATCCTCACACCTACAAAATCTTCAACACACCGATCAAATGGACACCGAGGTGCATAAAGATTCCGAGCACAAGCGGCGGTAAGATCGCCACGGTTACAGTTCCCTCCAGCAGTTCGGGCTTTAGGGTCTATTCATCTTGCAGCTCGTACACCAGCCACACCTTGGGAAACATCATTAGTGAGATTTGGGGACCCACCACTTTAAATGTTGGTGGAAATATTCCGCCTGGCCTGCCTACCTTGACGATGGTGTATCGCTATGCCTGCAGTTCCACTTTCCAAGGCTGCAAGTATAAGGAGACCTTCGCCTACCAGAAAGGGGTTGGTTTGGTGAAGTGGACGTACTCCACACTGCAAAATGGCGTCTGGGCACTGGTAAGTCAGTCGATTAACAATAAAAGTAATCTGGCGTCCATTGCTCCAGTGCACCCCTGTTGGTAGAGGCTAAATACCCAGCTGACCTCAGTGGACGGCGGCTGGGTATTCAGTTTGCCTTCGATGTCATCGTCTGGAAAAGACCATCGTAGGTGACGGACAGGTTCCGACTGTCCTAATCGTAGGGAAACTTTCGTTCGTCTGGTCGATCCGAGGATCCGAGCAGCAGTTTCCCTGCCGATTCACATCTTCTCGAAGAAGTGCGCTACTTTCTTCCCTGCATCTTCGCTGGAGTAAACGATCACCTTGGTTCCCTTCTCGCTCCCTTTGCCAATGTCCTTGCCTGCATCCGTCACTGCGTGATCAGTCAGCTTGAAGGTTTGTTCTGTGCCGTCGGCGGTGGTGACGGCGATTTTCTTTCCAGTTCGGTCAACAACGGAAATCGTGCCCTCGATTCCCTTCAAACCGTCTTTTCCCACTTTGTCGAGTTCGACGGCGGTATCTTTCCCGCCTCTTTCCGTGTAGTGAGCGACTACTTCCGTACCCTCTTTCAGACCATGAAACGATGCCTTTGCCCCTTTGTCTGTAAGATCCGCACCCCGGACAGTGGTCTTGCCAACGAGGTGCAGCGTGTGCTTGGTACCGTCCGCTGTTTTAACAACAACGGTTTTTGCAGCCCGATCGAGTTTGGTGGTTCCATGAACCGCATTGACCGCGTCTTTCGCTCCGAATGCCAATGAAACCAAAAGTAGCAGTAACGCGTTGTATGGGATAAATGTTCTCATGATCTAGCTCCTAGTTGGTCTCGCGGAGAGGGATTCGCTGATGTTCAATGGCCAGCAATTTCGTGGTGTTATGCACGGTGCAATTGCCATTGTTGTTGTCGCAGACCGTGCAGTAGAGCAGGTGGTTACTGAGAATGCGATCAAACGCTTCCACTTGAGCAGCCGCCTTGGCTGACTTTGTGGAAATCTGCATCCCATCGGCGACTGCGGTTGCGCAGGCCCGCACCAGGCGGCCGTTCGATTCAACCATGCATGTGTCGCAGGTCTGAACCGGACCGAGCTGAGGGTGGTAGCAGACGTGAGGCCCCCCCAGTACGATTGATCAGATCGATGAGGAGTTCGTCGGGCTGGCTTTCTTGTATGACGCCGTCAATCGCAACCTTGACCACAGTTTTCTCCTTCACGTAACTCATAGCAAGTCCGGTTCAGTCACACGCGTCAGCGATTTCAGCTAAGCGAACGAGCCACACTTAGTCTTGACCGTCCCCTGATGAAATGGCTCGATCCCAAATCTGGCGCCAATCTGTCTGACATTCGCCCTGACACTTGAACTCTCGGCCGCGTCCACCCATTCTTCCGCCGCACTCAGGGCAAACCCAATTCAGAATGTCGGAAACCACATCTGCGCTCGCTCTTGCCATGCTCCACCTCATCAACTGCATAGGCACCTCACCATACAAAACAATTCATCCAGCTTCCGTTTGTTACAGAAACTGAATTACAAACTCTGAATGCATTTCTTGTTCCAAAATGCGAGCCAAGAGTTTGCTGGTTTGATGTAAATGCGGAATGTCGTTTGCGTGAAAAAGCGCAACCGAGTTGTGAGCTGTTGCATCAGATGCGCATATGGCAAAGTGCCAAGAGCGACAGTCGCCTTCGCGGTCCTGCCCCCCATAGATACGTCATTCCACTGCGAAGGCGACTCGCGCCTCGCTGCATCTCGAGCAGAATCAACATTCCTTGGTGACACGGTGAAATCCACAGCAACCAGTCGAAATGTCGACAAGTGTCAGCCGCCCGACTCTTTGTTCTGAGTCTCAGAGCCCTTCCCGAGTATCCAATTAGTTCATGCCCCTGAAAACACACAGGAAAGTCGCGCGGAAATGACTTGGAAAGTGGCGTGCATTTTGCTGCCGTGAACGGAGGCAGTGCACATGCAAGCCACAGAGGCATACATCGGTAGTGGACAGCGCGTCGACCTCCCGACTGACGAAAAGGGAAATCGAGAAATGCAGGACGTCCTCTCGCGCTCCCTGCCGTCGTTTTACAGAAAGGCTTATCGGCAACTGGGCAATGCAGCCGACGCGGAGGATGCGGTTCAGGACGCGCTTCTGTCCGCTTACAAGCACTTGGATCAATTCAAGGGGCAAGCGCAGATGTCGACTTGGTTCACCGCTATTGTCATTAATTCTGCGCGGATGCAACTGCGAAGACGGCCACGTCAAATCCACCTGTCGCTAGATGAGCGATTTGGCGAAGAGCAGGAATATTCGTTGTCGGAACAATTGGCGGACTGGAGACCAAGCCCTGAAGATAAATATCAAAGATCGGAGTTGCGTGGGTGTCTTATGCAACTCCTAAGTGAGCTTTCGCCCCCGTTGCGCAAGGCATACAAGTTGCGTGAACTGGACGGGCTAACCACCAGAGAAGCAGCGGATGTTCTGGGAGTGGCAGACGGAACAGTAAAGGCCCAGCTCGCACGCGCGCGCACTAAGCTCAAACGGCTTCTGCGCCGCGCACTGGATGCACAGACCCGTCCAGTACCGGTCTAAACTTGGTTGTGGGCTTCGGAGTTAAACCAGATCACGGACAGCGAGTTGTCGACCGTCGGTAATTAACCGGGAACAGATTTTATGTGGATAGTTCGACTCGCATTGCGGCGGCCTTACACCTTCGTGGTTATGGCCACACTGATCCTGATCATGGGGACGTTGGCAATCTTGCGCACGCCGGCGGATATTTTTCCGAACATCAACATTCCCGTTGTCAGCATCATCTGGAATTTCAACGGTCTCGTACCTCAGGATATGAGCGACCGCATCGTTAGCATCACAGAACGAGCGCTTACCACGACAGTAGATAACATCGAGCACATAGAATCGCAGTCGCTGTATGGCGTCGCTGTTGTCAAAGTGTTCCTGCAGCCGACCGCAAACATTCAACAGGGCATTGCACAAATCACGGCTGTTTCTCAGACCCAGCTCAGGCAGTTGCCCACGGGAACAACGCCGCCGCTCATTCTGGCCTATAGCGCATCCAGCGTGCCGGTGCTCCAGTTAGCGCTCTCGGGGCAAAACCTGTCAGAGCAGCAACTCAACGACTATGGCCTCAATTCCATTCGCACGCAGCTCATCACAGTTCCTGGCGCATCCGTACCCTATCCCTATGGCGGTAAGCAACGCCAGGTGCAGGTGGATCTGAACACCACAGCGTTGCAGTCCAAGGGCTTGTCCGCGCTGGATGTAGTGAATGCAATCAGCGTGCAAAATTTAATCCTGCCCACAGGCACATCGAAGATCGGCTCCCGGGAATACGATGTTTCCATTCCTAACGCAGCACCGCAGACGATTGAGGACCTGAACCGGATCCCGATCAAGACCATTGCCGGCACTACCATTTACATCAAAGATGTTGCCTGGGTACGCGATGGATTTCCCCCGCAGACCAACATCGTGCGCGTCAACGGACAGCGCTCTGTATTGCTGACCATCCAAAAAGCGGGGAATGCGTCGACTTTGAACGTGATCTCGGGAATCAAGGCGCTTCTCCCTCAAATCAAGACCACGCTTCCACCCCAACTTCAAATAGCGCCTCTGGCTGATCAGTCGATCTTTGTTAATAGCGCAATCAGTGGGTTAGTCAGGGAGACGTTAATCGCCGCGTGCTTGACCGCTTTCATGATTCTCACTTTTCTGGGCAGTTGGCGAAGCACTGTCATCATCGCGACTTCAATACCTTTGGCGCTCCTGACCTCCATCATCGCGCTTAGTGCGCTGGGAGAGACGATCAATATCATGACGCTCGGCGGACTCGCCCTGGCAGTCGGCATCCTGGTAGACGATGCCACGGTCGAAGTCGAGAACATCAATCGAAACCGAGAGGCAGAACCAGAAAAAAATCTGGATGAAGTTGTTTTGGAGAGCGCATCGCAAATCGCGACTCCAGCCTTTGTTTCCACGCTTGCGATCTGCATCGTGTTTGCTCCGATGTTCCTGTTGTCTGGCGTGGCGCGGTACCTCTTCGTGCCACTCGCTGAAGCGGTCGTGTTTGCCATGTTGGCTTCGTACTTTCTTTCGCGGACGATTGTCCCCACTATGGCCAAGTACTTGTTGCGAGGAGACAAGCATGGGGCGGAACATGCTCCCAGCCGCAATCCGCTGGTACGACTGCAAAAACGTTTTGAGGAGGCCTTCGAGAGATTTCGCGGGAGCTATCGCGGGCTGCTGGAGAGCTGTCTCCATCACCGGATGGCTTTCCTGATTGTGTTCTTCGCCAGCTGCCTTGGCTCACTGGCGATTCTGATCCCATGGCTGGGGCGAGACTTCTTCCCCAGCGTAGACAGCGGTACTTTCAAACTTCATCTGCGTGCTCCCACCGGAATGCGTATTGAAGAGACCGCCAACCTCTGTGACCAGGTCGAGCAGTCGATTCGACGGCAGATTCCAACAGGCGAAGTCCAGAGCGTCATTGACAACATAGGCTTGCCGTATAGCGGCATCAATCTGTCTTACAGCAATTCGGCTCCGGTTGGCACCTCGGACGTCGACATTCTCGTGACCCTGTCCACCAAACACCATCCCACGGACAACTACATTCACCAGCTTCGTCTGGCACTTCCGAAGGAGTTTCCAGGGGTCAGTTTCGCTTTCTTGCCCGCTGACATGGTCAGCCAGATTTTGAATTTCGGCTTGCCCGCTCCCATCGATGTCCAGGTGGTAGGCAATGATATGGAGGCAAACCGGCGCTATGCGGACAGGCTGCTCCAGAAAATAAGATTCGTTTCAGGCACTGCTGATCTGCGAATCCAACAACCCTTCGATCAGCCGTATCTGCGGCTCAGAGTCGAACGCACAAAAGCCGAACAACTTGGCTTCAGTGCTCGCGACATAGCGCAAAATCTGCTGGTTTCAATGAGCGGCAGCTTCCAAACCTCCCCTACATTTTGGGTGGACCCAAAGAGCCATGTCAGTTACTCAATCGCAACCCAGACGCCGCAATACCGCACCGACACATTGCAGGATTTACAAAACATTCCGGTCACAGGGACAAACCCCTCCGCTGCTCCGTCGCTCATGGCCAGCTTGGTAGCCGTGCAACGGGGCGCGGGAATGGCGGTGGTTTCTCATTACAACGTGGCGCCGGTGATTGACATTTTTGGCGCTGCCGCGGGCCGCGACCTGGGCGGCGTGGCCGGCGATATCAACAAGATTATTGACGCCACGCGCCAGCAATTACCGCGCGGCTCTCGAGTCGTGGTTCGTGGGCAGGTTCAGACCATGCAAGCTTCCTACATCGGCCTTCTGAGCGGACTCGCGTTCTCCATCGTGCTTGTGTACCTGCTGATCGTAGTCAACTTCCAGTCCTGGCTGGATCCTTTCATCATGATTTCCGCGCTGCCCGCGGCGCTCGCCGGGATCGCCTGGTTCTTGTTCATAACCCACACCACGCTGAGCGTGCCCGCACTCATGGGAACCATCATGTGTATGGGCGTCGCAACCGCAAACAGCATCCTGGTCGTGAGTTTTGCTACCGAACAAATGGCGGAAGGAAAAGATTCCATCAGCGCCGCACTGGAAGCAGGCTTCACCCGTTTTCGCCCCGTGTTGATGACCGCTCTGGCCATGATCATCGGCATGGTGCCGATGGCCCTCGGATTAGGAGATGGCGGCGAACAAAATGCCCCTCTTGGCCGCGCGGTCATAGGTGGACTGATTTTTGCAACTGTTTCAACGCTTTTCTTTGTCCCAGCATTTTTCAGCGTGCTGCAGGGTTCACGCCGGCATTCGACTCAAACTGGAAATGAGGGCTAGTCATGATGTCACCTCAAACTGAAGATAGAAGACAAATCGAGGAGCAAATGCTCCGATTGACTGATGTCGCGGTGAAGAAACGTCCGCGCAAAACATGGGTTGTTCTGACGATTGCGCTGATCGTGGTTGCCACTCTGTTGGTGTCGGGGATCTGGTCCCGTGTCAAGGCCCGTAACACCCTCAACGAGGAGACCGCGCGGGCGGCTCTCCCCTCAGTGTCAGTCGTTTCGCCAAAACAAACTGCGCCAGCCGAGGAGATCATCCTTCCGGGAAATGTAGAACCATACATCTCTTCTCCCATCTATTCACGCACCAATGGCTACCTGAAAAAGTGGTACGTCGACATTGGAGCGCGCGTCAAGCAAGGGCAACTGCTTGCTGTTATCGACACTCCGGAAGTCGACCAGCAATTACAGCAATCGCTCAGCAACCTCAACACTGCGAAAGCGAATCTCGCGCTTGCCCAAATAACCAGGAACCGCTATCAGGGCCTGCTTCGGAGCAATGCCGTTTCGCAGCAAGACGTGGATAACGCGGTAGGCGCCTACAACGCCAATGAGGCGATCGTTCAAGCCAATCAAGCAAACGTTAAGCAACTCGAAGCCCTGCAGTCGTTCGAGAAGATCTACGCTCCGTTCGATGGAATCGTCACGGCGCGAAATACCGACATCGGCGACCTCATCAATTCAGGTAGCGGTGGCGGGACGAAGACTGATCTGTTTCATATCGCTCAACCCGGTAAGTTGCGTGTGTATGTGAACGTCCCGCAGGAATACTCACAAGGGATCAAAGCCGGTATGACCGCTGATCTCAGTCTGGCTGAGTTTCCAGACCGAAAATTTCAGGGGAAACTGGTGCGTACTGCCAGTGCCATCAACGTTACAACCCGGACTTTGCTGGTGGAAATCGAAGTGGACAATTTCTCAGGCACACTGCTCACAGGCTCCTACGCAGAAGTCCACTTGAAAATCCCCACGCAGGCCTCCACGTTGCTGCTTCCAGTCAACGCTCTGCTATTCCGCACGGAGGGTTTACGTGTTGGAGTCGTGAAAGACGGAAAAGTCGTGCTGACTGCCCTGACTCCTGGTCGCGATTTCGGTAATCAGATTGAGGTCGTCTCCGGCTTGAAGCCTGACGATCAAGTCATCATCAACCCTCCAGACTCGATCGTGTCGGGACAGCAAGTCCAAGTTGTACAGGCAACCTTGCCGGGGGATATCAAATGAAGCGCCTTCGGATGAGAGACAAGCGGCAGCAAGGCTTTTGGCTCGCAGTTCCACTCGCGATAGCGACGCTCGCTTTGAGTGGATGCGCGGTCGGGCCAAAGTACCACGTTCCTAACGCGCCGGCGCCGCCCGCCTATAAAGAGATAGGGGACTGGAAGCCCGCTCAACCCAATGATCAGAATCTTGGGGGTGAGTGGTGGAAGATTTTTCAAGATCCGCAGCTTGATGCGCTCCAGCTTCAGATCAATGTATCGAATCAGAACCTGAAGGCCGCCGAGGCCCAGTTCCGGCAAGCGCGAGCTGCTCTACGCTACAACCGGGCTGACTATTATCCGACTGTCACCGCCGGGCTATCGGGAACTCGGACGCGGGTGTCCTCTCATCGTCCACCACCGAATTCGATTTTTAACGGCATCACCGAGAATGACTTTACGCTGCCGGTCGATGTTTCGTATCAAGCAGACGTCTGGGGCCGGATTCGAAAAAACGTGGAATCCTATCGAGAACAAGCACAAGCGAGTGCCGCCGACCTGGCTACGGTCAATTTGAGCATGCACGCGGACCTAGCCATTGATTATTTTCAAGCTCGCAGCCTGGACGCGCAGGAACAACTCCTGAACGACACGGTGAAGCAATACGAGCAAGCCCTTGAACTAACTCAGAACCGTTTCCAGGGAGGGATTGCTTCGGAAGTGGAAGTTCAGCAGGCGAAGACTCAGCTGCAGACCACGCGTGCGGCAGCGATCGATGTGGGTGTGTTGCGAGCGCAGTACGAACACGCGGTTGCAATTCTTATCGGGACACCCCCTGCGGAGTTCAGCCTTCCTCCACTGCCACTCACCGCACCGCCTCCACCGGTTCCGGTCGGCATGCCTTCAGAGTTACTCGAAAGGCGTCCGGACATTGCAGCTGCGGAGAGGTGCGTAGCGGCGGCCAATGCCCAGATCGGAGTTGCGAAATCGGCCTATTACCCGATCATCAATTTGAGCGCTTCAGGCGGATTTGAAAGTTCTGCCATCACGACCTTGCTCAATGGACCGAGCGGCCTGTGGTCTCTTGGACTGTCCGCCGTAGGGACCGTCTTCGATGTGGGAAGACGCCGGTCACTGAATGATCAGGCACGCGCCGCCTACGACTTTCAAGTCGCCGCTTATCGGCAGAGTGTGCTCTCCGGATTTCAGCAGGTGGAAGACAACCTGGCGGCCGTGAGAATTCTGGAAAACGAGGCCCAGGTCCAGCAGCTAGCGGTGGCGGCAGCACAGCGCTCGCTTGATCTTTCAATTACTCGCTACAAAGGCGGCGTCACAAGCTACCTAGAAGTGACCACTGCGCAAAGCGCCGCGCTCGCGGATCAGGTTACAGCGGTCAATATCCTGGGACGCCGTATGGCCAACACTGTATTGCTGATTCAGGCCCTGGGTGGCGGATGGGACCGATCAAGTTTGCCGGAGCGTCCGGAATGCTGTGGCAAGCTTGTGAGCAGCAACTCGAATTGACGGGCCAGAGTTGGTCTGCATCGAGAGGCGAATCGCTGTGGAAGGAAGTGAGAACTATGACCACTGACGCGATCGCTGCCTCGGTGCAGACCGTAGAGAGGGGCTTCTCCTCTTCTCGATCCGTTCGAGCTGGTATAGAAGTTGCGGCGGATGCGGGCAGGATCGATGGCGATGTCGGGCCGCAACCTGATGGTCACGCGATCGCCAGAGTTTCCGGAATCGTCCTCTTCGGATTCGGCACGCATCGAGAGAATCTGGCCGACGTCGTCGGCCCGTCTCGAAGGATATGGCGGGCGTGAACATGAGGCTCACGGCCGGAGGCGTTCGCGAACTACATTGGCATACGGCGGATGAATGGGCGATCGTGCTCTACGGGTCGGCGCGGATCACCGCCATGGATCGCGACGGCAAGAGTTTTGTTGCCGACGTAAAGAAAAACGATCTGTGGTATTTCCCCAGCGGGATTCCACATTCGATTCAAGGCCTCGATCCGGACGGTACGGAATTCATGCTGGTATTCGACGATGGAGATTTCTCGGAGTCAGAGACGGTGCTGCTGAGCGACTCGATGGCGCACCTGCCACCCGAGGTGCTGGCAAAGAATTTTGGGGTCGCCGAGCAGGCTTTGAAAAATGTCCCCAAATACGAGCTGTTCATATTCCAGACTGCCGTCCCCGGATCACTGGAGGCCGATCAGCAAGCAGCCGCAGGAACACTCGGGAAGTCGCCTAGCGATTTCACTTTTCGCACGATGGAAATGCCGCCGACGAAGCGTACGAAGGCGGAGAGGTGCGGATCGTTGATTCGAGCACGTTCAAGGCCTCAACTAACGTTGCGATGGCGATGGTCACGGTTTACCCGGGAGGAATGCGAGAACTGCATTGGCACCCCGACGCCGATGAATGGCAGTATTACATTGCGGGCAAGGCAAGAATGACGGTGGTGTCGACAGGTAACCGCGCTCGCACCATGGACTTTCAGGCGGGAGATGTTGGGTACGTTGAAAAAACCCTCCTGCATTACATCGAAAATACAGGGGAGACAGACCTGATCTTTCTGGAGATGTTCAAGAGCGGCTTCTATCAGGACCTCTCGCTTTCGGAGTGGTTGGCCCACACCCCACCCGAGCTTGTGATGGCTCACCTCAATATCGACAAGGCGACGCTGGACGCAATACCGAGAGACGAGTTGGTCATTTTGCCGCGCTAGCCGAAGCGCAACCCGACGGTGATTATGAGAGGGATCCTGCTCCTCATCGCTGCGCAAATATTTCTCCTCGCTCTGGGCAACGGACAAACTGTTTCGTTGCCCCAGCCTCCGCAGGTGCGGGCGAAGAATCACGTCGTATCCTTAACACTGCGTGCAGTGAATGAAAACGGTCGCGATGCCTTCGCGTTCAATGGCGGGACAATAGCTCCTGTAATTCGCGCTTCTCCCGGTGACGTCCTCAAAATCACCTATATCAACGATCTTCCCGCCAAGTCTTCGGAAACCTGTGCGGTGAACCCATGCATGAACATGACCAACTTGCATTTTCATGGGCTAACCGTCTCGCCGAACCCTCCGCAGGACGACGTGCTAGGGATGCTAGCCATGCCAGGTCAGGTCTTGCACTACACGGTTGAGATTCCGCGAAATCATCCGCCGGGCCTGTTCTGGTACCACACTCATCCGCATGGCGAGAGTGACCGACAAGTACTGGACGGAATGTCAGGAGCCATCGTCATCGAAGGAATGGAACGTTACGCCCCCCAAGTAGGACGACTCCGTGAGCGTGTGATGGTTGTGCGCGGCCGCGACATTGAGCATGATCCGAAGGCAGCAGAACTAAGGCGGGTTGCTGAAATCCCATCGAAGGGATGTGGTGGAGAACCGGAAGCGGCCGGGGAAATCTTTACCGTGAATGGGGCGCTTCGTCCACGAATCGAGATCGCACCTGGAGAGCGGCAGTTCTGGCGAATCGTGAACGCATCGCCGGACCGCTATTTGGACCTTCAGTTCGATGGACAGACATTGGAAATCGTTGCGCTTGACGGGATGCCGCTGGCTTATCACGAACCCAAAGCCCCGACACGCACAACGAATCACTTACTGCTCGCGCCAGCGGGACGGCTTGAAGCCATCGTCACGGGTCCGCCACGTGGAACACACAGTGCTCTGCGTACGCTTTGTGTAGACGCGGGTCCGGACGGCGATCCACATCCGGAGATGATACTGGCAGAACTAGTGCCACCCAGTTCAAAAGCACCGCCGACTCAAGCGCACACTATCGATCACCGCCCGCCGCGTTACAATCCAATCGACGTTGGGACGCTGAAGAAGGGTGCACCGAACTTCATTGTCACGTTCACTGAGGACAAGAACGGTTTCTACATCAATGGACGCAAGTTTGCGCCGGATGCAGCTCCCATGACAAGCGCTCGCATCGGCACTTATCAGCATTGGCGCATTGTCAACCAGACTGCCGAACTACATCCCTTCCACATACATCAGGTCCACTTTCTGGCCTATGCAGAAAACGGCGTCCCGCTTAAGCATCCTGAGTGGCTGGATACCGTGAATGTTCCGTATCGCGGCTCGGTTGATGTCATCCTGGACTTCACCGATCCGGTCATCAAGGGTATGTCGGTTTTTCATTGTCACCTCTTGAATCACGAGGACAAAGGGATGATGGCCAAGGTCCTGTTGAAGTAGTAATGAAGCAGCGGCCGCCAGCCGACCGCGA